>Ga0208888_100041_pt1 | contig 118271 bp, 106 predicted proteins | sample LakWasM115_HOW13_2_FD_183929 | JGI IMG/M metagenome (GOLD analysis project Ga0208888, IMG submission 183929) | Freshwater sediment methanotrophic microbial communities from Lake Washington under simulated oxygen tension - Sediment Metagenome... | ecosystem: Environmental > Aquatic > Freshwater...
GCTTAGTCTGTACTTGGTTTGATAATACAGAACATATGTTTAATTTCAAAGTCGGCCAAGAGCTAACTTTTTTTGGCGTCGATACTGGTTTAAATATTCAGTTACCAAGTACTTATGGTTATATTAGAAATTCAACCGGTATAAAGAAAGAACTTTCTAATGCCTTGAAATTACGAAGCAAACCTAATAAAGATCGAAACTTGATATTTGAGATTGTTGATTCAGGCGATAATGTAACTAGAAATGCCTGTAATGAGCCAGATGCATGGGGGCATTGACGCTTAGATACGTTTATGACTACTAATAACTGGGGCGTTGGGATAGTGAGAAAATGGGAATGGAGCCCGAAAAATTTGGCCTTAGTTTGAGGTGTGGTGATGAACATACAGAGTATCGGGCTCCGCCATCATTTCCTCAATGGAATCAATGCGGTCGGTGTCGTTGATTTCTGACCCCATTGATTCCCACGGACGCTTTAACTCAATGAAGCGCAACCTTTTGTATACTCTTGTTTTTACCGGCCACTTTAATATCGGTTTTGGGTTTATGAAAGTTGTTACTTTTAGCCGGGAGCTTGCTGACAGGTTTTATACTGGCTTGAGCCTGTTTGATAGCTCGAGGCGGAAGCTTGCTCTTGTTAATGGGTTTAATGCTGGTTTTGACCCGAGTGACAGTTTTAGGCCGAACCGTGTTAACGCCTCTGATATTGGTTTTGATTCGACTGATATTCTTGTGCTTGGGCGTATAGCTGACCCGATTAGAGGTTGGTATTGAATGCGTAGCGGCTCCATTGCCGCAATCAAGTTGATAGGGCGGGGTGCCTGCTGAGCTTGTAGGCATGGTGTTGATGTTTCTCGCTGGATCGACGTTGGTTAAATTCGCGAAACTGGCATCCATTTTTTGCATCATTAACTGATAGCGTTCTTTGCTGGTCATGCCGCCCATCACCACGCCGATCAGGTGTTTGCCGTTTTGATGCGCCGCGCCGATCAGGTTGAAACCGGAACCGCAGGTAAATCCTGTTTTCATACCTTCGGCACCGGGATAGCTGGCTGTAAACTTGTTGATGCCGCGCAGCTCTGTCCCTTTGTAATTAAAGCTGTGCGCAGAAAAGTAATGATAATACTCGGGAAAATTGCGCTGTGCTTTCCATGCCAGAACGGCCATATCTCTGGGCGTGGTCACTTGCCAGTTGTTGGGAAGGCCGGTCGCGTTCATGAAATGGGTGTTGTACATGCCCAATGAATCCGCTTTTTCCGTCATATTAACGGCAAAATTCTCTTCCGTGTCACCCAGATGTTCCGCAAGAACAACAGAGGCATCATTCGCAGAACGGGTAATAATGGCTAAAATAGCGTCTTCGACGGTTAAATGTTCGCCGCGTCTCAAACCCAGTTTGCTGTTGGGTTGCTGTGACGCGCGAGTTGATGCGGTTAAGGTGTCGTGCAGATGAATTTGACCCGCTTTCAACGCGTCGAATGTCATGTACAGTGTCATCAGTTTTGTGAGCGAGGCGGGATACCATGACTGAGTTGCTTCTACTTCATGTAAAACGTTGCCGTTATCTGCGTCGATAATGATGGCGGCATGGCGACCATAACTGACTTCGGACACTGCAAACAGCCATACGGCATTTAAAATAAGTAGCGTTAGTTTAACTTTAGTCATTTAAAACTGTTCTCAAAAAATCGATAATCAAAAGCACGAGTGCCGGTTTCATTCGCTTAACCCTGATTGTCCGAGCGCCAAAAAAGGCGCTTTCGGCGACACGGTCACGCTACGTATCATTTAGTGCCGCGCTCTGTGTTGAACAGAACCTGCGTACTGTAAATTTCAAAAAGCGGCGATTATAAACCCCGTTGTTTGTAATGCGTAATCATATTTTATGGGCTGTAGGATGTGCCAAAGAACCAGGCGTATGGCTAATTGATGCGCTTTGCTTGGTCGACTCATCCTACGTGCTAAAACCTTAAGCAAGTATAAGGCGGCTCTCCCTGGCAAACTCCCCAGAAATTGCCGAAGTCGCCTTCTTCGCCAGGTTTCCAGTTTTCTGAAAACGCTTCAAATACTACGCCCGACCAGCCCTTTTCGGCTAGTTTTTTGAAGGTCGATTTAACGACCAGGGCTTGATTCTTCTTGCCGGCAACGCCGCAACGCTGCTGGGTGAACTTATTGGTTTCAATGCCGCCTTCGGGGCCGTTCGGCCAGCCGAATTCGGTCAGGATTATTTCTTTACCGGGATAAGTCCGGCGTAGTTGTTCAATTCGAGCAATATGAAAATCAGCCGCCTTGTTTGCCGGAGTGCAGGGAAGAACGTCGGAATGCTTGTTTTCCCACCACGGGAAAACATTGATGCCTATCCAATCGACTTGCGTGCTGAAATTGGTTATGTGACAGGGTGATACGCGGTTGCACCACTCCCACCAGGTATCGATTGTGGTGATTGGCTGGGCTACGCCTGCTTCGCGCAGGGCGCTTATGCAACGGCTGATTTCGCCGTCGAAAGCATAGTTGTGACGGGTTCTGACTTCGGAGCCGCAGCTTAGTTTTATGATGGTTTTTGGATAGGCTTTGGCGACCTCAATGCCTGCGGTTATGGACCTCGAATTGACGGCGATGTCGTCATCCAGCCAGATGATTGCGATGACTTTGATATGCCGGGCCTCGGCGGCGGCGAAGGTGTATTCCAGGCCATTCATGACGCCATAGGTCATGATGCAGCGGAACGGGGTTTCTTTGATTAATTTGTCCAATAGTTGATCAATTAACTCTTTGGACGGATGTGCGCCGTAATCGGGGTTGAGCTTGCCCACGTAGGGGCTAAAAGCGGCACACTGCAATGCGCTGGGTTTAGCCGGTTTTGTTGCTTTTTCTCGTGCTGATGCGTTTTGGCAAACAACTAACATCATGGAAATTACGATGAATGATAATAACTGTTTCATAAAACCCTCGACAGCAATGATTAGGTGGAGCGGAAAGTAGGGCGTGCCGTGCGCGCCAAAGGATTGGAAAATTATTTCGGCAGCGGAAAAGGCGCGCACGGCACGCCCTGGCTATTCTTACCGTTTATTTCTTATAACAAAAAACGGAATAACGCAGCCTATCAACGCACAAACAATCAACACCGCCCAAGCCGTTTGATTCCAATCTACCGGATAAATATCGGCTTTGACCGGCTTGCTGATGCCGGGAATGCTGGGTAAATCGCCATCGCCGCCATCGACTTTTAATTGCGCCTTCATGCCTTTTTCCATGTGTTGCGCTAATTCGCAATGCACAAGATAGGTTTTTTTCTGGCTGGGCACAATCAATGAGGCCTTTAATTCGCCCTGTCCGTAGAGCTCCAGATGAAACATGCCTTGAGGGTATATATAGCCCGGCAAGCCGTGAATCATTAACTGATGACGGATCTGGTCGTCATTGATAAAGGTGATGTTGATCCGGGAGCAGGGCTTGACATCCCATTCCTGATTGTCGAAAGCAAACATTTTACCGGGGAATTTCAGCGCATGTTTCTGACCGGCATGGATGGTGATGTTGATGTCGCCGGAAATCTTCGGGCAGTCCTTGGGCAGATTGTCGCTGTTGGCATTCATGATCATGCCTTTTTCGTCCATGATCATGCTGCCGTGATGCATCATTGCCATGGTCTCATCCCCAAGTGCCGCGTGGGAATGCAGGCCCAGCATTATCAGGAGTGTCACTAAACATTTCATAGCTTTTGTTTCCGTTTATAAACCAGCGCCACAAGAATGATCAGCCCTATGGCTAATCCGGCTGCCAAGCCAAAAACGACGATGCGAACATAGTCGGGTGCAATTAATCCGGCTTCGCCCAATAATGGCCCAAAGTCACCTTCGCCCCAGACCGCCTGTTTTTTGGCATAGTAATCTTTGTTGAATACCTGGTCGAGCAAGGCATCATGCATTTTCGGCATGCCTTGCTCGTCAAGCAATGGCTTATAGGCGAGGATGGCCATGTTGCCGCCCGGTTCCATACCGTCGGTGGTGGTGCCGGTCGGCACATGGTCGTGAAACATCCACAGGCCGGGACCGTAGCTGTCCAAGCCGTTGTTTTGGGTGCGCAGACGCAAATCAAGCCGTTGCGCCGGAGCGATGTCGAATACGTCCCGTGTGATCTGCGACCCGGTTGGCTGATCAACGCCGTCATAAGCGGTGATGGTGGCCTTATGACCGTGGATATGCAGCGCTACCAAAGAGCGTTGGGCGTTGGCGACATGCAGCTTTATATCTTCATTGTCGTTGGCGACGATCACTGCATCCCTCAGCGTGTAAGGGAAGGAATGGCCGTTCAGCATGAAGTAGTTTTCAAACGATTCGGTCATGTTGTATTCGCGGCTCATCCGGTGCGCGATAAGCCTTGGATCATTGGCATTTTGTATGATTTTCGCCAGCTTTTTATCGACGGACTGATAATACAAATCGTATTCCTGGCTGTAGGATTTTTGCACTGCAACCGAAGGATGACGCACTTGCCCTGCACCGATATTAAAGGTCTGTACCCAATTGTTCGGCTGATTTTCTTCGACGATGAACATGCCGTTCAAGCCCATCATGTAATGCTGGGCGGTTTGGACGTGGCAATGATAAAACATGGTTCCGGCATGCCGGGGCTGGATTTCATAGGTGTGGCTTTTGCCGGGGAACACCGGGTGTTCTTCCATGCCGTCATTATCGTCACCGGCAGCGGTTACCCAGGCATGGTCAACACCATGAAGATGGATGGTGTGCGGTAAATAATGGGTGTTTTCCAGCGTGATATAAACCTTGTCGCCTTGTTCAACCCGAATCACCGGCGATGGCGCACGCAGCAGCGGATTGGCGACCAGCGAGTTGAAGTTCTTAAGCGCCATGCCGCTGGATTTGGGCGTAAAAACCCAAAGTCCCGGCTGGATGCCGGGAGCAATGTCGTAAGTGTTAATCAGGAAATCGCCGTCGGGACTCGCACCATTTAGCTCCGCGACTTCCAGTTTGATACGGATGACGTCGGGATCGCCGTCGCCGTCCAGGTCATCGGTCATGGTCAAGGCGTCCTGAGCCAGATGCGTCTGCATCAAGGTCTGCATCGACACATTGTTGGCGCCTTTGACGGCAACGGCAATGTCGTAAGGATTGTCCGGTTCGCATGACGGCGCTTCATTAATTTTTACACCATCGATAACTTGCGCCTGCCGCCATTCGGGATGTTCGTTAGAGCAAGGCTTTTCTACCGCGACGGTTTCTCCAGATCGGTTATAAACGGTCGCAGGCGGCGTAATATCGGCTTTCTGCAACATGGCCGGTGCGAAATAAACGGCAACGGCGACTAATGCAGCGATGATAAAGAGCATTAATAAAAGGAGGGGTTTGTTGGACATATAACGACAGAGAATTTCTACAAAGTGTAGCTATTGTAAATGGCTGCCAAGTTAAAACCTAGGCGCATTTTTAAATGCTTTTATTATGCGAAGGCCGACGATGAATGAGGTAAACATAACGAGGTATCCGTATGCTTCATCCTGCTCTGGACGTTGGCTGTTATTTAAATAACACCGCCAGACAGTATACTTGCTATAATTCGGCCAAATTTTAATGGTTCTCAAGGTGGCTGTTCCTCGCGATACATAAGCTAGAGCGCCAAACCTTTTCGATCTTTACCTATACAAATCTTTACTTGGTATTAATGCATGTCTAATTCGAACTCGTACAACCCCGATCTTGATTGGACCCAGGTAAGGGAAACGTCAAAAATGCTTATTTTATCGGCTATTCAAGTAGAAGATATGCTGAATGAAGCGGATTTGTCGGTCAATACGCTGACAGAATCGTTTACTTCCATCGTTGAACATATGCAGGCTATTAATACGCATTTGCTTGCCCTTGATTCTTGTAAAGTTAGGGACGAGGCAATCGTTTGCTGTTCGGAAACAACCGACAAAATTCAGGCGTCTATTATCGCATTCCAGTTTTATGATCGGATGCAGCAATGTTTGCAGCATGTCACTTCAAATCTAAAGGGCTTATCCGAACTGGTGGAAAGTCCTAATCGACTTTATAATCCGGACGAATGGCGGCAATTTCAGAGTCAAATCCGCTCCCGGTATACGATGGAGTCTGAAAAACTGATGTTCGATGCCATTGTACAAGGTAAGTCTGTAAATCAAGCGCTTGCGATAAAAAATGCGCATCAAGAAGAAGACCAGTCCGACAATATAGAGCTTTTTTAATACACGATGTCACTCAAACGATTAGTTATAATTTGCACACTGCCGTCTTTTCTTGCCGGTTGCGCCGAGTTCTATGGTTCACAGCCTCCTGCTCCAGTGTACGGCGGCCAACCGAAGAGTCAAAAGCCTTCAGCCAGCTCACAAAAAAAAGCCAGGTCGCCTAGCGCTGCATCTAAAGAAATTGTTAAAACGCAGCCGCTTAAAGACTTCTCGGCAATAAAGTCCGAACCATTGGCTCCCCCGCCGCTTCCGCCCTCAGAGCCGACACCTACGGAGCCTGTTACGTTAGAAGCGCTGGAACCGTCATCGCCACCCCCTCCGCCTCCTTCGGAATTAACGCCGTTTCAACCGATAGAGGCTACCGTTCCGTTGTCGCCCGTCGTAGGCGCTCTAGTTTCAGCAGCCAATCAAAACACTAAAGCCGGAGATCTCGATTCGGCGGCGGCGTCGATTGAACGTGCCATCAGAATTGAGCCAAGAAATGCGACCTTGTTTTATAAGTTGGCGTTATTAAGACTGCAACAGTCAAAGCCCCGTTTGGCGGAAGATCTGGCAAAAAAATCCGCGTTACTGGCCTCTACGGATAATACGTTGAAAAAACACTGCTGGTTATTGATAGCCCACGCCAGGGAAATGCAACAGGATTTTCCCGGAGCAAAGGAAGCGCGAGCAAAGGCTGATAGTTTTTAGTGGTTTTTTCCCGAACTGCACGAATAATTTTTACATTCACAGAAAAACTATTTTTCGATAGGGTAGGGGCAGTGCCAGCACACCCGCGATCAAGAACGACTTGCCGGAAAGCTCCGCCGACCCGTTAATTGCCAAGCCGAGTTCATGCTGTGCCAATGATCCTCTTTGGTGGACTACTCTAGCGTTAATCCGCCAATATATTTCTGTTCAATGATGACGACTGAAGTTGGTTACGGCTAATTAAAGACATTCTTCATAGCAGGCCGCTGGCTGTTCACAGGATCATAGCCTATTCAAAAAAACCTCGGCGGATATAAACTTGTCCTGTTGATTCAACCTTAAACGCATTGAGAATTCATCGTCAGCCAGGTGTCGGGTTATTAACGCTTATCAGATTTTCTCGGTGGGTAAAGTGAAATAAAAAGTGGTACCTTTTCCGGCTTTGCTATTGAAATTCAAAGTACCTTCATGGGCTTCGACAAGTGAGCGAGTGATGGATAGCCCCATGCCCATACCGTCTGCCTTGGTGGTATAAAAAGGCGTCAATATTTTTTGTTTTTGGACTTCATCAATTCCCGCGCCATTGTCCTTTACCTTGACCTGTATGTCATTATTGAGTGTCAATCGACTAGAGATGGTTAATTGGCGCTGCTGTTTTTCCGGTAAGTTTTTTAAGGCATCAACACTGTTTCGGATCAGGTTGATGATGACCTGTTCAATTTGTATCTGATCGACATGAACAGGCGGCAGATTATTTTTCAGCTCAAATGTTAACTTTATGTTGTTTTGTTTAAGCTCGCCAACACACAGACCGGCACATTCATGAATCAAATTATTAACGTCGGCGACTGAGCGCTTTTGTGCATGAGATTTGACAAATTCCCTCATACGATGAATTATCCGTCCTGCTCTTAAAGCCTGTTGCTGTGTCTTGTCTAAGATCTCGGCGAGCCTTGCCAGATCAGGGGGGTCAATGTTAATAAGGTTCAAACTGACTTGCGTATAGCTGGAAATCGCGGACAGCGGCTGGTTGACTTCATGAGCAATACCTGAGGCCATTTCCCCCATCAGTCCAAGACGAGTAACATGGGCGAGTTCGTTCAGATGTTTCTTGTCTTTCTGTTCCCGTTGCTTGCGCGAACTCACATCACGCACAATATGGGTAAAATAATGTTCATTATCGATTGAATACTCCGCTGTGGACAGATCTAAAGACACCAAAGAACCATTTTTGTGAATGCCGTCAATCTCCTGAATTTGACTGACAGGTTGTGCAGCATGGGGCAAACTACAACAATTCGTTTCTCTTGGTGATGATTGTATGAGTTTGTTAATGCTGCAACCAATGAGCTCTTCCGGTTTATAGCCAAAAATAGGGTCTACTGCGGCATTAGCGGATATGATGATGTTGAACATATCAATGGTGATAATACCTTCCACTGACGCATTAAAAATTGAGTTGAGCTTGGCCTCCCGTTCCATTAATTGGTGCTTGGAGCGGCGAAGTTCTTCAATTTTTCTCATTAAGCTCAGATTACTTGCAGTCAGTTCGTTGGTTTGTCGGTGAACCTTTTTCTTCAGTTTTTCATTAAGACAAGTGATGGTTTCTTCCGCCTGCTTGCGTTCAGTAATATCCTGAATGGTACCTACCAGTTGCACGGGATTGTCGGCTTTGTCGTATTCGATGTAGCCATGAGCGATCACCCAGCGTGTTTCGTCATCGTTTGGGTGGGTAATGACATACTCCATCGAAAACCGTTCGTGGTTACGAATGACGTCCTGATAGTGATCAAGCACACGTTGACGGTGTTCGGGATGAATCAATGTTGCCCAATTGGGAATAACCCGATCAAAGTTCGCGTCGATGCCGAAAATCTGATCGAGCAGGGGCGAGCTTTCCCAGAGACCGGTCGCCAGATCAATCGCGTAGTAGCCTATTCCTGCCGTCTCATGCGCCAAGCGTAAAAGTTTTTCGTTACGACTGGCTTTTTTATTTTTTCGTTTTAGCGCTCTATAGGAAGCCAACAGCGTTAAGGTACCAATGCCGGTTAACAGGGTAATGGTTACGGCAATTCTGATATATTTGAGCAGCTTTTCCTTATCGGCTTTGGGGTCGGGATCATAGCTGAAATCTTGCAAAAACTTATCATTTTCAACCATGCCCGCCTTGATAAATGTTTCCGCCATGTGCCGCCAGCGCCAGGGATTCATGTGTCCCAGATCGATCACATCCGGTATGATCAATGAACGTATTGCGTCGGCTTCAAAGTTAAGATGGTCTCTGGATTTGTTGACTTTGTATTTGTTGAGCAATAAGTCAATAATTTCTTGCGGGTGATCCATTGCGTAATACCAGCCTTCAAGACTGGCTTGACGGAATGCCTTGACGCGCTCGGGATGCTGTTTAAGTTCATCCTCCGTTGTAAACAGAATATCGCTGTAGAAATCGACACCGTAGTTACGCGGGTTAAGTACATTGAATTCAATGCCTTGCTGCTTGAGAAAATAAGGCTCGTTGCTCAGGTATGAATTAAATGCGTCCGCTTTGCCGTCAATCAAATCACGAATTTCATAACTGCTGGGGATGATATGAAGACGGTCGATGTCTATGCCTTCATTATTGAACATGGCGACAAAATCAGCATCGACAGCCTGATTTAACAACATGATTTTTTTTCCGACTAAACCGTCAGGTGAAGAAATTCCGGCGTCTTTGCGGGCGATTAACACGGAAGGGGAATGCTGGTATATCGCAGCCAAGGCGACCAGCGGCGCGCCGCGCAACCGTTCCAGCAGTAATTCGCTGTTAGCCTCGCCGTATTGGGCATGGCCTTGAAGGACTTCCTGCACCGGTTTTTTTTCCGGCGTGCCTTCGTAGATGATTACGTCGAGTCCGGCGTCTTTGTAATAACCTTTTTCTAACGCCGCATAATAACCGGCAAATTGAAACTGGTGATGCCAGCGTAACTGGAGATGGATGGGTTCAGCCGACACCCAAAAGCATTGGCATGTTAATACTATAAAAAGCATAGCACGGACTTGTATCATATTGAGGCGATCCATTTTCTATGCTTGATATGTGCTGTTACACAAAAACCGCAGAATAGAGCGCCCAACTTCTTTAATCAATACGCATTATTACCTATCAGTGAACTTGCTATTGAGCTGCCTTACACGGTCGCCTACCCAAAGTGGCGCAGCATTCCACAATGCCACATTGGGTAACCGGTTATGTCGTACATCAATCGTTAGCTTTGAGTCGGAAATACGCATTCTTTGTCACCGAGCTGATAGTGAGTCTGTTGTAATCAACTGGTTTTTGATCAAGAATTAGAGGAGAAATATAGTTGTTGTTCCAAATCAGTATGGGGGCATGATACTGCCATTGGGTTGTTGGCCGATAAACCGGCGTTTCCGATTATAATTTTCGACTCATTACTCATCGTTAGGTATTAAAGAAGGCCTACACGCTGGCGGCGGTATCTTTTCAAATAGGACAGGAGAAAATCCATGAGCAAAATAGACGACATCAATATTGAAATACAACACATACAGCAACAAATGCAGGAATATTTGCAAATACATTGGCGGCTGTTTCTGGCGGAAGGTATTTTATTCATTTTCCTTGGGCTTTGCGCGATTGTGGTGCCGCAGTTTTTTACGGTGGCGATAGTTGTATTTTTAGGCTGGATTTTGCTGTTCGGCGGGATAGTTCATGTTAGCCGGGCCTTTGTTTTTGCCAACATGCCGGGCTTTGGTTGGTGGTTATTCATGGGTGTCTTGCAGGTTATCGTCGGCTATTTGTTTATCACCAAACCGGTTGCCGGCGCACTGACCTTAACGATGTTGATGACGGTGTTTTTTGCTCTGGAAGGCGTTGCCAAAATTTCCCTGGCATTGATGATGCGCCCTTTGGCTCACTGGGGTTTTATCCTGTTCAGTGGCATTACAGCTTTGGTTTTTGCGCTGATTATCTGGATTAGTTGGTCTGAATCGGCGCAGTGGCTGCTGGGTTTGTTTTTAGGTATTAATATGGTTTTTCTGGGTTGGTCGCTGGTTAAAATAAGCTTGCACCATAAAGCGCAATAACTTCTGAAAGGTGGTTGTTTATGCAACAAAAACGTAATAAAAAACTGATCGTAAAAGTGCTGACAGTCGGCGCAGTCATCGCCATTCTCAGCTATTTGTTTCATCCCGGCGTTGGGCAGCTCAGCGTGATGCTCAACGGCGAACCTGTTGCAGAACCACTGGTTCGCTTTGCCGCCGTGCCGACATTTTTGTTGATCATGATTGTCACCGGCGTATTGATGGTGCTGTTGTTTTTAGGCGTCGGCGTGTTTATGTTTCTGTTCGCCATGTGCGTTGCATTGGTGGGAGTTTTTATCATGGCGCCTTATTTCTGGCCGGTGCTGGTCATTATCTTATTGATGACAACGCTGATGACTGTGGGTAACGGCAATGGAGACTGAATAGTTGATCTGCCCATTTGCCTGTTCAGGCGTTACAATATGCACTATCACGGTTAACTTATCAGTCTTATTCAATCAGGTATGGCTATGGAAAAAATAAAGGTTCTTTTCGTTTGTATGGGCAATATCTGCCGGTCACCCACGGCTGAAGGCGTGTTTACAAAGCTGGTCAAGGATCATAACCTCGAAGCGCATTTTGCTATCGATTCAGCCGGTACTCATGCTTATCATGTCGGCAATGCCCCCGACTTGCGTTCGCAAGCGGCAGCTCTTGAGCGGGGCATTGATTTATCTAATTTGCGGGGCAGAAAAGTCATTAACGGGGATTTCGAGGATTTCGATTTTTTGCTGGCTATGGATGATGAAAATTATTCAATACTGATTAGCGCCTGCCCAGAGCAATATAAAACCAAAATCAAATATTTTCTCGATTACGCACCACACCTGAACGAACGTCAGGTGCCCGATCCTTATTATGGCGGCGCATACGGTTTTGAGAGAGTGCTGGATATGATAGAAGAGGCTTCCGCCGGTTTTTTAAAAACCTTGCAGGAATCAGGCAGCATTAAACGAAGAGGATAAGGTCATGGCAATAGTATCGAATACCGTGATTTATCTGGATGGCGATGTGGTGCTGGAAGCTTTCTTTGCATTTGATGATGCGCTTTCAGGTCGCAGGCCGACGGTTTTAATCAATCATACCTGGGCCGGTCGGGATGATTTTGTTGCCGAAAAAGCCAAAAAACTCGCCGCCTTAGGCTATGTCGGCTTTGCGGTTGATATGTATGGCAAAGGCGTTTTGGGCTCGGACCCGGAAGAAAATATGAAACTCATGCAGCCTTTTATGGCTGATCGGGCAATGCTGCAAAAGCGCATGAAAGCGGCTTTGTCCGCTGTGAAGTTGATGCCGTGGGTTGACGATAGCAAAATCGCCGCAATCGGTTTTTGTTTTGGCGGTTTGTGTTCGCTTGACCTTGCCAGAACGGGCGTTGACATTAAAGGCGTGGTCAGTTTTCATGGCCTGCTGAATGCACCGGATAATATGCAGGGTACCGCCATCAAGGCAAAGATCCTGGCTTTGCGTGGCCGGGATGATCCGCTGGTTCCGGCTGAACAAGTGCTTGCCTTCGAGCAGGAAATGACCGAAGCCGGTGCAGACTGGCAGCTGCATACTTACGGCCATACCATGCATGGATTCACCAATCCGCTCGCCAATAACCCGGCATTCGGCACTGTCTACCAACCCGCCGCAGACCGACGTTCATGGATAGCGATGCAAAACTTTTTGACGGAAATATTCGCCTGACAATAAACGCCGGAAAAACGGAATCTTAAAGCCTGCAAATGTGGACTGCGCCCACCTATTGGTTGCCTCGATATAAAATGCTATCGGCTTCGACACTATTGAGACAATTTGCTATAATCTCAGGCTTATTTCATGTCATGTAGTCACACTTAAACAAAAAAAATCAAGGAAAGTGTGTTTGTACTTAGTCACGAAACCATGCCGGTATCTATTAACGGCACACAGTGTATATAGGGATCAATGTCAAACTTCGCTAAAGAAATAATACCTGTTAATCTCGAAGATGAGATGAAACAGTCCTATCTCGATTACGCCATGAGCGTTATCGTCGGTCGAGCCCTTCCAGATGTCAGAGACGGCCTTAAACCGGTTCATCGCCGTGTGTTGTATGCGATGAGCGAGTTAGGCAATGACTGGAACAAACCTTATAAGAAATCAGCGCGTGTAGTCGGTGACGTGATCGGTAAATACCATCCTCATGGCGATACCGCGGTTTACGACACCATGGTGCGGATGGCGCAGAATTTCTCAATGCGCTATATGCTGATCGACGGGCAGGGCAATTTCGGTTCGGTCGACGGCGATTCGCCTGCGGCGATGCGTTATACCGAAGTGCGCATGTCGAAGATTGCTCATGAATTGCTGGCCGATCTGGACAAGGAAACCGTCGATTTTGCGCCCAACTATGACGAATCGGAGTCCGAGCCTAAGGTATTGCCGACCCGCGTACCGACTTTATTGATTAACGGTTCATCCGGCATTGCAGTGGGCATGGCGACCAATATTCCGCCGCATAACTTGACTGAAGTGATCAGCGCCTGTCTGGCGATGATCGACCAGCCGGATCTGACCGTGCATGACTTGATGGCTCATATTCCAGGGCCCGATTTCCCTACGGCAGCCATTATCAACGGCGCTTCCGGCATTTACAACGCTTACACCACCGGGCGCGGCAAAATCTATCTACGCGCACGATGCCATTTCGAAGACATCGGCGACAGCAGTCGGCAAGCAATTATCACTACCGAATTGCCCTATCAGGTCAACAAGGCCAGATTGCTGGAGAAAATTGCCGAGCTGGTTAAGGAAGGCAAGCTTGAAGGTATTTCCGGCCTGCGCGACGAGTCGGATAAAGACGGCATGCGTATGGTGATTGAACTGCGTCGAGGCGAAATGCCCGAGGTGGTGTTAAATAATCTGTACAAGCAGACGCAATTCCAGACCGTGTTCGGCATCAATATGGTTGCCCTGCTGGATGGCCGTCCGCATTGCATGAATCTCAGAGAGATTATCAGCGCCTTTATCAATCACAGACGGGAAATTGTTACCCGCAGAACGATTTATAACCTGCGCAAAGCCAGGGAAAGAGCCCATATTTTAGAAGGGCTTGCGATTGCTTTAGCCAATATCGACGAAATGATTGCGCTGATTAAGGCGGCTGCCACACCGGCCGACGCTAAAGTCGGTTTGTTGGAGAAAAACTGGGATGCAGGGCTGGTTGCAGCGCTGTTGGATCGTGCCGATGCGGATCGTTCAAGACCGGATGATTTACCGGTGGAATTTGGCATTCATGCCGGAATTTACCGCCTGTCTGAAACCCAGGCTCAGGCCATTCTTGAGTTGCGTCTGCATCGTTTGACCGGTCTGGAGCAGGACAAGATAGTCAATGAATACAAGCAGCTGCTGGAACAGATTGACGAGTATTTGTTTATTCTGGGCAGCGATGTTCGCCTGATGGAAATTATCAGGGAAGAGTTGGTGGCTATCAAGGAACAGTATTCCGACGAGCGGCGCACCGAAATCCTGCAAAACCATTCGGATTTGTCCGATGAAGACCTGATTACCGAAGAAGATATGGTGGTGACCATGTCGCACGAAGGCTATGTCAAATCTCAGCCGCTCAGCGATTACAAGGCGCAACGGCGCGGCGGTCGCGGCAAGTCGGCGACCGCCACTAAAGAGCTGGATTATGTCGATAAACTGATTGTGGCCAATACCCACGATACTATTTTGTGCTTCTCCTCGCGGGGCAAGGTTTACTGGCTTAAGGTCTATCAGTTGCCGGTTGCCAGCCGTGCGGCCAGAGGCAAGCCTTTCGTCAATCTGCTGCCGCTGGAAGAAGGCGAAAAAATCAATGCGATATTGCCGATTCGCGAATTTACCGACAGTAAGTTCATCTTTATGGCCACAACGGCGGGCACCGTTAAAAAGACTCCGCTAAAAGAATTCGAGAACCAACGCGCTAACGGCAAAATCGCGATCGATTTAAGGGAAGACGATACGCTGGTCGGCGTTGCGGTGACCGACGGTCAGCAAAACGTACTGTTGTTCAGCAGCACCGGCAAAGCAGTCTGCTTTAATGAAGCGGATGTACGCTCCATGGGCAGAACGGCATCCGGGGTGCGCGGAATTCGATTACAGGAAGGACAGAAAGTCATTTCCCTGATTATCGCGACCGAAGGCACGGTGCTGAATATTACCGAGAACGGCTACGGCAAGCGTACCAAGCTGGAAGAGTTTACCTGCCATAAACGTGGCGGCCAGGGTTTGATTGCGATACAAACGTCCGCGCGTAACGGTGCTGTGGTTGGCGCCGTGCTGGTCAACGACAATGACGAAATCATGCTGATTACCGATGGCGGCACGTTGGTGCGGACACCGGTTGACGGCATTTCGGTGGTTGGACGGAACACCCAGGGCGTGACCATTATCAAGCTGGGTAAGAATGAAAAAGTGATCGGCGTTGACCGTATCGAAGGCTTGGCAGGGGTGGATGATGCCGATGAAGACGATCTTTTGGAAGGTGCCGAATCAGAGCTGGGCGCATCGGAAGAAACAACCAATGACGATAGTGAACCAGGTGAGGAATCGTAATGTCCAGAGTTTATAATTTTAGCGCAGGTCCGTCTGCATTCCCTGAATCGGTATTGCAGCAAGCGCAGCAAGAAATGCTGGAATGGCGCGATAGCGGCATGTCGGTCATGGAAATGAGCCATCGCGGCAAGCATTTCTCGATTATTGCCGAAGAGCTGGAAAGCGATTTGAGAGCGCTGCTGGCTGTCCCTGAAAACTATAAAGTCTTGTTCCTGCAAGGCGGCGCATCGGCGCAGTTTTCGCTGATACCGCAGAACATCCTGAATGGTAAAAGTAAAGCCTGTTACCTGAAAACCGGCGCCTGGTCGGAAAAAGCCATCAAAGATGCCGGTGCTTATTGCGATGTAGTGGTCAGTGCCAGTTCGGAGAATACAAAGTTTACTACGATTCCCGATGCTGCAAGCTGGGCAATCGATAGTGAAGCGGCTTATCTGCACTATACCTCCAATGAAACTATTCATGGCGTGGAGTTCCAGTCTTGCCCAGACAGCAAGGGCTTGCCGCTGGTGTCGGATATGTCATCGAATATTTTATCGCGCAAGATCGATATCAGTCAGTACGGTTTGATTTATGCCGGTACGCAGAAAAACATGGGACCGGCAGGCGTCACCGTGGTGATAGTCAGGGACGATTTGGTCGGTCATGCGCCTAAAACCGTGCCTTCGGTTTTTAACTATGCCGAGCAGGCAAAAAACCAATCCATGCTGAATACACCGGCAACCTACAGCTGGTACCTGACCGGTCTGGTGCTTAAGTGGTTAAAAGCGCAGGGCGGCGTTGAGGGTATCGAGCAACGCAATATCGCTAAAGCGGCGAAACTGTATCAGTCCATCGACCAGTCGGCTTTGTATTCCAATCCGGTAGAAATTGCATCCCGTTCGCGGATGAACGTGCCGTTTATTCTGTCCGACGAAAGCCTGGATAAGCCGTTTTTGGCGTCTGCGGAAGCCAATGGACTGTTTGAGCTGAAAGGTCATCGCTCAGTCGGCGGCATGCGGGCGAGTATTTATAATGCGATGCCGGAGGCCGGTGTACAGGCTTTGATCGATTTCATGGCTGAGTTTGAACGCACCCATTAATCGAAAACCGTAACTACTCAGTCATTTAATACAATGGAACGCAGATGAATAGTCAGCAGCGTTCCATTTTCCTAACTACTGAGTAGTTACCGAAAACCTAATAATTGAATCAGGCCGCCATGTCATCCGTTACACCACTTTCAGAATTAAGAGACAAAATTGATGCCATCGATAAGCAGATTCTGCTATTGATTAATCAGCGTGCGTCTTGCGCAATGGAAGTTGCCAAGACCAAGAGTGCGCAGGGTGAACAAGGGTCGTTTTACCGCCCGGATCGCGAGTCATTGGTATTGCGGCGCATAAAAGACATGAATCAGGGGCCTTTGTCCGATGATACGACTGCCCATTTTTTCAGGGAATTGATGTCCGCGTGTTTGGCGCTGGAAAAACCGTTGGATGTGGCGTATTTAGGTCCCGAGGGCACTTTTACCCAGCAAGCCGCAATCAAGCATTTCGGCTCTGCGGTTAAAACCGTACCGGCTGCAACCATTAACGATATTTTTAATGCGGTGGAGAACGGCAACTGCCAGTTCGGTGTCGTGCCGGTCGAGAACTCTACCGAGGGCGTCATCAGCCATACGCTGGACCGGTTTTTGAATTCGCCGCTAAAAATATGCGGCGAAGTTGAAATCAGGGTGCATCAAAACTTGTTGGGACTGGTGGATAGCCTGGATGAAGTGACCGAGGTGTTTTCGCATCAGCAATCCCTGGCGCAGTGTCGGCAATGGCTGGATAATCATCTGCCGAATGCCAAGCGAACCGCGGTTAACAGCAATACCGAGGCCGCCAGATTGGCATCAACCCATAAACAGGCGGTTGCGATAGCGGGTATTGTTGCCGCTGAAATTTATCAGTTGAATGTCATCGAAAAAAATATCGAAGACGAATCCAACAATACCACCCGTTTTATCATTATCGGACAGCAAATATCGTCTTCCACGGGTAACGATAAAACCTCGCTGGTGGTGTCCACAGGTAATCAACCCGGTGCGTTATACCGGATACTGGAGCCTTTCGCGAGATTTAACATCGGCATGGTGCATATCGAATCCAGGCCGTCACGCCAGGGATTATGGGACTATGTGTTTTTTATCGATATTGAAGGCCATAGCGAAGATGACGATGTTGCCCAAGCTCTGGCACTATTGGATGACAACGTCAATATGCTCAAGCTTTTGGGTTCTTATCCCAAGGCCGTACTCTAAAATTTCTTTCTCATCCTTCAGGTGAGTATTAAACGATCTCAAACAAACTCCATGAACAACACTGATAAAATCTATAATCTTGCCGTGTCCGGCGTGCAAAAGCTGATTCCTTATACGCCCGGCAAACCGATTGAAGAACTTGAGCGCGAGCTGGGGCTTTCCAACATCATAAAGCTTGCATCCAATGAAAATCCTTTAGGGCCCGGAAAAAAAGCCTTGGCTGCGATACAGGCGACTTTGAAGGATTTGGCCTTATACCCGGATGGCAATGGTTTTAATTTAAAGTCCGCGCTAGCTGAAAAGTACGCTGTCGATATGAGCCAGATTACGTTGGGCAATGGCTCCAACGAGATTCTGGAGCTGGTCGCCAGGGCATTTTTAACGCCGGGACTTGAAGTGGTTTTCTCGCAGCATGCTTTTGCCGTATATCCGATAGTAACCCAAGCGGTCGGCGCTACAGCGGTTGTGGCTCCCGCGTTGAATTACGGTCACGATCTGGATGCCATGCTGCAACGAGTGACCGACAAAACGCGGTTGGTGTTTATAGCGAACCCCAATAATCCTACCGGCACATTGCTGAACCACACCGACTTGGAAGCGTTTATTGGAGCGCTGCCGGATACTTGCGTGTGTGTGCTCGATGAAGCCTATTGTGAATTTGTTGGCGGACAAAGCGCGGACACTTCAATCGCCTGGCTGAAGAAATATCCTAATTTATTAATTACCCGCACCTTTTCAAAGGCCTACGGTCTGGCAGGGCTGCGCATCGGATATGGCTTGTCCAGTCCGCAGCTGGCCGACATCCTGAATCGGGTGCGTCAGCCCTTCAATAATAATATGCTGGCCTTGGCCGCCGCCGAAGCGGCGTTGACCGATGTCGAGCATTTGCAAAACACCATTACTGTTAATGCCCAAGGCATGCAGTTTATCACCGAAGGGTTTAAAAACTTGGGACTGGAGTGGATTCCATCGGCAGGTAATTTCGTGCTGGTTGACCTGAAACAGCCTGCAATGCCGACTTATGAGGCGTTGCTGCGCAAAGGGGTTATCGTCAGGCCGGTTGGCGTGTATGAATTACCCAATCATCTGCGTATTACCATCGGCACGCAGGCGGAAAACCAGTTGTTTCTACAGGCATTAACCGAAGTTTTAGGTCGCATCGGTTCCCTACCGATTGCGACACTTCCGCCATCCCTGGCAGTCGCAGGCAATGTTTAACCGGATTTGCATTATCGGCGTCGGCCTGATCGGCGGGTCTATCGCACGCGCAGCACGGCAGCGAGGTTTGAGCAATACCATAGTCGGATACGGTCGTCAGCAGGATGAGCAAAATCTGCAAACGGCAAAACAGTTGGGTGTTATTGACGACTATATGCTGGATCTGGCGGAAGCCGTTCAAGGCGCCGATTGCGTTGTGATTGCGACGCCGGTTGCGAGTATCGAAAGCATTTTTGTTCTGCTCAAGCCGTTATGGTCGGATAGCGCGATTTATACCGATGTCGGCAGCACCAAGGGCAGCGTTATCGCCGCAGCAGAGCGGGTTTTTGGCGTTGTACCGGATAACCTGGTTCCGGCTCATCCCATTGCCGGAGCAGAACAAAGCGGCGTGACCGCATCAGTCAATGACTTGTTTTTGAATAAACGCCTGATTATCACGCCGGTCGGCAATACCAAGCCGGAAGCGGTGCAAAAAATTCAAGGTTTTTGGGAACGGCTGGGATCGCTGGTGTCGGTGATGGATGTGCAGCATCATGACGGGGTGTTGGCCGCAACCAGTCATTTGCCGCATATCCTGGCCTTTGCTTTGGTCGATATGCTCGGTCATAAAGACGAGCAGAGCGAGATATTTCAATATGCGGCCGGCGGCTTCAAAGACTTTACCCGGATTGCTTCCAGCGATCCGACGATGTGGAAGGACATTTGCGCCGCCAATAAAGACGAAATCATCCCTTTAATTGAGCAGCTAAAGGGAGAATTGGATAAAATACAACGCTTGCTGGAAACGAATGATACCCGGCAACTTTTTGAAACCTTTACGTATGCCAGAAATGCACGGCAACGCTTTCTTGACCAGTTCGATAATAATTAATATGTCAAAATCAATAACATTTCAGGTTCAACCAGGCGGTAAATTACAAGGCGAGGCACGTGTGCCCGGTGATAAATCCATGTCGCATCGTTCAATCATGCTGGGTTCGCTGGCCGAAGGCGTTACTCATGTCAAGGGCTTTCTCGAAGCGGAAGACGCGCTGGCAACCTTGCAGGCTTTTCGCGATATGGGCGTTGAGATTGAAGGTCCGGTCAATGGCGAATTGACCATACACGGCGTCGGCAAGCACGGCTTGAAAGCGCCAACAAACGATTTGTATCTGGGGAACTCAGGCACATCCATGCGGTTGCTGAGCGGTTTATTGGCGGGTCAGGCATTCAACTCGGTATTAACCGGCGATAAATCATTGTCCGGCAGGCCGATGAAACGGGTCACCGAGCCGTTGGCAGCTATGGGTGCCGACATAAAAACCACTGAGAAAGGCACAGCGCCTCTGCATATTACCGGCAAGGCAGGGCAGTTGACAGGTATTGATTATGCGATGCCGATCGCCAGCGCTCAGGTCAAATCCTGCTTGTTATTGGCAGGCATGTACGCGCAGGGTGTAACCAGCGTTACCGAACCTGCGCCTACCCGTGACCATACCGAGCGCATGCTGACCGGTTTTAATTATCCGGTGAAGCAGGAAGGCAATAAAGTCAGCATTACTGCCCAAGGCAGTTTGACGGCAACCGATATTGATGTGCCTAGTGATATTTCATCGGCGGCATTTTTTCTGGTTGGGGCGTCCATTGCGCCGGGTTCCGATTTGCTGTTGAAACACGTCGGCGTTAATCCTACGCGTACCGGCGTCATCGACATCCTGAGATTAATGGGCGCCAACATTGAAGTTCTTAATGAGCGCACGGTTGGCGGCGAGCCGGTAGCCGATCTGCACGTTGTTTACAGCGCTCTTAAAGGCATAGATATTCCCGAGCATCTGGTGCCGCTGGCTATTGACGAGTTCCCGGTGTTGTTTGTCGCCGCAGCCTGTGCGGAAGGCCAAACACGGTTAACCGGCGCGGAAGAGCTGAGGGTTAAAGAATCGGATCGCATTCAAGTGATGGCGGACGGCTTGCAAATCCTGGGCGTAGATGCGCAATCCACCGAGGACGGCATGATTATTCAGGGTGGTTCGATTGGCGGTGGCGAAGTTATATCGCATGGCGACCACAGAATTGCGATGTCGTTTTCAATTGCCGGTTTGCGCGCTAATGCGCCGATTACCATCCATGATTGTGAAAACGTGAATACCTCTTTCCCTGAATTTAGAGACTTGGCCAAGCGCTTGGGTCTTGATCTGGTTTGCAGGGAAGCATAGTGAGTATTCCGGTATTGACTATTGATGGCCCTAGCGGTGCCGGAAAAGGCACAGTTAGCCGGGCTGTAGCGAAAAGACTGGGTTGGAACTATCTGGATAGCGGCTCTATCTACCGTTCACTGGCAATTGCAGTGTTAAAACAAGCTGTTGACCTGGAAGATGAAGCTGCCATTGTCAATGTGGCCCAGACAATGGCGCTGGAATTTGATTGTAATGACGAATTGGTTGTCAGGCTGGACGGTGAAGACATTACCGCACAGTTAGGCCTTGAAAGCACGGGTAATACAGCTTCCATCGTTGCGGCGCTCCCTGAAGTCAGACATGTTTTATTACAAAAACAAAAGGATTTTAAACAATCGCCAGGTCTGGTTGCAGACGGACGAGACATGGGAACAGTGGTTTTTCCTGAAGCTGAAAACAAGGTATTTTTAACCGCCAGCGCAGCCGAGAGAGCCAAAAGGCGATATAAACAGTTGATAGAAAAAGGGAATGGTGCTAATCTAGCGCAGATAACAAACGAGATAGAAGAGCGAGATCGTCGGGATATGGAGCGTAAGACTGCTCCATTAGCTATGGCTAATGACGCGCTTTATATCGATTCTTCGGATATGACACTGGAATCTGTTATTGAAGAAGTACTGAATTTAATCCATTAAGGATTTTTTACGTGGTCACATCAAATTGTTTGCGTGTGATTTTTTTTAACTTTGATAAAGAAAAGGCTTGTTCGTGTTTCGACAGGCTTGGGAATGGAAAATGAGCGAAAGCTTTGCTGAATTATTTGAAGAAAGTTTAATCAAGACGGAAATGCGTCCTGGTGCCATGTTAATGGGTACGGTTGTTGATATCGAAAACGATATGATCATCGTCAGCACCCATTCTAAATCAGAAGGTGTCATTCCAAAATGGCAGTTTCTAAATAACGATGGCGAATTAGAAGTTGCCATAGGCGACGAAGTCGAGGTTGCCCTTGATTTATTTGAAGACGGCCTTGGTGCTACACTTCTTTCTCGTGATAAAGCGAAGAAAAACAAAGCTTGGTCCGAACTTGAAAATGCTTTTGAAAAAGAAGCAACCATTATCGGTCGTATTACCGGTAAAGTTCGCGGTGGTTTCACCGTGGCGGTTGGCGCATTGCGTGCTTTCTTGCCTGGCTCATTGGTTGATGTTCGCCCAATCAGAGACACGACTTTCCTGGAAAATCGTGATCTGGAATTCAAAGTCATAAAAATCGATCAAAAACGCAATAACGTTGTTCTGTCTCGTCGTGCAGTTGTAGAAAAAGAATACAGCGCAGAAAGAGAAGAATTGCTGAAAACGCTGGAAGAAGGCGCAGTTGTTACCGGTGTGGTCAAGAACCTGACCGATTACGGTGCGTTTATCGATCTTGGCGGTATTGACGGTTTGTTACACATCACCGATATGGCATGGAGACGCGTGCGTCATCCATCCGAGTGTGTAGAAATCGGTCAAGAAATTAAAGTTAAAGTCCTGAAATACGACAAAGATAAAAATCGTGTTTCATTAGGCATGAAGCAAATGGGTGAAGATCCATGGCAAAACATCGCCCGTCGCTACCCAGCCGGCACACGCGTATTCGGTAAAGTGAACAACCTGACTGATTATGGTTGCTTTGTTGAAATTGAAGAAGGCGTAGAAGGTTTGGTTCACGTTTCTGAAATGGACTGGACCAACAAAAACGTCAACCCTTCCAAACTTGTTCAGTTGGGCGATGAAGTCGAAGTGATGGTTCTGGAAATTGACGAAGAACGTCGTCGTATTTCTTTAGGCATGAAACAGTGCAAAACCAATCCTTGGGATGAATTTGCAGCAACGCATAACAAAGGCGACAAAATCTCAGGAAAAATCAAATCAATTACTGATTTTGGTATTTTCATCGGTCTGGATGGCGGTATCGACGGTCTGGTTCACATGTCTGATATTTCCTGGGCAGATGAAGGCGAAGCTTCGGTTCGTGATTTCAAGAAAGGCGATGAGCTGGAAACTGTTATTTTAGCGGTTGATTCTGAGCGCGAGCGTATCTCTTTAGGTATCAAACAACTTGAACAAGATCCATTCCAAAACTTCCTGGCTACTCATGAAAAAGGCAGTTTGGTAAAAGGAACTGTTAAAGAAGTTGACGCTAAGGGTGCAGTTATCACTTTAGCTGATAATGTTGAAGGCTACTTACGCGCTTCTGAAATTCAACGCGATCGCGTTGAAGATGCCAGAACCTTGTTAAAAGAAGGCGACGAACTTGAAGCTAAGTTCATCGGCGTCGACAAGAAAAGTAAATCAATTTCTTTATCTATTAAAGCTAAAGATTCTGATGAAGAGTCTCATTCGATTAAAGATCATTCCCAGCAATCAATTGGCGCACCAACTTTCGCCGATATCTTTAAACAGATGGAAAAATAAAACTCATGAGGGGGTATGCATTCGTGCATACCCCCTGTGTTTATTTGTTTTCGCAGGATAGAATGTGACAAAATCAGAATTAATTGAAGCACTTGCCAAACATCAGCCGCATCTGGCACAGAAAGATGTAGAGATAGCGGTAAAATGCATCATTGAACAAATGAATCAGGCGTTATCTTCCGGTGAAAGAATCGAGATTAGGGGTTTTGGTAGTTTTTCGCTACATCTACGTCCTCCTCGTATGGGGCGTAACCCTAAAACAGGTGAATCTGTAGCATTATCAAAAAAACATGTACCGCATTTTAAGCCTGGTAAGGAACTACGTGATCGAGTAGATGCTTCGCGGGAAAAATGCAAGATAGTTGACTAATAGTTAGTGCGTTGAAGCTCTGTAAGAATTATGCAGAGCTTTAATGTTACCGTTATTGAGTAAAAAACATTACTCTTTACCCTTCCTTTTTATCCCCATTCCAATTTAAGTTTTTGTCTGTTCAATGCCAGCCATTGAATCGCAATGATAGGTATCGCCGATTCTATCTCGCCATTTTCCAGCATCAAATACGCCTCATCAAAATCAACAGCTCGTACCAATATATCTTCGTCTTCATGGTCTAAGCCATAGATACCGCCCACTTGAGTACTATCCACTTTACCGCAAAACAGGGTGATCCATTCTGAGAAAGCGCCCGGCGTGGTATAAAACTCATTAATAACCATTAATTGCTGAATTTCACAACCTGCTTCCTCCAGAGATTCCCGATAAGCAACTTCCTCAGCGGTCTCACCTTCTTCAATGGCTCCCGCAACAATCTCTACGAGCCAAGCTCTATCAGGGTTTAGAATTGCACCCGTCCTGAATTGTTCGATCAACACCATCTTATCGGCATGAGGATCATATAACAAAACCGCGACGCAACTGCCACGCATGAATAACTCACGCGTTATTTCGGAACTCCATCCCCCGCCAAACAAAGTGTGCTTAATGCGGTACTCTTCCACACGGAAAAAGCCTTGATAAACGATTTCCTTGCTTAAAATTTCAAATTGTTTATCCATGATTACCTTTGTACTCAACTCTATAAATGACTCCGAGTTTATCATCGCTAATCAATAAACTGCCATCCGGCATTTCCAGAATATCGACGGGACGTCCAAGCACCCTGCCGTCTTTGGTTAACCAGCCGTCGATAAAAACCTGTTCCGAAACGGGTTTGCCTTGCTTGAATTTTACCGAGACAACGCGATAGCCTTGTGGTTCAGACCGATTCCATGAGCCGTGTTCCGCAACAAATAACTGGTTTTTATGCTCGACCGGAAATTGCTTGCCCCGATAAAAACGCAGTCCCAACGGCGCTATATGCGCCTTAAACTTCCATACCGGTGCGGTAAATTGTCGACATTTCTTATCCGCGCCAAACTCCGGATCAGGAATGTCACCGCCATGGCAATAAGGAAAACCAAAATGTTCTCCGGTAGTTGTCCACTGATTAAGCTCATCGGGCGGCAGATCATCGCCCAAATAATCGCGGCCATTATCGGTAAAAAACAAGGCGTTGGTTTCCGGTTGCCAGTCGAAACCAACCGAACTTCTGATGCCTCTGGCAAGTATCTCAAAACCGCTGCCGTCGGCATTCAGCCTGACCAGCGACGAATAGATCGGTTGCTCAGGTTCGCAAATATTGCACGGCGCTCCGACGGTAGTGTACAGCTTGTTATCGGGGCCAAGGCGCAGATACTTCCAGCCGTGATGCTGCTCTGATGGAAACTGATCGTAAACCACAACGGGTTTAGGCGAATTGGCCAACTGCTGCGTGATGCGGTCGAACCGAATAATGCGATTAACTTCGGCTACATACAGTGAATCGTCCCTGTAAGCAACGCCGTTGGGCATATATAAATGACTGGCGATAACATATGACTTATCCGCTACGCCATCGCTATTGCTGTCCTGTACGGCATAAACCGACCCTTCAGATCCTGTGCCTACAAATACCGTACCGTTATCGCCCAAGGCCAAACTACGGGCATTGGGCAGATTATCGGCGAAAATAGACAAGGTGAAGCCTGCGGGTACATGCAGTTGCTTTATAATATTCTGATGACTGTTTTGTAGCGCAAAAGCTAAACAAGGATTAATTAAAAATAAAGCCAACAGTATTGTTTTAATATGCATGAGAATACCCTCCATCAATAAACTTAAGCTATGTTAGCACCCTGAAAACGGATTGAATTTATTTATTCAATCCCCATATAGATTAAACCTTAACTTATCAAAAGGCTCAAACATGATGCGTATTTTTCTTTTTCTGGCGACTAATGCGGCCATATTGGTTGTGGTCAGTATTATTTTTAATGTCTTAGGTTTAAGCGGCACTCTGGATGCTCAAGGCATCGACCTTAACCTGAATGCCCTTTTAGTCATGTCTGCCATCATCGGCATGACCGGTTCCGTTATTTCCTTGGCGATGTCTAAATGGTCGGCAAAAAGAGCAATGGGCGTACACGTTATCGAACGCCCCCAAAATCAAACCGAGCAATGGCTGATCGACATCGTGGCCAGGCAAGCCAGACAAGCGGGAATCGGTATGCCGGAAGTCGGCATATTCCAGACCCCCGAGTCCAATGCCTTTGCTACCGGCATGAGCAAAAACAGTGCGTTGGTAGCGGTCAGCACCGGTTTGCTGCAAAACATGAACGCCGATGAAATTGAAGCCGTTGTCGGTCATGAAATCAGCCATGTTGCCAACGGCGATATGGTGACGATGGCCTTAATGCAGGGCGTGGTAAATACCTTTGTTTACTTTTTTGCGACCATCATCGGTCATCTTGTCGACCGGGTTGTGTTTAAAACCGAACGCGGTTACGGCCCGGCCTATTACATCACCCAGATGGCGGCTCAAGTCGTCTTGGGAATCCTAGCCTCTATGCTGGTCATGTGGTTCTCCCGTTACCGGGAATTCAAGGCGGATGCCGGTGGCGCAAACCTGGCGGGACGGGAAAAAATGATCGGCGCTCTGCGTGCATTGCAGCGCGGTCATGACGCGGAAGACCTGCCGGGACAACTGGCGGCATTCGGCATTAACGGCGGTGGCGTGAGCAAGTTGTTTATGAGCCATCCTCCATTGGAAGAGCGTATCGCAGCGTTACAAAACAACCGTTAATTAACTAAAAGCATAAAACCACGAAGACACGAAGAAACGAAACTTCGTGTCTTCGTGGTGAATCATTTTTATGCTTAAGTTGATGCTGATATCATCATGACCCAACACCAATACATCCGCTTTGCGCTAAAACTGTCATACGACCAATACCTTAAGGTCTATCAAGGCATTGCCAAAAATGTTTCCGTTATCGCCGATGATGGCAGAAGAGTCGCTTTTCCGGCGGGCAGGATTCAATCTTTTTTGACCAAGCAAGGTATCGACGGTTATTTTGAAATGGAATTAACGCCTGAAAACAAATTTGTCAGTATCAAAAAACTGTAACAATTTCAGTAACCAAAAATAGAACACAGATGACGCTGATACTTATGGTCAACACAGATAATTCAATAAAATCATAAATTATCAGCGTCATTTGCGTTCCATCGGTTTTGATGGCATTGAATAGTCATGCCAATAAAGGGGCATGGCTATCTGCCTTTTAGATACCAATAAATTCTTAACACTCTAATTGATTGAAGGTGTGCAATTGAAAACAGAAGTTCTGGTGCTGGGCGGTGGCCCTGGAGGCTACACAGCGGCATTTCGTGCGGCCGATTTAGGGAAACAAGTTACTTTGGTTGAGCGTTATCCGGTTTTGGGCGGGGTTTGTTTAAATGTCGGCTGCATTCCGTCAAAAACCTTGTTGCATGTGGCGGCGGTGCTCAATGAAGCCAAGGAAATCAAATCGGCCGGGATCGGTTTTGCAGAACCCGACATTGACTTGGAAAAACTGCGCGGCTGGAAAAACACCATCAGTTCCCAGTTAACTACGGGCTTGGCGGCGTTGGCAAAGCAGCGCAACGTAACGGTTGTAAAAGGCATTGGGCGTTTTGTTTCCGACACGCAAGTGTTGGTTGAAGACGGTGACGACACCCAGACCCTAGAGTTTGCGCAGGCCATTATCGCGGTCGGCTCCCAGCCGGTAAAAATACCGTCGTTTCCCAATGACGATCCCCGGCTGATGGATTCCACCGATGCGCTCCAGCTTGAGAGCATCCCGAAAAAACTGTTGATTATCGGCGGCGGCATCATCGGCCTGGAAATGGCGACCGTTTATAATGCGCTGGGCAGCAAAATCACCGTGGTTGAAATGCAGGATCAGATTATCCCCGGTTGCGACAAGGATCTGGTCAGGCCGCTAATGCAGCGGATCAAAAAGCAATACGACAATATTTTTCTGGAAACCCAGGTAACAAATATTGAAGCGTTGCCGGAAGGCTTGAAAGTCAGTTTCAGCGGTAAAGACGCTCCAGAAACCGATGTATTCGATAAAGTGCTGGTCGCAGTGGGCAGGCGTCCCAACGGTCATTTAATCGATGCCGACAAAGCCGGGGTTAATGTTGACGAGCGCGGCTTTATCAGCGTCGATAAACAACAGCGCAGTAACGTAAGACATGTCTTTGCGATCGGCGATGTGGTGGGCAACCCGATGCTGGCGCATAAAGCGTCGCATGAAGGTAAAATAGCGGCCGAAGTGATTGCCGGGATGGCGACCGAGTGGAGGGCCTTGACCATTCCTTCCGTCGCGTATACCGATCCTGAAATAGCCTGGATGGGCTTGACTGAAAACGCCGCTAAAGCGCAGGACATCGCCTATGAAAAAGCGGCTTTCCCGTGGGCGGCCAGCGGCCGGTCATTAAGCATCGGGCGCAAGGAAGGCGTAACTAAATTGCTTAGCGACAAACAAACCGGACGCATTCTTGGCGCCGGTATCGTCGGCACCCATGCCGGTGAATTGATTGCGGAAGCCGTATTGGCGTTGGAGATGGGCGCGGGTGTGGAAGATTTGGCCTTAACGGTTCATGCGCATCCCACTTTGGCCGAAACCCTGGGCTTTTCAGCAGAAATGATGGAAGGCACTATTACTGATTTATTTATTAAGAGACGATGAAAGAACAATTATTGAACAAAAGCTTTATGACCAATTTCCTATCGGTTGCCGTCATCGGTGTCGGCTATGTGAGTCCTGTGCAACCGGAGTTGATCAAATCCATCGGCTTTTTCGCCCTTTCCGGAGCCATTACCAATTGGCTGGCCATTTACATGCTGTTTGAAAAAGTGCCTTATTTATACGGTTCCGGCGTGATACCGGCCCGATTTGAAGAGTTTAAACTATCGATCAAGCAGCTGATGATGGTGCAGTTTTTTACCGCAAACAACATCGAACAGTTTATTGAAAACGAGGAACAACAAGGCAAAAACCTGCTGAATCTGGAACCTTTGCTGAATGCAGTCGATTATGACAAGGTTTACGAAGGCTTGGTGTCTTCGATTATGGGCTCTTCTTTTGGCGGCATGTTGATGATGATGGGCGGCGAAGAAGCGCTGGTACCGTTAAAAGAACCGTTTACCGAAAAAATGAAAATCACCTTGACCGAAATGGTCGAGTCCGACCGCTTTAAATCCGCATTGAAGCACGGTCTGGATGCGCACAAAATCGGCGGCGACATTGTCGGTAAAATCGAATCCGTGATCGATAAACGCTTGAATGAATTAACCCCGCAGCTGGTCAAGGAAATGGTTCAGGCTATCATCCGTCAGCATCTGGGTTGGCTGGTTGTTTGGGGCGGTATTTTCGGCGGCTTGATGGGCGCATTATTCGATTTTGCCTGATGGAAACCATGGAACTGGCTTTTGAGGAATTCGGCGACCCGGATAATAGCCCGCTGATTATCCTGCACGGCTTTTTTGCCTCGTCGCGTAACTGGCGGCAGATAGCTCAAAGACTGTCTGCCCGGTTTCATGTTTATGTACCGGACATGCGCAATCATGGGGTATCATCGCATCATCCGTTAATGGATTATCCGTCCATGGCCGCTGATTTGTTGCGGTTTATTGATGACCGCGGCTTGGAAACAGCCAGCTTGCTGGGGCACAGTATGGGCGGCAAGGTAGCCATGTGGTTTGCGCTTACAGCTCCGGACAGGGTCAATAAACTGATTGTTGCTGATATTGCCCCGGTCAGCTACAAGCACAGTTTTGACAACACCGTCCTGGCGTTAAAAGCGCTACCGCTGGCTGAAATCAATAACCGTAAACAGGCCGAAACAGTGCTTGCGTCGCGCATACCGGAACTGAGTTATCGCCAGTTTTTGTTGCAAAATCTCATTTTAAAAGACGGTAAATATTGCTGGCGACTCGACCTGGATATTTTTCACCGGATGGCGCCCAATATCGCAGCCTTTCCCAATGCCGATCATTTAGCGCCGTTTACCGGCAAAGCCTTGTTTATCGCAGGAGGCGATTCAGACTTCGTTAAGCTGGAGGATATAGAATCATTATTCCCAGAGGCGGCTTTTAGCACCATAGCCGACGCCGGACATTGGCTGCATGTGCAACAACCGGATGTTTTTATAGCATTGGTTGAAAATTTTTAGCTTGAAATGAAAATATAGGGCGATTTCATCGCCCAAAAAAACGCTCTTTTAAGAGGGCAGGGATGATCAAATGCTGCGTCCAGCATTTGATTTTTAATGATATGTATTGTCGAGAACGTCTCAGATGAATCAAAAAATAAGAAAAGCAGTTTTTCCGGTTGCGGGTCTCGGAACCCGTTTTTTACCCGCTACCAAAGCCAGCCCCAAGGAAATGTTGCCGGTTGTGGACAAGCCCTTGATTCAGTATTGCGTTGAAGAAGCAGTAGCTGCGGGTATTGATACGATGATCTTTGTAACGGGCCGGACCAAAAACGTGATCATGGATCACTTTGACAAGGCCTACGAGTTGGAAAATGAACTGACTACCCGTGGCAAGACCGAAATATTGAAAATGGTTCGGGAGATGATGCCGCCGAATGTGTCATTCGTGTTTATTCGTCAGCCTGAGGCATTGGGACTGGGTCATGCGGTGCTTTGCGCCAAGTCTGTCGTTGGCGATGAGCCGTTTGCCGTTATCCTGGCTGACGACTTGATTTCGAATCGTAACGGCGATGGCTGTATGGCTCAAATGGTTGAACAATACGATAAAAATCAGTGCAGCATATTAGGCGTAGAGAGAGTAAATCCCCAGGAAACCGATAAATACGGCATTGTCAAAACCAAGGAAGTATCCCCAGCGGTAGGCCGGGTTGAGCTGATTATTGAAAAGCCTGCTCCTGAGCACGCTCCGTCAAACCTCGGGGTGGTCGGACGCTATATTTTAACGCCTGCGATTTTTGAGAAAATTGAAGCAACGGAACGCGGCGCCGGCGGCGAAATTCAGCTGACCGATGCTATTGCCGCATTGATGACTGATGAACAGGTATTGGCCTATGAGTTTGAAGGCAAACGTTATGATTGCGGATCAAAACTCGGTTATTTGCAGGCTACCGTTGAACACGGCTTGACGCATGCAGAGTTGAAAGGTGATTTTCTGAATTATTTAAAGAATCTGGTTCTCGATTAAGTGAGCGCAAGGGCGGCCGACCGGTCGCCCTTGTCGTCATCTGAAATCACCACAACCCCGGCAAAACCGCTGCCTGGCGTGCGAAAATTGGTAGTTTGCCCCTGATATAAACGGGCGCTGGTCAACTGCGCCTGCCCCCTGTAAACATACTGCCTCAGATCAAGTTTAAGATCGACCATTTCATTTTCCACTTTCAATTGCCGTTCGGTAGGCCGCACCAAGGCCTGTGCCACATAATTCCCCTGTAGAACAATCTCACCGAATACTCGTTTGGTCACCCCGTCGCCCCGGTATGCGGCTTTGCTGCCGTAGCCTTTGGCCGGTTTGAAAAACAGATGCTTGCGCGCGGCCCATAAGGCTTCTGCGTCCTCCTTATGTACGCAATCGGTGTGGGCAATGCCGCCAAGAAGCAGCGCCCGGGTTTCAGCGGCAACGCCCAACTCCCGCAACGCGGTTTCATCAGTCAATATCGCCAGATTTCTTTTGTCTGCGTATAGCGCATGAGCTCTTGGATGGGGCGTGACCACGACTGCTTCAGCCAAATAGGCCTCACGCAATGGTTTTAGCGTTCCAGCTTCCAGTCCGAAGTCGGTCAAGCGGTTGTAAACGAGATCGATAGGCATGTCGCCATGCCAAAGAGCCCCGTCGCGGTAATCAAGCTCGGAAGGATCGCAAATAACGGTATTGATATTGTTTTGCTCGAACAGTTTTTTGAACAGTAAAAACTCCGGCAGCATGAATTGGGTCGGCGGATTTTCATCGACGATAGCGATTGAATGTAAGGGCTGTTGACCGCGTTCGGCTTGCCATTCTTCAAGAAACATCGCCATAAACGCCTGTTCCGGATTTTGAACCGCGGACGCATTCAGTCCGGCCGAATCGCAACAGGCTGTTTGCGCCCGAATCAGGATGGCATTAAGCAACGCGCCTCCGGCATTGCTGTTTATCTCAATTAATTGCGGACCTTTAGGGCTTAAATGAAAGTCATAGCCGAAAAAAACGCCGTGCGCTTTGGGAATAAATTGCGCCGTACCGGGTGCGTAAGCCAGAACGCGTTGCTGATAAGCGGGCATCGCGATAACACTTTCTATGGCGGTAATGATGTCACGCTGGCTGCGTAGGCTGCTTTCAGCGACAGCAACTAAAGCTTCGGCGAATTGGTGAGGGCGCTCTTCAATGAGCATGCGGTACAACAAATCATCATCCAGTTGTTGCCGTAATGCTTTGCGCATAGCGTCCCTGTCGAGTGAAAGGTAACGGCATTTGACGTTGCCTTGATCTATCAATTGGGTGGATTCATGTTCAGAGGCGACTTGAGGAAGTGGGGTCATTCAAATTTTATATGTTGTTGGGCTACTGTATACGACGCGATTAGCCGACAGATTATTACAGAAAAGCCCTGTTTTGTAGAGCAGTGTAGTCAATAAGGAGTTAACGCCAAAAACATCGGATCGTTTTTTCTGCACCGGTGCAAAACAACACCGGATTGGTTGTTTTGCACCCTCCTATTCCTTATTCACGACCTGGCAATAAAAATACTGGCAATTAAAATCAATGGATTATAAATAAAAAATCAGTTGGCACGGTTATCGCTTATGACTCGTTAGAACCTTTTTATAATTACGAGGATTTGTATGAGTGAACCATCCCTGTCAGAGTTACCAAAGTCCGGTTTAGCCGGTTTAAAAGAAAACTGGCGTAGCGATTTATTGTCCGGTTTTCTGGTTTTTCTTATTGCCCTGCCGCTGTGCCTGGGTATATCGATGGCCTCCGGTTTTCCGCCATCGGCCGGTATTATCACGGCTATTATCGGCGGGATGCTGGTTTCGCGTATCAACGGATCGTTTATAACCATTAACGGCCCGGCCGCCGGCTTGATCGTGGTGGTGTTAAGTGCGGTGCAGGAACTGGGCGAAGGCGATGCGATGGCAGGTTATCGTTATGCCTTGGCGGCCATCGTGGTTGCCAGTGTAATACAAATTTTAATGGGTGTGTTTAAAGCCGGACGGTTAAGTTCGTTTTTCCCGGCATCGGTGGTGCATGGCATGCTGGCGGCTATCGGCATCATTATTATGGCTAAACAGATCCATGTCATGCTGGGAACTACGCCGGAGAAAGGCAGCAGTCTGTTTTCGACTATCGCGCAAATCCCGCATAGCCTTCTGAATCTTAATCATGAAATTGCCATTATCGGTTTTACCGGATTGGCGATATTGATTATTTGGTCGATATTGAAAAACCCGACTTTAAAGATGATTCCGGCACCGCTTATTGTGGTGTTGGCAGGAATGGGCTTGGCGCGGTATTTTGACCTGGAACATGAGCACATGTATTTGTTCCTGCCGGATGCGCATTTTTTACCGCATCATGAAGAAACCGTCGGACCGAAATTTTTGGTCGCGATCTCCGAAAATTTCATGTCCAGCTTTTATTTTCCCGACTTTTCAAAATTCGCCACCGTAGAGTTTTGGGAAGCCGTTGTCAGTATCAGCTTGGTCGGTAGTCTGGAGAGTTTGCTTAGCGCCATGGCGGTCGACAAACTTGATCCGTATAAGCGCCATTCCAATCTTGACCGTGACTTAACAGCGGTCGGTGCGGGTAATCTGGTGGCCGGATTGATCGGCGGCTTGCCGATGATTGCCGAGATCGTGCGTAGTTCGGCAAACGTGAACAACGGGGCAAAAACCCAGTGGGCCAACTTCTTTCACGGCAGTTTTATGTTGTTGTTAGTGGTGTTGTTCCCGAGGCTGATTCATAGTATTCCTCTTGCGGCATTGGCGGCATTGTTGGTCTATACCGGTTTTCGCCTGGCCTCGCCCAAAGAGTTCGCTAAAGTCATGGGCGTTGGTAAAGAACAGTTGTTTATGTTCGTTGTTACGATTATCGGTGTGTTGGCGACCGATTTATTAATCGGCGTCGCTATAGGTATCGTCACCAAATTTACTATCCATATGCTGCGCGGTGTCAGGCTAAATAACCTGTTCAAGATTCATTTTGTTATTGAACCCAAAAATGCCGATTCTGTTGTAGTATCGATAGTCGGCGCGGCCATTTTCTCCAACTTTATGTCATTGAAGACTGCTTTAGCCAATCTGGAGAACGGCAAAACAGTTATCTTTCAATTGAACAATGCGTACCTGATCGATCATACCGTGATGGAGTTCATTCATGATTTTCAGCATAACTATGAAGGGCAGGGAGGACAGTGTCAGTTTATAGGAATGGAATATCATGATACCTTCTCAGAACACCCTTTGGCGGTGCGCAGAATGAAACGCAACAACATGAGCCGTCGTAAAAGCGATCATTATGGCGTATAGGGCGTTTCCTGATGCTGGAGTGCGGGCTTTGTCTATATGGATGTAGGTAAGGGGCATGAGCACGACTGCATGGATGCAGGAGGTAGAGCAACGCAGGGAGCAGTTGCCGAGGAGCGGAAGCTTCGCCTGCAAATTTTCGATACATTGCCAACGTGCAAGCGAAGCTTGCACTCCTAATTATGCGGCGAACGGCAATAACGCGGTTTGCTAACATACAGGCAAGTGCGTTGAAGTGTGTTTATCAATAGAGTGAGAATTCCATGATTCTTGTATTAGCTTATAGCGCTGTTCTGCTAAGTTTTTTTTCCGGCTTGCTGGGACTGATGATGCATCAGCGTCGGCATATACTGCTGTTTAGTCAGCATTGGTTTAAAAAATTCCCGAGCGACAATGAAGGCAGTCAGTCTGTGCTTACCGGCTGCCTGGAAGCACGGCGGTTTCCGGTTTTGTTACGGCAAGCCGTGTTTGTTTTACTGGGCTTGTCCGGTGTTTTTGCGGTATTGGCCGGATTGAGCGTGTTGATCGGTAAGGAGGTGGTTACCGATCAGCTCAGTTTGGGGCTGCCTTGGTTGCCGTGGCATGTTCGTTTTGACTGCCTGTCCGGTTTTTTCTTTTTAATCGTCGGTATTGCGGTGAGTGCGGTCAGTCTTTACGGACCGGGCTATGTGAACAGCTATCAGGAAAACCAGCATCCTTTTGCAATCTTGAGCTTATTCACCGGGCTGTTCGTTGCCGGGATGTTGCTGGTGCTGTTGGCCGATGACGCATTCTTTTTCATGATTGCCTGGGAGTTGATGTCGGTCGCCAGTTATTTTTTGGTGGCGTTCCAGCATGAAAACCCGGCCAATCGCCGCGCCGCTTTTCTTTATTTACTGATGGCGGAAGTCGGTGCATTGGCCATTATTCTGGGCTTTGGCGTACTGGCCAGCTTTTCCGACGGCTTTACCTTCGATGCCTTGCGCGCGTCGCACTTGTCGACAACCTGGGCAAGCATCGCCTTTATGTTGGCATTGCTGGGTTTCGGTATGAAAGCCGGGATTGTCCCTGTGCATGTCTGGCTGCCGGAAGCGCATCCGGTTGCGCCTTCGCATATTTCCGCTTTGATGAGCGGCGTGATGCTGAAGGTCGCACTTTATGGGCTGATCCGTTTTTGCTTCGATCTGATCGGCGACGTGCAATGGCAGTGGGGCGTAGTGTTGCTGATACTGGGTACCCTCTCCGCGCTGGGCGGTATTTTGTACGCGATGATGCAGCCCAATTTAAAACGCCTTCTGGCCTACAGTTCGGTCGAAAACATCGGCATAATTTTTATGGTGCTGGGGCTGTCGATGATTTTTATGGCCAACGGTCATCCGCAGCTGGCCGCGCTGGGTTTTTTGGCAGCGCTGTTTCATGCCTTCAACCATGCGCTGTTCAAGAACCTGCTGTTTCTTGGGGCCGGTATGATTCATCACCAAACCCATGAGTTAAATATCGACATGATGGGCGGGCTGATTAAAAAGATGCCGAAAACCAGTGTGTTGTTTTTGATCGGTTGCATGAGTATCTCGTCATTACCGTTGTTTAACGGCTTCGTTTCGGAATGGCTGGCTTTCCAGACCGCACTGCAGGTCGATGTGCTGGACAATGGCGTATTGCGCAGCTTGATACCGGTCGCCGCCGCTGCATTAGCGCTGACGGCGGCATTGGCGGCCGCCTGTTTTGTCAAAGTATTCGGCTTGATCTTTTTGGGACAACCCCGATCTCATCATTGCGATAAAGCACATGAAGTCCAGGACAAAGGCATGCTGGCAGGCCCTGCGCTACTGGCCGGATTGTGCTTTTTGTTCGGCATTTTTCCCGGTCCGGTCATCAGCCTGATCAACGGCGTTTCCGGACAATTGTTAGGCGAGACTTTGCCGAATGACGCCGCTTTAGGCTGGTTGTGGCTGGCACCGGTTTCGGCTAATCAAGCGTCTTACGCTCCCCCCTTGGTTTTGATCGGTGCGCTGATTGCCGGCTGCATCAGTTTTTGGTATCTGCGGCGTAATCCGGCAACGGCGCTGCGCATCTCTGAAACCTGGGATTGCGGTTTCGGCGGATTAACGCCCCGTATGCAATACAGCAGCAGCGCTTTTACCATGCCGTTCCGGCGGATTTTCGCCAAAGTCTGGATTATTGACGAGCAGATCGATAAAGACATGCAAGGCGCAATGAATCAGGACGTGGCGGCCGTTCATTATCACTTGCAGATTCAGGATCATAGCTGGCCGCGTTTGTATCACCCGATTGAACATGCGGTAAATAAGCTAGCCCAATTAGTGGGACGTATTCAAACGGGAAATATCCGGGTTTATCTGGGTTATTCGTTTGCAACTTTACTATTACTGTTATGGGTGATCAGCTGATGAACTGGTTAATAGCTATTTTACAAACCATGCTGTTTGTCGCGTTGGCGCCGTTGCTGGCGGGCTGGGTCAAATGCTGCAAATGCCGGTTACAGAACCGCAAAGCGCCTTCCGTTCTTCAGCCTTACCGGGATTTGCTTAAATTGACCTATAAACAACCGGTAGTCTCGGAACAGGCTTCATGGTTATTTACCAAAGCGCCGTACATTATTTTTTCGGCAACGGTGCTGGCAGCAACCGTTGTGCCGCTGATTGCCGTTGATTTACCGACTTCGGCCAGCGCCGATGTGATTGTGATGGTCGGTTTTTTCGCTTTTGCCCGGTTTTTTCTGGCGCTGGCCGGATTGGACGTCGGCACCGCATTCGGCGGTATGGGCTCATCGCGGGAAATGACCATTTCATCGTTGGCGGAACCTGCGATGTTGATGGCGATTTTTACGCTGACTATGACCGCCTCAACGACCAATTTGTCGTTGGCTATTGCCCATGTACTCAATGAAGGCTTGGTGTTACGGCCTTCGTTTGTATTTGCTTTAGCGGCCCTGGTACTGGTTGCCGTCGCTGAAACAGGACGCATTCCGGTAGACAATCCGGCGACGCATCTGGAGCTGACCATGATTCATGAAGCGATGATTCTTGAATACAGCGGTCGCCATTTAGCGCTGATCGAATGGGCAAGTCAGTTGAAGCTGATGCTGTACGGCGTCCTGATTGCCAATATCTTTTTTCCCTGGGGCATCGCCGAAACCCTTAGCATCCAAGCGTTAGGCTATGGCTTGCTGGCTATTATGGGCAAGCTTGCGGTGTTGGCGGTTGTTCTGGCGATAGCGGAAACGCTGGTTGCAAAAATGCGCTTGTTTCGCGTGCAGGAATACCTCAGTTTCGCCTATTTATTAGGGCTGCTTGGGTTGTTGAGCCACATTATTTTGGAGGCGGCACGTTAAGGAAGGCGAAGGGCAAAAGGCAAAAGACGAAAATCGCATCAAGTCTAGCCTTTAGCCCTTTGCCATTCGCCCTTTGCCTTTTTGGATCTTAATCATGAATATTGAACAATTAGATTTTTATACCCAGGCCATTTTATCGATGGCCGCATTGGTGGGGTTTACCTCGTTTCTTATGTTAGGGCAGGGAAGATTACTCAGACTGATCTTTGTGTTTGCGATGCAGGGTTTTTTATTAACCTTGACCACAGCATTGGCGGCATACAGCTTGAATAATCATCATCTCTATATTTCAGCCGTGCTGACTTTAGTGCTGAAAGTAACTTTTATTCCGTGGATGTTAAGACGGGAGGTTCTGCGAATGAATATGCATCGCGATGTTGAAGCATTAAAAAACAATACTGCCGTGATGCTGGGCGGCGCCAGTCTGATGGTATTCAGTTATTACGTGTTGCATCCTATTGTGCAATCCTCATCAATCGTCATGCTGAATGCCTTGGCGGTCAGCCTTTCCGTGATGCTGCTGGGTATGCTGTTGATGATTTCGCATCGGCAGGCTATCGCTCATGTGGTTGGCTTTATGTCGATAGAAAACGGCTTGTTCTTCGCGGCTATCGTCGCCACCAACGGCATGCCGATGGTCGTTGAACTGGGCGTGGCGTTCGACGTACTGGTGGCGGCGGTGCTGTTCGGCATCTTTTTCCTGCATATACGCACCAGCATCGATTCTCTGGATGTCGATTTGTTAAACAAGTTACACGAGGTGGATAAATGATTGCCGCCTATTTAGTCTTATTAATACCGTTGGTCGGCATTATCTATTTCGCGCTGGCGGGACATAGAGCGGATACCGGAAAAATCAATGTCAGGTTTAACGGCATTTGCTTGCTGGCGACCATCTGGCTGGCGATCAACGTGCTCAATCAAGGTACGATTGTTTCATCAGGCAAAGCTTTTTTAATCGATCCGTTTAATGTGTATTTAATTGTGTTGACGGCTTTTGTCGGCTTCACCACGTCGATATTTTCTTCACCTTATATGGAGCATGAAAAAGAAATCGGCAAGCTCAGCGACGGTCGCTTAAAGCTGTATCACTCGATGTTTCAGGGGTTTATGCTGGCCATGTATCTGGTGTTGACCACCAATAATATGGGCATCATGTGGGTAGCGATGGAAGGCGCGACATTGGCAACGGTGTTGCTGGTCAGTTTGTATCGTACCCCGGAGTCTATTGAGGCGGCGTGGAAATATTTTATTTTGTGCGGCGTGGGCATTGCTCAAGCCTTGTTCGGCACCATTTTGCTGTATTACGCGGCCGTTCAGATCGGCGACGGCGAGAATGCCTTACTGTGGTCGGTGCTTTACGAAAATGCCGACAAATTAAATCCGGAAATCCTTGAAATTGCCTTTGTTTTTTTGCTGATTGGTTACGGCACGAAAATCGGTTTGGTGCCGTTGCATAACTGGCTGCCCGATGCCCATTCCGAAGGTCCGACACCCATGTCTGCGGTGTTATCGGGATTGCTGTTAAACGATGCCTTATACGCCGTGGTGCGTAATAAAATGCTGGTGGATGGGGCGACGGATTCCAATATGGCCGGTTTTCTGATGATGGGCTTCGGCATGCTGTCGTTTCTGGTTGCCGCGATACTGCTGCACCGGCAAAAAGATATTAAAAGACTGTTCAGTTACTCATCTATTGAGCACATGGGACTGATGACTTTTGCGTTCGGTATCGGCGGCCCTCTAGCCACTTTTGCCGCCTTGCTGCACATGACCGTACATTCACTGACCAAATCGGCCATTTTTGTGACGGTTGGCCACGCGGCTCAGCTTGCCGGAACCCAGCGCATAGACCAGATACGCGGCTTGATTAAAACCCAGCCTAGGATCGGTTGGGGTTTATTGATCGGCACCATTGCCATTGCCGGGTTTCCGCCATTCGGCGTCTTTACCAGCGAGTTTCTGGTGCTGCTGGCGACCATGCACAGTTATCCCTGGTTAGCGCCATTGCTGTTGCTGGGTATCGGCATCGCCTTTGCCGGACTGTTCAGGCATATACAGCCGATGGTCTACGGCGACAAGCCTAAAGATCAACAACCGATTACAGCCAACTTGTGGCCGGTCATGATACATCTGGCCTTGGTGCTTTGGCTGGGTCTGGCCATCCCCGGTTTTCTGGCCAACTGGTTTTCACAGGCGACACTATTAATTTCCGGGAGTACGCCGTTATGAGTTCTTCAAACTGGACTGCGGATTTTTTAAGCCGGCTGAGCACCGATATTACGGTTGCAGAAATCGATACCGCCTCGGCAACACTGTGGCAAATCAAAAGTCACGCATGGCAACAATTTGCAGAACTGGCTGTGCAGCAAAACCTGCGTTGGGCCGCCGGATGGGCGGAACAGGTTGATAACCGGTTTTTGATCAACGCCTGCTTTGAAAAACAGGGCGAATACATTCTTCTGCGCACGATTATCGATGATTCAAACCCCGAACTGCCGAGTCAGGCCACGGTTTATCCCGCCGCCAACCGCAGTGAGCGTCACACTCAAGATATGTTCGGGATCAAGTTTGTCGGGCATCCGGATAACAGGCGTTGGACGCGGCATCAAGCCTGGATTGAAAAAAACTATCCGTTACGAAAAGATTTTCCTGTTCAGGGTACACCGGTAGGCATCACGCCGCCCGACATGCATTATCCGTTTATTAAATCCCACGGTGCCGGTACGTATGAAATTCCGGTAGGCCCAGTGCATGCCGGTATTATTGAGCCCGGACATTTCAGGTTTCAGGCGGTTGGCGAACTTATCCTGAATCTGGAAGAACGTTTGGGCTACGTGCATAAAGGCATAGAAAAAATTGCCGAAGGCAGAGAACCGGAGTCCTTAGCCAGGCTGGCGGGTCGTGTCTCCGGCGATACCACCGTCGGGCATTGCTGGGCGGCCTGTAGGGCAATGGAACAAGCGGCGGGCGTGATAATTCCGCCTCGAGCCGCCTTAATTCGCGGCATTCTGGCGGAACGGGAACGCATCGCCAACCACATGGGCGATATAGGCGCAATCTGTAATGACGTCGCTTTTGTGTTCGCGCAAATGCAGTTTACCCGCCTGCGCGAACTCTGGCTGCGCACCAATGCAACAGTTTTCGGTCATCGCCTGTTGATGGATAAAATTGTTCCCGGCGGTGTTGCGTGCGATCTGTCGCATGAATCCTGCGCCCTGATCAAGAAGGAGATAACCGAATTAAGAAAAGAGCTGGCGGAAGTCATACTTGCGCTGGATCTCAATTCTTCACTGGAAGACAGACTGTATACGGCCGGTTTCTTGTCTGAACAAACTGCTGCCGCTTTTGGCACCTTGGGTTATGTCGGACGGGCCAGCGGACAGGATAAGGATGTGCGTCGCGATACGCCCTATGCGCCCTATGATCAAGTTACGGTTAAAGTCGCACTGGAAACGCAGGGCGATATTGCCTCCAGATTATGGGTCAGGTACAAGGAAATCAGGGCGGCGTTACGTCTGATAGAAGGCTTTATCGACCGGCTTGTTGCCGGAGAACTACGCGCCGAATGGCGAACACCAGCGGCGGGTAGCGAAGCTCTGGGTATTGTTGAAGGCTGGCGTGGCGAAATTATCAGCTACATCCGTTTTGATGCCGATAACAAAATCGCCCGTTTTTATCCGCGCGACCCCAGTCAACTAAACTGGCCTGCGTTGGAAAAGCTGGTGCTGAATAATATCGTGCCGGATTTTCCTGTGTGCAACAAATCCCTGAATGGCTCTTATTCAGGCAATGATTTATAGGAAGGGAAAATGCTGAATATTTTTAAAAAAATCCTGACCACGGGTGTCGTTACTGAGCAGTTTAAAGCGCCCAAAGATGCCGAACTGGAGCAACTGGGCATTGAGATTAAAAGCCGCATAGACAAGAAATTTTCCGGCAGCATTGCGATACGCCAGGTCGATGCCGGTTCCTGTAACGGTTGCGAACTGGAAATTCATGCGCTGAATAATCCCTTTTACGATATTGAACGTTTTGGCGTTCATTTTGTCGCGTCGCCAAGACATGCCGACGTGCTGCTGGTTACAGGGCCGGTTTCAAGACATATGCAAACCGCGTTACTGCGCACTTATGAAGCAACGCCGAATCCGAAATGGGTGGTTGCAGCCGGTGATTGTGCCGCTTGCGGCGGCGAATTCGGCGTGTCTTACGCCAGTTGCGGCGCAGTGTCCAACGTCATTCCGGTCGACGTGGTGATTCCCGGTTGTCCACCCACGCCTTTGGCGTTGATGAAGGGATTGTTGGGTTTGATTGACGCCAAAAAATAAAAAGAGCGGTACTGCGAAACAGTTATAAATGAGGCAGGGCGGTTATTGGGGACCTGCCAAAAACTACAATGGGTAAACAATATGATCAAGAAAGTAAAGATATGGGGAATCACTGCCGTGATTCTGGGTTCTTTCAGCATGGCCTCTATGGCAGACGACTTGCTTCAGGATGCCGGTAGCTGGATGCAAATCGTAGGCGAGGGCAGTTTGAAAGTCGTGGATCCCAAGTTGGAAAAAGGCCGTATCTGGCTGGAAGGTCAATCCCGTTTCGACGACAACTGGAATCATTGGTATCAGGGTATGGTACGCACGGCGGTGGGCTATTCACTCAGCGATCGAGCCACTATCTGGGCAGGTTACACGTGGTTGCCGACTCAGAACGTCGGCAAGAGCTATGTTTCTCAGCAAGATGTCTGGCCGGCGTTTCGTTATGTCTTGCCCACCGATATAGGAACTTTCAGCTTTAGAACTATGTTCGAAAGCAACTTTATACAAGGCGATGATGTTCGTTTCAGGCCTCGCCAGATGCTGCGGTTTATGCATCCGCTGGAGTTCGAGCCGCGTTTAAGCCTGATTACCTGGGACGAGTTTTTCATCCGGGTCAACTCAACAAAATTCGGCGGACAGTCCGGTTTCGATCAGAACCGCCTGTTTGCGGGGCTAGGCTGGACCTTCAATAAAAACTTCCGGGCTGAAGGCGGTTATCTCAACCAGTATCTGGATGATGCCAGTCACACCAATAACACCATGCATCACTTGATTATGGGATCGTTGTTTATCAACTTTTAAATGCCTGCTGCTTCAGAGAGACGGCCAGGATGATTCTCCTGCAATCTTCGCAGTAAACTGCCCCAGTTTTTGGCGCCCTACGTCGAGCACAGCGAAACGCATCCGATCCGCTTCGCTGTGTTCACCACATATTACGCGCTGAGATTCTCATAATCATAAATCAGCCGTTCCATTGCTTTTTTATCGTTTAAACACCGATCTATTTCAGTGAGCAGCATCATATAGTAATGACGGCATAAAATAGAATCCGTGGGACACTCAGGAGCAAGCGCTTCAATCATGGTGCATAAATGAGTGAAGTAATGCCGTCTCAGTATTGAATCTTGAGGAAATCCGCTACTGCTGTTTTCTACAGGTGAAACTGCCGCTTCTTTTACTTGGGGCTTTGCGGAAATCTCAATATTGCTTACGGGCTCATTGACGGACTCAGCAGCTGGTGAAGAAATACTTGTCGTATCGGTTGCTTGCGGGTTTACGACGACAGCTTCAGAATTAACTGCGATCTTGGCGGTCGACTCGATTTCCGGCTGTTGCTTTTCCTGCTCTGGGGTTTTAGGCTTGCTTATGAGCGTTTCTTTTGATGAACATGATGAACATTTTTTTTGTCTTTTTAAAATGAACATTGTTATCAGCAAAACAATAAGTACGGATACAATTCCAAGTACGGTCTTCATAATAGCTCTCCTGATTTTGAGTTGTAATTATTGGATGTTAAAGCATTTGATTTTTTAATGGTCGCCAATAAAAAAACTATCATGAATTGAGGGTAGGGGCAATAAGTATCAATGCTAGTTAACCACCGTGAATCCCTGCCGAAATCAAGGGTTACGTGAATAGCTATGGAGTATTTCATGGTGTTATCTACGCGCTTGATATAATCAAAAAATATTTATCTGTCCAAAAGATTACTTTGACGGTAGGATCGGAGCGGATAAAATTATTATTCAAATGCTTATTAACTCGCGCAAGCCGACTTGATAGGCTTTCGTCCGATTCACTTTAGGGGGCTATTATGAAAGGCGACAAGAATATTCTGAAAACGCTCAACAGTCTGCTTGCCGGAGAGCTGAGCGCATCCGATCAGTACCTGATCCATGGTGAGATGTACGCCGATTTTGGCCTTAGCCATCTTTCTGAAAAAAGTCTACACGAGTCTGAGCATGAACGGCAGCATGCCCGCGCCTTGATTCAGCGCATCTTATTTCTGGAAGGCACGCCCAACCTAGTCAAACGAGAAGCTTTAACTATCGGCATCGGAGTACCGGAAATGTTAAAAGCCGATCTGGAAGTCGAATATCATGTCGTCGGCGAGCTAAAAAAAGCCATCGCCGCCTGCGAAAAAGCCGGGGATTATGTAACCCGCGAGATGCTGTCCGTGCAACTGGAGGATACGGAAATGGATCATGCTTACTGGCTGGAACAGCAATTGAGGCTAATTAACCTCGTAGGTCTGGAAAATTATCAGCAAAGTCAAATGAAACCAAGCATTTAAGCGATTGAGGGTAGACAGATGAAAGGCAATAAAAAAATCATTGAAATTCTCAACAAGGTACTCAAAAACGAGCTAACCTCGATCAACCAGTATTTCCTGCATGCTCGTATGTTCCGTAACTGGGGGCTGGAAAAACTTAACGACTACCAGTATAAGCAATCGATCCGCGTCATGAAGGAAGCCGATGAGGTTATTGAGCGTATCCTGTTTCTAGAAGGCCTGCCTAATCTGCAAAACCTCGGCAAGCTGCTGATCGGCGAAAATGTCGTCGAATGTTTAAACGGCGATTTGGAATACGAAAAAAATATTCAGCGACCAATGCTGATAGATGCCGTCGCTTTATGTGAGGAATTGCAGGACTACGTCAGTCGCGACCTGCTGGAAGAGCTGCTGGAGCACTGCGAACAAGCCATTGATTGGCTGGAAACCCAGCAAAGCTTAATGGAAAGTGTCAGTCTGCCTAATTATTTGCAATCGCATATATAGTTCGACAGCGATTAGCAGTGTCGCCACTTCCCAACTATCTGCAATTGAGGGCGCTGTTTTTTGTTTTAGATGCTAATTGAGCTTGACAGATACCCGAAACTAAATAAGAATGCTTCTCAATAATTACATGTTATTGCGCTATCGAGGAGCTTGTTTTATGTATGTATGTGTTTGTCAGGCGGTGACGGAGTTCGATATTCATCAAGCCGCCAGAAACGGAGCAAAAACGCTGATGGATTTACGCCGCGATCTGCAGGTAAGCGTTGAGTGCGGGCGTTGCGCGAGTTGCGCCCGGAAGTGCTTAAAGTCAGCCAACGAAGATTTTTCGGAAAACCACAAATTACCCATCTACGCCTAACGCTAGGATTATTGATTACTGGCATATGATGGACATACAAGAGAGGGAAAGAGTTTTTATAGCCTTGCTAGCTAATTGCCGCTGTAAACGTTCACATCACGCATAAAGTCGGCAGCGAAGCTGCCAGTGTTTAGACGGCGCACATTATAAAACGCCCTATTTTACCCGATTGGCAAAACGTCAACAGAACCTGGGCCCGGCATCAAGACGCAACAGACAGAGGGTGTTTTAGTCGCGAATTGTGCCCCATGTGTTGCGTCACCCAGTTGATCAACTTCAACTAATTTCTAATTTTCAGCACACTACCTATCTAGTTAAAGAAATTAAGCCCTTGAGATAGAATGCATTCTGCTGCACTGATGACTGGAAAATATCGAATGGTGATTAACAACTTGCAAAGTTGTGATACGGCGGTGTCAAATCCGTTGAGTAAGTCGGCTATTTGGAAGTACTTTACAAGGCCATAATGTTAGCCGGTCAAAACGGTAAGGGGTTAGATGGGAACGGTTGCCTTCGATAAGGCAGTTTATATCGGACAAATCAATCTGATCGTAGCCTCAACTCATTAACTTTAATAAGTAAGGATTTGACTATGAAACCATTTCCAATCGATCTTGGCGCTTATCAACGCATCACATTAAACGCAAGCAATACGACACTGACTGACGAACAACGTGCCAGTCTCAAGGCTAATATTCAATTGTGCCGTGATGCGATCGTCTTTTTTACTGCGACCGGCGCAGCGAGAGGCGTCGGCGGACATACCGGCGGCCCCTACGATACCGTGCCGGAAGTCGTAATTATGGATGCATTGTTCCGGGGCGATGCCGATAAATACGTACCGATTTTTTTTGACGAAGCCGGACACCGCGCGGCCACTCAATATCTGATGTCTGCTCTTAACGGCGATCTACCTGCTGAACGTCTGATGGAATACCGCACCGCTCATTCTCATTTACCGGGTCACCCTGAACTGGGTTTAACGCCAGGCGTAAAATTCAGCTCGGGCCGGTTGGGTCACATGTGGCCCTATGTCAATGGCATGGCTATCGCTAATCCAAGTAAAGTACTGTTTTGTCTGGGTTCCGATGGCTCTCAGCAGGAAGGTAATGATGCAGAAGCCGCACGCTTGTCCGTCGCTCAAAACCTGAATGTTAAATTGATTATCGATGATAATGACGTAACCATCGCCGGCCACCCTTCCAAATATTTGCCCGGTTGCTCTATCGCTAAAACGTTGGCCGGCCACGGTTTAACCGTATTGGAAGGCGATGGTGAAGATATCGATGACCTTTATCAGCGTATCTGTACTGCCATTGACACCGCTGGCCCTGTTGCCGTTATTAATCATCGCCCTATGTGTCCGGGAATTGTCGGATTGGAAGGTTCAACCCACGGCCATGACGTAGTCTCGGTAAAATTGGCGGTAGACTATTTAGAGTCCCGCGGTCGACAGGCTGCGGCAGATCACCTCAAAGGCATTAAAACACCGAAAAATGATGCGGTATTCCTGGGGTCCGGCGACAAGTGGGATGCCAACCGCAACGTTTTCGGCGATACGGCAGTCGCGATTATGGGCCGGATGAGCGAAGCCGAGCGCATAGAAAAAATCCGGGTCATCGACAGCGATCTCGAAGGCTCCTGCGGCCTAAACAAAATTCACAGCGCTTATCCGGAAGTGTTTATCTCTTCCGGAATTATGGAGCGCGGTAACTTCTCGGCAGCGGCCGGTTTCGGCATGGAGAAAGGCAAGCAGGGTATTTTTGGCACTTTCAGTGCATTCCTGGAGATGTGTATTTCCGAGATCACGATGGCCCGTCTAAATCATTCCAACGTGCTCAGTCATTTCTCGCATTCAGGGATTGACGACATGGCTGACAACACCTGCCATTTCGGTCTGAACAACCTATTTGCGGATAATGGCTTGGATGACGGCTATGCGACCAATCTTTACTTTCCGGCGGACCCACTGCAAATGAAAGCCTGCTTGGAAGCCATCTTCTTTAATCCGGGCTTGCGTTTTGTATTCTCGACCCGCTCTAAAGTCCCGACTATTTTGAATACTCAAGGCCAGGACTACTTTGGCGGTGACTACAAATTTGTTTCCGGCAAAGATGAAGTTATCCGCGAGGGAACTCAAGGCTATATTGTCAGCTTCGGCGAAGCATTGTATCGGGCGTTGGACGCAGTAGAACGTTTAAAACAGGAAGGCATTGATGTCGGTTTGATCAATAAACCTACGTTGAATGTCATTGATGAGGAGATGATGGTTAAAATCGGCAATTCGCCGATGGTGCTGATTGTCGAGTCGTATAACCGAAAAACGGGATTGGGCAGCCGCTTTGGTTCCTGGTTGCTGGAGCGTGGGCTGACCCCAAAATACGCGCATATTGCAACACATAAAGAAGGTTGTGGCGGCCTATGGGAGCAATTCCCACATCAAGGTATTGATCCGGCCGGGATTATGACCATGGTTAAGGATCTACTAAAAGCTTAATCCGGATGCCTCCGCCTTTCCGGTTCGATGAGGGAGGCGAGGAAACGGGGTTTTGGCTCGGCTATTGGTCATCGCGAAACAAAAGGAGCGCTTGACCTAACGCTAACGCACCAAATCTCTACTTTACCGATTGTTACTATTTGCGACAGGCAGCTCGGTCAATTCCTGCCGGTCATTTCCAAGATAAACAAGGAATTTTATCAAACTGATTTGGAGCGGGTGCCCGTCTTTGTTTGCACGTCGAGTCCTATTGAGGTACGCTCGGTTCAATCTATAATAAATCAACAGGTAACTGAAAGATTCTTTCTAATCAGGTAAAAAATGGATGGTGACTATTTTGGCAGTATCGAAGAATTTACCCTACCCTTGCGTGATGGCGAGTTAGTCGATTTTAGGCCCGTTAAGCAAAACGACAAGGAAACGTTACAAAAGGGTATGTTGGCTTTGTCTTCGAAATCGCGCTACTTCCGCTTCTTTTCGCCCATTTTGAAACTATCCGATACACAATTGTGTGATTTTACAGAAATCGATCAACAGAATCATGTGGCGTGGATTGCGCTGGCTCACAATGAACCTGAAGATCGTGGACTTGGCATAGCACGGTTTATCCGCATTCAGGATCGGCCCGAGATAGCCGAGTTTGGGGTGGCGGTTATTGACAGTTATCAACGCAGAGGTTTGGGAACTATTCTGCTTGCAGTGCTGCATCGGATGGCAAGCATAAAAGGCATTGAGATTCTGAGAGGCTACGTTCTTGCTGATAACACGGTTATGAGCAATTGGCTGGGCAGGCTAGGTGCGGTTGGTGTGCATGAAAATGGCGTCTACCGAATGGATTTAACCGTTAGCGACGACTTATTTTCTTCAAAATGCCGAAAAACCCTTACCGATTGCGACCTGAAACATAATTCTCAAGATCTGCAAAAATCCGTTTTTTCGACCCGAATTAATTGAAAACAAGTGAATTTAGACTATTCAATGAAAGCAACCATTGGAATTTAATAAAGTTAGTTGACCTGCTGTCGTCGGCAATAAAAATCGGTCATGATTGGTTTAAATATTGGCCGGTTTCTGGATAACATATAAATTTTAAGCGTTACCGAGTCAGGTAAAACAGGAAGGATAAGGTTTTATTAGTGCTTGATAGTAAACTGTGCCGATCTGGATCATAACGTGCTAAACAGAATGAGCTAAAACATGAACCCGACAAATAGAGCAAACGCCCTGATCTTGGGCATATCGATCTTTCTTGGACTGACTGCGCTGGGGTATCTCCTTGGCCGGGCCGCTATCGACGTCAAAGAATACGAGCGCAGCGTTTCCGTCAAGGGTTTATCTGAGCGAGAATTGCCGGCAGATGTGGTGATTTGGCCAATCGCTTTCACCGAGAGCAGCAACGACCTGGGGACTCTATATAATTCGATTGAAGTCAGTAAAAAGAGTATTGAAGCGTTTCTGGTTTCCAAGGGTATCGCGGCACCCGAGATATCATATTCCTTACCCTCAGTTACCGACAAAGCAGCCCAGGAATTTAACAACGGTCAAAAGGCCGAGTTTAGATATGTGGCTATTCAAACGGTTACAGTCTATTCATCGAATGTCTCTATAGTCCGTAAAGCAATGAATGAACTATCTGAATTAGGCAAGACTGGGATAGCCTTTAAAGGTGAAGACTTTCAAAATCAGACCGAATATCTTTTCACTGATTTAAATAAAATTAAGCCTGAAATGATCCAGGAAACCACCACAAAAGCCAGGGAAGTTGCTTTAAAATTCGCTGAAGACTCAAATAGTAAACTGGGAAAGATAAAACAGGCATCTCAGGGCCAGTTTACTATAGAACCAAGAGATAAAAACAATCCGCACATCAAGAAAATTCGGGTAGTGTCTACCGTAGAATATTACTTGTCTGATTAGCCTATGGGTTGGGTTACGGCTCTAACGCCGAACCCAACCTACGTTGAATGACTGTTACCAGAGTCGCCATAATCGAGTCGCGTTCTAATAATGATTTCAATTCAGGTCGCAACTGAAACTCTGTTTATCAGGAGTGCAAGATTACGTACCTTATGCGTCACCGGTTGATCTCTTTTTTGTTAAAAGTGCCGAACAACGAGTTCCAATGTGAGGCTGAAAGGTGTTCAGTCTTTCCGCAACTGATCCCGGATAGGCAGTTGGCGGATGCGTTGACCGGTAGCGGCAAAAATCGCGTTGCACAATGCCGGCGCAATGGGAGGGACGCCCGGTTCACCCACCCCGCCGAGCGGCGTGTCGAACTCGGTCGTGGGCATCAGATGAACCCGGATTTCGCGGGGCGCCTCATCCATGCGGGTGAGTTGGTAGGTATGGAAGTTATCCTGCATTACAGCACCCTCCTTGAAGCTGATTTCGCCCAGCGTGGCTAGGCTGATCCCCATAATGCAGGCGCCCTCGATCTGGGAACGGATGCGCTCCGGATTGACCTGCGGCCCGCAATCCACAGCCACGTCAATGCGGGGTATGTTCAACTTACCGTCTTCGTTGACGGAGACTTCCACCACAACAGCAATGTAAGTGACGAAGCTGTAATGGGCCGCCAGACCCAATCCCGCGCCCTTGGGTAGCGTGCGTCCCCAGCCCGTCTCGCGCGCAACGGTTTCGATCACCCTTCGCAGGCGTCCGGTGTCCAGTGGGTACAACACGGGTGATTCACCCTGATTCCATGTATCGCCAAGGGTACGCGGGTCAATACGGCGTGGCGGGCCGATCAGGTCAAGCAGGAAATCCTTGGGATCGCGTCCCGCAGCAGCGGCCAATTCGGCCACGAAGGACTGGATGGCGAAGGCATGTGGGATATTGGACACCGAACGAAACCAGCCAATGCGGGTATGCGCTTCTGCCTCCGGATTTTCGATGCGTAGATTGGCAATGGCAAAGGGCACATTGATGACACCCATTCCAAGTTCGGCCGGCATCTGGTGTTTGCTGTCGGGGGCGAAAGTGGACGAAATGGTCGGCGCCACCGTTCTGTGCAGCCAAGCTACCGGTTTGCCCTGAGTATCCAGTCCCGCCACCAGCCGCTCGACGGAAACCGTATGGAAATAAGAGTGGTGCAGATCGTCCTCGCGGGTCCAAGTCAGCTTGACCGGCTTGCCGCTCATGGCCTGCGATAATAACGCAGCTTCGATGACGTAGTCGGGTATGGATTTGCGTCCGAAACCGCCGCCCAATAGGGTGACATGCACCGTAACATTGTCTTCCGACAGCTTGAGCCATTTGGCCACGCGCTCGCGAGATGCCTGTGGGGACTGCGTGCAGGCCCATATTTCGCATTTTCCGTTGACAATACGGGCTGCCGCCGCGGGCGGTTCCATGGTGGCGTGGGCGAGATGCGGAGCATAATATTCAGCTTCCACCTGTTTGGCCGCGTTTTTTAACGCAGTATCAACGTCACCGTCGTTGCGGACCACTTTGCCTGGCTGGCGCGCGGCGGCTTCGAGCTCGGCCTTGTAGGCCACGGAATCGTAAGCGCCGTGCGGCCCGTTGTTCCATTCGATCTTGAGCGCCTTGCGCCCCTGGATGGCCGCCCAGGTATTGCGGGCAATCACGGCGATTCCCCCGAGCGGGTTAAAGTCGGCGGGGGGAGGGCTGCTCGGGAGTTCAACCACCTTAACCACGCCCGGCACCTTGAGGGCATCCTTGGCATCGTAACTTAAAACCTTGCCGCCGAATACGAGGGGGCGCGCGACCACAGCGTAAAGCATGTCTTCAAAACGGGTGTCGATGCCGTACTGTGCCCGGCCAGTGACTATGTCCTGCCCGTCGTAAATCCTGAGCTGACCCTTACTGATGTAGCGAAAATCCGCTGGCTTCTTCAGACGCAAGGTTTCCCGAGCAGGTACCGGCAGTTTTGCCGCAGCTTTGGCCAGCTGACCGTAGCCGAGTGTCCTGCCGGTGGCAGGATGAAGGACTTGATGCTGCTCGGCACGGACTTCCTGAATCGGCACTTGCCATTGCGCTGCCGCCGCCGATTCCAGCATGGTGCGGGCAGCCGCGCCGACCCGGCGCATCGGCATAAAGAAATGACGCATACTACGGGAGCCATCGGTGTCCTGGTTGCCGTAACGCGGTTCGTCGCCGGGCGCCTGCTCGACCCGTACGCGCTGCCAGTCGGCTTCAAGTTCGTCGGCCACCACCATTGGCAGACTGGTGCGTACGCCTTGTCCCATTTCCGAACGGTGGCAAACGATGGTCACCGTGCCGTCGTCCGCTATTGCGACGAACACCAGCGGGTTGTCTACCCAGCCGTGCGGCATGGCATCGGCGCCATACTTATCCTTTTGTGCGGGCAGGGCAGTTTCGTCCGCCCTAATCAGCGAGGGAAAGCCGGCGGCCAGTACAAATCCGGTGAGGGCCAGATCCTTGAGAAAAGCGCGTCGGCTGATGTTGGCGATATGCAGGATGTCATCGGCGATCAAGATGTCAGCATTCAATTCGGGGCGATCCAGTGGCTTTTTCATGGCTTGACCTCCGTTAACCCAGCGACCTGCTTGATAGCGGCGCGTATTCGGCAATAGGTGCCGCACCGGCAGATATTGCCGCTCATGGCCTTGTCGATATCGGCATCGGTGGGTTTGGGTTTTTGTTTGAGCAGCGCAGTAGCAGCCATTATCTGGCCGGGTTGGCAATAACCGCATTGCGGTACGCCTAGCGTCAACCAGGCTTCCTGGACCTTTTGCCCGGTTGCGTCCTGGTCGATGGCTTCGATCGTCACGATTTTCTTGCCGACGGCGGCTGAGATGGGCGTCACACAAGCGCGAGTGGGTTCTCCGTCGAGATGCACCGTGCAGGCTCCGCATAAAGCCATGCCACAGCCGAATTTGGTTCCGGTCAAGCCCAAGTGGTCGCGCAATGCCCAGAGGAGGGGAGTATCCGTCGGTAAGTCGATTTGACGGGGCTTGCCGTTGATATTGAACGTAATCATTGGGTATTTCTCCTTCCAGTCATCAGAAGTACGAGGTGCCCGCGTCGCATCGTGTAACTGGGCGCAAGTGCATTGGACGAAATCTTACACGGGTTCCATGGGCCAGTAAAGGCGCCTAAGCAGAGGTTCGTGACGGGTTTTTAATCGGCACTTATATTTACCTTACTCAAGGACTCGCCGTGGCCACCCCGTCTCACTAGCACCATTTCACTGACGATGGACAAGGCGATTTCCTCTGGCAATTTCGCGCCCAGATCCAGACCGGCGGGAGCGCGCACTTTGGCAAGACCGGATTCCGGGAAACCTTCCTGTGCCAATCGCGCCAAAACCAGATTCGCTCGCTTGCGGCTGGAAACCAGCGCGATATACAGGGCTTCGGATTGCAGTGCATGGCTGAGGGCGTCATAGTCGCCCTTGTGATGAGTGGCTACCACCACGAAATCGCCCGGCTGCGGCTGTAATTGTTGATAACGGCAATCGTCGCTAATGATACGGTGGGCGGCGGGAAAGCGCTCCGCCGTGGCCTGCGGGTCATTGACAACCACCTCGAATCCTAATCGGCAGGCGAATTCGCAAAGACTTTCCACGATGCGCCCATGCCCCATGAGCCAGAGTAGCGGTTTGGGCAAGACCGGTTCCACATACACCCGCATGCTGCCGCCGCACGGCATGCCCGCGCCGAAAATTTCGTCGTTCAGGTCGATTTCAATCACGCGAGTTTCTCCTGTTTCAAGACATTCAAGTGCCGCATTGGACACCATGGATTGCGCACAACCGCCGCCGACCCAACCGGCTATGACCTTACCGGAGAGGTCGATCAGCGCCTTAGCCGCCGGTTTGGCCGAGGATGAGCCCAGTATTTCTACTACGGTGGCTAGAGCATAAGGACGGCGCGCTTTGCGCAGTTCAAACTGGAGGTCGAGAATGTCGCGGATCACGATGGTTTTCTAAATTTTGTCAGAAATTGCAAATCTTCCGGTTTATCGATGTCCCGAAGCACACCTGCATCATCACAATCAACGAGTCGAAGTTGATCAAGATGTGCCTGGATTACCGTTTTCGCACCTTCATCGCCGCTCAACGCAGCTAGTTCCGGGCCTAAGATTTGTGAAAAGCCTACCGGGTGCCCGCGTCGGCCTTGCCAGCAGGGCGCGGCGATGGCCGCGCCCGAGCGAAGCGTATCCGCCACCTTGCGGATAGTGGCGGGTTCAATCCACGGCATGTCCGCCAGGGCAATCAGCCAGCCGGCGGCGTCTGGACGCGCATGAACACCGAAAACAAGACTCGCGCCCATGCCTCGTTCTGCATCGGCGCAGACCCGGACTTCCGCTCCTTCGGCTTGCAATAAAGCGGTCAGCTCCTCGCTGCCGGGTCTTACCACCGCCAGCACCCCATCGGTGCCGGCTAATAGGTTGCGGCAGGCGCTCACTGCCACCAAGTTGCCATCGGGCAAAATATGGGTCAGTTTGTCTGCGCCGAAGCGTCGGCTGGCGCCAGCGGCCAGCAAGATGCCGACAATCGAGCCCATCAGCCTAAATGAAAGCGACGGAGGACATTTCGGAGGACCAAGGTATGGGCAATCATCGTCTTGTCTAGGGTAGGTGAATCAGAGCCAAGGACATTATCACCGCACTTCCTGATTAGCAAGATTCTTCAGCCAGATGAAATAAAAGCATGGGACGGCCGGTGCGGCGGAGAGGAATCGCATGGTGAGCGTCTAAGTTTTCCTACATATTGTGCATTTAGCTCAAAATATGTACTGTCGATCCTTGGTTGGGAAGATAGATCATCTGATAATGTAATGGGTAAATACTATCCAATCTGAGGATCGCATAAAAATTTTGGGAATTATCCCGATAAGAAAATCTAGATGCCTGATTATCAGTCATACTTTCCTGCCTCGTTTCTCCGCAGACGATAACAAATATTCCCTGCGGGAAGCAATCGAGCGAGGATTGGGAGACAGGCCACGATTTTCTATTCTTCCACTTTCAAGAGGCAGAATAACCGTGGTCAAGCTCCATTAATATTAAAGAATGCGAGCATGAACCCTTTAACCGGGTGATGTGACGGGAAGGAAAACAATCGGCTAAAGGAGGTAGATTGTATGGCAATTGCAGCAGTGCCCGTTGACCAACGGGTAATCGATATCGATTCGCGCCGCTTTGCTTCTGTAGAAAAGGCATTGATCGAGCTGATTACCAACTCCGATGACAGCTATGCCCGTATGGAAAAGACTGGGACGCAAGTGTCTGGCCACATTCGTATCAAGTATGAGCGGCATCAGGCCGGCGCGCTGCTGGTGGTCGCCGACCAGGCGGAGGGCATGTCCTTCGAGCGGGTCTGTTCTATTTTGGCCTATGGCGCCCCCCATAGCCCCTTGGCGCGCGGCGAAGGCGGCGGGCGCGGTTATTTCGGACGTGGCTTGAAGCAGGCTATTTATGGCCTCGGTCACGGCTGGATCGAAACAATTCATGCCGGACGATTTTCCCGCATTGAATTATTCCGCAGTGAAAATGACGACTATTTATTTGAAGATTATGACGGTGACCGGCCGGCAAAGGCGATAGATTATAGCCGCTTAGGCCTATCTGGCAGCGGCACCCAAGTAACCATCGTCATTGAAAACACACATGTGCATATATCCCACTATCGATCCGTTGTGCAGGCGGTAGCCAATAATATCTATCTGCGCGATTTGCTGACGCGAAGAAATGTGGAACTGCTGCACATGCTGCATGGGAAAGAAATAGAGCGCCGAGGACCAGTACGCCATGAGGAGCTATCTGCAATTTTACTGCTGGGTCCAGAGCAGGCAGGGAGCTTTGTTTATCAGCAGCAGGAGTATCCTTTTACCCTGACTCTGGAGCGTGCCCAGGGTGTGGAATTAACCTTAAAAGGCGACGAACGGACCAATGGGTTGATTATCCTGTCTGATATGGCAGTGCTGGACTGCCAGCTGTTCGACTATGAAAATCAGGTGGGAACGGAGTATCTTTTTGGCACGGTGCGTTGTGCAGCCTTGCTCGAAAAATTAAGCCAAGGCATGGCAATTATTAGCGACGAAAGGGAGGGCCTGAATCGTAAGCATGCCTTTGTGCAGGCTTTTTCTCAGGCCGTCAGCAGAATGATCGCGCCCTATGTGTTGGCGGAACAAGAAAAGCTGAAGCATCTGGAGCGCGCTACAACGTCTGGCCGAACCGGTCATATGATCGAACACCTGCTACAGCGCATGAGCCAGGCGGCGATTCAAGACCTGGGCATCACTCTGCAGCCGATCTATGACCAGGAAGCAGGAGCTTTTGTTGAGGAAGAACTTCCGGCGGCGCTGCGTTTTACCACGCCTTTCTATTATCGCAAGGTCAACCATGCCTTCCACGTTGCCTTGCTGCTTGATCCTAGCCAGTTTTCGGATGAGGAGATATTAACCTTCAACTATGCGCTACCCGATTCCATGCACATCGAACCCGCGCCGACGGCGATAGCGGTTCGTGATCTTGGTGAAACCCAGCGGATCGAATGGACGATTGTGGGCGATACAACAGGGGAGCATGGAGAGATCAATGCATGGACGGGAACGTATTGGGCCTGGTGTGAAATTGCTGTGGCGGAGCATGCTTCCGGGCACAGCAATGGCTATTCCACTAGTCATATTGCAAAAAGAGGGCAGCCTCGGGATCATGGTGCCGATATGTTCGTGGGCTATGAGTTCCGTAACCTGAATAACGAGCTGGACCGAGCGGTATATAGCGCTGAAGAACGTAAAATCATCATCAATACCGGTGCGCCGACAGTGCAACTTTATGTGGATGGCCGGGGACATTTTCGTGATGCAGCCAGACTACTGCTGGCCGAGCTTTTCATGGATGTGATTTCAGATGAGTTAGCTAGGCGTTCTGTAGAAAAGTCAGGCCATAAAGGTAACGTTGAGGCGTATCGTGCTGCTAAACAGGATATCATTCGCCGATACGGCAGTGAGATTCATCTTTCGTTCTTGACCCCATAAATAAAACCATGGGGTTTCTATGGCTCTAGCCTTAGTCTGGATTGAACACGGACTCGCCAAAAGCGCCAAACACCCAACTTAATCAACCGCTGTAAACAATCACATCACGTCACGTCATAGTCGGCGGCTAAGCAGCCAGCGTTTATACTGCGTATATTGTCCTTAGCGTTACCAAACCCGCCGGAACAGTCCAGATCGGGCCTGGATTGATCCCATTCTAATACTTCGCATAATGTATATTATGTAAAATTGATGCTGTAATCATTGGCGGCATAAGTCTTGCCCTTCTTAAAAAAGGCAAAACTATTATCGATAGCTCGTTTTACAATTCTTATCGTTTTCATCACATGTAACGGTTTTTGACCATGTTTTTTTATAATGCGGCAAAGGAGTTGGTACCGAAGAAATAGCTGTTGCTTTGGAGAGCGAATCAGAAGAAAGCGTTAACGTCATAATACCGCCATCTTGAGTCATGCGAAAATACCTTAATGCGTTCATACCAAAAAGAACGTGATCAAGATGCTCACTGGTAAAAGCCTCAAGTCCCTTTAGCTCAATATTACCAATTTTTAAACTGTCTATATGTGTTGCACGGCTAAGCGATAATCCATTAGCCGTGCTTGACTGGAAAGCCTTACCTAAAGGCAACCTGGCGGAATAAGATAAATTTCTAGGGATAACTACCTGTGTAGCGCCCGTGTCGATCAAAAATGGCATCCTGACATTATTAATTAAAAGCGTGCCTGTATAATGCCCCAACGCGTCAGCTTGAATAGATACACTCGGTGCTGAATCCGAGAGGGAATGACCGTGAGGAATAACAGTGTCTTTAGATGCGGAAAACGAATTCTGCGAAAAAATCAAAGAGAAAAACAAAAGAAAAAAACTTTTAAAATAAGACATACACCCTTCCCTATTGAACGTATAAATACTGAATCGAAATCTCATTTAAAGTCCTGATATTAGATGTTAGGTTTGGGAAGTATACATCGAATTGCAATGAAAATTCACTGAATGCCCTCAAAACAAAAGCAAATAAACGAGAAAAGCGGTGGTGGTCGCACTTACTATCCAGATATGACAAGACATATAGCTCACCTGAGGTAGCAGCACTTATTGATTGGAGCAATTTAACCCTATATCTTACAAACACTTGCACAACACAAACTGATTTTTTAGATCTGTTCGATCTTGATTAACAGAGGGATGTTACTTATGTTTGCCCCATTTAACTCTTGGTAAAACTATCTTCTCGCCGCCCTGCCCGCAGAGGAATTCGAGCGTATTTCTCCGCATCTGGAATTGGCCCAGATGCCACTCGGTAAAATCCTTTACGAATCCGGTGACGGGTTAGATTATGTCTATTTTCCAACGACTTGCATTGTGTCCAAGCTTTACGTCACAAAGAATGGCGCATCGGCCGAAATCGCCGTGGTCGGCAACGATGGCATCATCGGTATCTCAATCTTCATGGGCGGAGGAACCATGCCTGATCGGGCCGTCGCGCGGAGCGCGGGCTACGCCTATAGGCTGCGAACGCATCTACTTATGCAGGAATTTGATCGTTCTAAGGGACATCGCTCCGGGGGTTACACTGTTTATTGCTGCGTTATACTCAGGTGCTGATTACCCAGATGGCACAGCTAGCAGTTTGTAATCGACATCATTCCGTGGATCAGCAGTGTCGCTGGCTGCTACCGGCTGCCTTCTAAAATGAACCCGTCCGGTACAACGAATACTTGGAATCCCCATTGCCGGCAGCCACCTTATGTACGATAGCGAACAGACTAAGTCCGATCTTGCCACTAAATTAGATGTTCACTTGTGGACTTGGGCTGTTGTTGATTATCTTACTGATCCTGGTCTTTTTAGGAAGAATCTAGCTTTTTAAATCCAGAAAAATACCGTTCTTAAATCCTAACACTCAGCAACGCACAGGAGTCTTTATGCTATTTAATAAACTGTCAATTCCGGTTATGCTGATGACTGGCTCGTTATTCTATCTGCCTGTTTTCGCTAAGGAAGTGCCCACCCCACAACAAGCCTTACAAAACTTCGGTATCGGCGCTGAGCAAATCACCCAACTTGAGCACGGAAAAATTGTCGGTTACGAAGTCAGTGAAACCAGCCAGGAAGAGTTAGCTATTGGTATGGCTATGATACTCCCGGTAGCCTTACCTAAAATTATTGATTACATTAAACGAGGCAATCTTACGGCTACCGAAAGCGACCTCATCGCCTCCGCTCCGCTTGCCAATAACGCCGACATCAACAGCTTCAAGAAATTCGCCTTTAACGATAAGCAGCTCGACGAAGCCAAAGCGTTTCTGGAAGCTGAGCCGGGCGATAAATTCAACCTGTCAAAACCTGAAATAGACAGTTTGAAAAGCCTGCAAGCCACTCTGGAAGATGCCGACGACAAAACATTGTTAAAAGCCGCTAACCAAAAATACAGGGAAATTCTGTTGCAACGCTTGCTGGCTTACCGGAAAAGCGGTTTGTCCGGGATTGCACCTTACAGCCGCGAAAATGGTAAAACCGCCGACCCTGCAATGGAGCTGCGCACCGATGCCACCATCAGCAAAGCTTGGGCACACTACTTTCCAGAGCTGCAACAAGCCTGGCTAAATTATCCAACCCCATTACCGCTAAATTCCACCGAACAGTTCCTCTGGCTGAATCGCATGGTTGAAGATCGGCCTACGGCCATACTCAATCATCGCGTTATGGTCGCGGGCGAGACGGGTGGGATTTTTATTTCCAGACAGTTTTATGTCGGGCACTCCTATAATTCCAGCCATGTGGTTGCAGGCGGCTTGCCATACAAAGATAGCACGCTGGTGTTTTATTCGACCCGCAGCTCTACCGATCAGGTAGCGGGCATGGCCAGCAGCCTGAAACATTCGATAGGCCGCGAGCAAATAAAAAAAGAAATGATTAAACGGCTGCAACGACTCAACAAAGACATGAAGCGCAAGGCATCAGCAGTTGGACAGTGACGGTTAATTTGACAGCAGCGTTGTCGTAGTCCTAATCGGGCCATGATGTCGGCGCGCGCTCTTCAATGCACTCAAACGAATGCACAGGTAAGCGCAGAAACCCTGATGATGCTGTAGTGCAATCAGGATAACAGTCCGTTACAACAGCCCCTTCCTACGTGCAACCCACTCCAAGTCACGCGAGTCTTAGTCCCAGCCGCCTGTCAGAGAGTAAGGTCGAACAGCCCCAATCCGTCTCTGTTCGCTACCGTACCGACTTCCTTCAGTTTTATCAGTACCATTTTAAGCGAGCGATGGGGAACTTCATTCCACATGCTCGGATTAATTAGCCGGGATTGGCGCTCTGGCTATTCCAGGCGTCGGTCCGTTAATTGCCGCAGGGGCCCATTATGGGTGCATTGAGTGGTGCGGCAGTAGGCGCTGCCACTGGAGGTTTGGCTGGAGCCTTCTTAATTGGGCTGGGTATTCCGGAGTATGAAGCCAAACGCTACGAAGGAAAAATCAAGGGAGGAAGCGCCTTGATTTCAGTACATACGGATAGCAGCGAAGAGTGTGGATAAGGCGAAAAAAATCTTTGAGCAGGCTCAGGCTCACGCAGAGGATATCTCATCGACTGGGGAAGAGTCAGTATAAATATTAAAGCTTGATGAAGCTATTGCACGTAATCAAGAAATAATCACAGAGGAGTTTTGTTATGCATAACATTGAAACTATCGACAAATTGCTGAAAGATGAATTAGCGGCAACAGAAACTTATAAACAGGCTTTGGATAAACTTCGGGAAGATGCCGCACTGGGCGAATCTGAGTATTTAATGCCAATTTACGAGGCGCATAAAGACGCGGTTTCCAGTTTACAGGCACAAATCCGACAACTGGGAGAAACGCCCTCTGAGGGCTCAGGAGCCTGGGGTACGTGGGTGGAAATACTCCAAGGGGGCGCTAATATGCTGGGTAAAAAAGTGGCGCTCAAGGTTTTACAGGAAGGAGAAAAAAATGGCGTCGAAGATTATGAAAAAGCGCTGAAAGATACCGAGCTGTCTTCAAATATTCGTTCTCTGATCGAAACAAAACTGCTGCCTGCCCAACAAGCACATATACGCACTTTGGATCGGCTTTTGGATGCGGCAGCTTAGCATGCAATTTTTAGTTGATGCCAGCGTGGACCATGATGTGTTCACGCTGTCTTTATTTATTGCATTGCCGGATTATTAATACCATTCCAAGTCACCTGCAAGACATTATCTGAGCTGCAACAATGTGCGAAAACTACCCATTAATGGTGCATAAAAAGCCGTATCTCAAACCTATGCGCTAACTCATAAACCAAGGAGTTTCAACATGATTTCAACTGTACCTGATGTAATTTTTAAAACCCGGGTTCGCGACGAAAGTATCGGTGGCGACAACCCATTTCGTTGGCAGGATGTCAGCACCGATGACATCTTTAAAGGAACAAAAATTGTTATTTTGGCACTTCCCGGCGCCTATACGCCTACCTGTTCAAGCAAACATTTGCCTGGATTTGAAGCCAAATATCAGGACCTCATTGAACAGGGTATTGATGAGGTTTACTGCATGAGTGTTAATGATGCTTTTGTGATGTATCAATGGGGTAAGCATCTGGGCATCAAACAGGTAAAAATGCTGCCCGACGGAAACGGCGATTTTACCCAGGCAATGGGCATGCTGGTGAAAAAGGAGAACGTTGGTTTTGGCAGTCGCTCATGGCGCTATTCAATGGTTGTCGAGGATAAGAAGATTATCAAATTATTCAGCGAACCCGGCAAAGTCGATAATTGCCCTGATGATCCATTTACCGTAAGCGATGCCGATACCCTGCTGGATTATTTAAAACAGAACAAATGAGCCGGTATTGCCCTTAATCCCATTTATAAAGGGGAAACTCCAATGACTCAATATGATTATGACCTGTTTGTAATTGGTGCAGGTTCCGGAGGCGTGCGCGCTGCACGTATGGCATCAGGTCATGGTGTAAGGGTAGCCATTGCCGAAGAACGTTATTTGGGCGGCACCTGTGTCAATGTAGGGTGTGTGCCCAAAAAACTGTTTGTCTATGCCGCCCAATTCCAAGATCAATTCGATGCGGCAGCGGGATTTGGCTGGACGGTGGGAAAGTCAACGTTCAACTGGTCAAGCCTGATCGCAAACAAAAATCAGGAGATTGAGCGGCTACATGCTGTCTACAACAATCTGCTGCAAAAGTCGGGTGTCCGTATTATCAATGGCCGGGCAAATTTGCTGGATGCGCATACTGTCGTCGTCGCCGGTACGGAATACAGCGCCGAACGCATAATTATTGCAACAGGGGGCTGGCCGTCTGTTCCCGACATGCCCGGCAAACAACACACCGTCACATCGAATGAAATGTTTTTTCTCGATCAATTGCCCAAACGCATCATTATTGTCGGTGGCGGCTACATCGCGGTGGAATTTGCCGGCATACTTCATGGCCTTGGTGTAAATACCACAATTTGTCATCGTGGCGACAAACTGCTTCGTGGTTTTGATGAGGATATACGTGATTTTCTGGCCCCTGAAATGACCAGAAAAGGTATTAAACTTCTTCTCAATACCGATATTGAGGCTATTGAAAGCACAGGCGATTGCTTTGCGGCACGGCTTATTGATGGCAGCAAAGTCAGCACAGACCTAGTTATGTATGCCACCGGCAGAACACCGAATTCAACCGGATTTGGACTGGAAGCGCTTGGCATTGAATTGGACGACGAAGGTGCCATTAAGGTTAATGACGACTATCAAACCAATGTGCCGTCAATCTATGCGTTGGGTGATGTGACTAACCGGGTCAACCTGACCCCGGTAGCCATAGCAGAGGGCATGGCCCTGGTAAATAAGTTGTATGCCAATCAACCGAGACCGGTCGATTATGACCATATTCCCACCGCTGTTTTCAGCCAACCCCCTATTGGTACGGTCGGTCTAACCGAAGCACAGGCGCGCGAAAAATACCCGGACATCGACATTTACCAAACCCGTTTCACACCCATGAAAAATACCCTCTCCGGGATGGATGAACGAACCCTGATGAAGATGATCGTGGTACGCAGCACGGACCGGGTTGTCGGCATGCACATGGTAGGGACTGACGCCCCTGAAATCATCCAGGGTATGGCGGTTGCCATTCGAGCTGGTGTGACCAAGGCGGTCTTTGACTCTACTATCGGGATACACCCTACGGCTGCCGAGGAATTTGTAACTCTGCGTGAAACTAATTCAAAGCTATAAGTGTCGCATAATACTAGGTTCTGTTGACGTTTCATCTCAACCATAAAAGTGCCGAGTAAAAAGACAACATCCCCATGTAATTAACAGCCTTTTTCTCGTATTGCCAAAACCCGGGTGCGAATCGAACATGTCTTTTCCAGCTTGGAACAGATGGGCTGAAAAGGCTTGCGGTGCATTAAACTAAGTCGGACATACTGCAACTTCAACTTGAAGGCGGCTACCTACAATTTACGCCGCCTGTACAGTTAAAGGTCCGAGGTAAGATAGCGGCCGCTGAATATGCTAAAGCTTAGCCGACGTCCACTATGCTCGCGGCATAATCTTCCGGCGGCTCAAAGCCCAGCAGCGTAATACAGGTCGCCGCCAGATTTGCAATGCCGGCCTTCGGCACATCAGCCAAACGAGCGTTGGCCGCCCCCGACGGATCGTACACAATCCCAGGTACCGGATTTAACGAATGGGCGGTCTTCAGTTTACACCGTCCCTGCTCATCCAACACCAGCGCACCGGTCTTTTTATCGAGTTCGCACATGTCGTCCGCATTGCCGTGATCGGCCGTGCAAACCATAATGCCATTGGCCTTCTTCAGTGCGTCCATAATCCTGCCGACATTTTCATCCACGGCTTCGACGGCCAATTTTACTGCGCTCACCACGCCCGTATGCCCGACCATGTCGCCATTCGGAAAATTCAGGCGAATAAACTTATATTCCCCGCTCTCAATCGCCTGCACCACAACATCGGTAATTTCATCCGCTTTCATCCGCGGCGCATCCTCGAACGGGCAGACATCGGACAGAATCTCTTTCCAGGTCTCGGTCGGAAATTTACCCGAATTATTGCCGTTGAAAAAATAGGTCATGTGGCCGTATTTCTGCGTTTCCGAAATAGCCAGCTGTTTGACTCCCGCATTCGAGAGATACTCGCTCATCGTGCGATCAATCGCCGGAGGCGTCACCAGATACCGCGCCGGAACCCCAAGGTCGCCGTCATATTGCATCATCCCCGCATACAGCACGTCCGGTTTTGGGCCGCGATCGAATTCCTTCAATTCATCCGCTTCAAATGCTTTTGTAATTTCCAACGACCGGTCGCCGCGGAAATTAAAGAAGATGACGCTGTCGCCATCCACAATGGGGCCCACAGGCGCGCCGTCGCGTTCAATGACAAACGCGGGTAAATCCTGATCCAAAATACCCGGATTTTCAACACGGAAAGTTTGCACGGCTTCTTTCATCGAAGCAAACGTCCGGCCCTCCGCTTTCACATGCGTCGCCCAGCCGCGCTTCACCATATCCCAATTGGCGTCATAACGATCCATCGTAATATTCATGCGCCCACCGCCCGATGCCACGCAATAATCGACCGTGCCGTCCGCATTGATTTCTTTCAAGAAGGCGTCGAAGCGCTCGACATAATCCAATGCCGACGTCGGAGGCACATCGCGTCCGTCAATCAACGCATGAACCCGAGCCTTCTTTACGCCCTGCTCTTTCGCCTTCCGTAACATCGATTCCAAATGATTCAGGTTGGAGTGTACATTGCCATCCGAAAACAATCCGATAAAGTGCAGCGTCGACGCTCTGTCATTGACATTGGAAACGAGCTCCTGCCAAACCGAACCGTCGGCATACATCGCACCCGAAGCAATCGCCTTGCCAACCAAAGCCGCGCCCTGTTCGAAAACACGGCCGCAGCCGATGGCATTATGGCCCACTTCCGAATTGCCCATGTCCCCGTCGTCCGGCAGTCCCACGGCAACGCCATGCGCCCGCAACTCCGTATACAGGGCATTCTCATGTAACCAAGTCAGATTCGGAGTATTTGCCTGTTTCACAAAATCGCTTTCTGGATTTTTACCAATTCCGACCCCATCCATAATCACCAACACCACCGGACCTTCCGGCCCCGCAAAACTCTTACTCTTTTTCAACTCAATCATTTAAAACTCCAACTTACAGGTGCATCAATAAAAAACAATAAACGGCTTTTAATATTCCAGTCCCCGAATGACAAAATCATTATCATCAGAAAATTGACGAAATTTTTAACGATTTCAACCAAACCGGGCATTTACTTGAATGCTGAAAAACTGATTTATTCAACAGCGCCTATTTTAACCTGATTTTTAAGGTGTAGTTTATCTATGCTGGATAATATGCCGATGTACGTAAAAAACAATTTTCCGGATGACATCAGATCATACTTAATCATCGCTTTTTAATGGCGGGTCTGTGCTGTTCGCAAAAATCGGGGCTCGACCCTAAAGAGACATTCGACGGTACTGAGTCACTTTAGACATGATTTTATCTGTTGCTCTGCACTTTCCAAGATAGTTGCCGGGTTTGCTCTATCCCAGTTAAGTTGGCTAAGATTTGGGAAGGTTATTTTATTCAATAAAAAGCTCGCTACATTTTTCTCTGGCTGAGGCCGGAGCAAAAATAAAATCTTTATTTTCGGCGGCTTCTTTTCCTGGGGTTCCATAAAGTTTTTCTTTTTCCATCTCCCAGCGTGTCTTGAAATAGTCGAGAAACAGCTCGACCATATTCCAGCACTCCGATTCGAACGATGTCTGATCGCTGAAATTAAGCCCCGTTTCCCAATGCAGATAAGGCATTTTCGAAACCGGTTCGGTTAAATAATAACTGCTATAAACTTCAACTTTTCTGGACTCTTTGCGGATGATAATAAATAGAGGAATGCAGGGCAGGCCGTCGTAAACAAAAACGCCCAACGATCCTGTTATCTTATTTCCTATACGGCTAATCACATCTTCTAATGTAACTTTGAATAATTTGGAGTATTCGTTGAATTCGTGCGGGTTAAAGCCGGTCGTTTCCGTTGCGCGCAATTCGCCGATACGGCAATCGGCTTTTAAAATCAACATCCTGAAATGCACCCCATTTTTTATCCCATTCTCCAGTTCCCGAGATTTGTTTTTGAAGCGAGGGTCGAAGGTGATCAGCCAATAGACATAATCTCCCGGTTTTAATCCTTGCATAATCTGACTGAAATCGAATTCTTTATTGGTGATGCCGGAAAATCCTCTTTTAACGGAATTCAGTAAAATACTATCGACGTACTTGGAAAGAGTTTCACGCAAACTTATTTCGGATTCCTTGTGCTCTTCAGCAGCGATAAACCAGTGATGAAAATAACCAACCGAAACGACGACGGATACGAACAGGCCAAATTCAGAAATGATTTTGAATATCCATTCATATTCTTGATAGGCAGGATTATGGACTAGCCCCTCAAATAACTTATAAATCGTAAATCCACCGAAAATTAGCACCAGCGATAATAACCATTTGAGTTTTTTAGTAGTGGTCATGATTTGCGCCTATTTTGGAAAAGGGTCATCCTAAGTATCCTCCTCCGGTAAGACATTGCCAATACTCTGGAGGAAGTCAATCAGGATTATCCCGTATTCCGCAATCTCCATACGGGCTACGTGATTTAATCATTAGTCCTTAATGCTGGCGCTGCATTCACTCGGTCTATTGCGGGCTTCGGTCGAGAAGGTTCTAAGTTCGTGCGTATGAGAAGGTAAAGCACTACCCTCACCTTAAAAACCGACATCCTACAAAATCAGAAAGGTGCGGCTTATGGGTAAACACACAGGTTTGCAGATTGAAAAAAATGGCCGTCATTCATTCGGCGGCTTTGTAGTTATACATAACCCGAGTCACACCGATTGTTAAAGATCGCCTATCTCAATTAAGATCATGTGCCCAACACACAAATAGTATGCATAAGATGAACGAAACAGAAAACCTAAGCGAAAGGGCAATCGATTTGCAGGAACTGCTTGCCTCGCAGCAAACGCTGTTGCTATCGACGGCTTCGGCAAGCTGTGTTCCTGATCTTAGCTACGCTCCGTTTGTACGGGACCGGGCGGGGTGTTTCTATATCTTTGTCAGCGAGCTTGCGGGTCATACCGCCAATTTATTGAATCATCCGCAAGCCTCTGTCATGTTTATTCGCCCGGAATCCGAGACCCACAATCTTTTTGCGCGCGAACGTGCGGTATTCAGTTGCACAGTCAAAGAGCTGAATCGTGATGAGCCAATTTACACTGCACAGTTACTCGCGTTGCAGGATAAATTTGGCGAGGTTGTCAGTGTTTTACGGTCGTTGTCCGATTTTCACTTATTTGCCTTATGCCCGGAAAGCGGCCGATATGTTGCAGGTTTTGGCCGGGCCTACACAATTAATGTTGAGGATGATACATTGTCCCCGTTGGCTAAAAAGCAAGGTTGACCTGCACTGCTTTCTATCTTGTTGTTTTTAAAATAGCCTCCATATTACTTGCCTGAAAAATGGATGCTGATATACAGGGATGACAAAAATCCGAGTTGAGGGTGAATTGACACGCTGATTCCCTTCATACTGTTCCCCGTATTCCCAAGCCGACTTCCGATGCCATGCCGTTAACATCGTTTCATCCTATCGTCGCCCAGTGGTTCAATACCCATTTCGACGCCCCCTCGGACGTCCAGCGCCAGGCTTGGCCTGCAATCCGGGCAGGCGAATCCACGCTGATCGCAGCCCCTACCGGCTCGGGTAAAACCCTGGCGGCATTTCTTGCGGCCATCGACCAACTGGTGCAACAGGGGCTGGAATCGCCGTTGCCGGATGAAACCCGGATTCTCTACGTATCGCCGCTCAAGGCGCTGTCCAATGATATTCACAAGAACCTGGAGCTGCCGCTGAACGGCATTCGCCTTGCACTATTGGAAAACGGCCTGCCCGATATCGCCATCCGGGCCCAAACCCGCACCGGCGACACCTCCACGGCGGAACGCGCGGCGATGAAACGCCATCCGCCGCATATTCTGGTCACTACCCCGGAATCTCTTTATATCTTGCTTACCTCGGATTCGGGACGCGAGATGCTGAGTTCGGTGCGCAGCGTTATCGTCGATGAGATTCATGCGCTGGCGGGCAACAAGCGCGGCGCGCATCTTTCGCTCTCTTTGGAACGTCTGTCCCAGCTGACGGCAACGCCGCCGGTCCGCATCGGCTTATCCGCCACGCAAAAACCGGTCGAACTGATGGCGCACTTCCTGACCGGAAGCCAGGCAACGCAATGCACGATTATCGATACCGGCCATAAACGGCAGCGCGATTTGCAGATAGAAGTCACCGGCTCGCCGCTGGAAGCGGTCATGGCGGCGGAAGTCTGGGGCGAAATCTACAATCGTCTTGAACAGTTGATCGAGCAACACCGCACGACACTGATTTTTGTGAACACTCGCCGTCTGGCCGAACGCGTGGCTGCGGCGCTGGCCGAACGCTTGGGCGAAGAATTTGTCACTTCCCATCACGGCAGCCTGGCCAAGGAACACCGGCTGGCGGCGGAACAGCGCCTGAAACAAGGCGCGCTCAAGGCCCTGGTGGCGACGGCTTCACTCGAACTCGGCATCGACATCGGCGAAGTGGACCTGGTTTGCCAGCTGGCCTCGCCTCATTCGATATCAACCTTTCTGCAGCGGGTCGGGCGATCCGGCCACCAACTTGGCGCTACGCCGAAAGGACGCCTGTTTCCGCTTTCGCGCGATGATCTGGTTGAATGCACGGCCATGCTGGCGGCGATTCAACAGGATAAGCTGGACCGCATCTCAATTCCGGAGCATCCGCTGGATGTACTGGCGCAGCAGATCGTAGCCGAAATTGCCAGCCGCGAGTGGCACGAAGACGACCTTTATCGGGCCTTTTCCGCCGCCTGGCCATACCGGGAACTGACCCACGAGCAGTTTATAGATGTCGTCAAAATGCTCAGCGACGGCTTTCATACGCGGCGCGGCCGACGCGGTGCTTATCTGCACCGGGATGCTGTTCATGGCATGCTGCGGCCGCGCAAGGGCGCGCGGCTGACCGCGCTGCTTAACGGCGGAGCCATTCCCGATCAATTCGATTACGATGTGATCTTGCAGCCGGAAGGCATTTTTGTCGGCACCCTGAATGAAGACTTCGCTTTTGAAAGCCTGCCGGGCGATATATTTCAACTGGGCAACAGCTCGTATCGGATGCTCAAGATCGAACAGGGCCGCGTCTATGTTGAAGATGCACACGGACAGCCGCCCAACATCCCGTTCTGGATCGGTGAAGCGCCGGGTCGCAGCGATGAACTGTCGCTTGCCGTATCGAATTTGCGCGCGGCCGTGGATGCCAAGCTCGAACAGGGCGAAGACGAGGCTTATCAATATCTCAAGGAGGACATACGGCTTCCCCATGCCGCGGCGGAACAACTGGCACAATATCTGGCCGCGGCCAAGGCGGCTTTGACGATCTTGCCTACGCAGCAGAAAATCGTGTTCGAACGCTTTTTCGATGAAACCGGCGATATGCATTTCGTCATCCACTCGGCTTACGGCTCCCGGATCAACCGGGCCTGGGGCCTCGCACTGCGAAAACGCTTCTGCCGCCGCTTCAACTTCGAACTACAGGCCGCCGCCGGCGAAGACACCATTGTGTTGTCACTCGGTCCGACCCACAGCTTTCCGCTGGATGAACCCGCACAGTACCTCAAGGCGGCTACGGTCAAAGACATTCTGATTCAGGCGCTGTTAGCCGCCCCGATGTTTCCGTCGCGCTGGCGCTGGGTCGCCAACACCGCGCTGGCCGTGCCGCGCAACCGCGCTGGCAAGAAAGTCCCAGCCTATTTTCAGCGCAACGACGCCGAAGACCTGATCGCCCTGGTCTTCCCGGATCAGCTCGCCTGTCAGGAAAACATCGCCGGAAACCGGGAGATCCCCGATCACCCGCTGGTCAACCAGACCTTATCCGACTGTTTGCATGAGCTGATGGACATCGACGGCCTGGAACACTTATTGACCGGCATCGAGCGGGGAACAATCACCGTCATTGCTCGAGATTTGGCCAGCCCTTCTCCGCTGGCGCTGGAAATACTGAACGCCCGGCCCTACGCCTTTTTAGACGATGCCCCCGCCGAGGAACGCAGAACGCTGGCGGTACAGCAACGGCGCTTCATGGACCCGCAAAGCGCCGCCGACATCGGCCGCCTGAACCCCGAGGCCATCGAAAGGGTGCGCATCGAGGCCTGGCCGGAAGCCCATACCCCGGATGAACTTCACGACGCGCTGGTGGTTCTGGGGTTCCTGACCGAAACCGAGGGAGAACGCGGCCCGCTGTCGGACTTGCATGACAATCTTGCCCACGGCTGGCCCAGCCTGATGGAAAGCCTGCAAAAGAGCAAACGCGCGACCGTCATGACCCTTGCGAATGACACGCGCCTGTGGATTGCGGCCGAACGTTTGGAGGTCCTGCAACTGCTGTTTCCGAAGGCCCCGACTCATCCTGCCATCGAACCGGTTGCCGCTGATGAAGCAAGCGATCCGGATAACGCCGCAACGGAAATCATCCGCAGCCGCCTGGAAGGTTTGGGACCGGTCACCGCCGCGCAACTGGCCGACTCGCTGGCATTGGACATTGCCGCTATTGACCGCGCCTTAGCCGCATTGCAACAGGAAGGCTTCGTGATTCAGGGAAAGTTTACGCAGGAAGGCACTGAGACAGAATGGTGTGAACGCGGGTTATTGGCGCGTATTCATCGCTATACGCTCAAGCAATTGCGCACTGAAATCGAGCCGGTTGCGCCGGCGGATTTCATGCGCTTCCTGTTCCGTTGGCACGGCCTGGATGATCCGGGCGAGGGAGAAGGCGCCCTGCAACAGCGCTTATTGCAACTGGAAGGCCTCTGTCTTCCGGCCGTAAGCTGGGAGGCCGATATTCTGCCGGCCAGAATGCGTTTCTATCTGTCTTCCGATCTGGATAAATTGTGCGGCTCCGGCAAAATCACCTGGCTGCGTTTGCAACCCCCTGCCGGCATGGCGTTGAACAAACGTAAAAACCCTGCCGGAAAATCCACCTCGATCAGCTTTATCAGCCGGCCCAATCTTCCGCACTGGCGCGCCTATGCGCCGCTGCCGGCCAATGAGGCGCTGGATTTGTCCGGCAAAGGGCAAAAAGTCTACGATGCGCTGAAGCAATGGGGCGCAAGCTTCTTCGAAGACCTGCTCGCAGAAACCGGCCTGCTCAAATCGCAACTGGAAGAAGCGCTGGCGGAACTGGCCGCCTGGGGACTGGTTACGGCCGACAGTTTCCAGGGTTTGCGCACGCTGATCACGACGCAGAAAGTCCAGCAACGCCGCAGCAAAAAATATCCGCATCACGATCCGTTCGCCGCCTCCGGCCGCTGGTCGTTAAATCGGTCGAATCAGCCTGTCGAAACCGACCGCTATCAACACTGCGAATACATTGCGCGAGTCCTGCTGCGCCGTTACGGCATTATCTTTCGTAAGCTGCTGGATCAGGAAGACATTCTGCCCACGTGGCGGGAGCTGTTATATGTCTTCCGGCGCATGGAGGCGCGTGGCGAGCTGCGCGGCGGCCGCTTCGTGCAGGGTTTCGCCGGGGAGCAATATGCCTTGCCCGAAGCGGTAAACACCCTCAGAGAAATCCGCAAACAATCCAGACAGGGCGATCTCGTTGCTATCAGCGCTGCCGATCCGTTGAATTTAACCGGTCTGGTTACGCCGGGACAACGCGTACCGAGCCAGCCGGGGCAGCGCATTTTATACCGTGACGGAATTCCGATTGCCCATAGCGCGCAAACTAAAATCAATTTTCTTGTACAAGTTGAAGCGCAGGATGAATGGCGGATTAAAAATGCGTTGCTGCGTAAACCGAACTTAACCGCTTACCAACACACTGCCCGCCTGCCGGTTTGATCTGCTTTTTTAAAGAATTACATCGCAAATATTCAAAGCCTTAAGCCCTCCATTTTGTGGACAAAATTACCCCGCTCCTCAATTGGCCGCTTCCAGCGCAGCTTTATAGAGTGAATTGACCGGTTTGGTAAAAACTCGCCGCAGCATGGGTTCGAATTCGCTGATGGGTAAGGTTTCGGCATGGGCGTCAAAGGCTGGGCTATCGTACAACTCACAAAACTCGGCTGTGCGCTCAAAGTGAACATGGTCGCGGAATTGCTCACGCATGTTGCGATCCATGCCGATATGGTGGAAGAAATAGTAGCCCTGGAAAATATTATGGTATTGGATCATCCAAAGATTGGCTTCACTGACAAAGGGCTTGAGAATGGCAGCCGCGATGTCGGGATGATTGTACGTTCCCAGCGTATCGCCAATATCGTGCAGCAGAGCGCAGACAACATATTCATCATCACGGCCATCACGCAGCGCACGGGTGGCTGTTTGCAGTGAGTGGATGTAACGGTCTACCGGAAAACCGCCAAAGTCACCCTCCAGAAGTTTAAGGTGGGCCATCACCCGGTCAGGAAGCCCTTTGGCAAATCGGCTGAATTCGCTAAAAATCAGTTGCCAATCTTCCTTGGCGCCCTCCTGCAAGGACTTGAAGTTCGCACGTGTGTTCATGATTTCGATCTCCTCATGCATATAAGGAAAAAAGGGGCTGCTCTATTTCAGGGAAATATATGAAAAAGGGAATTGCCCGCCGTTTGTGAGTATCTTACAAGAGGCTTCTGATGGCAATTCCAAGTGTCAGCTTTGGGGGGAAATCGCCAAAGGCAGCTTTTGGCCGAAGACGATTAACCCACGCAGATTAATAATCGCCGGTGTAATCCTTTTTTCCAATTTCCACGCCATTATGCCGCAGTATGGCGTAAGTGGTGGTGAGGTGAAAATGGAAATTGGGCAACACAAAATCAAGCAAGTAAGCTTGTCCCAAAAAACTGAGCTCTTTGCTACCAAATTTCAGCGTGATTTTGCGCTCTTCACTGCCGTCAACTTGCGACGCGCTGACGCTTTCTATAAACGCTTTGGTCTTGGCGATACGCGCTTGCAACTCGGAAAAAGTGCTTTCATTATCTTCATAACTGGGCACTTCAATGCCTGCCAGTCGAGCGGCGCAACCTTTGACCATATCAGTCGCAATTTGTACTTGGCGGCTCAGCGGAAACATATCCGGTGCCAGACGCGCGTTTACAAAAATGGCTGGATCGATTTTCTTTGCTTCGGCATGGGCGGCAGCTTTGTCGAGTATCCCGGATAAATTATCCAACATACGCACAAAAACGGGGATGGATGCTTGGTACATAGTCAATGACATAAAGGTTTCTCCAATGAATGATGGGGGATTGTTGTAAATTCTATACGAATAGCCAGTACATATTATTTTACTGATGTTACGCATTGTCCACGAAAGGCACGAAAGGCACGAAAAAAACATCCGCTGTAGGTTTCTCGCTGACGGCGTCATACCATGCATGCATTCATTCTCACCCTTTTCGACACCGCCCAGAACAGGCCCTCGTCGTTATACACACAGCGTCATTCTGGCAGGGATGCCGGAACCCAAGCGCAGGGAGGTGAGACTCCGTGTTACACAAGTATTTACGGGATGTGTCGTCATTCCGATAGTCCCTGACCTGGCGTTGGGCAATAAACAGGCCGATAGGCAGACCTTCCCAGGTTTTTAAAACCTGGGAAGTCTAACTGGCAACGTTCTGATGTGTTTTAACTATTTTCGTGTTTTTCGTGTTTTTCGTGGACTACGCTTTATTTATTATGAGCATGCGTAACATCAGTTATTTTATAAGCTGAAAAATCTCTAATGCATTACTATCTGGGGAGCGACAAAATAGCGGTTCCTTTAAATTTTATTCATTCTCGTATATTCATGACCAGCCCGGTAGCAACTAAGGCAAAAAGACCGGAGGTCATAAAAGCTAAGGTGTAATTCCCGAACAAGCCGTGCAAATAACCGGCACCGTAACAGGCCAACGCCGCGCCGATCTGATGGGCAAAACAAATCCATCCAAAAACGGCCCCGACATTTTGTTTGCCGAACAGATCCGCTGTGAGTGCTGAAGTCGCAGGAACCGTCGATAACCAATTCAGCCCATAGACAACGGAAAAGGCCATCAATTGCCCGGTCGATTCGACATAAGGCAGCAACATTAATGAAACGCCCCGCAGCGCATAATAAATCGCCAGCGGCCAGCGCTTACCAAAACGGTCGCATAGCCAACCGGAGAACACGGTACCTGCAATATCGGTCGCGCCCATTAATCCTAATGAAACTGCCATGGTCATTTCCGGGAAGCCGTGCTCAATGCCGTGAGTAATCAAGTGCGTTTGGAACAGGCCTGAGGTGGTAAAACCGCAGATACCGAAGCTGAAAGCCAGCAACCAGAACTGAGAATTGGCCATTGCCGAACGCATCGGGTTCGGGTCAGGACCAATCTCAGGTGCAGCGTCCCCATTGTCGCCATAAGGCTGCAATCCCTTTATACCGGGATTATTAGCCATAAACATTATGACCAAGGGCAATACGACCAAGCCCAGCATCAACGCTATAAATAGCGTTACCGCCCGCCAGCCGAACTGCATGTTCAGGTTCATGATAATAGGCGTGAAGATGAGTTGGCCCGACGAAAAAGCGGCTCCCAAAATCCCTAAAGCCAGACCGCGCCGTTGCCGAAACCAGCGATTGACAACGGTCGATCCCATTACTATTGAGGTACCTCCCGAACCTGCGCCAATGATCACGCCCCAAAACAAATACAGTTGCCAGGGCTCCTGCATGAAGATGCTGCCGCCCGCCCCTAAAGTGACCAGGGTCAGCATTATTAAGGTGATGGCTTTAGTACCGTATAAATCCATCAATCTGCCTAAAAAAGGACCGGCAAGCCCAAATAAAAGCAGATTGACCGAAACGGCGCCGCTGATTGTTTCTCTACTCCACTTAAATTCATGCTCCAGCGACAGCATAATGATGCCCGGAACAGATCGAAGCGTCGATGCAACAAACAAACAGGTAAAGGTAACAGCGAGTACGATCCAGGCATAATGAATGCCGGTGCGTTTAATGGTTGTCATGATTAGCGACATATTCGAAATGGTTAAAATAATTATCTCGTTCCTACGCGTTGCGCTCGTCGTTATACACAAGTATCTAAGTAACGCGTCATACCCGCCGGGAAGCGAGTATCCAGTGCCATGGATGGCGAGCTATATACGTCCATGTAGCCTGGATCCCGGCACAAATCCGTCTGGAACGGATTTGCATTAACCCAAAGGGTGTCAGGCAGGATAGCCTGACATGAATCCCTGCCGGGATGACGTGCTTTTCAATACTTATGTATAACGACGAGCGCGCTGCGTGGTAACCCAGTCAGGGACGCTCCAGCGCCATGCCCGTCCTGAGCGTAGCCGAAGGGGTAACTTTCGAATCGAGCAGGATGGGGCATGTTGCTCGATTCGAAACGTCCCATCTGTGTCAAAGCGTTGCACGTTAGACCTTCCAGGTTTTAAAAACCTGGAAGGTCTGTATATCGCATATTTCTCGCCTAACAACAGCCCGCAGACACTTGTGTATAACGACGAGCGCGTTGCGTGGAAACGAGAGTGGTAACATCTATGCCCTGAGGGAGAAAGGATTCTGTGTCGCTTTGACCACTCCGTTATCCATAAATCATGGCGCGTCTTCCAACTCATCAAGTAACTCAATCAAACGGGTTACGCCCTGAAGCAATATGCCGCCGACGCCCAGCGCAAACCAGACGCCGATCACAAACCCCCAATGAATAGGCGCAGCGAAAAACTCCTCCCTGAACCAGAAGGTATGTCCCCACTCATTAAAGCCGACGCTGACCACAATCATAAACGGCCCGAATACAGCCAATGTCAACGGCAGCGAAATGCCTTTGGCATAAAGCGGCATCCGGGTTCTGGCGTATAGCCAGGCGCAACCGCCTAAAATCACATACAGCGGAAAATTAAAATAAAACTCGATAATATGATTGGCCGTAAAAGGCGTGTCGCGGATAGCGACCTGATGCCAGGAATTATCCTGTTCGGCAAAATAACTACCGGCCCAATACACCGCAAAAGTGTAAATACTGATCCACATGGTCAGGGTGAAATAGCGGCTGATTTCCTCCTTCGGCTCCAGCTTGTCCAGGTTACGATCGCGGGAAAGCCATAAATAGCCCCATACTCCGGTCACGAATACGGCGAGAATGCCTAATTCGACATAAAACAGCTGCATCCAGTACTGTTCGAAAGCCGGTTCGGACGAGTCCAATCCCGACGCAACGGCAAAAGCGCCTTGATATAGGCGTAGCCCGACATGTCGGCAGCTCATTGAGGGGGAACTGAGCCGACTCAAGCTAAACAACACGCTTGAGTGATACAGTAGGTTGAAAGAACGGCTTTGTTAAATGTTTATATTTCATCCCGTCATTGACACAATTCATGGTCGAGGCATGCTGTGTTTTTGTTATCCTGACCCGAACCCACATTGAAAAGTACCCTATGTCTAATTTAAGAACCTTTGACCTGAACTTATTGGTGGCCTTCGATGTACTGATGCGGGAGCTGAACGTTACCCGTGCTGCGGAACAGATGTTTATCACGCAATCGGCGATGAGCCATATTTTGCAGAGACTGCGGCAACAGCTGGATGATCCTCTGCTGGTTAAAACGCCGACCGGAATGAAACCCACGGAAAGAGCGCCAGCCTTGATTGAGCCGGTCAGAGGCTTACTGAATGAGATGGAGCAACTGATTCAGCCGCCGTTGGAATTTGAAGCCGGAACGAGTCAGCGACGGTTTGTGCTTGCGGCCACGGATTATATGGAGTTGCTGTTAATACCCGAGCTATTGGGATTGATCGGCCAAATCGCCCCCGGTATTGATATCCACCTTAAACGCACCGAATCGTCATTCCCGGCCGCACAATTGGAAAACGGCAGTCTTGATGTCGTGTTCGGTTTCGAATCGGTACTCAATCCGCCTCCACATTTACACTGCGAACATTTATTTAGCGACCAGATGGCCTGCGTGGTCAGGCAGGATCATCCGCTGATAACAAAACCGCCTTCGTTGGAAGAGTATTTGGCAGTTCCCCATATGTTAATTTCCCGAACCGGCAGCAACGTCGGCTTAATCGATCAAAAACTGGCGGAACGGGGATTGGAGCGGCACATCAAGCTGATCGTCCCGCACTTTCTTTCCGCACCGCTGATCGTTGCCGAAACCGACATGATATTGTCGCTACCTTATCGAATTGCCGAGCAGTTTAAAAAATTTGCACCGCTGGAAATTTTTCCGGTGCCTATCGAGCTTCCTTATTACCAGTTAGTCATGATTTGGCATCCGTTGCATGATAAAGATCCGGCCCATCTTTGGCTGCGGGACAAAATAATAGCGATAGGCCGGAACATTAACGGCTTATGAGTTTTAAAGAATTTAAAAAATTCACCACGAAGGCACGAAGAACACGAAGAAATAAAACTTCGTGTTCTTCGTGCCTTCGTGGTGAATAAAAGATTTAAATAGAGAAGTTGCTTATCGTCCCGGCAGCCAGGGCTTTTATCTGTAACAGGTAATACGGCGGTTTTGATGCCGACACGCCGCCATTAAGCGTACTTGACTGATGCAGTCGATTGACTACCGCAAGCAGTTGCCCACCGGGCCCGAAGCTGAACGAATCCACCCACGAAAGGCGCGGGCACTGGGCCAGTCGTTGGTATTTTTTATCGGCCGAAATAACGCCCATCGCATTGGCCGCCAATTCGCCCAGATAGATATTGTTATCCTTGTCGATTGTGATGCCGTCCGAAATCGGCTTATCGCTGTAGCGTTGAACGCGGCTTGCCAACATCCTGGCATCCAGGCTTTCATCGACCAGATCGTCAGCCTTTATCCGATAAAGACTGAATCCATGCATCGGACCGAAATAAACCCATTCGTTGCTCAGGTCTTCGGTGATCGGGTTGACGCCGATATGAGGGCGGACCCATTTTCCGGCTTTATCTTTAACTTGAACCGGTACATCATCAATAATCAAATCGACCTCTTCGGGAATAACGCTGTGATGACCTTCCAGTACGCGTCTTGCCGTTCCAGTGCCCAGGTTGACGACAATCAATGCCGCATTTGCGCCACCGGCCGGATCGCTGATAAAAATATGATTGTGCCGGGCATCGACCGCAAAATCGTTAACAAAAGCATCCTTGGGCGCTACCGGTGGCGGCAAATGGATGACCTGATGCAGTTTATTGCTGCGGGTGTCCCAGCCCACCAGCTTAGGCGTGACGCCGCTACGCATGCCGTTATCCAGCATCCACACGATGCCGTTGGCATCCGATCGGATGCCCAGCACGGAATCCAGTTTCAGATTCGATATTGAATCGGAATCCGCCAGTTCTTTGTTCGGAAACGGCAGCAACGCATTATTTTTATATTCAACCACCGTGTATTTAGGCTGATAAAACTGATGCATGCTCATGATGATGCGGCCGTTATCGGTAACCGTTACATTGCCAGGACCGGTATCGAGATTGGCGATGACGACGAATTTTGAATCGGGTTGTGCCGCCGCTTCAAATGCGAACAGCAATAAAAGGGCGGTGACTTTAACGAGGGTATTCATAAATAGCTCCAATGGAAAAAGATTCATTGAAAACATTACCCCGTCGAGTCAAGGCTGTTAAATGATCTTTATTCATGGCGGTATTTATAAATTTTGTGAGGCCGGGGCAAGAGCGGATATTCGAATAAAATCATGTCAGTCCGGTCCTGGCGTATTGCCGAACTTCATTCTGCCATATTCATCGCCATAAAGCAGTCGGTCGCGACCGTCAGCAAATGGCTCGGAATGTGTCAACCGGTGCCAAATTGCAACGGCGGATGGAAGAAATTGGGTCGATCAGCAGTATCTAACCGCATTCTCGCAATGACTCGACGCGATTTCGGCAAACCTCATTTTCACTACGCAAAAAGACGGTTCGTGAAAACGCATGCACTATCGCTTCTGGGGACTACTCGACTCTTGTCTCGCAGATGAAGTTAAATAAATGCTGTACCAAGGTGGCATGGGGCTATGCTAGACTTGTTGCGTCTTTAGCGGTGCTTTGGCGTTTTCAGGGACAATAAATGTCACTGAATAAATCTGAAAAGTTGCACTTCATAAGTCTAAGACCAACTTATTTAAATTATTTTAATGAAAAATATAATATTTATATTAGTTATAGCTTTTTTTATTTCAGATTGTGGCGCTGACGCTAGAGTTTTGGCGGAAATAATATCCCAAGCAAACGCCAAGTCCAAGGCTTTGAAAAACAAGAAAGCGAAGAAAAAAGTTAAGGCTGAAAGCACTATTTCAAAACATATAAAGCCAAAACAAATAGCCCCGAATAAGCGTAACGTTTTACAAGATACAAAACCTAAAGAAATAGTGACCTCAGAAGAGCTGGAAATTAGAAATGATCTTGCTTATATGCCTAATGAGAATAAACCATTCACCGGCAAACATGAGAAATATCATTCCAATAAAAAGAAATATATTGAAACAAATTATAAAGATGGGAAGAAAAATGGGTTACTTATTATGTGGGATGAAAACGAGCATGAAATAGGTCAATTAAGCTTTATAAACGGGAATCAGCAAGAAAATTAAATGTCCAAGAAGTGCTGTTGCAGTTATTGGCCCTTACCTTCCCGTTTTTATTCTATCGTTTCAACCCACCGACAACGGTCATTCACAACATTGGCTGTATTCTTGTTGCCAATGCCTTTAGCGATGAGGGCTACCACTCGATCATCGGTATCATAACCTACGTGCGCGTCAATAGGATTGGCGAATTTGCCCAAGCCGAATGCGTCAAGGATGGTCGCGACATTGATATTGATATTAGTCACATCAATGCAGAGTCTTGAGTCCAGATACTTTTCTACAAAACCATGTGGAATCGCATAACTTAACAAATCGTTTGGATCGCTAAAGGCAATGATGGGCGTTTTAGCCAACATGCGTTGATTATATTTTTCGCCATTCGGTTGACAATACGCAGCTTTTTGATTGCTTACATCGGGTAATTTACGGCCTAACTGCAACATGGGCAGTTGGTTGGACATCATATAAATGGGGATTTCTTTAGTCTTTAATGCCTCTGAGAAATCGACATCGCGCTTATCCAGTAAAGAAGCAATGCGCTGCATCCCATCGATAATTATGCGACTGCCCAGGCTGTGCGAAATAAAAGCATACTGATCGACTTGAATATTAGCCGCTGCGGAGTCATCGTTAAATGAACAGGCCTGCGTTACATCATCGGGCAAATCATCCCAGCTGCTTTTGGTCATCCAACAAAAAGATTGGCCGAATGAAACCTGTATATCTTCCCTGCTCTCTCCCAGGTAGATGATCGGATCAGGGCCGGTATCATTGGAGAACTTCTTCATCATGTTGTTGACTTCGGCCCTGCGAAAGGAATATTCCCCCGAATTATCATAGGCCAGCACTTCTTTTTGCTTGGCGGTAATGACCGACCAGGTTAATTCATAAAACAGTAATTCCTTGCTTCTGTCTTTGCTTAGCAACCGGTTGATTCTTAAGTTGCCCAGATTTTTGCTGGTATCAAGTCGACTGGTCAGGGTAATGTTTTTGTACTGCGTTGACATCACCGGCAAATCCAGCTCTTTGGCCAGCTTTTCGACAAATTGCGTGGAATATCCCGGTAAATGATCGCCCACCCCATGCACCATGAGCACCTTCATTTTGCCTTGCTTATTGTTCAGAAACGGCGAAAGCCCTTTAAAAGATTTCCCCCATATTTCGCAAAGACGGGTATCTGCCGATTGCTGTTTTTCCAGGAAGGCTTCAGCCATACCCTTACCCAGGCTCGCACAGCCGCTTAGTTGGGCTGCGATAATAAGCAGCCAGGAAATGTTAACGATGTGTTTCATGGGTGATTTTATAAACCGGGCTTTGTGGCTGTAACCAACGCATTGACTTCAAGTCTGTGGCTAAGGGTGATGTCTGAAAATCCGCTATCACGTAGTTGATCTAACGCCACCGATTCGCGCATGACATGATTTTCCGATTCATCGCTAAACAAATGCACTATCCAGTGTTCCAGCACGTCCAGTTTGTTGATCCGGGTCAGCACCTTGAAATAACCGCTGACTTCCTGCTGTATGGCGCGCGTATGTTGGGAAACATCATCCAAGCCGTAACGGTCGCCGTTAATGAATTGACCGCCGGGTTTTAAAATCCTGAAAATCTCTTGTATGACGTCCTTGCGATAAGTATCGAGAAAGTTGTGCAAGGTATACGCCGAAGCCACCATATCGACGCTGTCGCTTGCAATGTTTGTTAACGCCGTCAAGGCATCATCGCCGCAAAAAGCCAGTTTGCCTTCTAGCGCCCATTTGTTCAGATGCGTTTTGGCCTGTTCCTGCATAACCGGTTCGTTATCGATACTTAGGATATTGAGCTTATCTGACGCGGTTAATAACGATAAGGTGGTAATGCCGGTACCGCCGCCCAGCTCTACAACAGTCAGGTTATCGCTTGTCTGCGCGGAATACTCTGCGGCTGCAACACCTACCAAGCGGCTCATTTGGGTTGCTAAGGGACAGATTAAGTTGAGCAGTTCATAATCCTGCCCGATCACGCCGGAAAATAGGGCGTCGTATTGTGATTTGTCGGTCATTATAATTTAGCTTGTTGTTTGCGGTCGAAAGCGGCCAATTGTTCGTCCGTCGCTTCGGTTTGGAATTTATCTTTCCACTCTTTATAAGGCATGCCGTAGACCACTTCCCTGGCCTGCTCATAATCCATCGCTATGCCCTGCTCCGCTGCCTCCGCCATATACCATTTAGCCAGGCAATTTCTGCAAAAATCCGCCAATATCATTAACTCGATGTTTTGAACTTCGGTGTGCTTTTGTAAATGACTGACTAAACGTCTGAATGCAGCCGCTTCTAATTCTGTTTGTGTGCTTTTATCCACTGATTTACTCCAAAAATAATCGATATTCTAGCAGAAACGACTATTCAAGCATGTACATTCCTCAGTAAAGATTTTACAATGAACTGTGTTAAATTTGTGTAGCAACCCGCTTTAAATATGAGAGTTCATAATTCATCATTAACTTTTTCGCCCATCGGCCACAACCAGAAAGTTGGCAGGACTGATAGTGCGAAAAATAAAGACGAAAATGAACTATCCGCCGTCGCAAAAGACACTCAAAACAAAAAATTTAATCAGCCTTCTTCACCTGAAGAGATTAAAAAAACACTGGATAATGTTAGCTTAGCCATTGATTTATCAGGCCAAGATAACATCATTAAACCAACCGACTCACGAACCTTAAGAGCGCTTTCTGCCTATAATCAGGCATTCAATGCACCGCTGCAAGACCAACGTGCTCAATTGATAACAGGAATAGATGCTTACGCCTGATCACCCCTACCTTCAGTTACTATGAAACAGCTTTTCGAATTTTTCCCTATCCTTTTATTTTTTATTGCGTTTAAAATTTACGATATTTATGTCGCCACCGCCGTTGTTATTGTGGCAACCATTATCCAGGTAGCTTATGCCTGGTTTAAACACCGCAAGGTTGAAACCATGCAATGGATTACCCTGGGATTGATTCTGGTGATGGGCGGCGCAACGCTTTATTTGCAGGATGAGCAATTTATCAAATGGAAACTCTCCATCATAGAGTGGCTATTTGGCGCTGCCTTTTTGGGTAGCCAGTTTGTCGGTAAAAAAACCTTCATTGAAAAAATGCTGTCCGGCAATTTAACCTTGCCCGCATTGATCTGGAAACGATTAAATACCTTATGGGGCTGCTTTTTTATCAGTGTAGGCTTTATCAATCTTTATGTGATGTACAATTACAATACCGATGATTGGGTTACCTTTAAAACATTTGGCGTACCGGCTTTAATGGTTGTTTTTATTTTGCTGCAAATGGTTTTTTTATATAAACACATCCCCGATACAGAGGAATAAGCAGTGCTATACGCCATTATCAGTGAAGATGTAGCGGATAGTCTTGAGAAAAGGTTATCCGTACGCCCGGCGCACCTTAAGCGACTGCAAGAGCTCCAGGATGCCGGACGACTGGTGTTAGCAGGCCCTCATCCCTCAATTGACAGTGACAATCCCGGTGCAGCGGGCTTTACAGGCAGCCTGGTGGTTGCTGAATTTGACAGTCTGACCGATGCCCAACAATGGGCGGACGTTGATCCTTACATCGATGCCGGGGTTTATGCCAAGGTTACCGTTAAACCATTTAAAAAGGTCTTTCCACAATGACATCCGAACTCATTAAACAACTGTTAAATGATGCTTTTAAACCGGAGCTTCTAGAAATTATTGATAACAGTACGGCTCATGCCGGACATGCCGGCGCGCGTAGCGGCGGCGGACACTATCATGTTTCTATTGTCGCTGAAATTTTTGAAGGCAGATCTTTAGTTCAACGACATCAGCTTATTTATAACGCGTTGGGCGACATGATGAAACAACAAATTCATGCCTTAGGCATTAATGCTCTCTCACCCTCTGAAGAAACCAAAGGAAGATTATAAATGAAAAAAAAATTCATCCCTCTACTTGTTGTCGGCACAGCATTAATTGCCGGCTGTAATCAAGAAAAAGCCACCGATGCCGGCAGCGCTCCTGCTGCAACCGCTACACCTGCGGTTGATAAAGCCGATGCTGTTGCTGTTGTTAATGGCCAGTATATCGCCAAATCAACGCTTGAGACCTTGGAAAAAGAAATCGCCGAACGTAGCCACGGACAAACATTTCCTAAAGAGAAACTGGTTGAAGAACTCATTCAACGTGAGTTGCTGGTTCAGGATGCTACGCAAAAACAACTGGACAAGTCACCTGAACTTGTAGCGCAGCTTGAAGCCGCTAAAAAAGCATTACTGACCCAAGCCGATCTGCAAAACTTCATTAAAGCCAATCCGGTAACTGATGCAGAAATCAAAGCCGAATACGACAGCAAAGTTGCCGCTGAAAAGGGCACCGAATATAAAGCGCGTCATATCCTGGTTAAAACCGAAACCGAAGCTAAAAAACTGATTGCCGAATTGGATAAGGGGGCGGATTTTGCCAAATTAGCCAACAAGAATTCATTAGACGCTAAAGAATCGCAAAATGGCGGTGATTTAGGCTGGTTTTCTGCCGCACAAATGGTTGCACCTTTCTCTGAAGCAGTGGCCGCACTGGAAAAAGGCAAATACACCAAAGAACCTGTTAAGACCCAATTTGGCTATCATGTCATTTTAAAAGAAGACTCTCGCCCGGTAACACCTCCACCCTTGGAAGCGGTTAAAGAGCAATTGACGCCTTTCCTGCAACGCAAAAAAGTTCAAGAGATGATCGAAACATTGCGCAAACAGGCAAAAGTGGAAATATTGGTGCCGCTGACTGACGAAACACCAAAAGCTGACGCGGCGGCTCCGGCAGAACCTGCAACGCCAACTGCTGAAGAAGCACCAGCAGCGGCTGAACCAGCCAAAGCTATTGAAAAAGCCCCCGCAGCAGCCGAAGAGAAACCGGCTACTCCTGCGGCAGAACCCGCCAAAGCTGCAGAACCTGCACCCGCAGCCCCAGCAGAAATAAAAAAATAAGCGTTACGTTATACAAAAAAGGGCGGTTTATCCGCCCTTTTTTTATGTGATTTTTTCCAGATACTGCACTATAAACTGCACGCTGCGATTCCCCCTGAACTCATTAATGTCCAGTTTATAAGCCGCCTTAATGTGCCGCAAACCCAGCCAGCTCTCCGGCTTATCCACATAAAAAGCAATCGCATCGATCAACAAATCGCCGAACGGTTTTCTCAGCACTAATTTAAGATGGCGCTGTCCGACTATGCGCGATTGAATAACATCGAAAACCCCATCAAAAACAGGTTCGGGAAATTCCTGTCCCCAAGTGCCTGCGTTTTGGAGCAAATCGGCAAACTCAATAGTCATCTCCTGTTCGGTCAACTCGCCGTCGGAATAGATAAGCTGCTCCAGATTGACAGAAGCCAGGCGCTTTCTGACCAAAGCATCAAAAGCCAGCGCAAACGGCGGATAATCGTGCATTTTCAAACTCATGCCTGCGGCCATCGCATGTCCGCCGAATTTACTCAGCAATTTAGGGTGTGCCGCGGCAATATCGCTCAATACATCACGAATATGAACGCCGGGAATTGAGCGCGCCGAACCTTTTATCTCATCTTTCCCGGCAGGCGCAAAAGCGATAACGGGACGATGCAATTGATCTTTAATCCGCGAGGCCAAAATGCCGATAACGCCTTGATGCCAGCTTGAGTCGAACAAGCAGACGCCCGCAGGCAAATGGTGCTCATCAAGCTTCTTCATTTCACCTAACAAAGCCATCGCTTCGTTTTTCATTTGCCCTTCGATTTCCCGCCGGTCATTGTTCAGCTCGTCGAGTTGCAACGCCATTTCTTTCGCCAGAATCGGGTCTTCGGTAAGCAGGCACTGAATCCCCAGCGACATATCATCCATACGGCCGGCGGCATTCAGCCTTGGCCCCAGCGCAAAGCCCAAATCGGAGGCAAAAATCGATTCAGGCTTTCTGCCCGACACCTCGATAAGCGCATTTATCCCCGGATGCGAGCGCCTCGTGCGTATTCTCAACAACCCTTGATGCACCAGAACCCGGTTGATTTGATCGAGCGCCACCACGTCGGCGACCGTACCCAGTGCGACATAATCAAGCAACTGCGCGAGATTGGGTTCCTGAAGCTGATTCTTCTCGAACCAGTTTTTTTCTCTTAACCGGCTCCTTAAAGCCATTAATACATAAAAAATAACACCGACACCGGCCAATGCGCCGCTGGGGAATTTATCATCGACCAGATTGGGATTTACAATGGCATCGGCAATAGGTAATTCATGGGCAGGTAAATGATGATCGGTAATCAGGACTTTTATGCCCAGGTCTTTGGCCACCCTAACCCCGTCCATGCTTGATATGCCGTTATCAACGGTAATAATGACATCAGGGTTTTGCAGCTTAACCAAATCGACAATTTCAGGTGTCAAACCGTAACCGTATTCAAAGCGGTTGGGCACGACAAATGTTACCTCCCCTGCCCCCAGTAACTTCAAGCCCTTGATAGCCACCGCACAGCTGGTTGCGCCATCGGCATCGAAATCGGCCACGATGCAAATCCGTTGTTGCTCATTGATGGCAGTGATCAAATGACCGACCATCTCTTCCATGCCCGATAACAGCCATGGCGACGGAAGTTTCGCCAGCGTCCGGTCAAGTTCGGCTGTAGACGTTAAGCCTCTGGCTAAAAAGATACGCTCCAATACGGGATGCATTTCTCCCAAATTGGCGCGTTTTTTAGCGACCGGACGGGGAACGATGGTTTTTTTTACGCCTTGATAATACATGGGTTTCCAATAAAAAAGCCGACTGTTGTCGGCTTTAAATTATTTGATTGTTCGCTGGTTCCCAAGCTCAGACTTCAGACTTGGGAATTCGGTTTTGGAAGCTCCAGCTTCCCGTCTCGCGAAGCTGGAGCTTCGCCTACTGGGTTCCCAAGCCGGAGCTTGGGAGCCAGCGCCACATAAAACTTCGCGGTGAAAATTTATTATAAACAATCCAAAATAGCCCGCTTAACCGCATCCAAACTGGCTTCAATCGTCACCGGATGCGCTGCGGCGCATTGCGAGATAGCGGTATCGGGATCTTTCAAGCCGTTACCGGTCAAGGTACAGACAATCTTGCTGCCTTCAGGGATTTTACCGGAACCGATGTCATGCAAGGCACCGGCTAATGAAGTTGCCGATGCCGGTTCACAAAAAATGCCTTCATACTGGGACAGCATTTTTTGCGCAGCTAGAATCTGTTCGTCGGTGAATTTGTCGAACCAGCCGCCGGATTCTTTTTGTGCGGCCCAGGCAAAATTCCAGGATTGCGGATGACCGATGCGTATCGCGGTGGCAATGGTTTCCGGCTCATCGATCATGTGACCGGCGACGAACGGCGCAGCTCCTGCCGCCTGATAACCGCACATAACCGGGCGAGTACTGCACACACGATCGGTAGCATATTCGGTATAACCTTTCCAGTAGGCGGTAATATTTCCGGCATTGCCGACCGGCAGACAGTGATAGTCAGGCGCGAAACCGAGGTCGTCGACGATTTCAAAGGCGGCGGTTTTTTGTCCGTCAATCCTGAACGGATTGATCGAGTTAACGATAGTAACCGGCGCATGGTCGGCGACTTCTTTAACCAATGCCATGCCTTTATCGAAGTTGCCGTTAATCTGGATGATTTCAGCGCCGTACATCAGGGTTTGCGCCAGCTTGCCTTGGGCGATCTTGCCGTCGGGAATCAACACGAAGGCTTTGATACCGGCGCGCGCCGCATACGCTGCGGCAGCGGCCGAGGTGTTACCGGTCGAGGCGCAGATGATGGCTTGACTGCCTTCTTCCACGGCCTTGGTGACCGCCATGGTCATACCGCGGTCTTTAAACGAACCGGTCGGGTTCAGGCCTTCAAACTTGACGTAAATATCAACATCCTTGCCGATCAATCGGGGAATGTTTTGCAGTTGAATCAGCGGCGTATTGCCTTCATTCAAGCTGATGATGCGGGTAGATGCGTTGACCGGCAGACGGTCTCTGTAACGTTCAATCAAGCCGGTGTAGTGTTTTTGCGTAGACATGTTTTTTTATCCCAAAGTTTCCAGACGGATGCGGTTGACTTTACCGGTAACGGTTTTTAACGCTTCAATTTCCGCGATAGCCGCGTTCATTTCTTTTTCAAGCGTGATCTGAGTCAGTATGATAATCGGTACCGATGTTTCATTGTTCAGCGGCACTTTTTGGCTGATAGCTTCAATGCTGATTTGATGATCGGCCAGAATCCGGGTCACTTCAGCCAAAACCCCCGGCTTGTCTTCTGCATTAAGCCGCAAATAATAAGAAGTCCTGAACATATCAGACGACAAAACCGGAATATCGGCTAAGGCGTCGGCCTGGAAGGCTAAATGCGGCACGCGATTTTCAGGGTCGCTGGTTAAGGCTCTGACCACATCGATCACGTCAGCAACAACAGATGATGCGGTAGGCTCGGCTCCGGCTCCGGCGCCATAATAAAGCGTAGGACCGACGGCATCGCCTTTAATCAAAACGGCATTCATGACGCCGTCTACGTTGGCAATCAGACGACGCTCGGGAATCAGCGTCGGATGCACTCTTAACTCGATACCTTCCGGCGTTTTGCGGGCGATGCCCAAATGCTTGATGCGGTACCCCAGTTGCTCAGCGTACTCGACATCGGCGCGGGTGATTTTGGTAATGCCCTCGGTATAGACCTTGTCAAACTGCAACGGAATACCAAAAGCAATGGATGCCAGAATGGTTAATTTATGACCCGCATCTATGCCTTCCACATCAAAGGTAGGATCGGCTTCTGCGTAGCCCAGGGCTTGCGCTTCGGCTAATACGTCGGCAAAATCACGGCCCTTATCGCGCATTTCGGTCAGGATGAAATTACCTGTGCCGTTGATGATGCCTGCCAGCCATTCGATGTGGTTGCCGCTTAAGCCTTCGCGTATGGCTTTGATAATCGGAATGCCTCCGGCAACAGCGGCCTCAAAGGCTACGATTACACCTTTTTCACTGGCTCTGGCGAAAATCTCGTTGCCGTACAACGCAATCAACGACTTGTTGGCGGTAACAACATGCTTGCCGTTTTCTATGGCTTTCAACACCATGTCTTTGACCGGCCCGGCCCCGCCAATCAGTTCCAGAATGATTTCAATTTCCGGATCATTGATGATTTCATAAGGATCGGTCGTTAAGGCGATGCCTTGCGTGTCGCAAATACGCTGCTTGCTTAAATCCTTTGCCGAGGCACGAGTGATGATGATTTCACGACCTGCCCTGCGGGCGATTTCCGCCGCATTCCGCTTCAACACATTGACGGTACCGCCACCGACAGTACCTAATCCTAATACACCTACTTTTACCGGTTTCAAATCAAACTCCAGCTAAAAAAAATTTGGCAACATAACTAACAATTAAAAAAATGGAACGCAGATGACGCGGATTTGACAGATTATCGCTGATAAAAAGAAAAGAAAAATCTGTGTAAATCCGCTCAATCTGCGTCGCCTAGAGGCGCCTACTTTTGGCATCCGTGTTCTATTAAAGGATTATACAACCTTGTCTTTTTTCATCATGTTGCGTATGCCGCGAACCGCCTGACGGGTGCGGTGTTCATTCTCGATCAGGCCGAACCTGACATGATCGTCGCCATGCTGGCCGAAACCAATGCCCGGCGAAACCGCCACTTTGGCTTCCGCCAGCAGCTTTTTGGAAAACTCAAGCGAACCCATGTGCTGATACGCTTCGGGAATACGTGCCCAAACAAACATCGTGGCTTTGGGTTTTTCAACCGGCCATCCTGCTGCCGCTAAGCCGTCGCACAGCACGTCACGTCTTTTGCGGTACATCTCGGCAATTTCGGCAACGCATTCCTGCGGGCCTTCAAGCGCTGCAATCGCGGCAATCTGGATCGGCGTAAAGGTGCCGTAATCCAGATAAGATTTAATGCGTGCCAACGCGGAAACCAGCTCCTTGTTGCCGCACATGAAACCCACACGCCAGCCCGGCATGTTGTAGCTTTTCGACAGCGAGAAAAACTCGACCGCGATGTCTTTTGCGCCTTCGACTTGAAGAATCGACGGCGCCTTGTAGCCGTCGAAAACGATGTCCGCATAAGCAATATCCTGTACCACCCAGATGTTATGCTCTTTGGCGACTGCGATAATTTTCTCGAAAAAATCCAGCTCCACGCACTGAGTAGTCGGATTGCCCGGAAAATTAAGGATCAGCATTTTCGGCTTGGGCCATGAATCGATGATGGCTTTGTGCAATTCTTCGAAGAAATCGCCGCCCGGAATCATCGGCACATGCCTAAGATCGGCACCGGCAATCACCACGCCGTAAGGATGGATCGGATAAGCGGGGTTCGGCACCAGCACCACATCCCCAGGTCCCAAAGTCGCCAACGCCAAATGCGCCAAACCTTCTTTTGAACCGATGGTAACAATGGCCTCGGTATCCGGGTCCAAATCGACATCAAAGCGGTTTTTATACCAGGTGCAGATGGCTTTTCTTAACCGGGGTATGCCTTTGGAAACCGAATAACGATGCGTGTCGGGACGTTGGGCAGATTCGATCAATTTAGTCACGATATGGTCGGGTGTGGCCTGATCGGGATTACCCATGCCGAAATCGATAATATCTTCGCCCGCCGCTCGAGCTTTGGCTTTCAGATCAGTAACAATATTAAAAACGTAGGGAGGTAAACGACTTATTCTTTGAAATTGTTCCATTGACTGCTCTTGAAAAAACCGGTGTTTAAGTTAAAGTTAAAAAATGTTGCCCAAGGTACTGTTATTAATAAGCTATGTCAAACCGAAACAGCCTCGTAGGCCGGAATAAGGCTATCCAAGCAAAACGCCATGCCAAATAAAAACAGTACCCGGACAGGCTAGTGATTCAAGCGTAAGACTTGCTCCACACGTAGCAAGTCTTCTTGGGTATCGACACCGGCAGCCGGTGTTTGATCTACGATTTCCACCCGAATAGCTTCGCCGTGCCACAGTATTCTCAGCTGCTCCAGGGATTCGACCGACTCAAGCGTCGATGCATCCCATAGACAATACCGATTTAAAAAATCGACCGTGTAAGCGTACATGCCGATATGCCTGAGATGAGGCAGTTTCCCCGAGGGCAATCCATCTGACCGGGTAAACGCATCCCTTTCCCAAGGAATCGGTGCGCGACTAAAATAAAGCGCGTAACCGGCATGGTTCAAAACCACTTTGACGGCGTTGGGATTAAAAATTTCTTCGGGATCGGTGATTTTGGCCGCCAGCGTAGCGATGCCCGCCTGCTTTTGACCGGCTAAAGCCGCAGCAACATCACGGATATAGGCTGGCGGAATCAGCGGTTCGTCGCCTTGCAGATTCACGATGATTTCATCACCGGCCCAGCCGCAAAGCCTTGCGACCTCGGCAATTCTTTCCGTGCCGCTTTGATGGTCGGCGCGGGTCATGACCGCTTTAATGCCCAAATCAGTGACGGCCTGAAAAATCCGCTCATCATCGGTGGCGACAATGATTTCATCGGCATCGGCTTCCTGCGCGCGTTCGCAGACATGCGCAATCATCGGCTTGCCTGCAATATTCAGCAACGGTTTACCCGGCAATCTTGTCGACCCGTATCTTGCCGGGATGACGACTTTAAAACGCACACTCATTTTTTTAATGCGTCGATTTCGTCGCTGGTTAATTCGCGGGCTTCATCTTCCAACATGACCGGAATATCGTCACGGATAGGGAAAGCGATACGGTCGGCTTTGCAGATAAGTTCCTGCTTGGACTTGTCATAAATCAACGGGCTCTTGCATAAAGGACAGGCCAGAATATCAAGCAGTTTTTTATCTATCATGGTTTTCTCGTAGTTGAAGTAAGTGGCAAAACTCGCCTTTCAGGCATTTTACAGCATTTTACAGCATTTTTAAGCCGCCTGTTTTATGCGCGAACCAGTCCGTCATCAAGCACGGCAATCGGCGGAGAAATTACCCGTAACCTGAATCGACAGTGTTTGTTAATCTATGGTCAAATAAGATCAGCTTTTCCAGGCAACCGAGGATTCAGCATGACTGCGCTATCGCTGTGTTTATATTGCATGATCCAGGCTATTGCATTGCTCGTTGCGGCGAACGGTGCGCCGGTGCTGATCAATAAAGCACTGGGCAAGCGCTGGGCATGGCCGGTGGATAATAAGTTAAAACTGCGCGACGGCCGGCGCTTGTTTGGCAACACTAAAACCTGGCGCGGCTTGTGCTCGGCTGTTTGCTTTACAACCCTGGTAGCCTTTTTAAGCGGAATAGAGCCTTTGACGGGCGTATTATTCGGCGCTTTGGCAATGGCCGGCGATTTGCTGGCAAGCTTTATCAAACGCCGAATGGGCTGCAGTGAAAGCAGTCGAGCGCGCGGTCTTGACACGGTGCCCGAGTCATTGTTACCGATATTACTGTTAAAAGAGCCGCTAGCACTGAGCCTGATCGACATTATCCTGATTGTGGCGCTTTTTTTCCTGATTGAGGAATTGATCTCGCCGGTTCTTTATCGGTTACATATCCGCAAGCGGCCTTATTAGCTGCTATTCCGTGCAACTAATAAAAAGCATGGTCCACGAAAAGCACGAAAGGCACGAAAAAATGGCTGCAACATAAAGCATAATGCACTTTCTGTCACAATGGACACAAATAAGGACACCGATACTGAACTACTTAAAAATAACAGTGGAACGGCTTATACTGTTAAGCATTTTCGTGCTTTTCGTGTCTTTCGTGGACAATATTTATCAGACTAAAAGCGTATGCTACGAATACTAACTTACAACATCCATAAAGGTTTTAATGTCGGCAATCGGCGCTTTGTGCTGCACCAGATTCGGGATGCCTTGATAGCCGCCGATGCCGATTTGATGTTTTTGCAGGAAATGCAGGGTGAACACCTGCGCCATGAGAAAAAAATCGCCGATTGGCCGGTTTTGTCCCAGCTTGAGTTTCTCGCTGAAAATATCTGGCCTTACCATGCCTACGGCAAGAATGCGATTTACAATGCCGGTCATCACGGCAATGCCATCCTCAGCAAGCATCCGTTCGAGCGCTGGGAAAACATTAACGTATCGCCTTTTCCCTGGGCCAGTCGCAGCCTGCTGCATGGCGTTATTCGACTGCCGGGAAGCAGTCAGGATGTGCATATTGTCTGTATTCATTTCGGTTTGACAGGCAAAGAGCGCCGCCTTCAGATTGGCAAGCTATGTGCGCGTATCGACAGTCATGTGCCGCATGATGCGCCGCTAATCATAGCCGGTGACTTTAACGACTGGCTGGGACAGGCCGATCGGCTTTTCCATGATCACCTGGGGTTGCAGGAGGTTTTTCGCGAAACCCACGGCCGCTATGCGCGAAGCTTTCCGGCCTGGATGCCTTTTTTACCGATGGACCGCATTTATTATCGCGGCTTAACCCCGGTATCGTGCGAACAGTTAAGCCACGCGCCTTGGCATGCGCTTTCAGACCATGCGCCATTAACAGCCTCATTTACCTTATGAACAACGCACCCTCCAAACTGACCTTACCCAATCTTCTGACGGGATTTCGCTTTGTCGCAGCGCCGGTATTGCTATGGTTAGCATGGAATGGACACGGCATTGCCTTTATGGAACTGTTAGCTATTACCTTTCTTACCGACTTGCTCGACGGCATGGCGGCCCGGTTGACCGGACAAGTTACTCAGTTTGGCGCTACTCTTGACAGCTGGGCTGATGTCATCACCTATCTGACCATCGCCTTGTGTTGCTGGTGGCTGTGGCCTGATGTGGTGAGTAGAGAATTGCTTTATGTCAGCCTGATTGTCGCGAGTTGCCTGTTGCCTGCCCTTGCCGGCATGCTCAAATTCGGCTGTTTTACCAGCTATCACACCTGGGCAGTCAAAATCGCCGCCGTAGCGATGGGCCTGACCTTGTATGTGCTGTTTCTGGGCGGTCCGGCATGGCCGTTTCGAGCGGCTGCCGTGGTGTGCATACTTGCAGCCGTTGAAGAAATCGCAATCACCCTGCTGTTGCCTGAACCTGAATCCAATCTGCGTTCGGTTTGGGATGTGTTAAAGCGTTCTGTGCGGCATGATCGCCAACCATAGCCGCCCCAAATTCCCACAGCAATCCGCCAATCATCATTTGTCATTTAATGTCTACACAATTGCTAAACCAACGCCCGCCACTCGCTGACCTAAAAGAGCAACAAGAGGCTAAATTAACGCTTGAGCAGGTATTGCTTTGGTTGCAAGAAGACGGGGTGATTTCGGACGCGGACCTTGAAAAGTGCCGGGTATACGGAAAATCTTCTACCAGCCAAGTCAAACACCCGCTCAATATTCTTATCGAATGCGATGTAACAGACCAAACTCAGCTTGGAAAACCTTTAACGCTTGAGAATTTAACCCAGTGGTTGGCAAAAAAAGTCGACCTGCCCTATTACTACATCGACCCGCTAAAAATCGACATCCCTTCCGTGACCTTAATTTACAGTCACGCTTATGCTGCAAATTACAACATCCTGCCGATCAAAGTGAGTAAAGATGAAGCCGTCATTGCTACCGCGGAACCTTATATCCGGGCTTGGGAGGCGGACCTTAAAAAAATCCAACCGGGCCAGATAACTCGTGTGTTGGCTAATCCTGATGAGATTAAACGCTATTTGGGCGAGTTTTACGCGTTTGCAAAATCTTTAAAAGGGGCGACCGATAACTCCGCCAATCAGCCAATCAGCACCCTTTATAATTTTGAACAATTGGTTGAACTGGGTCAAATCAGTAATCTGGATGCGGAAAACCAACACATTGTTAATTTAGTCAACTGGCTAATGCAATACGCGTTTGATCAGCGTGCCAGCGATATTCATATCGAACCTCGCCGTAATCAAGGCAATGTGCGCTTTAGAATCGACGGCATTTTGCATGATGTGTATCAGTTGCCCGCAGCCGTTATGAACCCGGTGATGAGCCGGTTAAAAATTCTGGGTAGGATGAACATTGCCGAAAAAAGATTGCCGCAAGACGGCCGCATTAAAACGCATATCTCAGGAAAAAAAGAAATTGAATTACGACTTTCCACCATGCCCAGCGCTTTCGGCGAAAAAATGGTCATGCGCGTGTTCGACCCCGAAGTACTGACACGCGATTATAAACAACTGGGTTTTAACAACCACGAAAAGGTAACCTGGAATAGATTGATTCAACACTCGCACGGCATCATCCTGGTCACGGGACCTACAGGCTCAGGAAAAACCACCACGCTGTACTCAACCCTGAAACATCTGGCTACACCCGAAGTCAACCTGTGTACCGTCGAAGACCCGATTGAACAGATCGAACCCAGCTTTAACCAGTTGCAAGTTAAAGCCAATATCGGACTGACTTTTGCCAGCGGTATTCGCGCTTTAATGCGCCAGGACCCCGATATTATTATGGTCGGCGAAATCCGTGACCTGGAAACAGCGGAAATGGCGATTCAGGCCTCGCTTACCGGCCATTTGGTGTTTTCCACATTGCATACCAATAATGCGCCCTCGGCGGTGGTTCGTTTGCTGGATATTGGCGTGCCCGCTTACTTGATTCAACTGACTTTATTAGGCGTGATGGCGCAACGCCTGGTACGGGTTTTATGCAGAAACTGTAAAAAGCAGGTCGGCATAGACGACGAACAGTGGTCCCGATTAATCACGCCCTATAAAGCGGCAACTCCTTCCTATATATACGAAGCAGTAGGCTGTAAAGAATGCAGATACACCGGATATTCGGGCAGAATCGGCATTTATGAAATATTCAGTAACTCACCGGTGCTGAAAAAATTAATGGTCAGCGGTTGCGACAGTGCCGTGCTGCAAAAACAAGCCATGCTTGAAGGCATGAGACCCTTGCGCCTCAGTGCGGCCGAAAAAGTAGCTTCTGGGATAACCAGTGTTGATGAAATGTTAAGAGTCACGCCAGAGAACATCGAGGATTGATGTTCTAGTCAACTTACCCGTCAAACTCCTTTTCGCATTCGCAAAAGTGTCTGCGGGACACCAAAAGATCGTTGCTCCGGCATGGATGGCAAGGCCCAGCGTAGCGCGCCAGAAAAATACGGAGAAGGCCTGCCCTATTCGACTGCCACGCCTTGCGCATTACCGCCCTACTTTGGGCTAGGACCATATTGATTGTCGCCGGACGTGCTGTCCTGAATCATAAAGATAAAAAGCACGATCCCGCCGATGACCGGGATCAGCGGAATCAACAACCACCAACCGCTACGGTCAGTGTCATGAAGCCTCCGAACCGTTACCGCTATGCCGGGAATCAGGACGGCCAATGAGTAAAGACCACTTAACAGGCCGACGCCGGTTTCAACGTTAAAAGAGCCGCCAAAAAAGTCAATGGTCGCCAAAAAGGCGCTGATAAGAATATTAAACAATATGAAGAACCAATACTCTTTTCTCCTGGCTCTCCCATTGAATTCCGCATATTTTTTCACAGCTTCCAGATACCAATTCATGATCTATTCCTTCCGGTTTGCCCCGTTAAGTTTGTTAGCTGATTGCCGGGGTAGTGCAGTCAACTGGAATATTGATGTTGTCTCAGCTATGGCTAGGCGTAGGCCGGAATAAGACCATCCAAGCGCATAGCGCGAGGTGGCGTTTCCGGCGAGTTTGGATGGTGCTTGCCGGAAACACCAGTTCTCGCTACCGCTCGAACCGGCTTATTCCGGCCTACTGGGCTACCTCGCTTCACTCGGACGTAACTTCAAAGAGTTTGAGGCTTCCGTTGCCAATCGTTCAAGGGCAGTTCTTGTTGCACCGGTGATTGATTCGGAGAGAGCCCGAGCACCACCGCTACAACTTTCAGCAACATCAATAGTTTTTGATCCTGAGACCAACGTTCCGAGCATAGTCCCATTGATACTACTTATATTTACGCCGAAAGATATATTCGTGCTGCCAGAGCATCCGCGCCCTGGTGAGCAGAAAAGCATTGGTGAAAAATCGGCCATTTTTACTAGAACAACCCCACGTAGTCCAAGTTTTTTCATCGTTTCACTTGCTGGCATGGTTGCAAGTTCAACCGGTTGTTCAAATACTAAATCTAACGTGTGCTTCACCGAAACAGCAATGGAGTCGCTAAGCGAGATAGGATAACTGTGAGGCCCACAAACTTCAGTCATTGGCCTAACCTCGCGATTGACATTTCTAATATTCTCATCAAATACGACTGCGAACTGGCCTGGTACTTTATTTTCGTATGATGAATAAATATTGATGGACTCTGCTGACACAGGCTGAACTGGGACGTTATAGGCACAACCCGAAATCAGGGTAGCCACAACAACAGTCAAGATACTAAGTTTCATTCTTCCACTTCTCCTTTAAAACAAACTAATATTTAGTCGGTGTGTGCCAAAATTCCAAACAATCCATAACACGGCCCAGTTTTGGTTGCGGCATAAGTATAAACACTTAAAGCCCTAGATAAAAAACTAATTCTACACCCCAAACCCAGCAAATTTGCTTTATCCCCCCCACCCCTTATAATCATCCCAGCTTTCAGGTTCCGGAGGGTTTTTCAAACCCAATGGTTAAACGGGAAGTCGGTAAGGCTCACGCCAAATCCGACGCTGCCCCCGCAACGGTATATAAGTAAAAGTTTCATCGAGATGCCACTGTGTTCACGCATGGGAAGGTGATGATTCAGGTTAACGCCACTTATAAGCCCGGAGACCGGCCCGAAAGTTTAATTCGGTACAGCGGAGGGCTGTCTGCGAAAGTGACAGTACAGCTCCGCGTCATCTCTCGTTTCTTTTGTCCTCTGTTGTGTAAAACAACTTTCCATGCGCGGGCGGCGCGGAGGACACACATGCAAAAACTCATCTTCAGCTCATTAATAATCGTCGGATTTATCCAGACTCAACCCTCGCAAGCCTCATCCACCGATGAAGCAAAAACCGTTACGCTGGACGCGATGGAGGTCAAAGGCCGGGCAACCGATTTGTTGGGCATAGCCGCATCGGCATCGCAAGGCGTAGTCGGACAACGTGAGTTCGCTTACCGGCCCTTGGCGCGAGCCGGTGAGCTGGTTGAAGTAGTACCCGGTGCGCTGGCAACCCAGCACAGCGGCTCGGGCAAGGCCAACCAGTTTTATTTGCGCGGTTTTAACCTGGATCACGGCACCGACTTTTCGGTGATGGTCGACGGCGTACCGATGAACATGCCCAGCCATGCTCACGGGCAAGGTTATCTGGACTTGAACAGCGTCATTCCCGAACTGGTTGACAGTATCGAATACGGCAAAGGGCCTTATTACGCCGATGCAGGCGACTTTTCTTCCGCAGGTTATTCGCGTATGCACACGATGCGCAGTTTACCCAAAGGTCTATTCAAATTTACCGGCGGCGAGTTTGGCTATTACCGTGCGCTTCTGGCGGATTCCAAAAAAATCGGTGCCGGCGATTTGCTGGCTGCGGGCGAATTCAATGCTTATAACGGCGTATGGCAACAGCCGGAAGATTTGGGCAAATACAACGGCATGTTGCGCTACACGCTGGACAACAAGGATTGGGGCTTGTCGGTCAACGCCAAAGCCTACCACTCCAGCTGGAACGCGACCAACCAGATTCCGGAACGGGCTATCAATAGCGGTACGCTTGACCTGTACGGCAGCATGGACCCTTCCGATGGCGGCGACAGCAGCCGTTACAGCTTGTCGAGCAACGTTTGGAGCCGAGGCGACAGCTACAAAAACGACTTTAATGCCTATCTTGCTTATTACGACCTCAATCTTTATTCCAACCCTACCGGTTTTCTTGACAACCCCGAGCAAGGCGATCAAGTGCATCAAACCGAGCGCCGCGTGGTCACCGGCGGCAACGGCGAACAAACCTGGTTTGCCAAATGGTTCGGCATGGACGTCGACAACAGTGTAGGCATGCAAATCCGCCATGATGAGGTCATCGGAGCGGCGTTAAACCGCACTGAGCAACGCCGGATTTTCCAGACGGTGCGCCAGGATGACATTAGCGAAACCAGCGTAGCGGTTTACCTGAAAAATCAAGTTCAGTGGTTGGAAAAGTTCCGCACTATTTCCGGATTACGTGCCGACTTTTTGGATATGAATGTTAACAGCAGGACACTCGCAGCCAATTCCGGTCAACGAAACGCATCTCTGTTGAGCCCCAAACTCAGTCTGATTTTCGGCCCTTGGGTTGATAACGAAGTGTTTATCAATTTGGGCTACGGCCATCACTCCAATGACGCACGCGGCGCTACCTTGCGCGTCAACCCGGTCAGCGGCGATCCGGCCGATTCCGTATCGCCGTTGGTACGGACGCGCGGCGGCGAAATCGGCGTGCGCAACCAGTTTATTCCGGGGCTAAATTCCACGGTGGCGCTATGGTGGATGCAGGTCAATTCCGAACTGATTTTCGTCGGCGATGCGAGCAGCACTGAGCCCAGCGGCCGTAGCGAACGGCACGGCGTGGAATGGAGCAACTACTACCAAGTCAACGATGCCCTGACTCTGGATGCGGATCTGTCTTTTTCAAAAGCGCGTTATGTCGGCGTGCCGCGCGAGGCTAACCATATCACCAATTCGGTAGGCCGGGTCATCAGCGCCGGAGCGGTGGTGCAACTTCCCTTTCATACTTTTACATCGTTACGCCTGCGCCACTTTGGCGACATTCCGCTTAATGACACAGGCAGCCTGACCGCAGGCAATACGACACTGGTTAACTGGGGGCTTGGCTATCAGCATAAGGACTTGAAATTTGAACTCGATCTGTTCAACTTGCTGGGTTCCAAGAGCAACGACACGGCTTATGCCTATACGTCGCGCTTGCCGGGAGAAGCCGCCGAAGGAGTGGAGGGCATACTCAAGCATCCGGTGGAACCGCGCATGTTAAGGCTGACGGCTTCGGTAAGGTTTTAATCTTGTTTACGGCAGCCGTAAATTTGCTTTATCGATTTAACTCCCTATAATTGCGCCTTGCTTTCAGGTTCCGGAGGGTTTTTCAAACCCAATGGTTAAACGGGAAGTCGGTAAGGTTCACACCAAATCCGACGCTGCCCCCGCAACGGTATATAAGTAAAAGTTTCATCGAGATGCCACTGTGCTTACGCATGGGAAGGTGATGATTCAGGTTAACGCCACTTATAAGCCCGGAGACCGGCCCGAAAGTGTAATTCGGTACAGCGGAGGGCTGTCAGCGAAAATGACAGTCTAGCTCCGCGTCATCTCTCGTTTTCCATTGTCCTCTGTTGTGTACTCACAACCATTATGCGCGGGCGGCGCAGAGGACAACCATGCAAAAACTCATCTTCGGCTCATTATTAATCACGGGCTTTAATACCCAGCTATATGCGCAGGAAACTGTGCAAAATCTTCCCGATCTGGTTGTCACCGCAACCCGGACAGAAACGGCTAAAAACCAGCTGGCGGCTGCGGCCACCGTCTATACCCGAAAAGACATTGAACGCCTACAGGCTAAAACCTTACCGGAATTGTTAAGCGGCACGACCGGCATCGACATGGCGCAAAGCGGCGGCTACGGCAAGGACACCAATATTTACATGCGCGGAACCAATTCCGATCATGTGCTGGTGCTGATTGACGGCATTAAAGTCGGTTCTGTCACCTCCGGCACCACACCCTTTCAACTAATTCCACTCGATCAGGTTGAACGGGTAGAAATCATTCGCGGTCCTCAATCGAGCCTTTACGGTTCGGAAGCAATCGGCGGGGTTATCCAGATTTTTACCCGCAAAGGCGGGCGCGGGGACAAGCCCAGCGTCACCCTGGATGCAGGCGGCGGCTCCTATGACACTTACCGCGCTTCCGGTTCTGTCAGCGGTCAATGGAAAAACAGCTGGTATACCTTGGGTTCATCGCAGTTTGGTTCCCAAGGTTTTAATGCCCGGTCGCCTGTCAGGGGTTTAAACCAACCCGACAAGGACGGTTACCTGAACACGGCCTTGAACGCCCGGTTAGGCCATCGTTTCGACAACAATGCCGAAGTTGAGGCGTTTTTTATCCGGGCTGAGGGAAAAAACGAATACGACGGTACTGCCCAAAATAAAACCGAATTTGTAGAGCAGACCGTCGGCACGACAGCCGGCATGAACATTGTTGAAAACTGGCGCTCAATATTGCGCCTAGGGCAAAGCCGCGACGACGGTGACAACTTTGCGCCTAATGGGACATTCTCCAGCAGCTTTAACAGCACCCGCTGGAATGCCAGCTGGCTGAATGAAGTTGCCTTGTCTGACGATCACCAGTTGGTTATCGGCTCCGACTACCGCCTGGATCAGGTCGACGGCTCAACCGCCTACAACGAAAGTTCCCGTTATGATGCCGGTATTTTTACCGAGTTGCACAGTCGCATTCTGGACAATCACTTTATCAACGCATCGGTACGCGGGGATAAAAACGAGGCCTTTGGCGAACAGCTGACCGGCAATTTCGGCTGGCGTTATAACGGGGGCTACGGCATCAGCCCGTTTGCCAGTTTTGGCAATGCGTTTAAAGCGCCGACCTTTAACCAGCTTTATTTTCCCGGATTCGGTAATCCCTCGCTGAAAGCCGAACAATCAACGTCTTTCGAAGCGGGGTTGGCCGGTGGCCATGATTGGCTGCAATGGGAAGTTCGCGCTTACCATACCAATATCGACAACTTGATCGTGACGGTAACCAATCCAGTAACCTTTCTATCCAGCGCGGAAAACGTCGGCAAAGCGCAAATTGACGGCATTGAAGCCGAAATCGGTACTCAGTTGATGGGCTGGAACAGCAAGTTGAGCATGAACCTGTTAAGCCCTAAAAACCGGGAGACTAATGCGCGGCTGCCGCGCCGTGCGGAAAAAACCTTGTCTTATGATTTATCGCGCTCATTCGGACAGTTTGATCTGGGCGCTAAGGTGCTGGCTCAAGCCGACCGTTTTGATGATGCGCTGAACAAAACCAAAGTTGCCGGTTATGTAACCGTTGATTTACGTACCGCCTACCATTTAAATAAAAACTGGATGTTGAGCGCAAAGCTGAACAACCTGCAGGATAAACAGTATCAAACCATTAACACCTACAATACCGCAGACCGGAATTTCTTTATTTCAATTCACTATAACAACTAACCTTTGGAGAAACACCATGAACATAAAACAATGGCTGCAAGTCGAGTACTTACCGATTCCGTTAATCGCGCTGATGGCGCTGACGCGCTTTCATCACTTTGGCGATGTCTTGCATTTGCCCGATGCGTCGTTGGCGGTTTTTTTCTTTGCCGGTTTTTACCGCAAAAAGGCCTTCTTTGTCTTCCTGCTGGCTCTGGCGGGATTAATTGACACTATCGCCATCTCACACGGCACCAGCAGCTGGTGCGTGTCGCCCGCCTATGTTTTCCTGATTCCTACCTATGCGGTCATGTGGTTTGCAGGCCGCTACTGCTCGGCGTTTAAATCGTTGAAACCGGCTGAACTTTTAATGCAGTTTGGAGTGATGACGCTGGCAACTTCGGCAGCGTTCGCCATTTCAAACGGCAGTTTCTATGTGCTTTCAGGCCGTTATCCGGATTTATCCTGGGGACAATATATTGCACGGGTGGCTCAGTATTACCCGCCTTATGTCAGCTCCGCCCTACTTTATATGGTTTTGGGTTATGGCATTATGAAGCTGGTCAAGTCATTGCCTGCGTTAGCGGCCAGTCATAAAGAAGTTTAAAGAGGTCGCTTCGGGTTAACGGCTGTTGTACCCTAGAGAGTATTGTCGTTAGTCCTGCATTAACCTGAAAGGATACCATGAAGATTACAGAAAACCAGGTAGCTGCAGCTTGCCAAATCGGAAAGAGAGTATTCACTGGTGAAATTAAGGCATCCGAGGGAACGCTAATTCTTTCAACACAATATGGCCTTAATAAGGCTAGTGCTAGCGACGTCATAAATGATTACAAATACCTCTTACAAGGTAAAGTATTTCATCGCGCAATGAGCGCTAGCGCTATGCGTTATTTCATGGAAAGGATATTGGATGACCATGGAGAAAGAGGACTTTCAAATGCTGTAAAGGCATTGCGCGCCCACATTGAATACAGGGAAAACCATTACAAGACAAATGCTCGTTCAATGAGATCCGTAGCTGATGATTTTGAAGGGTTGTGCCAAATTCCAAAAACGACATCAGATATTGAAAGCTGTAAGACGGATGATTTGTAGGGTGGATTCGCCGCTAAGCAATCCGCCGCAACTGCGACCGGCTGTCATCGGCGTTGTGCGTCGATTGGCGGTTTGCTAACGCGAAACCGCCCTACCGCATTAACCCGCTTTCTGCTCGTCTTCTTTAGAGCCTTCAACCGACCATAATTTTTCAAGCTGATAAAATCCACGCGCCTGAGCGTTCATCGCATGGACAATCACGTCCCCCACATCCAGCAACACCCAGTCTGAACCCAGATCGCCTTCCATGCCTAAAGGTTTAACGCCGTTTTCTTTTAGCTTTTCCGATACGTACTCACATAACGATTTCAGGTGACGATCCGAAGTACCGGTGACTACCACCATATAATCGGTGAAACTGGTTTTACCCCGAACATCGAGTGTCGTTATGTTTTGTCCTTTGCGTTCATCCAAAACTTCCTGGACAATTTTCAATATATCTTCTGCTTGCATTCAAATTCCTAGTGTAAATAATGAGATCAATGTGTCTCGTAAAGCTTGTGTTGCTTGATGTATTCTATGACAGCATCGGGCAATAAAAAACCCGGATTCTGTTTTCTTGCAATTATGTCCCTGATCGCCGTCGCCGAAATATCCAGCTGGGTGACTTGCTGGAAGCATAATTTTCCTGCGGTAGCCTGAGCCAACTCATTTACTCCGGCCAGTCGGGCTTTAAAAAAATCGTCGAGCGCCTGTGTTTCAAAGCCCGGCCGGGTCATCACCACAATATGCGCAAAGTCGAATAACCGCTGCCATTGATGCCAGTCGGTCAAATGTTTAAACGCGTCAGTGCCAATAAACAACAATAAGGCTTCTGTCGGGAATTCCTGTCTTAAAGACTCCAGCGTGTCGACCATATACGACGGCACTTGATGCAAATCGTACCTGTCCAATTCTCGGGTATCGATCTTTAACCCCGGCTGGTTTTTTATCGCCAGCTCCAGCATCTGCAAGCGCATTTCGGCTGTTACGGCGGGCTGTTCGCGATGCGGCGGATTAGCGCAGGGAATCAACCGGACTTCATCCAGACCGAAGATGTCCTTAACTTCAAGCGCCGAACGTAAATGCCCGTAATGAACCGGGTCGAAGGTGCCGCCGAAGATGCCGATCATTTATTGCCGGATATGGCCGTCACCCAGAACGATGTATTTCAACGAGGTCAGACCCTTTAAACCCACAGGTCCTCGGGCATGCAGCTTGTCGGTGCTGATGCCGATTTCAGCGCCCAGCCCGTATTCAAAGCCGTCGGCAAAACGGGTCGAGGCATTCACCATCACCGAGCTGGAATCCACTTCCCGCAGAAAACGGCGAGCCAAAGTGTAATCTTCGGTCACAATCGCTTCGGTATGCCCTGAACTGTGCTGATTGATATGCTCCATCGCTTGATCGATGCCGTCGACAATCCTGATCGATAAAACCGGCGCCAGATATTCGGTGTCCCAGTCTTCCTCTGTCGCTCTGATACAGCTCGGAATCAGGGAGCAGGTTTTAAGGCAGCCGCGTAATTCGACGCCCTTTTCTCTGTATTTTTCAGCCAGTAGCGGCAATACTTTGGCGGCAATGCTTTCGGCAACCAGCAAGGTTTCCATCGCATTGCAAACACCGTAGCGATGGGTTTTGGCGTTGACGGCAATCTTGATCGCTTTATCTATGTCGGCTGTATCGTCAATATAAACATGGCAGATGCCGTCCAGATGCTTGATAACTGGAATCGTAGCATCCTTGGAAATGCGCTCGATCAAGCTTTTGCCGCCGCGCGGTACGATCACATCGACGTATTCACTCAGGGTGATTAATTCGCCGACCGCTGCACGATCCGCCGTTGCCACGATTTGCACGGCTTCCACCGGCAAACCGGCCGCTTCCAGACCCTGAGAAATACAGGCTGCAATCGCTTGATTGGAATGGATGGCTTCCGAGCCGCCTCTTAAAATACAGGCATTACCGGATTTAAGACACAAGGCCGCCGCATCGACGGTCACATTGGGGCGGGATTCGTAAATAATGCCGATCACGCCCAAAGGTACGCGCATTTGGCCGACCTGTATGCCGCTGGGCCGGTAGCTTAAATCGCTGATTTCGCCGACCGGATCGGGTAACGCAGCAACCTGCTTTAAGCCTTCAACCATCGCCTGAATACCGGCTGGCTTTAATTCCAGCCTGTCCAGCAAAGCCGCGTCCAGGCCGTTTTTCTTGCCGGCATCTAAATCCTTGCGGTTCTCCGCTATCAACAGTTCATGACTGTTCTCAATCGCTTCGGCGATTTTCAGCAAAGCCAGATTTTTTTTGCCCGACTCGGTACGGCTTATTTCCCGCCCCGCTTTCCTGGCCTGCTGCCCCAGCGTTTTCATGTATTCTTTAATATCCACTCTATTCTCATTAACTGGATGAATGTTATGCGCAATTATATAGTTTAATGCGGCTTTTTGACAGTCTTTAAGTGTAACAACTATCGGATATTAAACAGTTTTATGAACTAGCTTGACCGTAACAGGAGCGTTTAGCTTAAGTTGCCGCGAATTAACCGGCGGTATTTTCCGCATTTCGACTATTCAAGAGGTAATAGAATTGAAAACAAAAAAAAGGCGGAATACTCCGCCCTTCTCATAATATATTGAAACTATTTGCTGCTGGCGGCTTTTATATGCTCTACTGCTGCCTCAGCATGTGTCGTGGCCACATCGGCGTGCCCCAAATTACCATGATCAATGGTGTCTTGCAGTTCCTTGGCGGCAGCATCCAGATGGCCTTTTGGTATGCTCTTGGCTGTTATGGCGGCGGCTAACGTATGTTCCATTGCCAATTTTGCGTGTTCGACCAAAGTTTCAGACTTACCGGCTTTACCCGCATCTACCGCCGCACTGGCGTGTTCCAGAGCTGCCTTAGTATGATCTTCAGCGAAAACCGCAGTACTTAGAAATGTTCCTAGCAATAACAATAAACCTGCAAATGCAAATATTGATTTTTTCATGATTTTGTCCTCATTAAAGTGTAGGTGATAATCTTTCTAAAAAAGAAACCAACCGACAAAAGCATGGAAACCCAAACCTCTTGTCAATTGCATGCCAAACCCGTCCAACCAAAAAATTTAGTTGTATGTTTAAAGCAATTACAGGATAGAGGTGACTGGTTTTTTATACAATTAGTAGAATTACCTAATGTTACACAATACCTAAGGCTTTGATAGTGTAAGGTGTTCAGCTCAAAAACGGGTTCATCGGATAGGCAACAAGGTTTATTAATCGAAGAAATTGGATTTTTGATCCTGCAAACATGCACTTGTTTAATTCAGAGAAAATCTCAGCAACTATCAACAAAATAGAAACAATCTATTAATTTACAGCCCTATTGTGAGCATACAGTTACATACGTATAATCTTTAGTCATCGGAAAATAATCCACCATGACTGATTTATAAAGATATTCTCAGGAATATTGGTCTTTATTTCTTACGCGATCGTTTTCTTGCTATTTTTTAGCATTGTGCCACGAGATCAAAGCTTAACAGCTTATCTCCAATAGTTTCATATACCTCCTCGTAGTGTGAAAGTTCAGAACTATCCAGTATCTGTACACCTTTCCTCCCTTTGCCTCTGGCACTGGGAGGTTTTTTTTGCCTATAGGCAAGCGCGCCCTGCTTCCATGCAGTCGTAAAGCGCCTATTCCCGGCGATCCGATAATCCCGAAGCCCAATCCTGGATTCTTTCAGTAGCCTTGTGTACTAAATCAATAAAGCCAATTATTGCGCCGGCCGCATCCGGCGTTTGAGTGGGCTGTTGCAGATAAAATTCCTGCATACCGATCTTCTGTTTATTGTTATCAGCATAAGCTTCCACCGAGAAACGCAACACCACACGAGCCCGGTCAGGCGCATCAAATTGCTGTTCGAAATCCTGTAACCGAATTATCAATGCGTAATCCCTGGCCTTGCCGCTTAAGTTCAGCAACTGCTCAATCATCTCGGGCGGCGAGGCGATCCAGCGATCCAAACCGTAGAACCTGACTTGCGAGGGAGAGGAAAACAGCAATCGATAGCGAATACGATTATCCCAAAGCCAGGTCGGCGCATTGATGCTAATCGATGCTTTACTCTGCTGAGCCGCTGTTGACACCGATACGCCAAAATCATGCAGCACTGGCTGCTTGACCGTAACGCTGCACCCTGCGCTTAAAAAAACCAGCCAGCCGATTAATAAACATCTCATTGCTGTTCCTTATAGCCCGGCTCACCCGGCCCTGCATCTCGTTGAGTTGGCCCCAGCAGTAATTCCTGCGGATTATTTTCCAGCATCGTGGCAACTCTTTTTACCTGTTGAGTTGTCGATTGTAATTCAGTCAGCAGCTTGTTCACTTTCGGTAACGTCGTCTGCGCCAAAGCATCGCCGGTATTTTTTCCGCTATCGACAAGGTTCCCCGCTTTTGCACTGAGGTTTTTCACTTCCCTGGTCAAGCCCTGTAACTCGTTAGCCAACGCATCGATATTGCTCAAGGTTTTGCGTGCGTCAGTGGTCAACTCAGGGACACCGGCAAGCGCCTTATCCACGCTTTTTTGCAACTCGGAAAGCTTGTCGGTTAATGTTTTGAGATTACTTAAAAGACCGCCGATATTCTTTTCATTTTCATCATTTAATAACGAACTAAGCCGTTGCATTAAATGATCGGCTTTATGCAAAAGCTCTTCTCCTGAATCCATCAACTTGTCGGTCAACGATGGCACCAAAGGAATACGGGTCATGGGATTATCGCCCGGCGGCAATTCCTCGGAAATAGTACCGGAATCCTCCAGCTGAATCTGGGTTAATCCGGTGACACCCTTTAAGCGCAGGGTTGCGTAAACTCCCTTACTCAGCGCGATTTTCTTGTCGACTTCAACCGGAACAAGGATGGTGCCGGAATCCAAAGGATCGAATTGAACATTAAGCACCTTCCCTACCGCAATGCCCCGGTAAAAGACCGTAGATTCAGGATTAAGACCGGAAACTGAGGCTCGAGTTGAAATAACATAGAGATTGCGTTCCTGATTCATGGTGCCAATCCAGAAAATAATCGCCGTCGATGCCGTCACCAAAGCAATCAGAAACAGCCCGGTAATCAGTGCATGGTTTTCTCTACCCATGAGCAGTTTCCTTATATTTAAATACCCGTTCAGCGCGCCTATTGTGAAAAAATTCTTCTACAAAAGGATGCTTGCAGTCTAAAACAGAAGCCAGCGGTCCAAAAGCAACTAGCTTATTATCAGCCAGCACTGCAACCTTGGTACACAAATCTCTCAATATATCCAAATCATGGGTCACCATGACTACGGTAAAATGAAGATCCTTATGCAGCCCGGATAACAGTTTGACAAGATCCTCACTGGAAATAGGATCAAGTCCCGAGGTCGGCTCATCAAGTAACAACAGCCCCGGTTCCAGAGCCATGGTACGAGCCAGCGCTACCCGCTTGATCATGCCGCCCGACAAATCGGCCGGTTTCAGCCAGGCGTCACTGTCAGCCAGACCGACCATAGCCAGCTTCATGAACACGATGCGCGCAATCAATTCCTCATCAGCGAAACCCAGCTCACGTAGTGGAAAGGCTATATTATCAAAAACGTTTAAGACGCTGAATAATGCGCCTTTCTGGAATAGTACGCCGCAGTTATTACGTAGCCGCTGACCGTGATCGGAGTTAGCATTGTTCAAAGATTGCCCCATCACGAATACCTCACCCTGACTGGGTTTTTGCAGGCCGATAATTTCGCGCAGCAAAGTCGTTTTGCCGCAACCTGAGGCCCCTACCAATCCCAAAATTTCGCCCTGTTTCAGGCAAAGATTAATGTCCTGATGAACAATCTTTTCCGTACCTTTGTTGGGGTCGCCAAAGCTTGTCCAGACATGCTCCAGTCGTATTGCGCATGAATGCCTGTCCTCTGATTCAAGAGCTATCTCCGATGACTCGCTCATGGCATGCCCACATTCATAAACAGGATGGCGAATACCGCATCAACCATAATCACCACGGTAATGGCCGCCACCACGGAATTAGTGGTCTCATTGCCCAGGCTTTCGGTATTGGGTTTGATCCGAAAACCAAAGTGACAGGCAATCAAGGCTATCATCAAACCGAAAACCGCGCTTTTCAGCAGGCCGATAAAAACGTTAAGCAGCGGCACCACATCGGGCAATTTAAGGAAAAATTGTTGGTAACTGATATCCAGTGTATTTTGCGCCGAAACCATTCCGCCTATCAGCGCCAGCGCGCTGGTCCATACGCCTATCAGCGGCAATACGATAGTCAATGCCATCACCTTGGGCAGAATCAGGCGCAAGGAATGGGATATGCCCATCGCCGAAAGTGCATCGAGTTCCTCGGTAACCCGCATGATGCCGATTTGCGCGGTCATTGCCGAACCGGAGCGACCCGCAACCAGAATGGCCGCCAATAACGGCCCTAACTCTCGAATAACGCTCAAACCCAGAATATCGATGATATAAATCTCCGCCCCGAAAATCTTCAATTGCAACGCCGACAAATAACTGAGCACGATGCCGATCAAAAAGCCCACCAGCGCCGTAATACCTAAAGCCCGAACGCCCGATTCATAAATCGTAATGGAAATTTCCGACCAGGGAATGTCGCCCGGATGCAGCAACAGATAGCCTATATCCAAAAACAGCTGTCCCAATAAGGTCACCAGTTGCAGCAACTGCCCCCAAAAGTTGGCGAGCTGTTGATAGCCGTATTTAATAATCAGGCTTGAATTTGAACTGACCGGTTCGGACGCGGGGATTTTCTGGGCTTGCCAGAGCTCAAATAAACGCTGATGTTCAGGCTTCAACTGCAACGCAACCGGCAGCTTTTTTCCCCAAGCTTTCCAGAGAATCAAGGAGCTGGCGCTGTCGAGCACCTCAATCGAGCTCAAATCCCACTGAATGTTTTTATTAGCTGCGTACGAGCTGAGCTTTCGGTTCAACTCGGGTGCCGTTACCAGATTGCGAAGATTCCAACTGCCAGATAATTTGACACACGGTTGCCCCGAGTCTTCAACGACTTCCAGTTTAGGCAATGCATCCTGATTGGTTTGGGTATCAGTCATAGGAATGTGCTAACACAGGCACAGCCTGCACTCCACAGTTGAGCTTGCTTTTTCTTCGTGTCCTTCGTGTCTTCGTGGTGAATCATTAACATTCCAACCAATCAATTTCGGCATCCGAAAAACCGGCCACTTTGCGCAATTCCCTGTTAAACGGTCCTTTCGGTTTGCCGCCAACATAGTATTGATCGATTAACTCCCGGTATTTGGCCTCGGCTTCAAAACCGCGTTGCTGACAAACAAATTTAAACCAGTAGGAGCCCAGCTCTACATGCCCTACTTCGTCGGTCAAGATGCGCGTTAAAATTGCCACGCTTGCATCATCACCCAGTATCTTGAACTTTTCAATCAGCGCAGGCGTCACATCCAATCCCCGCGCTTCCATACAGCGGGGAACCATCGCCAATCTGCCCGGCAAATCATCGGCAGTATCTTTGGCATGGTCCCATAAGCCGCTGTGCGCGGGTAAATCGCCGTAATCAACCTGCATAGCCAGTAAATGCGTCCTGATTAATGCGAAATGCTGCGCTTCTTCATCGGCAACACGCAGCCAATCCTGATAGAATTGCTCGGGCATGCCGCGAAAACGATACAAAATATCCCAAGCCAGATAAATAGCGACAAACTCAACATGGGCAATAGCATGAAAAAAAGCCGCAACACCGGCGACTGTGGTTAATTTTCGCCGGGGCATCTGGCGTGGCGCCAATAACTCCGGCTTCTCGGGAAACGTTACCCGCTCTATCGGCAATACCGGCCGGTCCGAGGTAAACGCTAATTCCCCCGCAATGCACGTTTGCCAAGCCTGATGGGTCAGCGCCAACTTTTCATCGACATTGACTTGACAAAAAAATGCCTCGGCAAATTCAAATAAATTTTTCATTATTGTAAAACCATGACCAAGATTTTAGATTTCACGTCGCTGTTCCTCTATTGCCTATTCATTTTCTGGCTTTCCGACCATCCTACCCTGCCGGTTCCGGATTTGTTTCCGGTGCAGGATAAAGTTCTCCACGCCGGAGCCTATTTTATAATGGGCGTGTTGGCATGGCGCAGTTTTAAACACCTGCTCAATCGACCTATTGTACTTGCTTTGCTCAGCATTACCTTTTGCAGCCTATACGGCCTATCCGATGAATGGCATCAGTCTTTTGTCGAGGGTCGCTGTTCTGACATTGTCGATTGGATTGCCGATACCGGCGGTGCGAGTCTAGCGGTATTTTTGCTGTATAAGCTGCGTTGGTAGCAACCACGTCACTTTACCCGCATGTCAATCCTATAAAAATATATCGCCACGAAGACACGAAGACCCGAAGAACACGAAGGCAAAAACTTCGTGTTCTTCGGGGTGAGTTTATCAATCGGCTATTTTCAGGTTATATTTCCGCACCCGATAGCGTAGCGTTTCGCGGGTAGCTCCCAGCGCCCTGGCTGCTGCGGTCAGGTTATTATCCGCCCGCTCCAGGGCGGTCTTGATAATAAAGCAATCCATATCGTCCAGCGCCATGCTGCCATCCAAGGGTAACCAAATACCTTGTTCGGTTTGTAGCGCCTCGACGGAAGGCTGTCCCGGCAATTGCAGCCATTGTCCGGGGAATGTCGACCCATCGGAGAATAATACGCAGCGTTCAATGACGTTACGCAATTCCCTGACGTTGCCCGGCCAATAATGCGCTTTCAGCTTGCTCCACACCGCGTCGGGAATGTCTTTAACCTGCCGTCCGGCTTTGGCGTTGTATTCGGCGACAAATAACGGCACCAGTTCGTCCAGGTCCTCTACCGCCTCGCGCAGTGGCGGTAAAATCAGTTTGAACACGCTTAATCGATGATATAAATCGGCGCGAAAGCTGCCGTCCAGCGCCATTTTTTCCAGATCGCGGTTGCTGGCGGCAACGATTTGCACATCGACCTGAATTTCCTTTTCACCGCCCAAGCGCCGGACTTTATGATCTTCAATCACCTTGAGCAACTTGGCCTGCAAATCCAGCGGCATTTCGCCGATTTCGTCCATAAACAAGGTGCCGCCATCAGCCTGTTCGAGCAGGCCGCGATGTCGTCCTGCCGCGCCGGTAAAGGCGCCGGGTTCATGACCGAATAATTCCGATTCCAGCAATTCACGGGGTAACGCCGCGCAGTTCACTTCAATCATCGGCTGCTGGGCGCGGGAGCCGCCGTAGTGCAATATGCGCGCCGCCAGGCCTTTGCCGGTACCGCTCTCGCCGCCGATAATCAGGGCACTGAACGGTACTTGCGTCAATTTTGCCAATAACTGTCGTATGCCCTGCGCTTGCTGACTATGGCCGACATAAGCATCCGGCGAATAACGCCGGTGCCGGTGCTTGGTTTGATCGGCAACCCGTCGCTGAATGGATGCGCTACGTGCGGCGCTGGCGACCAGCAGATCAAGACGCTCCAAATCGCAGGGTTTTTCCAGGAAATCATAAGCGCCCAGCCGTAATGCCCTGACCGAATCCGGCACATTGCCGTAGCCGGTTAAAAACAGCCATTCGGCATAGGCTCCCGGCATTGTTCTAGGCAACTGTTCCCTGCGCTCTACATTCCTCCCTGAGGCCATGCCGCCTCTATCCTTGGAGTCGTCGGTATAGCTAATATCCTTCCTGACCTTTTCCATGAAATCCAGTGCATTACCGTCAGGCAAATTCATATCCGAAAGAATCAGTAACGGCTCTATTTTTTTCTTCAGCAATAACTCCCTGGCCTCACTCAGATTGGTAGCCAGCGCCACTTCCCAACCGGACTGTCGATAATGACGCGATAACTCGGAACCTAACAATTTTTCATCTTCAATGATGAGCAGGGTTTCTATCATAATTTATCTCTAACAATGCAGTCATTGGGCAGCAGTATGGACACGCATGCGCCATGAGTCGGTTGATTGGTGAGGCTGATTGTACCACCGACGTCTTTTACAAAGCGTTGCACCATCGCCAAGCCCAAACCGGTGCCGCGTTGACGGCTGGTGCGAAATGGGCGGATACCATGCTCCAGCATATCCTGGGAAAATCCGATACCGTCATCCTGCACGTCGATGCGCAATCCCTGTCTGTCAGTTCGAGCCCTGATACGGATAGTTCCGGGATTACCCTCAAGCGCATCGGCCGCATTCAGTATCAGGTTCAACAAAGCTTGCCGTACCCCGCTTTCAGGCAGATGCACCGGCAATGCACAGGGAGCTTCTATTTCCAGATGTATCGATTCGGCAATCTGGTAGCGTGTTAACGCCACCAAGTCCCGAATTAACGTCCGCACATCAAAAGCCGTAGCCACTTCCGGCGAATGACGGCTTTGATCGAGCATATCGTTAAGCAATCTCGCCATCCGTTTCAGTTCGGCATTAATCAAATCCAGTCGCTCCAGCTGGTCTATATCATCAATTTCGCGACGTAAATTGTTAAATGCCATCTGGATTCCGGCCAGTGGGTTACGTATCTCATGAGCCAATTCTGCTGCCACTTCGCCGATTGCCGCCAACCGGTCGGCTCTAGCCAAGCTGTATTGCTGCTCCAGTAGGGCTTGCGTGGCTAACCTGACTTCATGCTGCAATGATTGGGCGTGTAAACGATTGGCATCTTCCAGTTCCGCCAGATGCTTGACCATCTCGTTGTAACTGTTAAACACCGGCAATAACAGCGGATCAAGATGGTCCGTGGTGATCGGAGTGAAGTTTTCTTCGGTCAAGCGCTGTAGTAGTTCCCTCAAATCATTAAGCGGGTGCAGGATTCTGAGGCGTAAAAACAATACCGCCACAACCAATATCGCCGTGAATATTGCCAAGGCCATATACAATTCGGTTTGGGTATCCCGACTAATGTCTTCGAGCAATTCCTCTCGTTGCAGCGCCTCGTTATCCAGCGTTTCGCTCATTAATTTAAGCGCCGTTAACAGACGATTGTACTTTTCTTCTTTTTTCAACAAGGGCAAATCAATCAGCATGCTTTTGACCGTTTCCAGGCTTGTTCGGGTCGCTGCTGACAAATAGCGGTTATCCATCATTAACGCATCCATCTCACCCAGCGTTTTGGTCAGCGCCTCGGGACGCGAACCCGATACCGTTTCGGTCAAATATTCAATCAGCGATTGCTGTAAGCCCACCGATACATTCTGGATCCGATGCGAATAATTCACATAAGAAAAAACCGTTTCAAAGTGATGCACATTTCGCCAGATCATGCCGCCGAGTATGGCGAGAGCGGACAACAACAAACCTAGAAAGGCCAAGCCACGCAGCTGGGCAGGACGGTAAAAAATCGGCTTCATTTAAAATTCATATAGGTAACTTAAAAAGTGCAGGAAACTTTACTATTTCCAAAATTCTTCCGGGCGGTGCCTTTATATCCTAATGCTATCATCTTCCCGGACGATCAGCTAAGCCCATATCATCTGAAATAAAGCGTTGTTAACGCGATCCTATCTTGACGGCATTCGATTCCAAAAAAAATGCGTTATCTTTCATATTGCCGCCGGTGTTAGTTCTTGTCATATATCTTCACGACCAACTCATAAAACCATAACGGACGAAACAACACGACGTAAATTAACAATATAGGGGTGATGGGAATGGGACTGATCTCAAGAACCGAGAGGATCGCAAGGGCAAGAATACAGAGAATACGCATGAGTTATTTCCGTGTTCGATGATTTTAAAGTGAATTAGAGTGACTGAAGCATTATAGATTAATTGGATGTTAACGAATGGCGGATTCAACTCCGAAGTGCAATCCTGGTAATCATGCGGCATCCCCCTCTTTTTCAGGAAAGAATACCTCATGCGGTGTTTTAAAGTTGAGCGTTTTTCGAGGGCGATGGTTGAGCACCATGTTAGCGAAGTAACCACCTAAACCCGGAAGGTGTTTTAAAGAAGCTCAACGTGCGGTGATACAATTGCAAGGTAGTCTACACCGCTAAATACCGATTAGCCAATGGTGCGTTCGCGCCCGAATGTTAGCGTGGGTTAGGAATACGTCGGTGATATTGGTGAAGTCAGTTTCCCTGATTATCCCGTTTGAGAGAGTGATTTATAAGACGTTTCCACAGCGGTGTAGGCTTTTTTCTAATAGGGGGACATCGCTATGAGCAAAATCAAGAATCATTTTGAACTCACCCATCCTAACGCTGCAGGTATCGACATTGGTGCATCCAGCCATTTCGTGGCAGTGCCGTCCGACAGAGACGAGCAACCCGTGCGTGAATTTCTAAGCTTTACCGAAGATCTTTATGCGCTGGCAGATTGGTTAACTGCGTGTGGCGCGGATACGGTGGCGATGGAATCCACCGGCGTGTATTGGATTCCTCTGTTTGAACTACTGGAATCGAAGGGTTTTACCGTCTATCTGGTCAACGCACGCCATGTGAAAAATGTTTCCGGGCGCAAATCGGACGTACTGGATTGCCAGTGGTTACAACAGTTGATGAGTTTTGGCCTGCTGTCGGGAGCATTCCGGCCGCAGGGCGACTTCTGTGCATTGCGGGCGGTAGCTCGGCTAAGGGACATGTTACTGCGCAACCAAGCCAAGCACATTCAGCATATTCAAAAAGCCTTACTGTTGATGAACCTGTTGCTGACGGAAGTGATTTCCGATGTCGTGGGCGAAACGGGACAGAAAATTATTCGTGCCATTCTGGCAGGCAGATATTTGCTCCTGCAATATCTGCATTCCCCACATCCCTGTGGGTTGCGAATGTGATGGACAGGTCTTGGCAAAATACCGTAATAATCACATCAAAGCCAGCGAGGAGGAAATCGCTAAAGCCTTGCAGGGTAACTGGCGGGAAGAACATTTATTCGCCCTTAAACAGGCCGTTGCCTTGTATGATGCCTATGCCGTGCAGCTCATGGAATGTGACCAACAATTGGAAAAAATGCTCAAAGACCTGGCCCGCAACGACCTGAAAGTCGAGAAACCCAAGCGGCGCGGTGGCAAGTCTAAAAATGCACCGAACTTTGATGCCAGAACGCTGTTGATGCAAATGTGCGGTGTGGATTTAACGCGGATTGATGGCATTGATGTGACGACCGCGTTTAAAGTATTGGCAGAAATCGGTGCTGACTTATCACGATTTAAAGATGCCAAGCATTTTGCCTCGTGGTTGGGATTGTGTCCTGGAACAAAAATATCCGGGGGTAAAAAAATCTCGGCTGCAACGAGTCGCACCACCAACCGTGCTGCGCAAGCACTCAAAATGGCTGCGGTAAATTTACGCGCCAGCCAATCGGCTTTAGGCCCGTACTACCGAAGACTTTGTGGCCGTATGGACAAAGCCAAAGCCGTCACAGCTTGCGCCCATAAACTGGCTCGGTTGATTTATGCGATGCTCACCAAAGGGGAAGACTATGTGGATCAAGGACAAGAACATTATGAAGAAAAATATCGTCAACGGGTCATTAAAAACTTAACCAAACACGCAGAGAAATTGGGTTTTCAATTGATTCCTGCGCCCGAAGGTGTTTAAAAATACAAATTATATCAACTAGTTAGAACGAGCTTCTTGAGGGGCATCATTTGCGCACCATGCATGCTGGACAATTCACTTTCCACTTGTTGCACGTTTTTGAACCTTTAGCACAAAATACTCCACGTCTGCTGCTTCGACAAGCTCTTTCCTTTCGACAGTGGTTAGCTTGTGGAGTAATTCTAAGCGGTCACTATCAATTTTCGATATCAGTGGTGTTGCTTTAGCTTCGGATTCTTTGCTTTTGGCTTTATAGCCTAATGATGCCAGCCCACCTCCATAGAGAAAATATTTTGCCTTTACAAGCATTTTGTCGACATCAATATTGGCGACCTTTACCTTTGCCCATCCATATTTAAACGTTGCCGTCAACGCATTGCCTTTTGAGTCATATTCAATCTCAGCGGAGCCGTTGGTTTTCAGTGCTTGGTTAAACTTTTTGGCGAAACTAGCTGCAGTTCGTTCATTCTTGGCAGCCGACATACTCGGGCTGAATATTGTGATCATCTCATTTATCACTTGCTGATACTCGACTTGTGATGGAATTGGTTTCCCGTCTTTATCGACGAGACGAAGAATCTGATCTGGTTGAACAGAAATTTCAACGAGTAAGTCGTCATGCTTCTTGATCAGATCAATTGCTCTGCCATTTATGTCGTCTGCGAATGTCCGTGAAAGGCAGGCCTCGCAAGCCGCCGCTAACGAAATGCCCTGTTTTTCGTATTCAGCAAAAAGTACCTGTTCCAGTAGCTTTGAGACACGCACTCTTTCGGCCTCCGTGGTGTTTCGACCTAAGGTTTCTGCCGCTTTAATGAAAGCCGGAGTCCTTTCCAAAAGAGTAACTTCTTTTGGCGATGTCGTTGCTGCCGTTCTCACGCCCTTACTCATTATTTTAAGGAAAGCTTCCGCCATTTCGGGTGTTACAGCAGCAGACGAGGTTGTGGCTAGCGAGAAAAGTAATACTGGCCAGAAGAGTGATTGACTTTTATTCATCGTTGTAATTTCAATGGTGTTCGATTGGGTGAGCCAATATCATGCATTCTATGTTGACGCGATGACGACTGATAGCACTGGTGAGGATTCCTAACGTAAAGTTGAGGCGCGCGCCGCTTTTGGCGCGTCCCTCTCGAACGCAATGTTAGGCTTGATGTGTGCTCTGCATTCATTTCTTGGCGTTGCTTTCCAGCAGCTTCTTTCGTCCAGCTTCGTACTCCTGATACGACATGGATTTCTCAGCCGGTTTTTGCTCTACCGAAGGGTGAACAATCGCTTCCCTTGTCTTTAACCCTTCGTAGACGTTACCATAGTAGCGTTCGCTATTGGCGCATCCGGCAAGAAGTTCGAGGTGGGCACATAAGGCAATGGCTATTGCTGCACGCATGATGCCCTCCTATTTCGAACCAGTGAGTTGATGGTGTTGTTCGGCATTACTTAAAAGAACTCTGCATAATGAAGCCGAAGTGAGGAGTCGGATTGCTTACAATGATCTGCTCCCCAGAGGACTTTTTAATTACATACCCATCAAATATTTTTTCCTGACCGCCCTGCAAGTTGCCATACACTTTGACTTTCTCACCCATAGAAATATCTAGTTTTTTATTGTCTGACAACTTGGCTCTGACGTGGATTGAGCCGGAATTATCCGATAGGGTAAATCCACTTTCATCAAGTTGCGTGATATTTCCGTCGATTGTACTTACAGGCGGCAATGCCAAGTTATTGATCGGTGTAGTGCTAGCGCACCCGCTCATCATTAAAACAACAAAAGTCAACAGCGGTAGATGGGTGGTTTTCATTACAATTTCTCCTTTTTCATTGATATGCCTAACGTAAAGCTAACCGGGCGCGGCGCGGGAAGCTGAAAAATAAAACCGCATTATAACCGCGCTCCGGTTGAGCGCCATGTTAGAGAGCGGCTTTTCATGCAAAGGAGCCAGAGTAATGTAGTGTTA
>Ga0208888_100045_pt1 | contig 111378 bp, 105 predicted proteins | sample LakWasM115_HOW13_2_FD_183929 | JGI IMG/M metagenome (GOLD analysis project Ga0208888, IMG submission 183929) | Freshwater sediment methanotrophic microbial communities from Lake Washington under simulated oxygen tension - Sediment Metagenome... | ecosystem: Environmental > Aquatic > Freshwater...
TCGCAACGTGCCATGAGCCTCATATTAAAGGCTATTACACGCATATGATTCAAGACAACGGTTTAAAGAAGATACAGGCTGTATGCGCGGTCATGCGCAAACTTTTACACGCCATCCATGGCATGCTGAAAGCTAAAAAAGAATTTGACGGGACTCGTTTTTACACGTTTCCTGTTGAAGCAAATTCATAAGATTTTATGATTTTTGCAAATTTGGGCTTGTGTCTTAAGAGAGTATCTACGCTTAGGGATTGCTCCTACGTTGGAGCTTGGAAATCAGCAGATTTTGCGATTTATCTCTTAACTTGATGCGTATGGATTTGTAACACTGACCCATAATACTTGCGCAAAACGTTTCGAACGGGGTTACAACAAACCCCATCCGGTATGAGACTTAAACTCTCAACAAAGCCTTAGCCATTCTTTCAGAAAGTTGTTCTTCGACGAATTGCGGTTCGTTGGGCGGATACAGTTCCACTTCATCCAGTTCAAAATTATATTCTTTGCCCAATGCAATCAGTTCTCTGATTTTTTGAACGGCTAACAGCTTTTCTTTTAATTCAGGATCTGCTTTTGCGTGTTCAGAGAATGCTTTTATTTGTGCAATTGACATGGTGTTTACTCCTATGGTTTAAAAATATGCTTTGCATTGCAAAGCAGGTGATGAAAAATCGAGTGTTCGCTACACGCTATAAGGCGTGTTAATCCAGTCTTTAAGTACCGCGACGTCGCGTTCGGGTAAATAAGAAAAATCTCCGCTGATATCCTTAAATACCGCTACGCCGCTATGCGGAGAAACCAGCTTGCCTTTAACCATATAAAAGAACCAGGCAAACGGATAACCCGCCTGCCGATCGAAACGGGTCAACAGGTTATGCAGCGAGGTGCCTTTCTTGCCGTTAATATCGTCCAGTTGCGGGACGTTTTTTTGCTGGGTATTGATAAGTTCGACGTTGATTATTTGTTCCCCAAAGCGCCCGGTATGCCTGAAAGGCCGGACAATCCAGTCATCGCAAAGCGCGGCTTTTTGCTGGGCGCTACTCCGGTTCCAGTCATCCATAAAACGTTGCACCGGATGTTCTTTGATATGGTATTTATTGATTTCATCCATGAAAATCGACACGTCAGTTTTACGTCGATAAGAATAACGCGAAGTTCCAATGCAGAATGTTTCTATGCATTCCGGGTCCAGTGGATCAATAAATTCTTCTAAATCCTCAGGCGGACACTGTTCGCCGACCAGCAACCGGTCCGACATCTCATGGGTTTTATCGATGTCGATCTGGATGAATTGTTCCGCTTTGCTGCCGGTTTGAATAACAAAATACAGGGTGTTGCCGGTTTGCCGCGTGGCAATCAGCTTTTGTTCCCGTGCGTGATCAATCAGGGTTTGCAGGTTTTTGCCGCATTCGATATAGGTTCTTTCGGTCCATTCAATCAAATCATTGGCGATACGGTTGCCGTCCATATCGACAATGCCGCCCAGGCGATACCATTCGGCGCCTGTTCTGGCCAAGCGAATCGGATAGTCGGGGTTCAGCGATTGAAGTTTAGATAGTATTAATTCATCGTTGTGGTCGGGCAGGGTGTGCTTACAGATTTTTGCAAGCTGTTGCCCGTCAAGTTGAAAAGGTTGATCAGCCATACACTGTTTCCTATTTCTCGATCCCATGCGCTGCATGGGCAATGCTTGTTAATCGTTCCTGCGCCGCAGCCCGGACATCAGGCTCGGGATCATCAAGCAGACCGACCAATGCTTCGGGAGCAACGCGCTGGGCCGCGGTATAACGCACCACCCAGTCGGCATCATTGAGCATGATCACGGCATCGTCCGGGTTCATCCGTTCGGCGACAATGCGCCTGACTTCAGGTGCATTGTCATGAGCCATTAAACCCAGGCTGACTTCGGGCAAACGTTCGGCAACGATTTTTCGCACTTGCAGGTCTTCATCGCGAATAAAGCGGAACAGGCGTCCTTCCGGCAATCTTCTGGCTATCGTTAATCTGACGATATAGTCTTGATCGCCCGCCATCTTTTCCAGATCGGCGGGCGCAATACGATCCGCTACGGTCATGCGCACTTCTCTATCCGGATCATCGATTAACAGATGCAGCTGGGACACGGGTATCCGATAGGCGATTGCGCGCCTGACCACTTCATCTTCATCATGAATCAAGTCGGTCAATGCCTTTTGCGGCGCGTAACGGACCGCAATAGCGCGCCTTTCCCAAAAATTGTCGTGCAGATAGTGCTCGGCATAACCGGGATTGACGCGAAAAAAGCGGTCGATTTGCCTTCCGCTTTCAACGAATACGCAGGTATCGCCGGGCATACAACGCCCCATCAGCAGGGTTTTGCCGCGAAAAGGGCATAGGCTGCAATCGGCAAAAGGAACGCTGACAGGGCTTTCACGATTGGACATGTGAAGTACCGTTTAGTCCGCAATGACTTCTGCAACGACGATGCCCGTTGCAGCTTCATAATCATTGGTCAGGCACAGACAGTGTTCCCGGCCATCAACTAAATAAAGATTGAAGTCTTTATGCTCAATGACCGGCGTATTATTGGGCAGATCGTCATCCATACAGTAAGTGAAATGGATAGCTTGGTACTGCTGTCTTAGCACCGAAACCGTGCTTTCATCGACACCCAATGCTTCGATTTCCGCCGCTATGGCGTTGACTTGATTTGTGGTGATCATCCCGTCGCTTCCCTTTCAAACCTGAATCGATTAGTTGCATCAATGCCCATGACTTTAGCCAGCCAGGGCGGGGGAGTTCCGGCAATAACGGTTTGCAGCTGATCGATGATGTCGGCAATGCTTTCGATGCCGGGCAGCTTCATGGGGTGTATGCCCAGCTTGACAATCTTTGCCGCCGCAGGACCGCCAACCGAGGCGATATAAAGTACCTGGCAATCCTGAATCAGTTCCGCCCTGAACACGTTTTTATCATCCACTTCCAGGCCCTTAGGTATGTCAGGGTTACGGATGTCGATTAATCGGGCCTCATCGGCTGAAACCTGATAAACCATGAATTGGCTGCAAGAACCGAAATGGCCGTCAACGTTAATGCCGTCATTACTGGCGCAGGCGATACGAACGGAGCCGGGCATGTCGCCGTCAACATAGGCTTGTTGTGTCTGCGCGGTAGGGTGGGTATCCAGGCCGGATTTAAGAATGCTTAAAGCATGAGTCAGTAAAGGTTCGTCAACATCTAAAAACTCACCCGCCAGCGCGGTTTTGAGTGTTTTCAGGTTAATGCCGACAATTTTTTCTTCAGTGATGGGAAGGCCGATGCAATCGGTCAATACCGAAAGCAAGCGTTTGGCATCGGTATCGGGCAGAGCGCGAGCCGCCAGCCCGATACGTAAAGCCAGTTCTCGCGAGAGTGTAGCCTGGCTGTTCATCTGCTTATGCCTCTAAAGGCAGAATGCAGTTGTCGATAGGGCAAACTTTGACGCATTGAGGAATGTCAAAATCGCCTTCGCATTCGGTGCAGGTTTTTTTGTCGATTTTAAAGACAATAGAACCTTCTGTGATTGACATGGTCGGGCAGACCGGTTCGCAGTCGCCGCATGAAATACAATCCGCTTCAACAATATATAAGGCCATGATTATTCTCCTGAATCTAAACGTTTTGCGCGCAAGGTAACGGGGAAATCCGGCTGTTCATCCATCGGTTCGAAATAATATTTTGATCCGTCGCTAAGCAGGACTTCACCGCCCCATTTATCGGGACTATCGAATTCAACGGATTCCGCCACTTCTTCCAAATCTTTTTTGGGGACGTAGAAGACTAATTTGCCCTCTGCATTTTTTTTCAACATGACACTAGGCATTGAGTTCTCCGTTTACACGCATTTTAGTTAGCAAAATGGAACGCTGATGACGCTGATAATTATGATTAAATAAGATTTTTATAAATAATCTGCGTTCATCATATTCATCCGCGTCATCTGCGTTCCATTGCATTGAATGGGTGAGTAGTTACAATTAACGAATCAAATCGTAGTTATAGTCAGTTGTACCCATACCTTTGGTTTCTTTATCCAGCTGTTCCAGAACGGCATTAACCAGGGTTGTCAGCATATAAATAGCGCCTTCGTAACCCAGGGTTGTCATTCTGTGCAGGTGATGCCGGTCAAAAATCGGGAAGCCAATGCGGATCAACGGCACTTCAAACTCTTCGCCTTTATAGAAGGTATCGCGTTGAATGAACTTGCCGTAAGAATTGCCGATCATGAAGTCCGGTTTGTTGGTGAAAACCAATGAACGGAAATGCCATAAATCTTTGCCGGTATGGACGACGGTTTTTTGTCCATAAGGCGAATCTTTGAGCATTTTATCCATCGCTTTAGCCCAACGTTTGTTGGCATGGTTGCACAATACGTCGGTCGGTTCAGCGCCCATTTCCAGCAGGAATTTGGTCATGCCCATCACGAAATCCGCATCGCCGTACAAGGAAAACTTCTTGCCGTGCATCCAGGTGTGCGAGTCGGTCATCATGTCCACCAAGCGGCCGCGTTCCAGTTCCAAAGAAGCGGGAATCGGTTTGCCGGTGAGTTCGGAGATTTTCATCAGGAATTCATCGGTCCATTCCAGGCCCATCGGAATATTGATGGCGGTAGCGGGTTGATGCATGATGGTTTGCACATACTTTTTGGTTTTTTCCAACTGCCAGGGTTGCAGCAACAAGGTGTCGATCGCATTAGGCGCGTCTTTCACTTCAGCCTGGGTAGTGCCGCCCGCATACAGTCGGAAGGTGCCGTCTGCCGGTGTATCCAATACTTCGGAAGGATCGCTCAATAACGAGTAATCAACGCCCATTTCCTTCATCATGCGGTGCATGACGCGGTAGTTGCCCAGATAGGTTTCAAAGCCGGGAACCAGGTTGATCTTGCCGTTTGAACCGACTTTCTTGTCGTCCATATGATTCAGGGTGAAATAGCGCAACATGCCTTCGAACATGTTATCCCAACCCGTAGTATGGCTACCGACAAAGCTTGGGGTATGCGCATAAGGCGTTGGAAATTCCTGTTCGATATGTCCGGCTTTTTTAGCGTTATTGATGAACGCATTCAAGTCGTCGCCGATAACTTCAGCCATACAGGTGGTTGATACGGCAATGATGTCAGGCTTATACAACGCTTTGGCATTTTCCAAACCGGCCATCATGTTTTTCTGGCCGCCGAAAACCGCCGCATCTTCAGTCATGGAGTCTGAAACGCAGGCAACAGGCTCTTTGAAATGACGGTTGAAATAGGTACGGAAATAAGCGACGCAACCTTGCGAACCATGTACATAAGGCATGGTCTTTTCAAAACCCAGCGCACAAAGCACAGCGCCTAAAGGTTGGCAGGCTTTAGCCGGGTTTACGGTTAAAGCTTCACGGTTAAAATTGAGTTCTTGGTATTCCTTGGTGGTTGTCCACTGAAACACTTCATCAATTTTTTCCTGGGGATGACGCTCTTCATAAGCTTCACGTTTGTTGGCGAGGCTTTCCTTGTATTCATCATTACGGAATAAAGGATAACTCGGTTGTATGTTTTCGACTTCTTGACTCATGATAATCTCCTACGCGCCACTAATCTGTGGACGACGGTTGAAGGAGTAGGAGCGGGTAAGGGGGAAGCCCCGCTCCTACACAAAATTAAGCGCTTGCGGCGACCGCTACATCTGAACTTTCAGCTGTTTTCCAGGGCACTTTCACCTGTTTCCAGCAAGGGTTATTCAGTGTCATGTCCATATCTCGGGCGAAGATGGCGAAGCCGTCATAACCGTGATAAGGACCGGAATAATCCCAGGAGTGCATTTGGCGGAACGGAATACCCATCTTTTGGAAAATGTACTTTTCCTTGATGCCGGAACCGATCAAGTCAGGTTGAACTCGTTTAACGAATTCTTCAAACTCATAACCGGTTACGTCGTCATAAATCAACGTCGCATTGCCCATTTCCTTGATAGTACGATCGTAGTCATCGTTATGACCGAATTCATAACCGGTACCGACCACTTCCATGCCCAAATCTTCATACGCACCGATAACATGACGCGGACGCAAACCGCCGACATACAGCATCACGCGTTTGCCTTGCAGGCGCGGTTTGTATTTGGCGATAACCGCATCGTATTCAGCTTGATACTTGGCGATAACTTTTTCAGCGCCGGCTTGAATCGTTTCATCGAATAACGCAGCAATCTTGCGTAACGATTCGGCAATTTTGGTAGGGCCGAAGAAGTTGTACTCAATCCAGGGGATTTTGTATTTTTCTTCCATGTGCCGCGCAATGTAGTTCATTGAGCGATAGCAATGGATCAAATTCAATTTCACCTTGGGCGTTTTTTCCATTTCTGCAATGGTACCGTCACCGGACCATTGGGCAACAACACGCAAGCCCATTTCTTCCAGCAAAGTACGCGAAGCCCAGGCATCGCCGCCGATGTTGTAGTCGCCGATAACAGCGACATCATAAGGCGTTGTCGCAAAGCTATCGTCGCCGTCGCGATTTTCCAATACCCAGTCGCGAATCGCATCGTTAGCAATGTGATGACCCAGTGATTGGGAAACACCGCGAAAACCTTCGCAACGAACCGGCACCACAGGTTTGCCGATTTCCTTGTTGGCTTTTTTGGCGACCGCTTCAATATCATCGCCGATCAAACCGATCGGGCACTCAGATTGAATACTGATGCCTTTGTTTAATGGAAACAATTCTTCGATTTCGTTCATTATTTTCGCGAGCTTTTTATCGCCGCCGAAAACAATGTCTTTTTCCTGGAAATCGGAAGTAAAGTTCATCGTGCCGAACGTATTGATACCGGTAGTTCCGACATAATAGTTACGGCGACCGGCGCGCGAATATTGTCCGCAACCGACCGGGCCATGCGAGATATGAATCATATCTTTAATCGGGCCCCAAACCACACCCTTGGAACCTGCGTAAGCACAACCGCGAATGGTCATTACGCCGGGTTGGGATTTACGGTTTGAAGTAATACATTTGTTCGATTTTTCCAGGGATTGATCGTTAACCGCCAAATGCTTGGCGCGATCTTTCCTTGCTTGTTCGGGATAGACTTCCAGCACTTCTTGAATAAGCGCTTCGGTCTCTTCTTTTGTTAGAGCAGCCATGAGTGTCTCCTACTTATGCCGTGGGTAATCCCCCAACAGACAGGTTTTAGGACGGGAATCCCGTAGAGACGCGATTTATCGCGTCTCTACGGTTGGTCATTTATTAAGCAGTTGCTTCCGCGGCCGCTGTTACACCGATGATAGATTCGTCTTCTTGATCGATAATGCCGAATTCCATCATTAATTCTTCCAGTTCATCCATAGTGATAGGTGTTGGAATGACGAAGTTCTTGTTATCACGAATTTTTATAGCTAAATCACGATACTCTTGCGCCTGTTTATGGCCTGGTTCGTATTCGATAACAGTCATACGACGAATTTCAGCGCGTTGTACAACGTTGTCACGGGGTACAAAGTGAATCATTGTGGTGCCGATTTTTGCAGCCAAGGCTGAGATCAATTCATCTTCACGCGCAGTTTCGCGTGAGTTACAAATCAAACCGGCCAAACGCACACTGCCTGAGTTAGCGTATTTCACAATACCCTTGGCAATGTTATTAGCCGCATACATCGCCATCATTTCGCCCGAGCAGACGATGTAAATTTCTTGCGCCTTGTTTTCACGGATTGGCATGGCAAAGCCACCACACACAACATCCCCAAGTACATCATAAAAAACGAAGTCAAGTTCATCATCATAAGCACCTTCTTCTTCAAGGAAGTTAATCGCAGTGATAACGCCGCGACCCGCACAACCAACACCAGGCTCAGGACCGCCTGATTCAACGCATTTAATACCGCGGTAACCCGCTTTCAGTACATCTTCAAGTTCTAAATCTTCAACACTACCCGCTTCAGCAGCCAAGCTCATAATAGTAGTTTGAGCTTTTGCATGAAGAATTAAACGGGTAGAGTCAGCTTTAGGATCGCAGCCAACTATCATTACACTGTTGCCCAATTCCGCTAACGCAGAAACCAGGTTTTGAGTTGTAGTAGACTTACCAATTCCACCTTTACCATATATTGCACATTGACGTAATGCCATGATCTTCTCCTCTTATAGGACGTTGTTGTTAATGACATTAGGGATAAAGCAAGGGGTGTGCCAATTGTTTTTATTGTATTTATGTTGTTGAATTATATTGATTATTGTTGTTTCGGCAAAGCGTAAGCAGCGTTGTCTTTCAAACATTTTGTTATGTTCTGTAAGCTTAGTAACAGTACGGTTATTTAGCCTCCATAGGAATCTACGCAGGCTATATCGCCATCATTCCGGCAGGGATGTGAGAGCATCCAACGACAAACTATTCAATAAATGGTTTTATCGTTTCCACGTAGTGCGTCACTGCCATTAAGTTAAGAAAAAATGTTAATCGAGTAGGGCGCGCCGTGCGCGCCAAAGGGAAGTTTTTTGTGCTGGTTCCCAAGCTCCAGCTTGGGAACCCAGACGACGAAGCTCCAGCTTCGTGAGACGGGAAGCTGGAGCTTCCCACACCGAATTCCCAAGCTGGAGCTTGGGAACTAGCACTCTCTAAAATCCATTAACTTAATGGCTGTGACGCCGGAGCGAGGGACGATGCCACCTATTGGAGTCTAAATCGAATATTCGTGCCTGCCTTAAAGTTCACCCTTCTATATAGAAGGGTTGATACTAATTTATGGAAGATTTTGTGTTTGTAGATAGCATAAACAACAGAAGAATTGTTACAAACACAACAAAATTCCAACCGCCTGTTTTCGAAGAGAATCATTTAATCATTTCATAATCATAAAGTTACGCTGTTTATCATGACTCGGTAAAAACTGGATTAATTATTGCTTAAGTAAAAAGATACACCTACTTAAATAATGGAGTTTGCAATGTCTTCTACTGATTTTTCTGAAATACTTGATGGGTTGTACGAAAACAAGGTCGTACCTTATCTGGGGCCGGGCGCGCTTTTTGATGCAACCAATAAACTGACCGGAGCACCGATGCCTGCCGATAGCCATAGCCTGATTTTGGCGATGAATAACGGCAACCCGATGGCTCCCAAGCTTATGTATGAGTTTCCCAGAGCGGCGATGAACCAGGAGCTAAAAAGAGGCCGGAACTTTCTGGGCCAGTTTCTCACCAAGTTATACGGTGAAACAGAATATACGCGCGCGTCAGTGCATGATTGGCTGGCGGAATGGCGGCCTGCTTATGTTGTCGATATAAACAGGGATACCCAATTGCAAGATACCTATTCCGATGAAGAACATACGCTGATTGTCGGTGTTGCAAGAATCACCGCCAGCCAGTTCCGCTTTAAAATATATCACTTCGATGGCAGCGATTATTTTGAAATCCCGCAGGAACAGGTCGACCACAGATTGCCCATTTTGTTTAAACCGCTGGGTACGCCCAAGCCGGAAGCCAACTACATCGCTTCGGATGCCGATTATGTCGATTACATCACCGAGTTAATGGGAGGCTTTGCGATCCCTGACTTTCTTAAAGAGTACCGCAAGGGCAAACAATACCTGTTTATAGGCGTGCCGCTAAACAGGGACTCGGAACGCATGGTGATGAGCGACATCGTTTACGGCGCGGCAGAGAAAAAAGGTTGGGTTTTAAACAAAAACCCGACCGATAAGGAAATCCGCTATTGTAAAAAAATAGGCTTGGAAATCCTGGATGTGGATGTTGAAGAACTACTGGCTACCGTACTTGTCTAATGACCCAGTCCGACGCATTCACTCATCATCGTCTGCTGCTTTACTACAAAGGCGACATCAGCGCCTTGATGCTGTTCGCCCAGCACAGCAACGGCAGCATCTGCTTTCCGGAGCCGCTGCCCGCGTTGTCCAGCGCACTGGAGCCTGAAGAATTCATCACCGAAAAAGTCAGCACTCATCCGGCCATGCTGGTCAACAACATCAACCAGCTTTTGCAACTGGACAACGACCTGTTGCGCATCGAACCGGAGTTTAGCGAGCAAATCGACGCCCCCGGCGGCATTATCACCGTCCACATGGTGCGCTTCATGCTGCTCGACCCGCCGCACAAACTGATGCAAAGCCGGGATTGCCGGATGAGGACCTTGCCGGAACTGCGCGGCAGGCCGCCTGCGGAAATGGAATTGTTGCGCCGCGCCTATGCCAAAGTGATGTAGGCCCGAGATGTTTGATTTCATGGACATGAGCTACGATGAACCCGGCGAGCCGATCGGCTCGGGGCTGTATATCCCGGATGCCGCGGAATGCATGCGTTGCGGCATCTGCGTCAGCAGTTGCCCGACTTTTCGCCTGTTCCAGGTTGACGAAGAAACCCCGCGCCGACGCATCCGCACCATCAGCAAAATATTGGTTGAAAACCAGCCGATCAGCGCCGATGAGCGTCGGCATCTGGATAACTGCGTACAATGCCGGGCCTGCGAAACCGTTTGTCCCAGCCGGATGGCTTATGGAGAGCTGTTCGATCAAACTCGGGCGCTGTTAAATCTAAAAGCCTCAGCTGAGCATTCTAAAATTCCGTTCGCCCTGAGCTTGTCGAAGGGTGAGCGGAATTTTAGAATGCTCAACAAATGGTTGGCGAAACTGGCATTCAGGCTGATTGAAAATAAGGAGTGGCTGAGGCGGTTAATGCCGTTGCTGGCTATTTACCTGAAATCGGGTCTGCAAAAACCGTTACAGCGTAGCGGATTGCTGAAAAAACTGCATTTGGCGGATGCCGAAGCCTTGCTGGGTAAACCGGCATTACAGGCATTGGCCGATTCTTATCCGGCCAGTGTCACGAAACGCGGCCGGGTTGCGCTGTTCACCGGCTGTATCGCCGAACATTTCGACCGCGAGACCTTGCTGGCAGCAATCAAGCTGCTTAATGCAATAGGCTACGAAGTGCTGGTGCCGCCGCAACAAGGTTGCTGCGGAGCGATACACCAGCATAACGGCCAGCCTGCCGCCGGTTTGATCGACAACAACATAGCGGTGTTCAATGCATTGGAAGTCGATGCCGTGCTTCATACCGCTACCGGTTGCGGGGCGATGTTAAGCGAATATCAAAATGATGATGAAGCGGGACAACTATTCCGGCAACGCTTGTGCGACATCAGCGATTTTTTGCTGAAAAACTGGCCGGACGACCTGCAACTGACGGCATCCAAGCTGAACGTTGCAGTACACGAGCCATGCAGCCAGCACAACGTGCTCAAAAACCAGCAAACCGTTTATGCGCTGCTGCAAAAAATCCCCGGCCTAAGCATTGCCGCGCTGATTGACAACCATATCTGCTGCGGCGCGGGCGGCAGTTACATGCTGACGCATCCCGACAATGCCGGGCAGTTGCGGGCTTTAAAGCGGCAAATCATCACCGATTCATCGGCGGATTTGGTGGTTAGCGGAAATTTCGGTTGTGCGGTTTATCTGAACGCCGATGGGGGCAGGGTGAAGCATCCTTTGCAGTTGCTGGCTCGGCAGTTGCCGTTTATGTAATTTATGTAGGATGGGTAGAGGTGATAGCCAAAACCCATCACAATTAATTACTTATGCGATGGGTTTCACTTCGTGATTTACAAGTCGCGTTGCTCTACCCATCCTACCTACTAACCATTTTTTAAGCTAGTGTCTGGTTCGGATTCATCAGAGAGAAGTGAACTAATTAAATCATATGCACCGGAAGCTTTGTACTTTACAGCCTCCAACAAATCCAAAAGTATTTGTTCTTCTGGAAACTGCCAAATTGAATTTCCCTTTTTATCGGTTATTTCTAGAGTTATTTCAGAAATCCATACAGCTTCTTTAGCTGGGTTAAGGACATCTTGTATAGAGAACGCTCCCATTAATCCAAGGGGTCTAATTGCTCTTAAAGTTTTATATTTTCTTTTGTATATCCTAAGTGGCTTTTCTTTGTAGAAGGTAGAAAAAGCGAAACTTATTATTTCATCTTCAGATGTTGTTTTAATATTATTTGGATCGTTAGGAGTCCAATTTATTTTTCCTTGTTGGGTAAGAAACAACAGTTTTGCAATTGCTTCTAAGTTTTTGTCTTGATTATCGGACATTTTTATTGCTCCCATCTAGCATCTTTATACCTAGTTTTACATTCTTCTGTAAGTTTATATAATGATAAGTATATGTATTGTATTGAATCTTCTGGTGTTCTTGTGGAATTATGGTTATTACTGAATAATGAAGATATTTGAATATGGTCTTTCCAACTATTCCTACCGCTTAAAATACGAATTTCTGTAGCAAGTGAACTTGCTTGATTTTTCAATGATCCGTCAACTTTTCGGGTTAGGGATGACAATTCTACTTCTGCGTTAACCAATATCTCATTTAATGCCCTATTAATTCCATCGAACGAATTGAGCTGTATTGAAATTTTGGATGTTATATCGGTTAGGCGTTCAATAATTTCTGGAACCCTGGCATTAAAAATATAGAATTTACGTATTTTATTGATTGTAAACATAACGTAAAGCGTCATAAAAAAACTTAATATTGTTACTACTGTAGCAAATGCTGTTATTTCCTTGCTGGTAAAAAAGGTAGTTATTGCTTCAAAAGTCATATGCTCTAATTTTAATTATCTCTTGTTTTATTGATGTTTAATTCACAACAAAACAAATATAAATACAGGGTTAAGTAGTGCAGTAGGGAGGGCTAAGGCACGAAGCCCATCAACCATATGCCACGAAAGATGGGGCGCATGATGTTTGACCCATCTATGCACTTTGTTTCATCAGGGCGACTTACTGCCTGACTTGTACCATCATTTTTTCCAAGGCTTGCCGCAAAGGCTCCAAATTGATTTGCACTGTTTCCCACACCATCACCGCATCGACACCCAAATATTCGTGTGCCAACACATTGCGCATTCCGGCTATTTCTCGCCAAGGGATAGTCGGTTGCACTATCAGCAGTTGTTCTACACCAAAATCTTTAAGCGCTTGGCCGATTATTTCCAGATTGCGAATGACGGCGTCCTGAGTTTTTCTATCCTCCAAAAATCCGGGTAAATTGTAATCGGCGGTGTAGGATTGGATTAATTCAATACTCTCAAGTGCCAGCGATGAAGATAAAACGATCTTTCACAATGGCACGGCTTCCTGGAGTATCCTTTGGCACAAGTGTTTATTTAAGCCCCTTTCGCTGACAATATCGACTTTGCGTTTTAGTGCATCGGATAACGCTAAGCTCAATCCGACCTGATCCAAAAGCGTTGTTCCCGGCAGAAAATCCACCAGCAAATCGATGTCGCTGTCTTCGCGTTCCTCTCCGCGTATGACGGAACCGAATACGCGCACATTGACAGCATGATATTGACCGGCAATGTCGAGAATACGCTGTTTTTGTTGCTGTAAGGTTTGAAATAAGCTGGACATAAGTGATTCTTGTAGCCTACAAGGCAGTGTTGATGCCGTAAGATACTGACCTAACATGCTTTTCCAGTCAATTGTTTTAGTGCAATTTAGGATAGATGGGTCGCACGATGTTTGGCTCATCCTATGGGCTACTTGTTACTTGCTAGACGATTAGGTTCGACGCTCTATCATTTTATATTAGGAGCTTGCCTTGCAGAGCGGTAATGTATATTATTTTATACATAATAAGAGGGCATCCATGAACCAAGAAAAAGAAATCCGTTGGGTAGGGTCTTCTTATCAAGACATACTCAAGTTTCCAGCGGAGCCGCGCAAAGAAGCCGGTTTTCAGCTGGGGAAAGTGCAGGCGGGATTAGAGCCTGATGACTGGAAACCTTTTAATGACGTGGGTGTCGGCACAAAAGAAATTCGTATTCGCGATGCGACCGGTATTTATCGCGTGATGTATGTAGCCAAGTTTGAGCAGGCAATTTATGTATTGCATTGCTTCCAGAAAAAAACTGAAGCAACAACAAAACAAGATAAAGCTATCGCAGAAACACGTTACCGTGCCGTTGTAAATGAAATAAAGGAAGGTAAAAAATGACTATTGATACTGAAGTCCGCCATATCACCAAACCGGGGGCCAATCTTTTTTTGGAGCTTGGCTTTGATGCCGATGAAGCGGCTCATCTTCATGCCGAATCACAGCAGCGCATCAGCGATACCCAGCTTCTCAAAGAACAGCTCATGGATGAACTGTCGAAGTGGATTTCAACTAATCATCTTAAGCAAGCAGAGGCCGCTGAGCTATTGATGATTTCCCGTCCGCGCGTCTCTGATTTGATGAATAAAAAGGTGAGTAAATTTACTATCGATGCCTTGGTGAACATGTTGAGTCGTGTCGGTAAGTCGGTTCGGCTTGCGATTGGGTAACTGCGTAGGGCGCGCCGCGCGCCTTCTCAGATGAGGACTCGTTGAGCTGCCCGTCAGGTGCAACGTAACACCAGCCACTTGTTAATCATGACATGATTAAGATACAAGGGTGCGTATCGCGTACCCATTTCCAATGCATTCCGGCCAATAAAAACCAAAAAAGTACGCAAAGGGTTAAAGAGTTATACTGAAATCTTTAGCGGAAGAAGTTTTTTAGGCATATCAGCAAATATTGACGGAACTCGAAGCCAGTATCGAATTTCTGCCGCCTCATCGAAAATCATACGAACACATTTCTAATATCGCTATGATTTTTAACTGCTTTAAGGTTTGTGCGATGAAAAATATCACTATATGGGTCTTAGGTCTGAGCTTATGTTCTTTCAATGCAGCCTATGCGATGAGATGCGGGAACCACCTGGTTAAACCGGGCGATTATAAAGATGATGTTCTGGCTCGATGCGGTGAGCCCGATTCTGTTGAAACTCACACTAAAATAGTGGGCAGAACGTTACATTTTTCGGGTAGAACCATTGATTTGCAACAGTACGAAGAGATACAAGTAGATGAGTGGGTATACAATTTAGGTCGTTTACGTTTGCGGCAATACCTTCGTTTCGAAAACGGCAGGTTAAAAGAAGTTAAAAGCTTAGGCCGAGGGTATTAAAGCGGTTTCTTGTAATGGAAGGGCGAGGCATTGGGCCGCTAAATCCCGTATTACGTAGGCTCCATACAGGCCAAGTTCCCTTGCAGCCGCCGGGTTATTTCCAGACCGGATGGATGCCGTAATCATGAGGAAACACCGTGATGTATTGGACCACCCGCGGATAATGCGCCAGGTTGCGGCCGCTGCCGTGCGGCAAGGCATGGTGCCAGAGCACGAAATCCCCGGCGGAACCGGTGACCGGTACCGGACCCAGGCTTTCCAAATCCTGCTCGCGCGGGTTTTGCTCTGGTGTTAGTCCCTCCATCCATTGATCAATGCGGCGATGAAACCCCGGCACGCAACGGAAGGCGCCCTGTTCGGCGCTGGTATCGCTCAGATACAACAGGCCCTGGACGCCGAACGGAATCGGCAAGGCAAGGCTGACGTCCCAGTGCAGGCGGCTGGGGCCGGATATATCGATGCCGCCGCGCTCCGGCCGGTTCAGGCTGGAGCGATCCACGGTAGTCCATAAGTCATCGGTTCCCCAAAGCTGCTCGAATGCTTTGCGGATGCGCTGCGACGCGCGGTTTTTATTCAGAACCGGATACTGGAACAGCGGCACCCAAAACATATGCGTCCCGTCGTACCAAGTCTCGGGGTTTTGCGGGTCCATGCCGAGAAAGTCCCATATCGCCGCTTCGGCTTCCCGGCAATCTTCTACTGAAACCGCGTTGCGTAGCACCACGTAGCCGTTTTCCTGCCAAAACGCCAAGTCCGCTGCCGACAATACCGGTTCCTGAATATCTGTTCCCTCAACGGGATAGGTACAGTGCGGTTGTTCCAGATAATGTCTAACCATTTTATTGAGGCGCTCGACTAAAGTGCGCTCAGGGATGCCGCCGAGCTTTTGCACAATCCATTGTTCGAACTCGGCATAAGTTGGACGCTGTTGGAACAGGTATTCCGCCGGTTCGACGATGCCCAGTCCCAAGCCCTGCATCAGTGTAAAATCCAGCCCGTATTCGTCCCGCACGCTGTCCTGGTCAAGCCGACCCCCGACTTCCAGCAGCCGTTTGCACCAATAGCGCCGCAAGTGCAGCACGCCCAATTCGCCGGTTTCCATTGAAGAAATGCCAAGTTCAGGTTTTGCAGTCATCTATTTTCCGTTTGTTGTTCAGCGCTGTAACCGCGCCAGCTTGTGCAGGCCGACCGTGGGCGGCGCGCCGAAGGTCTTGCGGAATTCATGGCTGAAATGGGCCGAGTCCGAAAACCCGGTAGCATGCGCCGCGCTAGTGAAGTTGTTGCCTTTTATGATCTCGCGTATCGTCTTCCGCATCCGGTTCCAGCCCCGATAACGGCGGAAAGGAACGCCGATCTGTTGCGTAAAAAGATGCTGGAACCGCGAGGCGGACAGCCCGACCGTTCCGGCCAGCGTTGTCACCGAGGTGAGATCGTCGCCGTGTTCGAATAAAAACTCCACCACCTGGGAGATGCGCGGATCGATCGGCTCGGCGCTTGCCCGTCGTTTGGCAAAGCCCATCAGGTCGGCCAACGGTTCTGCAGTCCATTGAGGATTGTAGCGGTCTTCGTACAGGTCGCGCATGAATGAAATCTCCCCGGCCGTGCCGACCAACGCGCCGTTGACTTCGCGCGCATTGCGGATCAGCGGCTTCAGGGCATCGGCTCCGGCGATATTCGGTTCGATATAAAACACCGTCAGCGGATCGCCGCCTATATCCAGCTCATGCAGGACACCGGCGGGAATAACCGCGGTGCGGCAGGACAGCCAATCGCCGCCATCCAGTCGCAGGCGAAAATTGCCGTAAATTCCGGCGAGAAAAACCGGTGCGCCGTGCTGATGGCTCGCGTTGTAATACAGCGGTCCGGTAAAAAACGTGCGGCCGTCGCTGATGTCCCAGAGCGCGTCGAATTTGACGGCCTCCGTCGCAGCACGTTCATACAAGCGAGGACTGTCTGCCATTGTTTATACTCCTTATTGTCTTGAGCCACCCGTTTTCAACGTAGGTGTTTGCGATGCAGTTTAGTCAAATCGCCGACGATTGACAACTGACAGCGGCTTGAGCAATTCGCCGACATTGGCGTCCAACAAGGCGGGACCCAAGTCCCCGTATAACGATGAGGATAACCATGACAAACCAAAAGATGACGATGACCAACCTTTTTCTTGTGGCGTTTGCCGGACTGTGTCTGGCGATAGCGCTTGCCATCGCCTGGGTGCTCGGCGTCACGCTGTTTTTCCCCGATGGCGTCTTGGCCGGACACCTCGTCGAACGGGCCGACATTATCAGGGCCCATATCGACTATTTGATGATGTCCCAATTCCTGTTTATCTTTTTCCTGCTGTTTCGGCAGTATGCGATCGATCCGCCGGTCTGGGTCGTTGCCGCCTGTTGTTTCGGCGCTTTCTTCAACCCATTGTCATTTCTGGTCAGAGGCTTGACGCCGAAGCCTTCGGTTATCGCGACGATTCCTGTTGAAGCGCATTTTCCGTTTCAGGCGGGATTGAGCTTCACGCTGACGACGGTCGGGTTTCTCACGGCCGTGGCGCTGGTCGTCAGGGCGGCCTGGAAATTGAGATCGGTGAAGGATTGAGGCTGACTTGCTGCCGCAATGTGCGAGGATGTCTTCGGTGGGATGCACTCATCCCTGGCGCAGTCTCGTACTCTTTTTTTAATAACTGATGTTACGCAGTTATTCGAATTTAGACTGCATTAACATTTTTATTATTAAAAGTGTCGCTACCGCGACGATTATTTGAATCGGGTTGTCGCACCCGAAGGCGAGTTACTTTCTTTTGCTTCGCCTCGGCAACTGCTCCTGCGTTGCTCTACCTCCTGCATCCATGCAGTCGAAAAGAAAGTAACCAAAGAAAAGGCGACCCGGTTGCCGCTTGCTTCCTGTGCTCCTCGCTTTTATCGAGGGTCAGCAGAAGGGGCTCCTGCCCCTCTGCTGACGCGCGGCATCCCTGCCGCCCCCCTAACGGGCGGTTCTCGATAAAAGCTCCGGTGCTCGGCGCGGCAAACGGGAGAAGTACCATCCGTGCGTAACATCAGTTAATAAATTATCAAGACAATCGCTTTAGAATGACAAATGCAGACATGTCGGCTTTTATCAAAACTCAGTAAAATAATAAAAACCGGTAGCTTTGGTTAAATTCCATTTACTCAATAACCCCGTATTTACGCAATAACGACAACAACTTATAACCAAGGCTCACTGATGATGAAACACTATTTGCTGGAAAAACCGTCACCCTGGATTGTTAAACACGCTCCGTTGATACCTAAAGCGGGGCGAGTACTCGACCTTGCCTGCGGTAACGGACGCCATGCAATCTGGCTTGCCAAGCAAGGCTATCAGGTCGATGCGATTGATCGCGATGCGCAGGTGGTATCAAGCCTGGAGGGGATGGACAATATCAACGTTTTTATTGTCGATCTCGAAGCAGGCGACTGGCCTTACCCAGACCGGAAGTATGACGGATTAATCGTCAGCCGTTATCTGTATCGGCCATTGCTCCATACTCTTCCCGCAATGCTAAATCCGGGCGGAGTGTTGATTTATGAAACATTCATGGCGGGTAACGAGCGTTATGGCAAGCCCAGCAATCCCGATTTTTTGTTGCTGCCGAATGAGCTGTTCGAAATCTATTCACCTGTACTGAATATCATCGCGTTTGAGCAGGGTGAAGAAACAATGCCACGGCCTGCTGTGATGCAACGCATTTGCGCTGCCAAGATATAAGCGGGTTAATGAACCGTGCGCGTTACCTTGAGCATAAGACGCGCCAGGAACAACAAAACTATTACGCCAACCAGGGTTGGAAACAATAAAAACGACCAGTCCGGCCGGGTTAAAAAAATAATCACAGGATTGGAACCCGCAGGCGGGTGAACGGTACGCGTGATCAGCATCGCAGCCAAGGCGGTGCCGACGGCTAAAGCCATGCTCCACCAGTCGGGACCGACGAATTTGAGAAAGCCCAAGCCGATTAAAGAGCAAAGGACATGGCCGACGATCAGATTGCGCGGTTGCGAAAATATCGCATCCGGGAATCCGAACAATAACACACAGGATGCACCGAAAGAGCCCAATATCCAGGGCTGACCGGAAAGTTGAGTCAAGACGGCAATAGAAGCAATGGCCAAACTCGATCCGAGCCTGGCCAGGCCAGGCCAGGCCAGGCCAGCGCAATAGACGATAGTGAAGGTCTTGGCGGAAGGGCTTTACCGCCATTTCTGGTTATATTTCTAAGCGACATGAGTTAAGCCCTCCTTCCAAGTCGGTAAAGGGGATGCTGGAAATGACCTGCGCATCCCCGCTTTCAGTTTAAGCGATTATTATCAATCCTTCTTGAACTGGGCGGCTTCTTCCGATCCGCCGGTGGCATTGCCTTTACTATAGGAATGCGCACCGACACCGGCCAGCCGGCCACCCTGAATAATCAGGTATTCATCGCGGATGGGTCGGCCTTCGAAGTAGCACTCAAGGATCTCGCGGGTACCGGCAGCATAACGTGTCTGCGCCGACAGGCTGGTACCTGAGATATGCGGTGTCATGCCATGATTCGGCATGGTGCGCCAAGGATGGTCGTTGGGCGCCGGTTGCGGGAACCAGACATCACCCGCGTAACCTGCCAGTTGACTGCTTTCCAGCGCATCGACAATCGCATCGCGGTCGCATAGCTTGCCGCGTGCAGTATTGATCAGGTAGGCGCCGCGTTTGAAGTTTTTCAGCGTCTGCTCGTTGATCATGTGCTCGGTTTCAGGATGCAGCGGACAGTTTAAGGTCACCACGTCGCACACCTTGGTCAGGCTTTCCAGGCTGGAGTGATAGGTCAAGTTAAGCTCCTGCTCAACCGCTTCCGGCAGGCGATGGCGATCCAGATAATGCAGCTTCACGTCGAATGGCTTGAGCAGGCGCAATACGCGCAGACCGATACGACCGGCCGCCACGGTGCCGACATTCATCGCTTCCAGGTCGTAGGAGCGGGCCACGCAGTCGGCGATATTCCAGCCGCCTTTGATCACCCAGTTGTAGGACGGAATGTAGTTGCGCACCAGTGCGAGCGTCATCATCACCACATGTTCGGCAACGCTGTTACTGTTGCAGTAAGTCACTTCGGCGACGGTAATGTTGTGTTCCATCGCCGTTTGCAGATCGGTGTGGTCGGAGCCGATACCGGCGGTCACGACCATCTTCAGGTTTTTCGCTTTGGCGATGCGTTCGGCGGTCATATAGGCTGGCCAGAACGGTTGGGAAATGACGATTTCGGCATCGTGCAACTCACGATCCAGGACGCTGTCGGCACCATCCTTACTGGACGTCACGATCAATTGATGACCGTTCGATTCCAGGTATTGTCGCAAACCCAGCTCGCCTGAAACGCTGCCTAGCAACGCGCCCGGTTTGAAGTCGACGGCCTTGGGCGTAGGCAGTGTTTGCCCGTCAGGGTAACGTTCCGGTTGGGGCAGGTCGTCACGGGCATAGGAGGTTGGATAACCGTCGATAGGATCATCGTAAAGAACTAAAATAATTTTCGCCATTTTGCTTTGCCTTAATAATGTTTGGGGGTGGGCACGACCGCGATGCGGACGGCCCTGCTTATCCCGGCCGGGTAGCACTATTGTCTGGTACTGGCGGCGGCAGCGTCTAATCGTTTCGCCGTATGGTTTAATTGATCGTAGTTATCAATCCGTCGAAACGGTGTTGCAGATTGAGACCTTGGGCGATGTTCCAGGCGGCATCCTGTAATGGCGGCGGCAAATCCTGGCGGCGGGCGATCAGGCCGATTTCCCGCGATAGTTCCGGATTCAGCGCCAGAGCGGTGACTTCCTGGCGCATTTCAAACAGGCTTAACAGGCTGTGCGGAACCACGCTGTACAGCCCCGCACTCCGAACATAGGCGTATAGCGCGAACACCGAGTCGGTTTCCAGCATGATGTTGGGAGTTATGCCCGCTTCGCGAAAGGCCGCATCGATCAGGCGGCGGTTTTGCATGTTCGGCGTGAGCAGGCACAACGGCAGTTGCGCAATATCGGCCCAGCCTAAATTGTCTTTAAAAAGCCTGGGATCGGGACTGCGGGCCAGCAGCACATGACGTTCGCGGTACAGTGGCAGCTTTCGGAAACCTTTCAGCCCGGGATCTTCGAGATAGGTCAGCCCCAAATCGAGCTCGAAGTTGTCGAGTTGGCGGATCAGGTCGTCGGCGCACAACGAAACCAGTTTGATGCCGACGCCCGGATAATCGCTCTGGTAAGGTTCGGTTAACAAAGACGCCACGGCCAGCGTAGTGGGAATCGCGCCGATGCGGAGCGTACCGGTCAGTTGCCGGTTGCATTGCGCCGCTTCCTGCCTCATGCATTCCCAGTCTTGCGCCAGAATCCGCGCCCATTGCAACAAACGTTCGCCCTCCAGGGTAAAGCCCTGAAAACGTTGGCCGCGACGGACGATGGTAACGCCCAGTTCTTCCTCAAGATGCTGGATGGCGGTGGATAAGGCTGGTTGGGAAACGTGGCAGGCTTCCGCCGCACGGCCGAAATGTTCGGTTTTCGACAGCGCCAGCAGGTAATGGATTTGACGGATAAACATGGTCAGATGGTTCGGAAAGCGCCGGAGGCTGCAAGGCAGCAGCTGAGGGCGCGGGGTTATTCGGGCAATAAGCCGCTAGCCGGTCCGGCGGTATCGAGATAATAATGGTCGTCGCCATGGCTGATCACCCGTTGGCAGGGCAGGGCGTCAAGCTCGGTGAGGTAAGCGATGGAGTGGGTTTTGATCAGGCAATAGATAAGCTCGCCTTCCTGCAAGGCCATGTTCCGGCACGCGCCCGGCGTAATCTCGGCCAGCAGCGTAGTGCCGCAATCGACCTGCACGATCAGGCTTTCTCCGCTGGGAATCAGCGCGCAGATTCGGCCCTTGATTTGATTTTGTATCGATATGCCGTCGATATAACTACGCGATAAGGCGATGTCGTTGGCGCGTATCGAAACTTGCGCCTCACTGCCGACAACTAAATGCGGCCGTAGCGGCAAGCTCAGCGGCAGGCCGAAGCTATGGGCCTGGCTGCAACCGGACACATAGTCGTGACGGCTGACGGTCACCGGCAAGATGTTGTCGATCTGGCGGATGCCCAGATAGCGCAGCATGCCGTGCTGTTTGGCGACATCCAGCAACGAGCCGTTGTGCAGCACTTTGCCTTGGTCCAGCACGATCAGCCGGTCGGTCAGCTCCAGGATCTCTCCCAAGGACTGGCTGGCGTACAGCACCGGCAAGCCCAGCTCATTCTGCAAGCGTTTCAGAATCGGCAGCAGTTGCATTCGGTAACCGTTGCCGATCGCGGCAAAGGTCTCGTCCAACAACAACAGCCGCGGCGATTTCAACAGCGAGCGGGCTAACGCTACCCGCCGGCGTTCACCGGCGGACAGCAGTTCGATGACATGATTGAGGATAGGGCCCAGTTCCAAAAGCTCGATTAAAAAATCCAGTTTGAAAATGCGGCGGTGTTTCAGCGTGCGGTTATAGGCGGCGCTCAGGTTGTCGCGAACGGTTTCGGCCGAATCGGCACAGTCGATCTGTAATACCGCGCCTACAGGACGCTGTTCGCGCGGCATCATGATGCCTTTACGGCTGTCGAACAGGATTTTGCCGTCCAGCACGATATGCCCGCTTTGCGGTTGAATGGTACCGGCGATCAAACCGAGTACCGTGCTTTTACCGGCGCCGGATTTGCCGAACAGGCCGACGCTTGAGTCGTTGATCGACAGGCGCGTGGTCAGGTCGAAATGTCCTCGGCGCAGTTTTACATTCATTTCCAGCAGCATGATTACCCCTGTTTGTTAAGGATCTTTTCCGTTTAAGCGAAATAAGATTGTCTCGTCGCCAGACGTTGCATCGCTAGTCACGGACTATGTCGCTCCGTTTGAAACGTCCCGCCTGTTCAGAACGTTGCCAGTTAGACCTTCCAGGTTTTCAAAACCTGGAAGGTCTTCTTATCGCTTGCTTCCCGCCTAACGACTGTCAGAATGACGGCATCCCGCAGATATTTGTATACAACGATGCGCGCAGCACGTGGGAACGAGAAATTAAAGGTAACCCAACGTGCAACCGAAACTTGGGTTGCAGCCGGCTTGCACCGAACATCAGCCCTTAACAGCCAGAATCACCGCGCCAGCCTTGAACACCGCCGTGGCAGCTTGGCCTTTGCGCAAGCCCAAAGCTTCGACGCTGTCGTTGGTCACGGTGGCGGCAACCTGCTCGCCGCCTTTTAACTCGATATCGACTTCGGCGTTGACCGCGCCGGGCTTGACCTGGGTTACCGTGCCTTGCAGCTGGTTGCGCGCCGAAAGCCGGTAGCCGCCGAAATCGGTAACGATGATGATTTGCGGGGCTTTGACCAGGGCGATAACTTCAATGCCGGTTTTGATCGCCAGCTTTTCGACGGATTCCTTGGTAATGGAGGCGACGATGGTTTCGCCGCCCTTTAAGCCGACATGAACTTCGGCATTGACCGCGCCGATGAGCACTTCAGTGACGGTACCTACAAACTGATTACGAGCACTTGCTTTCATGATGAATCTCCGGGGTGTTGGTTAATTTAATAGTGATGTACCCTTGATCTGCGCATAAACCGCCATGCCGATCTGCAAACCCAGCAACAACGCCGATTTGCGGGTGATGTGCGCCAGCAGCGCCTGATCGCCGACCTGAAGCCGTATTACGCTCTGGCCGTCGCGACCGTCGGCGATGCCGGTGATGGTCGCGGGCAGCACATTGAGGATGCTGGTAGCGGTTGGCGCTTCAAGGGCGATGCTGACATCACGGGCGTAAATCTGTACCCGTAACGGTGTGCCGATCTCTGCATCGACCGCCGGTAGGCTAAGTGAACCTCCGGCAAAGGCGACGCGGGTCAGATGATAGTCGGCTTCATGTTCGGCGACGGTCGCCTGCCAAACCGTGGCGGCCTCCCGGTCTTGTGCCAGCGGCACGTCGAGACGGCTTTGCGTTTCCGACAGCGGCCCCGAAGCCAGCGCCCGACCGTCTTCCATGATCACCAGCGTGTCGGCCAGTTGCGCGACTTCCTGCTGGGAATGGGTGACGTACAGCACCGGAATGTCCAGTTGCTGATGCAGGCGGCTTAGAAACGGCAGGATTTCCTGTTTGCGTTTGAAATCCAGCGATGCCAGCGGTTCGTCCATCAGCAGGATTTCAGGGTTCAACGCCAGGGCCCGTGCGATGGCGACCCGTTGCCGTTCGCCGCCGGACAAGTGTCCGGGCATGCGCTCAAGTAAATGACCGATGCCCAGTAATTCAAGGGTTTGCTCCAGTTTGACCGTGCCTGAATTGTGTTTAATCCGCTTCAAACCGTAGTGCAGGTTATCCCGCACCGTCAAATGCGGAAACAGGTTGGCTTCCTGAAACACATAGCCCAGCGGCCGTTTATAAGTAGGCAGGAACAGGTCGCGCTCGCTGTCCTGCCAAGTATTGCCGTTGATTTCAAGAAAGCCCTGCGGCGCGCGTTGCAGACCGGCAATGCAGCGCAGCAGGGTGGTTTTGCCGGAGCCGGAGTGGCCGAATAACACCGTAATGCCGGTGCCGGGCAGCTTTAAGTCGACGTCCAGCTTAAAGTCGCCGTAATCGAGTCGGAAGCGGGCTTGGATTGTGGTCATATTCGTAACTCGATTATTTTAGCGGGTGAGCGACAGGCTGTGTTTTCAGCGCGGTGTACAGCACCAGCAACACGCTAAACGAGAACAACAGCAAACAGCCCGCCAACCAGTGGGCTTCGGTGTATTCCAGGGCTTCGACATGATTGTAGATTTGCACCGACACCACGCGGGTTTTGTCGGGAATATTGCCGCCGACCATCAATACCACGCCGAATTCGCCGACGGTATGGGCAAAGCCTAAGATAGCGGCGGTCATGAATCCGGGTTTCGCCAGCGGTACGACGACGCTGAAAAAAGTATCCAAAGGGCTGGCGCGCAAAGTCGCCGCGGCTTCCAGAGGATGTTCGCCGATCGTGGCGAACGCGGTTTGCAACGGTTGTACGACAAACGGCAACGAATACAGCACCGATGCCACCACCAATCCGGGAAAGGTAAACGGCAAGGTGCCAAGGCCCAGTTCGGTGGTCAAGCGGCCGATAGCGCCGTTCGGCCCCATCATTACCAGCAGATAGAAGCCCAGCACGGTCGGCGGCAACACCAGCGGTAGGGCGACCAGCGCATTGCAGACGCCTTTCCAACGCGATGTAGTGCGCGCCAGCCACCAGGCCAACGGCGTTCCCAGCAACATCATCAGCAGTGTGGCATAACCTGCAACTTTGAATGTCAGCCACAAGGTGGCAATATCGGATGCGCTTAACATGGCTTCAAGGTTGGTTGGGGAGGTTGTAACCGTATTTACGGATAATCGTTTGGGCCTGCGGCGCTTTTAAAAATTGCAGCAGTGCCGGTGCGGCTGGATTTTCCACGCCTTTGCTCAGTAATATCGCATCTTGCCGAATTGGCGCATGGCGGTCGTCCGGTACGATCCACCCCGAGCCGCTGCCGATCTTGCCGTCGGCGATAACCTGCGACAGCGCCAGAAACCCCAGTTCGGCATTGCCGGTACTGATGAACTGGTGGGTTTGCGAGATGTTTTCGCCCAGCACAAATAAAGGTTGCAGCTTTTCAAAAAGCCCCATATTTTTCAACACTTCCAGCGCCGCCGCACCATAGGGAGCCAGTTTGGGATCGGCCAACGCCAGATGTTTGAACCCGTCTTTACTAAGGATTTGGCCTTGCTCGTCGACCAATCCCGGCGTTGCCGACCACAGCACCAGTTTTCCGAGCGCGTAGGTGAAGCGGGTATCGGCCACCGCCAGCCCTGCATTTTGCAATTTGATCGCGTTTTCCGCATCTGCAGCCATAAACACTTCGAACGGCGCGCCGTTCTCGATTTGGGAGACGAATTTGCCGGAGGAACCGAACGACAGCTTGGCGCTGTGACCGGTAGATTTTTCAAAAGCCTCGGCGATTTCGGTCATCGGTTTGGTGAAGTTTGCAGCTACTGCAACCAGCACCGTCTCGGCCCAGGTTACGGGAGTGATTAAAAGCAGACATGCGGCTAGGATAGGGCGAAAAAGGTGCTTATATAACATAAAGTTCTCCAATAATTTAAATGATGAGAGTTATTTCGATTTTATAAATCCTGTAAGCCAGGTTGCCTGACACGTTATTCGAGCTAGGTACACAAGACCTTCCAGGTTTTAAAAACCTGGAAGGTCTTGCGCGCATCGTCTTGAGCATAATTCAATGTGCCGATAATTGTCGCCCAGCTGTCAAACGCGGCTAACTTATCCGGTTCATCGGCATATCAATCCGTCAAAAACGCAACATGCTTTGTACATAGACATAATTAACGTCATCCTTATTAGTTGGCGCATTGGTGGTTTCCTTGGCGAAAGTGTCTTTGAACAGATGTGCCCAGCCGGTTTCGAAATTCAAGCTGCTGTTGAAATCCCAGCGCGCTGTCAGTTCGAGTTGCTGGCCGATAAAGTTATCGGTTCTACCCGTGGTATCGCGCAGATTGGCTGAGGTCCAACTATCCTTATCCTCCGCCAGCCAGTAGAGCCGGTGACTGAGGCCAAGCTGCACATCGCTTCGCGGTGCTGCGGTTAAGCGCAAGCCCGGCGTATTGATATTGCTGCGGGCAAAGGCGCCGTAAATGCCGGTTGCACCGAACTCGAAGCGCCTTGCTCCATACAGTGTATCGAAACGCTGATCTTTTCTATCGTTGGGGTCGTGATCGCCGCTGGCGTAATCGTATTCCAGCGCCAAACGCGGCGACCAGGGAATATCAAAGGTGTAACCGACGTCCAGGTGTTGATACCAGGCCGAATGGTCCAAATCGGTACTATTGCTGGCGGCGGTCGATGAACGCACCGTGCCGAATTGGCCGATGGTTTCGGTTTGAAAGTCGAATGCGCCTTTGGCCGGTTTCATATAAAAGCGCATGCCGGGCGTGAAATAGCGGCGATTGGCGGTCTGGCTGCGGTTGCGGTCGCCTTCGTCTAAATGGTACAAATACAGTTCGGCGTTGATGCCCCAGGCGATGTCGTATTTTTCCAGAAATCCACCGGAAAACCAGGTTTGGTATTCCGGTTCATCGAAACTGTGGAATCCATCAAGAAGTTGCGCCGAGTTATTCGGATAGCGACCAACCGGTTTGGTCACAAAAGCATTGAATTGCCAGTTGTTATAATCGAGCAAACGCAGCCGTATGCCGTCGAAACTATTGATGGTGTTGCGCATCGCGTTTCTGGCAATCAACCGGCGACTACCGAAATTAAGCGATTGACGACCGACGATGACTTCCGCTCCCAGACCGCTGTAGGCTACGTTCTGATCGGCCCAGGCCAGATAACCCTGGATAAAGTCAGCCTCGTCTACGTGGGTGTTATTGATCCCGGAACCGCTATCGGAGCCGAACTGCCGTGCATCCAGAAACTCGGCTCCAGCGCGTAGGTGATTGAAGCGCGCCTCCAGGAATACGTCGGTTTGCAACGGAATTTGTTGGTCGCCGCCTTTACCTCCGGCTTTGAAACTGCCGTCCATGGTTTCGTAGCGGGTGCGCTGTTCCACCGACAGAGACAGCCATTTCGGTAGGTTCAGTGTATCGTGCAGATTCCAGACCGGTTTTTCGTATTTGTCCGAACCGAGTAAAGGATCAGACATTTGGCTGGAAAAAGCGGCAAACGGGGGTTTGGTGTAAGTTTTCTTTTCGGCGGCCTGAATAGCGTTGTTGGCGCCCATGCAAAAACCGCTGGCGACTATTAAACTGAGTGTATGGTTAACAGTAACGCCGGTAAAAGATTTTCTTCGCATCATCAATGACCTATAATTGTAATTATAATGTTCACATCGACGCCGATTCGTCGATGCATACAGCGTCTTATTCGGGAAAACTAAAAATAAGACACGGCTCCAGTTTAACAACGTTATGTATCAAAGTACATAACGTTGTTGGTGACAATGTTCCTCAGAGCAAGTGACGTGCCAATTATTAACATGGCGGTTACGTCATTGAATTGTTTTGATTATTGTTTTGCGTCAAAAGAGTAAACAATGTGGTGTTTCAAACATTTTGTTCTGTTCTGTAGGTTTAATGACAGCGCAGTGACTTAACACTGTCCTCACACCATTAGGGAAATAATGATTAATTCAATTCTTGTACCGCAACACAATCATTTATGGCTGACAGCTTAAACCACAACAATATTTCAACAGCCTGGGTCGATGGCGAATTGCGGTTAGTCGGACTGGATAGCCGCATGATCGGCTTGCTAAGGGCGATAGATCAAAGCGGCTCCATCAATCAGGCCGCCAAGCAGATGGGCTTGAGTTACAAAGGCGCCTGGCAAATTATTGAAAGAGCTAACAACGGCGCGCCGAAAACATTAGTCAGCACCGCCACGGGCGGCAGCAAAGGCGGCGGCACCTGTTTAACCGAGGCCGGACGCTCTTTGCTGGCGCTGTTTACCCGCTTGGAACAACAGCATCGGCAGTTTCTCGATCAGCTCAATCGTAGTCTCGCCGACGACCCGGATACGGTCTTGTTGTTGCAGCGTCTGGTGGTTAAAACCAGCGCCCGTAACCAGATTTTTGGCTGTATTACCGCGATTCAAGCCGGTGCGGTGAATGCCGAGGTCAGCGTGAAATTGAAAGGGGGCGAACAGGTTATTACCTCCGTAACCTTGACTTCGCTTAACGATCTTGGCTTACAGGTCGGCGCCGATGCGGTTTTGTTGGTCAACAGCGCCGACATAACGCTAACAGTCGATTCCGATTCCAACCGCTTTCCGGCAACTGCTCCCTGCGTTGCTCTACCTCCTGCATCCATGCAGTCGTCAGCGCGCAATCGTTTGTCCTGTAGTGTGATTCGCGTCCAACAGGATGAGGTGAATGCGGAAGTGATTGTTTTATTGCCCGGCGGCGAAACGCTGGTTGCCATGGTTACGCCGCAAAGCGTACAAAGCCTGGCGCTTATGCCCGGCATGCCGGTATGGGCGATGTTTAAAAGTAATGCCCCGGTTCTGGGCGTCATGTCTCCGCTTTGATAACGGTTAATCCATCTTCAACAACCGACCGGAATTGCGTTCATTATATGAATTCAAGCGTTCTGGATTTTTTATTGTCCGTCAAGTGTAAACGTTCAACCGGATTGATATAATGACAGTCGATTTTGTACTGCGAAGCTGGAACGCTTGGGCCCCCGGAATGAGCTGTCACGAAGATTGGCAAAAGTGGCATGACCATCAGACTTTTGCCCTAGAGGAAAAAGCGGCCATACCGGCTGCGGTGCCCAAGATACTGCAACGCAGATTAAGCCCATTAGCCAGAGCGGTTTTTAATGCCGCGGACGGTTGTATTGATAGCGATAAGTCATTACCCATTGTTTTCAGCTCCGCCCATGGCGAAGTGAATAAATCATTGGAGATGCTCAAAAGCATGCAGAAAGGTGAGGAAGTTTCTCCGACAGCCTTTAGTTTGTCAGTTCATAACGCCATAGCGGGATTGTTTTCAATAGCCTATGACTGTCACCAGGAAATTACCGTGATTGCGCCGGGCCAGGACGGTATTGCTCCGGCGTTTATTGAAGCCCTGGGGCTTTTGCAGGAACACCATAGCGAGGTGCTGATCGTGTTGTATGATGAACCGCTATCGGATTTTTATCCGTCGTTGCCGTTTGCGCTCAATGCGCCTGCCATTTGTGCGCTGGCTTTAAAAGTGTCTTTAACCGGGAACGGCTTGCCGTTGCAATTTAACAACTCATCCGCGCATCGCGACGATGGCGAGCAGGCTTTGCAGATACTCTCTTTTATAAAATTTCTGGTTGCCGACGATAACACGTTGGTGCTGGGCAATCATAGACATAGCTGGGAATGGCACAAAAAATAGCGGAAAAATTAGGCTATGGCTGGCGTCTTCTGGCAACAGGATTAAGTTTTTTTAGTTTTGGCGTCGGCGGTTTATTGCTGTGGGGCTTCGTGTTTCCGGTGTTGTCGCTGTTGCCCGGCAATCGGCGGCAAAAGGTCGGCCGGGGCCAAAAAACGGTGAGTTACAGTTTTTATGTGTTCATCGGTTTGATGCACCGGCTGGGGGTGATGACTTACGAAATCGTGGGTTTGGAAAAGCTTAACCGCCCCGGCCAATTGATTATCGCCAATCATCCAACGCTGGTCGATATTGTGTTTTTGATCAGCCGGATCAAACAGGCGAGTTGTATTGTCAAAGCCAAGCTGTGGCATAATCCGTTTATGCGCGGCCCCATACTCAACGCCGGATACATCAGCAATGGCGATCCCGAGCAAATGATAGCCGAGTGCGTTGCCTGGTTACGCTCAGGCGGATCGATGATTATTTTTCCTGAGGGAACGCGATCAATACCGGGCAAGCCGTATCATTTTCAACGCGGCGCGGCGGCCATTGCCTTGCAGGCGAATGCCATCGTGACCCCGGTGACGTTGACCTGCACTCCCAGCACCTTAACCAAAACCGAGCGGTGGTATCAAATTCCCGAGCGCCGCTTTCATCTGACCATGCACGTCGGCGATGATATTCCACTGGATGAATTTGCCGGCATCAGTCCAAAATCGGTAGGCGTCCGCCGCTTTACACAATATCAGCAAGATTACTTTACTCAACAGAGAGAACTTTATAAGCACGATGGAAAATGAATTAAAACAACTCATTATTGATACGCTGGATTTGGAAGACATCAGCGTGGCGGATATAGACAGTCAGGCACCGTTGTTTAATGACGGTTTGGGGCTGGATTCCATCGATGCCCTGGAATTGGGCTTGGCTATCCGAAAAAAATACAACGTAAAAATTGATGCCGAAAAAGAAGACGTGGTGAAGATTTTCGCCTCGGTTTCAACGCTGGCGGATTACATTCAAGCGGCGCGCGATTGAGGCTATGATGATAAAAAATTATCAGCAAAGAGAATTTTCACGTACGACAGTGCGGCCGCAGGGCGACGTACACGGAGGTATGGCATGAAAGAGCGCGAAGAAATTTTAATGGCCATCAAGGAGATTATGGTCGAGATGTTTGAGATGGATGAACAGGCGATTACTTTGGAAGCCCGGCTGTACGAAGACCTGGATTTCGACAGTATCGATGCGGTGGACATGATCGTCAGGCTTAAAGAAATGACCGGCAAAGCGATTAAAGCCGAAGATTTCAAAACGGCCCGCACTATTGGCGATGTGGTCGAGGCGGTTTACAAGATGCTTAATGATTAATATGCAGTTGTTTGACGCTAATTCCCAAGCCCCAGCTTGGGAATTCAGTGCGGGAAGCTCCGGCTTGGGAACTGGCGTATGGTTCGCGGCGCAGCGCGCCTGGACTGCGTTCCCACGCGGCGCGTGGGAACGAGATAAGTGCGCAGGAGCGAGATAACTGTGCGTTTGAGTGCTAGTTCCCAAGCTCCTGCTTGGGAATTCAGTGTGGGAAGCTCCAGCTTCCCATCTCGCGAAGCTGCAACTGCATGGACGCAGGAGGCAGAGCAACGCAGGGAGCAGTTGCCGAGAGCTTCGTCATCAGGGTTCCTAAACTGGAGCTTGGAAACCAGCGATAAGTCCGTGGGAACGAGATAACTATGCGCTTGTTTGTAAGTGGTGTGATGGGGTTATCGACGCTGTTATACCCGTTGGTCGTTTTTTTCGGCAGAGATTATTTCGAGCCCTGGAAAATAGCCTGCCTATTGATCGCATTGTTGCTGGTCAGACTGGCGGCCAGTTATTCCATTAAACACTGGAGCACCCCGCTATTGATTGCAGGCATCGGTTATTGCGTATTTGCGATGTGGAGCAATCAGTTAGGCACTTTGCTGGTTTATCCGATTCTGGTCAATGGCTTGATGTTGCTCATTTTCGGCTGGAGCCTGTTTTCGCCGCCCAGCTTGATTGAGCGCCTGGCCCGTTTACAGCATCCCGATTTGCCGCCGGAAGGCGTTATTTATACCCGTCGCGTGACTCAAGTCTGGTGCGTTTTCTTTATCGTTAACGGTACTCTGGCATGGATAACGGCGTTTTGGTGCAGCCTCGAAGTCTGGAGTTTATACAATGGCCTGATCGCTTACCTGTTGATGGGCGTTTTATTCGCCGCCGAATACCTGGTCAGGATGAGAACCCAAAAGCATGTCCGATAAGTTGCTGCCGTTGTCCCTCTGTGTAACCGCCCAAAGGCCGAATGATGCGGCTGTTGCCTATCATGCCGGGCATTATTATTCGGCAGGACAGTTTGCAAACACGGTTAGCAACTGGGTCGATAAACTGCAAGCGCAACCGTTTCAGCACTATGCCCTGTACACCGAAGACGCTTATCCTTTTGCCGTGCTGTTGTTTGCGTTGTTGCATGCCGGTAAACAGATCCGGATACCCGGCAATAATCGCCCCGGCACCGCCGGGCAATTATCGCCAGACTGTCAGTTGCTGGGCGATTGGCAAAACGGCGAGGGTTTCGATTACTGTTTAGAGGCATCGGCGAGCGCCGGCAGGTCTTTATCGCCGTTGAATCCTTCGGAAAGTCAGCTGGTCATTTTTACCTCCGGTTCTACGGGGCAGGCCAAGCCGATAGCCAAATGCCTAAACCAGTTTCAGCTTGAAATCGCCACGCTGGAAAAACATTGGGGCGAACAACTAGGCGATGCGGCGGCTCTGGCAACGGTCAGCCATCAGCATATCTATGGCTTGCTGTTTCGCGTGTTATGGCCGTTGTCGGCTGGACGGTGTTTTCATAGTCAGGCTTATATCAATCCTGAAACGCTGGTTAATGCCATTCAACACGAATCCGCTTACTGGATTGCCAGTCCGGCGCATTTAAAACGCTTGGATCAAGCTTCGCCCTGGGAAGGTATTGCCAAGTTAAAGGCGATTTTCAGTTCAGGCGGCGCGTTGCCGGAGCAGGCTGCCGAGCAGATATTGAACGATGGCAGGCAGGCGGTTATTGAAGTCTACGGCAGCTCCGAGACCGGCGGCATTGCCTGGCGGCGACAATCTATGACGGCCGCTTGGACGTTATTTTCCGGCATGAGGTTAAGCTGTATTGATGGGAAGTGGTTTTTGCATTCGCCTTATTTGGAAATCCCCCCTAGCCCCCCTTTTTCAAAGGGGGGAGATGAGGAATTCTCTTTTTCACCAAGGACGCATCTCCCCCCCTTGGAAAAAGGGGGGGCCGGAGGGATTCAACTGGACGACCAAATCATCCTGCTGGACGATGGCCGGTTTATGCTGCAGGGACGTTCGGACCGCATAGTCAAAATCGAAGAAAAACGCCTGTCCCTGGTCGAACTGGAACAACGCTTGATGAGCGAGCTGTGGATAGATGATGCGCATGCGCTGGTGATAACCCATCACCGGGATGTCGTTGCGGCGGTCGTGGTGTTAAGTCCGCAGGGCTTGGAGCAGTTGGCAATTCAGGGCCGAAACCGGCTGGTCAGGCAACTGCGCAAGGCGCTTGAGCAATGGTTCGAGGCCGTGGTGTTGCCCAGAAAGTGGTTATTTGTAAACACCATGCCGTTAACGAGCCAAGGTAAAATAAATCAGCCGTTGTTAAAAAGCCTGTTGGATTTTGACAACCGAAAATTGCCTCAAGCACTCGCTCTTGAAATGACGTCGGAAGGCGTCCGGCTTGGCCTTAAGGTGCCCGAAGATTTGCTTTATTTCCCCGATCATTTTCCGAGCTACCCGATTTTGCCGGGCGTAGTGCAACTGGCCTGGGTCGAACATTTCGGCAAACTTTTTTTTGTGATTGATAAACCGTTTTCGCAGTTGGAAGTTGTTAAATTTACCCAAGTCATACAGCCCGGCGATGAATTAACGCTGGCTCTCGATTGGAAAGCGGCGTCGGGAAAACTGTACTTTAATTTCAGCTCGGAGCGCGGTACGCATAGCTCAGGACGCATGGTTTACGAGGGTAAGGAATGAAACCCTGCATCATTATCCCGGTTTACAATCACGAGGCCGCGATTCCCCAGGTGCTTGCCAAATTAAAAGGCTTCGGCCTTCCGACGATATTGGTTAATGACGGCAGCTCGGCGCTTTGTTCCCAAATTTTGGCAGACTGCGTCGAACGTGAACCGGAGTGGCTCACGTTAATCAACCGTTCGGAAAACGGCGGCAAAGGCGCTGCCGTTCTGGACGGTTTTAAGGCGGCGCAGGCCATGGGATTTAGCCACGCGATCCAGATCGATGCCGATGGACAGCACGACGTCAACGACATTCCAGCGTTTATTGAGGCGGGCAGGGAACATCCCGACGCGCTGATTTTAGGCCAGCCGTTGTTTGATAGTACAGCGCCAAAGAGCCGGGTTTACGGCCGGACTATCGCCAATGTGTGGGTATGGATCAACACCTTGTCGTTTGCGATTGCTGACAGCATGTGCGGTTTTCGCTTGTACCCCTTGGCGGCGGTGGACAAGTTAGCCGATGGCACTCACATAGCCAGAGGCATGGATTTTGACATCGACATCCTGGTGCGCCTGTACTGGCAGGGTGTTGATGTGATCAATATTCCGACCTCGGTGCAATATCCTTACGACGGCGTGTCGCATTTCAAGTTGTGGCAAGATAACGTGATGATTTCGAAAACCCATGCCAAACTGTTTTTCGGCATGTTGCTGCGCATCCCGCAATTGTTGGGCAGGCATCGTCGATGAGTCAATCGTCGCATTGGGCAGATATGGGCGAGTGGAGCATGATTTGGGGCATGCGTTTCTTGCTGCGTGTTTACCTGTTGTTCGGGCGTACCGTGTTGCAGTGGTTTTTATATCCCATTGTGAGTTATTACTGGCTAGTGAACAAACCGGGCAGGGCGGCCAGTCAGGCTTATCTAAAGCGCGTTGCACAGCGTTTGCCCGCAGCACATTTAAGCGGAAATCTCCGGGACAGCTATCGGCACTTCATCCGCTTTGCCAACGCCATTATCGATAAATTGGCGGCCTGGTCCGGTGCGTTGTCGCGTGCCGACATCAGTTATCGAGGACGCGACGAATTGTTGGCTCACGTCAAGGCGGATAGGGGCGCAATCCTGCTGGGTTCGCATTTGGGTAATCTTGAAGTCTGCCGCGTGATTGCGGATCTCGATGATGCGCCTCGCATTAACGTGCTGGTACACACCAAACATGCCGAAAAATTCAATCGCTTGCTAAAGCAAACCAATGCGAACAGCGGTTTAAACCTGATCCAGGTGACCGACATCAGCGCCGCCACGGCCATGCTGCTGAGCGATAAAATCGATAACGGCGAATTGATCATTATTACCGCAGACAGAACGTCGGTGGGTCGGAATCCGCGTGTTAGCCGTGCCGAGTTTCTGGGCGCGGATGCGTTGTTTCCGCAAGGCCCGTTTATCCTGGCCTCACTGCTTAAATGTCCGGTTTACACGCTGTTTTGCTTGAAACAACAGGACAAGCAGGTGATCTATTTTGAGCATTTCAGCGATAGCTTAGCGTTCCCCAGAAAAAACCGAGAGCAAGCCATGCAGCACACTATACAAAACTATGCCCGGCGATTGGAGCGCTATTGTTTAATGGAACCGTTACAGTGGTTTAATTTTTTCGATTTTTGGCACTTGGTTGATAAAGACAGCGATGAACAGTAAGAATACCGTAGTTTTTGATGGTCAGCCGTTGACGATTGAGGCGATTTGCCAAATTGCCAACCAACAAGCGCAAGCGAAGTTAGGCAGGCAGCCGAAATTTATTGAGCGCATCAACAAAGGCGCCCGGTTTATCGACACCTTGTTAAAGGAAGAAGGCTTCGTCTACGGCGTAACCACCGGTTACGGCGAGTCCTGCACGGTGTCCATTCCGCTCAACCTGGTCGAGCAACTGCCCAGGCAACTTTACACTTTCCATGGTTGCGGGCTGGGCGATCATTTTGACGCCCGGCAAACACGGGCCATACTGGCGGCGCGCCTGACCAGTCTGGCGCGCGGTTACTCGGGTGTCCGTTACAAGCTATTGCAGCAGCTGACTGAATTATTAAAGCAGGACATTCTGCCGATGATTCCGCAGGAAGGCTCGGTCGGGGCCAGCGGCGATTTAACGCCGTTATCCTATGTCGCGGCCGTTCTGGCCGGTGAGCGGGATGTGCTTTATCAGGGGCAGCGTCAACCGACGCAAACGGTTTTTGCCGGACTCAATATCGAAGCGCTGACCTTAAAACCCAAAGAGGGCTTGGCGATTATGAACGGCACGGCGGCCATGACCGGCATTGCCTGCCTTGCCTACCAGCGAGCCGAGTATTTATCCAGACTGAGTACGCGCATCACCAGCTTGGCTTCGGTCGCCTTAAAAGGCAATGCCTATCACTTTGACGAAAAGTTGTTTTCGGTCAAACCGCACCCCGGCCAGAATCGCGTCGCCGAGCGGATACGTGCGGATTTGCAGTTGCGGCGCAGTGCGCCGCGCCACGATACCCGCCTGCAGGATCGCTATTCGCTACGCTGCGCGCCGCATATCATCGGCGTGCTGGAAGATTCATTGCCCTGGCTGCGGCAGTTTATCGAAACCGAATTAAACAGCGCCAACGACAACCCGATCATCGATGCGGAAGGCGAACACGTTTTGCATGGCGGCCATTTTTACGGCGGACATATCGCCTTTGCGATGGACTCTCTTAAAACCGCCGTAGCTAACTTGGCCGATTTAATGGATCGGCAAATGGCGCAGTTGATGGACCCTAAATTCAATAACGGCCTGCCGGCCAATCTTTCCGGCGCTGTTGGCGAGCAAGCCTTGTTGAGCCACGGTTTCAAGGCCTTGCAAATCGCCGTTTCCGCCTGGACGGCGGAAGCCCTTAAGCTGACCATGCCCGCCAGCGTGTTTTCCCGTTCCACCGAATGCCACAATCAGGACAAAGTCAGTATGGGCACTATCGCGGCTAGGGATTGCATCCGCATTCTGGAGTTGACCGAGCAGGTTGCCGTGGCCGTATTGTTTGCGGTTGTTCAGGGCGTTGAGTTGCGGGGTAATGTGGATGTGTTAAGCCCGGCTTTGCAAAACACCGTCAGGCAATTGCGGGAGCATAGCCCGTTTTTAAGTGCCGACCGGGCGTTGGAGCAAGAGCTGCGGTTGTCTCTGGAGTTGAGTCGCAAGCAGTATTGGGATTTGTATGAATAACGAGATAAAAGGGGAAGTAAGATCCCTCGTTCCCACGCGCCGCGTCACGGCCATTAAGTTAAGAAAAAAGCTCCCTCTCCTGTGCGCTAGTTCCCAAGCTCCTGCTTGGGAATTCAGTACGGGAAGCTCTAGCTTCCCGGCTCGCAAAGCTGGAGCTTTGCTCACTGGGTTCCCAAGCGGGAGCTTGGGAACCAGCGTATCTCTTAACTTAATGGCAGTGACGCGCCGCGTGGGCCGGAGAATATAATGATTCATCAAACTTCAATCGACCTGCAAATTCCCTTCCATGATGTCGACATGATGGAAGTAGTCTGGCACGGTCATTACGCCAAGTATTTTGAAATCGCACGTTGCGCCCTGCTGGACAAAATCGATTACAACTATCCGCAAATGCGCGACTCGGGCTATGCGTGGCCGGTCATTGATCTTGCCATCCGTTATGCGCAACCGGCGGTATTCGGGCAGACCATTACGGTAAGAGCGCAACTCGTCGAATGGGAAAACCGCCTGAAAATAAATTACCTGATCACCGATAAAAGCTCAGGCTTAAGGCTGACCAAAGGCCATAGCGTTCAAGTGGCTGTAAAGTTGGCAACGCGGGAAATGTGCTTTGCATCGCCCGCTGTGTTGCTTGAAAAGCTCGGCCTGGAGGTTTCTTGATTTTAATAAAAGCGCTGCTGCTGTATTGTTTGGCATTTAGCCAAGGTGTCGCAGGCGAAGCGGTATTGACTGAGATCGCCGCGAGATTGGCAAAAACGCCGATTACCCAGGGCGATTTTCACCAGCAAAAACACCTGAAGGTACTACACAAGCCTTTAATATCCACGGGCACGTTTACGTACCACCAAAGCAAGGGCGTTATCTGGAAAACCCTGACGCCGGTTGTTTCGTTACTGCTGGTCAATGAGTCGCGGCTGTTGACCGGGCAGGGCGAGCAAGCGGTACCGGCGGCTTTCGGCAAGGTTTTCAAGGCCATGTTGGGCGGTGACTTAATCGGGTTGACCGATGGCTTTAGCGTGACAGGAACCGATCAAAAAACAGTCTGGCAATTGGAGTTAACTCCCAAGGATGAGTTGCTGAAAAAAATTATCAGCACGATGGTGCTGTCGGGCGATACCGAGCTGCGCTGGCTGGAAATACGCGAAGCCGGAGGCAATGTCACCCGCATTACCTTCGATAACATCACCCATCCTGCACAGTTAAGCGATGAACAAGAAGCCGATTTTGAACGTTTATCACCCTAAGTTGACCGCAGGGCTTTGGCTGGTCGGAATGCTGGTCATCTGTGTTCTCGGCAGTCAGGCCTTGACTAAAGACTGGCTGGAGACCAGCTTTTTAGCGTTATTACCGACCAGCGAACAGCAGCCGGAAATCGCCAAAGCCACCCTGCAACATAATCAGCTGCTGAACCGGAAAGTGGTCTGGCTGGCCGGTGCTGCGACATCCCACGAGGCTATCGTTCATGCACAAAAGCTTAAGCAGCAACTGGAGCAAAGTCAGTTGTTTAACAAGGTGGTGCTGGAGTTTCCGCAGCAGCAATATATCAAGCAGTATCAGCAATTATTCCCTTATCGCTATCAGCTTTTGGATGCGCAAACCCAAGCCATATTGGCGGCTAATCCTGAGGAGCTAATCAAGCAAAATCTGGAGATACTCAACAGCCCCATCGGGCAAATGCAGGTGGCCAGTCTTGAGAGCGATCCGTCGTTGATATTCAGCCGTTATTTCAGTGCGCAAAATCCGATCAAGTTGAATCTGGAACAGGGCATCGTCGTGTTGTCCGATCAACATCGGTTTTGGGCGTTGTTATTGACCGATTTGCAGGATGAAAGGTTGCAGCTGGACAAGCTGGAAATCTTGTCGAGCCTGGTTGACAGCGCAACCGAGCACGTCAAAACGGCCGGCGGCGAGCTGCTGGTTTCCGGCATGCCGTTGTTTACGGCGCATGGCGCGCAGTCGGCTAAACAGGAAATTTCCACGGTCGGCATAGGCTCAAGCCTCGGTATTATCGTGTTGCTGTGGGCGACTTTCCGCAGCGTACGGCCGTTGCTGTTATCGAGCCTAGCAATCGGCAGCGGCCTACTTGCCGCGTTGGTTATCTGCGTGCTGTTTTTCGGCAAGATACATATCCTTACCCTGGTTTTCGGAGCCAGCTTGATCGGCGTTGCCGATGACTATGCGCAACATTTTTTGTGCGACAGTTTCGGCGAGAAAGACTGGAATCCCCGGAAGGGCCTAAAGTTCATTCTACCGGGACTGTCTTTAGGGCTCGCAAGCAACCTGTTAAGTTACGCGGGCTTGGGTTTTTCGCCGTTTCCGGGTTTGCAGGAAGTGGCGTTATTTTCCGCGATGGGTTTGCTGGTTGCTTGGCTGACGGTGGTATTGCTGTTTCCGTTGCTGTTAACCGGGTTCACCTTCGATCATGAACCGGGCATACTTAAACTGACAACTTATTGGGAGCAGCACTGGCCGCTTTGGGTCAACAGAAACCGGCGTTGGCTGGGATTGATATTGGCGGTTTTTATCGCAGGCGGTCTGTGGACGCTGACGCCGCAGGATGATGTGCGCTTGCTGCAATCGCCGCCGGCCGAGTTAATCCGCACCGCCGATAAAATCCGGCAGTTATTTCCGATGAGTCCTGACAACCCGTTTTTTCTGGTGTCGGGGAAAGACCAAACCGACTGGCATCAAAACGAACAAACACTGCTTAAACGCCTGGATGCGTTAAAACAGCAAAAAGCGCTGGCTGCTTATGAAGGCTTGAGCGGCTATTGGCCTGATGCGGATCAACAGCAACAAAACTACCGGCTGTTAAAGCGTAATTTGTACGACTCAGGCTTGCTTGAACGCTACATGATTGATCTCGGCTTTGACGAGATGGCCGTGAAAGCCGAACTCAAGCAGTTTGCCGAAGCAGCGCGCAACACGTTGACCTTGCCGGAATGGCTGGCGACTGCCGATGAAAACAAACAGCAGTTGTGGCTGGGTTGTGATTCCGGCCGCTGCCAAAGCACGGTTGCTTTAATCGGTATTAATGATGCTGGCGCATTAGCTGCGCTACAGGTTTTGCCGGGCGTAGTCTGGGTGGATCAGGTCGAGTCGATATCGTCATTGTTTGCACGTTATCGGATCAGGGCCAGCGGCTTGTTGGCGATTGCGTTCTGTCTGGCCTCGCTGGGCTTGGGCTTCAAGTTCGGTTGGCGCAACAGCGTAACCATCATGTCGGTGCCGGTTGTTGCGCTGGCGGTTTCGTTAGCCATGTTGGGCTGGTTCGATCAGTTGTTCAGTCTGTTCAACCTGTTTGCGTTGTTGCTGGTGTTGGGTATCGGCGTCGATTACGGGCTGTTCTTTTTTATGGCCGGAGACAGACGCGCCAGCACCTCATTGGGGGTTACGCTTTCGGCATTAACGACCTTGCTGGCGTTCGGCTTGTTGGCGACCAGTTCCACCGAGATCGTGCATGCGTTCGGATTTACCGTAACTGCAGGAATTGTAACCGCGCTGCTGTGCGCGCCATTGATTGGGCTTAAGGATATTCAGTCATCAAATACAATGGAACGCAGATGACGCGGATAATTATGATTAAATAAGATTTTTATTGAATCATCTGTGCTCATCATATTTATCAGCGTCGCCTAGAGGCGCCTACTTTTGGTATCTGCGTTCTATTTTTTAACATTTGAGTAGCAACAAATCATCATGACAAATAAGAATAATAAAGGCGAAATTATCATCATCGGCGCCGGGCCGTCCGGAAGTATCGCCGGTGCATTGCTGCAAAATCAGGGCTTTCAGGTGACCATTCTGGAGCGGCAGCTGTTTCCGCGATTCAGTATCGGCGAAAGCCTGTTGCCGCAATGCATGGAATTCATCAAACAGGCCGGGATGATGGACGCGTTAGTCGGCACCGGGTTCCAGTACAAGAACGGCGCGTCTTTCGTCTATCAAAACCAGCACACCGAGTTTTCCTTTGAAGACAAATTCAGCCCCGGCATCGGCACCACGTTCCAGGTACAGCGCGGCCGGTTCGACAAGCTGCTGGCCGATGAAGCGGTGCGCATGGGCGTTGACATACAGTGGCAAATGGAAGTGACGGCGGCCGATTTTGCCGCCGACCGGCCGAAGCTGACGGTGCGCAATCAACAGGGCGAAGTCATGACCTATAGCGCCGATTTTGTGCTGGATGCCAGCGGTTTCGGGCGCATCTTGCCCAGGTTGCTGGATTTGGAATCGCCTTCCGGGTTTCCGGTCAGGCAAGCCTTGTTCGGGCATATTGAAGACCGGATCGGGGAAGGGCAATTCGACAGGAACAAAATCAGGATCACGGTGCATCCTCAGCATCAAGACGTCTGGTATTGGCTGATTCCGTTCAGCAACGGACGCAGCAGCGTGGGCGTGGTTGCGGAACCTGAGTTTCTTCAAGGTTGGGACAATAACGACCAGGCCTTGAAGGACATCATCAATCAAGACCCCAGCTTGACCGCGTTGCTTCAGAACGCTGCGTTCGATGAGAAAATCAATACCATCGTCGGTTATTCCGCCAATGTAAAAAGCCTGTACGGCAAAGGCTACGCGCTGTTGGGCAATGCCGGTGAGTTCTTGGACCCGGTGTTTTCCTCCGGCGTTACTATTGCGATGAAATCGGCCAGCTTGGCTGCGGATGTGTTGGTCAGGCAATTTAACAATGAGGCTGTGGACTGGCAGCAGGATTACGCCGAGCCTTTGCAACGCGGTGTCGATACTTTCCGAGTATTTGTCGATGCGTGGTATGACGGCCGTTTTCAGGACGTCATCTTTCATCCGCAGCAGCAGCCTGAAGTTAAGGCGATGATCAGTTCAATACTGGCCGGTTATGCTTGGGATGAAAATAATCCTTACGTCAAAAATGCCCGGCCCAGGTTGGATACTTTGGTTGAGTTATGCCGATAAGGCTGTTGTCGCTCGTTCCCACGCGCCGCCCTTCGCGAGACGGGAAGCTGGAGCTTCCCTCACTGAATTCCCAAGCTGGAGCTTGGGAACTAGCGCAACTAGCACGCTCTTATGTCAACCATGCATGTTCGAGGTTGGATGCTCTGGTTGAGTTATGCCGATAAGGATTTTCAGCGCCATGTTTTTACTCTGGCTGTCCGGTTGTGCGCTGATGCAGCCGGAGCAAGTTGTCGCCAAGCCGGAATTGATGCCGATCGCGCAACCTTTAGGCCCGGCCAGACGAATAGTGCAGCAAATAAACGCGGTTTGGACGGATCGGCAGGAATCCCTGTTGGCGGTTCTGGAACTGGATGCAAAGCATATCGCAATGGCCGGGCTCAGTAACGATGGCTTGAGCCTGTTCAACTTGGCTTACGACGGTAACACTGTCGTGTCCGATAAAAGCCCGTTATTACCGGAGTCGCTCAACCCGGAATTTATCATTTCCGATCTGCAACTGGTTTATTGGCCGATTGCCGAGTTGCAAAAAAAACTCCCTGTCGGATGGCGTTTGGAAGAAGCCGATAAAAAACGCTTTTTAACGATCCGTGGTAAAAAACAAGTTGAAGTTAACTATTTATCCCCCGATCCGGTTTGGCCGAAAGCCGTTGAACTGGTCAATTTTCAGTACAATTACCGCCTGAACATTAAAACGATAAGTTATGACCTTATACCTGAATGATTTAGGCCTGTTGTGTGCGTTAGGTAATAGTAAAGCCGAGGTACTAAAGCGCTTGCTGGCCGGTGACCGGTCGGGATTGGTAGCAAGCGATGAGTTCGGGACTCGCTGTATTGTCGGCGCTGTTGCTGCCGATCTGCCGGAAATCCCCCCCGGCCCCCCTTTTTCAAAGGGGGGAGGACGTGAGCAATTTTCCGCGGACTCCCCTTTATTATCAAGCAGGACTCTCCCCCCTTTGAAAAAGGGGGGTAAGGGGGGGATTTACAACTGCCGGAATAATCGCCTGCTGCTGGCGGCATTAAGCCAGATCGAACCGACTGTGACTGACATGATGGCCCGGTTCGGCGCCGATCGTATCGGCATTGTGCTGGGCACCAGCACTTCGGGCGTACGCAATACCGAACTTGCGTTGGATTATTGGGCTGAAAACGGCGTATTGCCGGATCAGTTTCATTACAAGCAGCAGCAAATGGGCGCGGGGGCCGATTTTTTGGCGGATTTTCTGGGCGTTCAAGGCCCGGCCTACACGATTTCTACGGCCTGTTCTTCCAGCGGCAAGGCGTTTGCTTCGGCACGGCGATTAATCAGGCAGGGTCTATGCGATGCGGTTATCGTGGGTGGGGCGGATAGTTTATGCGGCTTGACCGTTAACGGATTTACAGCGCTGGAATCGATCAGCAGCGGCTTGTGCAAACCGTTCGGGCTGCATCGCGACGGCATCAATATCGGCGAAGCGGTCAGCCTTTTTGTGTTGAGTGAGGAACCGGGGCCGGTGGTATTGCGAGGCATAGGCGCAACCAGCGATGCCTATCATTTTGCCGCACCCGATCCGGACGCGACCGATGTGATCAGGGCCATGCAAAATGCGCTGGATGATGCGGGCAAAACACTGGGTGAGATCGATTATCTGAATCTGCACGGAACGGCCACGGTATTGAACGATGTGATGGAAAGCAAAGCCGTTAATGCGGTGTTCGGATCAAAGTTGGCGGCGAGTTCCAGCAAGGGCATGACCGGGCATACCCTGGGCGCTGCCGCCGCATTGGAATTGGCTTTTTGTTGGTTGTTGCTGACCCATGACGATGAACAGGGCGCGTTGATTCCCAATATCAACGATGATGAGCCGGATACGGCATTGTCTGTGTTAAATCTGGTCAAAAAAGGCGGAACGTTGGGGCGTAGAATCAATGTTTGCCAAAGTAACTCGTTTGCTTTTGGCGGCAATAACTTGTCTATTGTGGTGGAGCGGGCATGAACGATATTGCCGACAACTGCATGGATGCAGGAGGTACGACTCCACGGATGGGGAAGGTAGAATCGCGTCTGGAACAGCGATCAGCCGTTACCGAGCTGATTCCGCATACCGGCGACATGGTGTTGCTGGAGCGTATCATTGACTATGACGAGCAGGGCTTGACGGCCGAACTGGTGGTGCGCGGCGATGGTTTGTTTGGCGATGATCAGACCGTTCCTGCCTGGGCCGGTATTGAATATATGGCCCAAGCGATAGCCGCGTATGTCGGCGTGAAGGCGAGGCAGGCCAATGAGCCGATACGCATGGGCTTCCTGCTCGGAACCCGTCGTTACAACAGTAATGTTGCTGCGTTTAAGGTCGGCGCAACGTTGACGATACGGGTGAATAAAATCATGCAGGATGACGGCTTGGGGGTTTTTGAGTGCCGAATTCTGGGGGAAGGCGTGGACGTTGCGGCTAACCTCAATGTTTATCGACCTCCGTTGAACAACACATGAGACAGTCTGTTTCGTCTGTCGAAAACGTTGCGAGTTAGACCTTCCAGGTTTTTAAAACCTGGAAGGTCTGGATAGTGGCCTGTTTTCCGCCTAACGCCAGGTAAAGGACTGCCGGAATTAAAGATGAACGCAACGCGTGGGAACGCGATGAAGTATTGAAACAACACATGAGCACAATATGAATAAAACTGTTTTAGTGACCGGTTCCAGTCGGGGCATTGGTAAAGCGATTGCATTATATCTGGCTAAACAGGGCTTTGATTTGGTTATCCATTGTCGCAGCCAACGTACTCAGGCCGAGGAGGTTGTTGCCGAAATCGGGCAGCTAGGCCGACACGCCAGGATCTTGCAATTCGACATTGCCGATCGCGCGCAATGCAGCGAACAACTCAATCAGGATATTGAAAGCCACGGCGCTTATTACGGCGTGGTATGCAACGCCGGGATCACTGCCGATAATGCCTTTCCGTCGCTGACCGGCGAACAGTGGGACAGCGTGATCCACAGCAATCTCGACGGTTTTTACAATGTCTTGCAGCCGGTGGTCATGCCGATGGTCAGGCGGCGAAAACCGGGGCGCATTGTCACTTTATCGTCGGTTTCCGGTTTGATGGGCAATCGCGGTCAGGTCAATTACAGTGCGGCAAAAGCCGGTATTATCGGTGCGACCAAAGCGCTGGCTTTGGAACTGGCAAAACGCGATATTACCGTCAATTGCGTGGCGCCGGGCCTTATCGATACGGAGATGGTCAACGAATTGCCGCTGGAAGAAATCAAGAAAATGATTCCGGCGCGCAGGGTAGGCAGCCCTAAAGAAGTGGCGGCGGTCGTGGCTTTTTTAATGTCCGAAGATGCCGCTTACGTGACCCGGCAGGTTATTTCAGTCAATGGTGGCTTATGTTAAAACGCGTGGTAGTGACCGGTATGGCGGGGATTTCGCCGATAGGCAACGATTGGCGGCAAGTTGCCGAACGCCTTAAAAACAAGTCTACCGGCATTCAAACAATGCAGGACTGGGATAAGTACCAAGGCTTGAATACCCGCTTGGGTGCGCCCGTCGATTTCACCAAGCCTGAGCATTATTCGCGCAAGCAAGTTCGCGGCATGGGGCGTATCGCTTTAATGGCGACATACGCAACCGAACTGGCGCTGACTGATGCCGGTTTGCTGGGTGACGATTGTCTTAACAGCGGGCAGATGGGCATCGCTTACGGCAGTTCATCAGGCAGCCCCGATGCTATCGCCGAGTTCGGCAACATGCTCCTTAATCACGCCACCGGCGGTTTGAATGCCACGTCGTATATCAGGATGATGAGCCATACCGCCCCGGTCAATATCAGCCTGTTTTTCGGCATAAACGGCAGAATTTACACAACCTCAAGCGCCTGCACCTCGGGCAGTCAGGGCATTGGCTACGGTTATGAGGCGATAAAGTTCGGCCAGCAAAAGCTGATGGTTGCAGGCGGCGCTGAAGAATTATCGGCCATCCAGTCCGCAGTATTCGACACTTTGTTTGCAACCAGTCTACGCAATGACACGCCGGATAAAAGCCCCCGGCCTTTTGACCGCGACCGGGATGGCTTGGTCATCGGCGAGGGCGCAGGCACCTTGATATTGGAAGAGATGGAGCATGCACTGGCGCGTGGCGCTCATATTCATGCCGAATTGGTAGGATTCGGCACCAATTCGGACGGCCTGCATGTCACTCAGCCTAACAGTGACAGTATGCAGGTTGCGATGCGCCTGGCCCTGCAGGATGCCAAGCTGGAGGCCTCCGCCATCGGCTACATCAGTGCGCATGGCACCGCAACAAGTCACGGCGATGTCGCCGAAAGCCATGCGACTGCGGCGATATTCGGCGATAAAACCCCGATCAGTGCGCTGAAAAGCTTTACCGGCCACACTCTGGGTGCTTGCGGCGCGCTGGAAGCCTGGGTGGCGGTCAATATGATGAATGAAGGCTGGTTTCATGCCACGGCCAATCTTGACAATATTGACCCCGAATGCGCGCAGTTGGACTATATTAAAGAGGATGCCCGCAAGCTCGATTGCGATTATGTGATGAGTAATAATTTTGCTTTTGGGGGTATCAATACTTCATTGATTTTTAAGCGCTGGGATAGCTAATATCCCACTCAACCTGGAGAACAACAATGATAAGAAAAATATGTTTAGCCCTGGCTTTGCTGGTTTTGGTTTCAGGCTGTACCACGACAGGTACGTTCAAAGTGCCGCCCGGTACTGATCTGCATGTCTACAAAAGGCCGGAACCGGTAGACATCAAGGCCGACGGCAAGGTGACCACCAAGCCGTTTTTCTGGACGGCCGCAGGAATACCGCCGGAAGGAGGCATTCCTTACAGTCTGGAAAAAGGGGGCAAGGTTGTCAAAGAGGGCAGGTTGAGGACAAAATTCCGCACCGTTTCACTATTCTGGCCGCCGTTTGCAGCTATTTACTGGCCTATGGGGTTCAATCCTGACATCACTTACGATTTGGTGAATGACAAGCAGGAGTAAGATGCCTCGGCAGATCCAACCAGTCGGGTAGCCAATATTTTTCAACAGTTATTGGCGGCTAAACCGATAAAAATGGACGTTCTTTTGCAGCTCAAGGTTATCCACATTTTCTGTGGATAACTCTGTGGGTAAACTGGAAATAAACGCCCTAACTATTCACTTCTTAAGCTTTTTTGTTAGATTGTTTAGATTGTAACCAGTGTGCAGTTCGCTATGAATATAGCATAAAATATCAATTACTTAGGTTGCATAAAGATAATTTTGGCGGTGTTTTTCCAGCGTCGGACTGAGCTTTTCAGTGATGCGATTGAAACAAAAGTGTATTGAGTGCGCTTGTGGAAAAGGCTGATTCACGAGATTCGTTGTCAAGCTTTATTTGTGGAAATAGGTGGGGCTTTGATCACTCAACCAATCGGTTGAATTTATCGGCCGCTTGAAACGGATATTCGCGTCAAGAGCTTTTAAAGAATCCGGAAAATACGTGGAGAAATGGATGCTGCTGTTGCCCGGAATTGGGGGCGACCGGTAAGCAGGTCGCCCAGATAGCTCGGCTATATTCACGCGCCTTGCTGCTGTCTATCTTTTCGGAGGGTATAAATCCATTCAAATCAATCCGTTGGACGGAATGATTTAGATAATCAGTTTGTGACAACGCCCTGTTGCCGTGGTGCGGCTAAGGCAGTTGAATAATAAGGGGATAGTGGAGCTGAGCGGTTAATATTTTAATGGCGTCTGCCATTTTTACCGGCAGTCGTATCTTCAAATTTAACTTTTAATGGTTTTCCGCAATACAGGTTGCCGTCTAGCGCGGCTATCGCGGCTCTTGCTTCGTGACCTTCCATTCCGATAAAGCCGAAGCCCCGGCATTTTCCGCTAAAGATATCGGAAACAAGCTGAATGGAACGGACTTTGCCGTATTCAGAAAATAAAGCCTGTACAGTTTCTTCAGTGGCTTCGCTAGGTAAGTTTCCTACAAAAATTCGTTTCAAAAGACATGTCCTAAATTAGGGGGTGAGTTGATTGGCCGGATGATCCGGTTATGCCACAACCCCGCTAATTATCGAAGGCGGGGTTGGGTGTTGGACAGTAAGGCGGTTTAAGCTGCGCTTACTTGTGACGCTTGTGGTCCTTTAGGGCCTGATTCTACATCGTACTTAACCGCTTGGCCTTCAGCCAATGTGCGGTAACCGCCGTCGCTTGCGATTGCAGAAAAGTGTACGAATACGTCTGCACTGCCGTCGCTAGGCGAGATAAAACCAAAACCTTTAGCTTCGTTAAACCACTTAACAGTACCTGTTGCCATAAAATTACCTATATAAATCAATGAAAAATGTTTGATTGCAAATCATGCCGGGCAATTTTAAGGAGAAAAGCGAATGGAATTTCTGAAAAGTGCTGAATAACATGCAAAACTTAAGTAGAAGCCTCGCGTTTGTACGGAGTGCTGCCTACTAAGCGTTGCATTATAGAGGCTAATGCCCAGTATAGCCATTGATAATTTAGAAGGTCGTGTTTCCATGAGGGATAAAGGCCCTAAATTTAAAGGGGACGTTTATTGACCGATAACCTGTTAACGATAGTTTCTACGCTCGAAGTTGTTGTGATGACTATCGCCGTCACCGTCATGTTGGCGATTATTTCCGTCGCTAAAAGAACGATCATGGCCTCTGTCATGTTGATGCTGGGGTTCCGGACGGTTATTGCCCCATTGGCGCTGAACACTGTATTGATCATGACGGGCATGATGTGGAAAATAGTCGTGGCCTTGGCGATAGCCATTATCATAGTGATCCGGTCTTTCGCCGTAATAGTTTCTATGCATAATGGTATATCCGCTGCTATAAGCAGCGTTGCCGGGACTATACGAATAGTGCTGTGGATAATGGGCACAGGCGCTGGGCAGCAGCGCAAAACCGATGAGCAGCATTTTTTTAGTGATCGAATTCATTTTTATAGCCCATGATAGTTAACCCAGGCTACATAATATCTGTAGATCGCTGAATGCCGAATGAATCGACATGCTGTGATTACCGCTAAATACAGCCGGTAATCACGCTGACATAACTAAAAGGAATATCATGAAACACCATCAAGTCGTTGACGCTCGCATCACCCCCGAAGGCCGTCTGGATGTGCTGTCCAAAGCCGAAGTAACCAAGTTGCTCGATACCAGTCAGGGCGGATTGTACCGGTTGTTCCGCAATTGCTCGCTTGCGGTATTGAATTGCGGCAGCACCATGGATGACGGCAAGGAATTGCTGGAACGCTATCCCGATTTTGAGATACGCGTAGTCCAGGAGCAGCGCGGTATTAAGCTGGACGTCAAGTCCGCCCCCGCCCATGCCTTTGTCGACGGCAAAATGATCAAAGGCATCAACGAGCATTTGTTTGCGGTGCTGCGCGACATTATCTACGTCAGTGACGAGATCAATAATAATCCGATGTTTGATCTGAACACCTCGGACGGCATCAGCAGCGCCGTGTTTCACATCTTGCGCAACGCCAAAATACTGCGTCCGATGACCACTCCCAATATGGTGGTGTGCTGGGGCGGGCATTCTATCAGCCGCAAGGAATACGATTACACCAAGACGGTCGGTCACGAGATGGGACTACGCAGTCTGGATATTTGCACCGGCTGCGGACCGGGCGCGATGAAAGGCCCGATGAAAGGAGCAACCATCGGTCACTCCAAGCAGCGGATAAAAAACGGCCAGTATTTGGGGATAACCGAACCCGGCATTATTGCCGCCGAATCGCCTAATCCTATCGTCAACGACCTGGTGATCCTGCCGGATATTGAAAAACGCCTGGAAGCCTTTGTCCGTACCGGGCATGGCATTGTGGTGTTTCCCGGCGGCGCGGGTACGGCGGAGGAAATCCTTTATATACTGGGTATCCTGCTGCATCCCGAGAATAAAGACATGCCGTTTCCGCTGATTTTTTCCGGGCCGGACAGTTCGGAAGATTACTTCAAGGAAATCGACCGGTTTATTGCCGGCACCCTGGGCAAATCCGCGCAGCAGCGTTACCAAATCATTATCGATAATCCGGTGCTGGTCGCTCAAGAAATGCTGGCGGGCATCCAGCAGGTGCGGCAATTTCGCAAAGAAAAGGGCGATGCCTACTATTTCAACTGGCAGCTTAAGATCGACCATGTGTTTCAACAGCCGTTTATACCGACCCATGAAAACATGAGAAATCTGGCTTTGCATAAAGACCAGGAAAATCATCAGCTCGCCGCCAACCTGCGCCGCGTGTTTTCCGGCATCGTGGCGGGCAACGTAAAAGACGAGGGTATACGCGCGATCGAACAATACGGTCATTTCGAAATTCGCGGCGATGAGGACATCATGGCGCTGATGGATTCGTTGCTGAGTTCGTTTGTTGAACAGCACCGGATGAAATTGCCGGGCAAGAAATATTTGCCGTGTTACAAGATTATCAAGTAACGAGTCTTTGACTACAGGCGACTAAAGAGTGTTTATTCACCACGAAGGCACGAAGAAATAAAACTTCGTGTCTTCGTGGTGATAATTTTTTAAATATCATTCCAGCATCATGAAAGTCATCCTGACCGAAAAGCCCTCAGTCGCCCGCGACATAGCCAAATGCCTGAGTATCAGCAACAAGCGCGACGGTTATTTTGAGGGTAACGGCTACCAAATTACCTGGGCGTTCGGCCATCTGGTCGAACTGAAAGAGCCTGATGAATATAACCCCGCCTGGAAACGCTGGTCATTGGAATCCCTGCCGATCATTCCCGAACAATTCGGCTTAAAAGCCAGGGGCGATGCCTCGGCTCAAAAACAGCTGAACACCATCAAACACTTGTTCAAGGCAGCCGACGAAATCATCTGCGCGACCGATGCCGGAAGGGAAGGGGAGTTGATTTTCAGGTATATTTTGTCCTGGGCGGAGTGCCTGCAAAAACCGTTTAAACGCCTGTGGATCAGCTCCTTAACCGACGATGCGATACGCAAAGGTTTTGCAACGTTGCAGGAAGGCCATGCCTACGACGGACTTTATCGCGCGGCCAAATGCCGCAGCGAATCGGACTGGATCGTCGGCTTGAATGCCACCCGGCTGTATACCCTCAAGTTCGGCCAGCAGGGCGGCTTATGGACGATAGGCCGGGTGCAAACGCCAGTGCTGGCGCTGATCGTGCAAAAAGATTCGGATATCGCCGGTTTCATACCCAAGGATTTCTGGGAATTGCATACCTTGTACCGGGACGCCGATTTTCAATATGTCGGCGGGCGCTTCGACCACAAAGCCGGTGCGGAAGCCCGGTTAAGCCAAATCTCGGACCGGGATTTCCGGATTACCGAGGTCAAGGGCAAGAAGGAAACGCTCAGCCCGCCGTTATTGTACGATTTGACCGATCTGCAAAAAGACATGAGCATTCGCTACGGCCTGACTGCGGATCAAACCTTAAGCGCTGCCCAGCAGTTATACGAGAAAAAACACGTCACCTATCCGCGTACCGACAGCCGTTGTTTAACCAACGATATGAAGCCGGGCATGAAGCCTTTGTTGGTGAAATTACGATCCAGATTCGGGCAGCAGATTGAGCCGATTGATCTCGATAAACTGACGCTGAGCAGCCGTATATTCAACGACGCCAAAGTCACCGATCACCATGCCATTATCCCCACGACCGCATTGCCGGGTTCGCTGTCGGGTAACGAAGCCAAAGTTTACGAAGCGATAGTCCAGCGCTTTATTGCGGCTTTTTATCCGCCCTGTATCAAGCAAATTACCACGGTTCTGGGTGAGGTTTGTCCCCCTATCCGATCGGGAGAGGGCCGGGGTGAGGGGGTTCTAAAAGGTGAATCTTCCACCGTAAAATTCAAAACCACCGGCACCATTATCGAATCGCCCGGCTGGCAGGTCTTGTATAAAAATGATGCGTCAAAGACGTCCGATAAAGAGTCAAAAATCCTGCCCAACTTTGTACAAGGCGAAACCGGCCCGCATCAGCCGTCGATAAATCAGGGCAAAACCACGCCGCCCAAGCCGTATAACGAAGCGAGCTTGCTGAGCATCATGGAATCGGCCGGCAAAACCTGCGACGACGAACAACTCAAGGAAGCGCTAAAAGAAAAGGGGCTCGGCACACCGGCAACCCGAGCCTCGATCATTGAGGTGTTAATCAGGCGGAACTACATCCAGCGGCAAAAAAAGACCCTGGTCAGCACCGAATCGGGACGGCATCTTATTTCCATCATCGCCGACGACAGGCTTAAGTCGGCGGCCATGACCGGCGAGTGGGAAGCCAAGCTCAAAAAAATAGAACACAACGCTTACGATGCCGATCAGTTCATGACCGAAATCATCCGCTTTACCCAGAAAATAAAAGACGAATCGGACCGGCCGCTTTATGACCAAAGCCGCTTGGGCGACTGTCCGTTGTGCCAAAAACCCGTTATCGAAGGCAGAAAAGGTTACGGGTGCAGCGACTGGAAAGCCGGTTGCCAATTTGTGTTATGGAAGGAAATGTATGGCGTACCGGTCACTCGGGACATGGCCTGTCAATTACTGCAAAACAGCCGAACCCTGCACAGTTACGCGGTCAAGTTGGACGATGAGGTATTCAATGCTCAACTGACCCTCAATAAATTGGGCGAAACAGGCTATGTTAAAGCCGAGTCGGGAAAGCGATCTGTAGTAAAAGAGGCCATTGCCGATTGCCCATTATGTAACGGTAAAATCATTGAAACCGTAAAAGCCTATAGCTGTAGCGAATGGCGCAACGGCTGCAAAATGGCGATCTGGAAAACCGTCGCGCATAAAAAAATCACCGCAGCGATGGCTAAAAAAATACTAAGCAAAGGGGAGACGGGGATATTAAAAGGCTTTAAATCGGCTAAAGGCACAGAGTTTGACGCCAACCTGAAACTGGTCGACGGTAAAGTTGAAATGGATTTCTCAGGGAGCTAATAAAAATGATTTGCCGTGGGAGGCTGGTTCCCAAGCTCCCGCTTGGGAACCCAGTGAGCAAAGCTCCAGCTTTGCGAGCCGGGAAGCTAGAGCTTCCCGTACTGAATTCCCAAGCAGGAGTTTGGGAACTAGCGCGCAGGAGAGGGAGCTTTTTTCTTAACTTAATGGCAGTGACGCAGCGCGTAGGAACGATAGGTAATGACTCTTTCCGGCTCAGTGAAACTATTGAAATCCTGAATCCATAAATAAATGCAGCATCCTTTCAACGCACCCCCTATTTCCTCTATGGTGTATTAGTCATGACCCTATTCAAAATTATCCGCATCCTGATTTTACTGGCCGTATTTGTCGTCGTGGCTTTTTATGCAAAAAACCAAAAACTAAAATCCAGGTCGTGGACCGAACCTTTAAGCGTGGTGATTTACCGCATCAATGGCGATAACAATAGCCCGGTCGTCAACGAATATATCAATGAACTGGACGCGGGCGTTTTTGAGCCGGTTGATCGGTTTATGCGGCAGCAAAGCGAAAAATATAAGCTCATTACCCGGCAGCCCACCCAAATACAGATGGGACCCGTGTTGACAGTACAACCGCCCGAAGCGCCGCTACCCGGTTCGGGGTATGCTTCAATTATCTGGTGGGGGCTTAAGTTCCGCTATTGGACTTATAAAAACACGCCCGATTCGGATTCAGATATGCGCCGTATCCGTGTTTTTGTGCTTTACCATACCGCCGTCGAAGGCAGAAGCCTGCAACATTCATTAGGACTCGACAAAGGCTTGGCAGCCGTGATCCATGCTTTTGCCTCTATCGATCAGGATCAGCAAAACAACATTGTCATTGCCCACGAATTGCTGCACACGGTCGGGGCAACGGACAAGTACGCTGCCGATAACCGCGCCCTGTTTCCAACAGGCTATGCCGACCCGGAGCAGTCGCCCCTTTATCCGCAAACCAAGGCTGAAATCATGGTTGGCCGCATCCCCCTGTCGGAAACCGGCATGCGCATGGCGGCCAGTTTGGACGAATGTGTTATTGGCGAACAAACCGCGAAAGAAATCAATTGGCTGCAGGAAGAAAAATAATCAGCCCGATACGCTGTCACCTACTTTTCTATGCAGATTGAATGATGAAACGATCGCAATCTTGAATTAGCCTGTTTTTAAACAGCTTCAGAAAGGGCGGTGTAAAATAGACATTTATTGCGCATCAACAAGGCATCGTCTCTTTTCTCCGGTCAGGGAGCGGCGATCTAAAAAACAGAGTTTTGACAGGCAAAAAAGCATAAGCAGCCATACAAACCATAAAGATAGCAGGAACCTTGCATGGATAAACCAACCGCCGTTCACGGCTCATTCTCTCTGGATACCTCGACTGATTCTGCTTACCTCGGCGTGAACAGGCTACTGCCGATTGTAGGTATCGGAGCCTCGGCCGGTGGGCTTGATGCGCTCGAACAATTTTTCAGTCATGTGCCTGATAGCATGGGTGTCGCTTTCGTCGTCGTTCAGCATCTCGATCCCAACCACAAAGGCATGATGGCCGAATTGCTGCAACGCACCACGGCGATGACGGTATTAGAAACCCAAAATCGCATGAAAATAAAGCCGGATTGCATTTATATAAATCCTCCGAATAAAGAGCTGTCCATCCTGCACGGCACGCTTTATCTGCTCGACCCGATTGCACCGCGCGGATTACGCCTGCCGATCGATGCTTTTTTCTGTAGCCTCGCCGAAGATCGGCGCGATCAAAGCATCGGCATCCTGCTTTCGGGCATGGGTTCGGATGGTACGCTGGGCCTGCGCGCCATCAAGGAAAAATCCGGTCTAGTGCTGGTGCAGGACCCCGTCGAAGCCAAATACGACAGTATGCCGCGCAGCGTTATTGAGGCAGGGTTAGCCGATGTTATAGGTCCCGCGGCAGAACTGCCTGCGCACATCATCAATTATCTCCAGCATCCCTACAGGGATGCTTTGGCCAATTCAGGGCAGCTATTGGAAGGTAGCTCGCTGAGCGCTTTGGAAAAAATTGCCGTGCTGCTGCGCGTCCGGACCGGCAACGATTTTTCGCTATACAAGAAAAGTACGATGTACCGCCGCATTGAACGACGCATGGAACTGCACCAGCTCGATAATATCGCGACTTATGTCCGTTATCTGCGCGAAAACCCGCAGGAGCAGGATTTATTGTTCAAGGAATTGCTGATTGGCGTTACTGGCTTCTTTCGCAATCCGGCGGTATGGGACACTTTAAAGACCGACGCGATACCCGCGCTGATAGCAAACTACCCGGACGGCAAGACAATCAGAGTGTGGGTGCCCGCTTGCTCTACCGGCGAGGAAGCTTATACGCTGGCCATCATTTTCATTGAAGCGATCGAACAGGCCAAGCCCGACGCACACTACCCGCTGCAGATTTTTGCCACCGACCTTGATGCGGATGCGATAGCTCATGCACGCCAGGGATTTTATACGGCCCATAGCGTCGCCGATGTTTCGCCGGAGCGTCTGGCCCGTTACTTTTACGCCGAAAACAACGGTTACCGGATAAAAAATGAAATCTGCGAAAAGATCATTTTTGCGCAGCAGAATATCATCAATGATCCGCCGTTTACCCGGCTGGATGTAATAAGTTGTCGTAACCTGCTCATTTATTTTTCCGTCGATTTGCAGGAAAAACTGTTGCCGCTGTTTCACTATGCGCTAAACCCGCATGGCTTGTTGTTGCTGGGATCTGCCGAAAGCACCGGCAATTTCGGCTATCTGTTTACGCCGGTCAAGGCCAAGGTGCGGCTCTACCGGCGCATTGACAATCCTCTGCCGAAACCTGAAGTGAACTTTCCAAATAAATATTTTACCGCTGCGCCCGCCACCCGTCAGGCCGTCGATGACGGCAGCTTGCCCGTCAATCTGCAACAACTGATGGATCACCTACTGCTTGCGCATTACGCCCCGGCAGCGGTGCTGGTCAACGCCGAAGGCGACATCCTTTATTTTAGCGGCCACACCGGCAAGTATCTGGAACCTTCTGCCGGTAAAGCCAACCTGAACGTCCATGCAATGGCGCGCGAGGGCTTGCGTCAGGCGCTAACGGGTTCGATCCGCCTGGCGTTGCAGCAATTAACGGCAGTACGCCTGGAAGGCCTACAGATAACAGGCGAAAGCGGTACGCATACGGTCAATGTGACCGTGCAAGCGATCGAGCAGGTGCAGGCATTGCGCGGCAAGGTCATCATCGTATTTACCGATGTCGCGACGGCGTATACCCGCAAGCGTATTGCCAAGCTCCGCCAGCCCGAAGCGCTGCAACAGGCCCAGCTGGAAATACAGACCTTGCGCAATGAAATACAGTTTTTGCAGGAAGCGCTCAAATCCAGTCATGAAGAGAGCCAGTTCGCAAATCAGGAAATGCTCATTTCCAAGGAAGAAATGCAGTCGGTAAACGAGGAAATGCTGACCGTGAACGCAGAGCTGCAAGCCAAGCTGGATGCGCTGCAGTGGGTCAACAACGACATGCAGAACCTGCTTAACAGTACCGAAATTGCTACGGTGTTTCTCAACAACAAATTGCATCTGCGGCGCTTTACCGCCCATACCTCGCAGATCTTCAGACTGTTGCCGCAAGACGAGGGGCGGCCGTTATCCGACATCACGACCGATCTGGACTATCCTCTGCTACAGCAGGACGCAACAGAAGTGCTGCGCACGCTGGTGGTTTCGGATAAGCAAATCCAGACTCATGACAGTCGCTGGTTTGATGTGCGCATCATGCCTTATCGCACCATGGATAATGTAATAGACGGCGTGGTGATTACCTTTGTCGACATCAGTCTGGCCAAAAATCTTGAGCTGGCATTGAATGAACACGCGATTGTAGCGATTACCGACCGGAAAGGTGAGATGACCTATGTGAATGACAAGTTCTGCGCCATCTCCAAGTATTCGCGCGAAGAACTGCTCGGACAGGATCACCGTATTATCAATTCGGGCTATCACTCCAAAGAGTTCATGCATAACCTGTGGAGAACCATTGGACACGGACATGTCTGGAAGGGGGAAATCCGTAACCGCGCCAAAGACGGTTCGCTTTATTGGGTAGACACCACCATCGTTCCTTTTTTAAACGCGAAAGGCAAACCTTACCAGTATGTCGCTATCCGCACGGTCATTACTCACCATAAGCGGAAAACCGGCTCGGTGGGGCAGGGGAATCCGGAGGCGAATAATAATTCCACGCACGGCATTTATTTGTAAAAGCGTAGGTCGGGTTAGGCGCTAGCCGTAACCCGACACACACGCGCAAAATGTCGGGTTACGCTATCGCTAACCCGACCTACGACTACGCGCTTTCGTTTTCTTCGTGCTAAAAACTCCTTAGCGTGAGTGACATCGGTCTATAATACCTTGCAAAAATATTGGGATATTTACGATGTACAGAGAGAACGTGTGACAAAAAAAATCAAACAATTTACCGATGCCGACAAGCTGCGCCGACGCGCCAATCAACAGCTTGCCCAACAACAGCCAACCGTATCCGGCATTGAAATGGACGCAAAAAAACTGCTGCACGAATTACGGGTTCACCAGATTGAGCTGGAAATGCAAAATGAGGAGCTGCTTACAGCGCAGACTGAAGTGGAAGCGAGCCTGGAACGTTACACCGAACTCTACGACATGGCGCCGGTCGGCTATCTTACGTTGGGGCGTGACGGCGCTATCCAGCAGATCAATCTCAGGGCCGCCAGACAGTTGGGAATATTCCGTTCGCAGCTAAAACAGCAACGCTTTTCAAGCTTTATCAGCGTTGATTCTTTGCCTGTTTTCAACGATTTCCTGTCCGGCGTATTTGCCGGCAAAACGGCTCAAAGCTGTGAGCTGACCCTGCTCCCTGCCGACCGGAGCCCAACGCTGATCATACAGTTCGAAGCCATTGCCAATGATGACGAACAGACCTGCCGCGTGATACTCATCGATATTACCGAGCGTAAAGGCAATGAAGAGAAACTGAAACTTGCGAACCTGGTTTATCAAGCGATTGGCGAAGCTATCATGGTGGCGGATGCCGATAACCGGATTGTCACCGTCAATCCGGCCTTCACCGAGCTGACCGGCTACTCGTTGCAGGAGGCCGTCGGTCAATCGACAACGCTGCTCAAGTCAGGACACCAAAACGAAGCGTTCTACCAGATCATGTGGCATGCGCTGGAAACGACAGGGCATTGGCAGGGCGAAATATGGAATCGGCGCAAGAGCGGCGAGATATACCTTGAATGGTTGACGATTAACACCGTTTACGACGACCAAAACAAGGTGCGGCACCGGGTCGCGACGTTCTCGGATATCACCGACCAGAAACATGCGGAACAGACCATCTGGCAGCAGGCTAACTTCGACTCGTTGACCGGACTGCCTAACCGCCACATGTTTTACGAGCGGCTGGAGCAGGAAATGAAGAAATCCCGGCGGGTGGGCTTGCCGCTGGCATTGCTGTTTCTCGATCTCGATCATTTCAAGGATGTTAACGATACGCTGGGCCATTGCAAAGGCGACCTGCTGCTCAAGGAAATGGCGCAACGCCTGCTCAATTGCGTACGCAGTACCGATACCGTCGCACGTCTGGGCGGCGATGAATTCACCATTATTCTGGCTGAATTGCAAGAGCAAGACAGTATTGAGCGTCTTGCCCAGGACATCCTGTGTCAGCTGACCAAACCGTTCGAACTGGCGGGCGAAATTGCTTACGTGTCGGTCAGTATCGGTATCACCTTATATCCTGAAGATACCGATGACATCGACGTGCTGATAAAAAATGCCGATCAGGCCATGTATGCCGCAAAGGATCAGGGCCGCAACTGCCGCCACTACTTTACCATCTCAATGCAGGAAGCCGCGTTGACCCGAATGCGGCTGATCAATGACCTGCGTAATGCACTGGCCGAACGCCAGTTCTGGCTGGCTTACCAGCCGATTGTGGAATTGAGCACCGGCTTCATCCACAAGGCCGAGGCGCTGATTCGCTGGCAGCATCCGACCCGCGGTTTGATCAGCCCGGCCGATTTTATCCCGGTCGCCGAAACAACCGGCATGATTATCGACATCGGTGAATGGGTGTTTCGCGAGGCGGCGCAACAGGCGGCGCAATGGCGTACCAAACACCACGAGCAGTTCCAGGTCAGCATTAATAAATCGCCGGTGCAATTTCAAAAAGAGGGCAATGGCCATCTTGCCTGGTTTGAGCATTTGCGCGAACTCGGCCTGCCTGGGGAAAGCGTGGTTATTGAAATTACCGAGGGACTGCTGATGGATGCCGGGGCTTTAATTACCGGCCAACTGCTGGCTTTTCGAGATGCCGGTATTCAGGTATCGCTGGATGATTTCGGCACAGGTTATTCTTCATTATCCTATCTGAAAAAATTCGACATCGATTATCTCAAGATTGACCAGTCGTTCACCCGTAACCTCAGCCCTGATGCCAATGATCTGGCGTTGTGCGAAGCGATCATCGTGATGGCGCATAAATTGGGCATCAAGGTAATCGCAGAAGGCATAGAAACACAGGAGCAGTGCGATTTACTGATGGCAGCCGGTTGTGATTACGGACAAGGCTATTTGTTTTCGAAACCGGTGGCCGCGGGTGAGTTCGAGAAGCTGTTGGTTGCGGGCTAAGCGTTAACCCCACTTTCATGCGTTGTGCTGGGAGTCACACGTCCCGCCTGTTTATGCGGGTTCCCAAGCTCCAGCTTGGGAACCCAGATGACGAAGCTCCAGCTTCGCGAGACGGGAAGCTGGAGCTTCCCACACGGAATTCCCAAGCGGGAGCTTGGGAACTAGCACTAACGTTGCAAGGCAGGCCTTCCAGGTTTTAAAAACCTGGAAGGCCTGCCTATCGGCGTGTTTATGCTGGTTCCCAAGCTCCAGCTTGGGAATCCAGATGACGAAGCTGTGGCCGGACGGGGTTTGCAACCCCGACCGAAACGTTTGACGGATGAAGATACGGCAGTCGTTATCGAAAACGGTAGTGACGGGGGTGCAACCCCCGTCCCGCTCTGTTCCCATGCAGCGCGTCACTGCCATTAAGTTAAGAAAAAAGCTCCCTGTCCTGCGCGCTAGTTCCCAAGCTCCTGCTTGGGAATTCAGTACGGGAAGCTCTAGCTTCCCGGCTCGCAAAGCTGGAGCTTTGCTCACTGGGTTCCCAAGCGGGAGCTTGGGAACCAGCGTAGCTCTTAACTTAATGGCAGTGATGCAGCGCGTGGGAACGAGGGGTAAAGCTCCAGCAGAAACCTTACTATCCTTGGCGCGCACGGCGCGCCCTACACCGGTGGAAACTAGCGCACTTAAGGACAGTGATGCAGCGCTGTAGAAACTAAAATCATCCCATCGCCACCAACACCTGATGCGTCTTCCCATCGTGCAGCAGCGGAATATAGCCCCCCGATTGCGGCACGCCGTCCAACTCAATCGCCACCACGCCCTTCGACACGCCATTGGGATTATTGACGATGATTTCATAGCAAGTTTCTTCGTGCCGGTAACGTAAAGTGTAACTACGCCATTCACGCGGAATACAGGGATTGAAATGCATTTTACCGGCGCGGATATTCAGGCCCAGCATCCATTCCAGACCCGCACGGTAAAACCATCCCGCAGCGCCGGTGTACCAGGTCCAACCGCCGCGCCGCGCATGGGGCGGTACGGCATAAATATCCGCCGCTATCACATACGGCTCGACTTTGTAGGCATAAACTCCGGTCCGGTTTGCGGTGCGATTAATCGGGTTCAGCATGTGCAGGAGATCTGCCGCTTGATCGCCGTCGCCAAGCATCGCGTAGGCGATAACGCACCAGACCGCCGCATGGGTATATTGTCCGCCGTTTTCCCGTACGCCCGGCAAGTAGCCCTTGATGTAACCGGGGTCCAGCGGTGTTTTATCGAAGGGCGGCGTAAACAGCAACACCAGATCATCGCCGTATTGGATCAGGTATTCCCGAACCGAATTCATCGCCAGCCGCGCCCGCTCGGGGTCGGCGGCGCCGGAAATGACGCCCCAACTCTGGGCCAGCGAATCGATGCGGCACTCGGTGTTGGAGGCTGATCCCAGCGGCGTACCGTCATCGAAATAGGCGCGCCGGTACCAGGACTCATCCCAGCCTTCCGCTTCCACCGCCGCTTGCAGCTTGGCCGCATGTGCGCGCCAAGCTACGGCGTGTTCGGTGTCGCCGCGTGCCTGGGCCAGATCGGCAAATTCCGACAAGGTAGCGATCAGGAACCAGGCGAGCCAGACGCTCTCACCTTTGCCGAGGTGACCGACCCGGTTCATGCCGTCGTTCCAGTCGCCGCAACCCATCAGCGGCAGACCGTGTATACCGACTTTTAAACTCAAATCCAGCGTTCGTGCGCAGTGCTCGAACAGGCTGGCTTGTTGCGCCGATTCAGTCGGTTCGAAATAGGCGTCTTCCTGTTCCTGCGTGAGTATCGGCCCTTCCAGGAACGGCAGCATCTCGTCGAGTACGGCGCTGTCGCCGCTCACTTTGACGTAGTGGGATGTCACATACGGCAGCCAGATAAGGTCGTCGGAGAAATGGGTGCGCACCCCGCGATTGGACGGCGGATGCCACCAATGCTGCACATCGCCCTCGGCAAACTGATGCCCCGCCGCGCGGACCAGATGGGCGCGGACCAAGTCGGGCCGGGCGACCGCAAGCGCCATGCTGTCCTGCAATTGATCGCGAAAACCGAAGGCCCCGCCAGCCTGGTAAAAGGCGGCCCGCGCCCACATTCGGCAGCTCAGGGTTTGATACAGCAGCCAGCCGTTCAACATCAAGTCCAGCGCTCTGTCCGGCGTATTGACCTGAACTTTTCCGAGTGTCCGCGACCATGATTGCTTCACGGCGGCAAAGGTAAGTTGTATATCCGCAGCTCGATACCGTTGGACCAGCTCGCTTGCATGATCGCGGTCGCTGCCTTGGCCCAACAGGAACACAATCTCGATGCTTTCATTGGCGGCAAGTTCGATCTGCGTGGTCAATGCCGCGCACGGATCGAGCCCCGCGCCAACGCGGTTTTTAAGCGCTTTGGCTTGACGCAAGGCTATCGGCGCATCCAGGCTGCCGTTACGGCCGATAAATTCAGTCCTATTGCAGGTCCATCCTGTTTGCAAACCGGCCATATCGGCAAAAGCAATGCGTCGGCCAAAGTCTACGTCCAGGCTGTTGTAGGCCAACAGGGCGCCGGTTGCCTGATCCAGCTCAGTGACAACATAAGGCGCGGTGGTGGTGCGCGAGGCGCCGAGCACCCATTCGACATAGGCGGCAACCGTTAATTTACGGGGGCGAGCGGAAGTGTTTTTCAAGGTTAAAACTGAAATTTTGACCGGGTCGTCCGAGCTTACAAATTGCAGCAGCTCGCTGTGAATGCCGTGAGAGGAATGCTCGAAACGACTGTAGCCCTGGCCGTGGCGAACAACATAACTGGCGTTATCGACTCGAATCGGCAACGCAGTCGGGCTCCATAAATCGCCGGTCTCGTCGTCATGCAAATAAAATATTTCGCCGGGAGCATCGCTGACCGGATCGTTCGACCAAGGCGTCAACTGGTTCAGGCGGCTGTTAAGGCTCCAGGTATAACCGCTGCCCAGCTCCGAGACGGTAAAACCGAATTCGGCATTGGCGATCACGTTAATCCAGGGCGCTGGCGTCCATTGGCCCTTGCCCAGCACGATCGCATATTCGCGCCCGTCCTCGGCAAACCCGCCCAGCCCGTTGAAATATTCGAGATCGGCAGGGACGATTGATGGCGCGTTCCCGTCGGAACCGGTTGCCGATACGGTTTTGGGTTCGATAAATTTCGGTATGGGCTTGGGATGCCTCATCAGTTGTTCGGCCAGGGTGCCGCGGTTGCTCAAAAGCACCGTGCGCGCCGTGGTTTGCAGTAGCACGCGCTCCTCCTCCGAGAGTTGGTCGCCGCGCAGCACAAAAACATCGCCGTGTCCGCCGTACTCATGGATAGCCGCAAAAGCCTGGTTTTCCCGAACCATGCCTTCCATTAAGGTCTGCAACTCATTGGCGTAGGTGATTTCTTTTTCATTGAGGATCACCAAGTCGACGGATAAGCGCTTCATGCGCCAATACTCGTGGGCGCGCAGCAATTGATCGACAATCGTCCGATCTTCTGTCGAGGTGACCCGCAGCAATACAATGGGCCTGTCGCCGGAAATGCTAAACCGCCATAAACCGGTGACATTCAAGCGGTTCAGATGCATAAGCTTGCTATCGGCCCGCAGCGACGAATCGGCGTACAGCAAGCGGTTAGCCAGGGCTTGAAACAACTGGGCTTCATCAGGCTTGATGCGAAGATGACGCAATTGGATGTGCGCATGCGTCCAGGCAAGATCGGAAACCCGGTCGAAAGTGGCCGCGTTATGATATTTGTCGGCCAAGTCTTCAACCGCCTGACGCGACGCGGCAACCAGCGTGGTAAAGGTGACGTGGACAGTCGCGCCCGGTTCGATGCTGATCCGCGTACGCAGGCTGAAAATAGGATCAAGCACCGCGCCGACCGTATTGCTGAGCGGGCGGCCATCGATCACGGAAGCCGGTGCGCGCAGGGTTTGTCCACGACCGATAAAACGCATCCGGTCGGTTTCGTATTGGAGTCCTGTACCGATGCTGCTTGATGCCAGCACATGAGCCGCCCAGATTTGCGGATCATTGGCCGCCCGAGGCCGTCGTTGCGCGATCAGTCCGCAGGCTTGCGGCAGGTATTCGGTCTGTATGAACAAATTCGAAAACGCGGGATGAGCGTTGTCAGCCATAGGCGAGGCCAGCACAATTTCCGAGTAGGAGGTCACCTCAATTTCCTGGGTATGCGTGCCGTTATTGGTTAAGCTCAAACACCTGATTTCCGCGTCATCTTCAGGCGAGACAATGATCTCCAAGCGACTGGCGATGGTGCCGTCTTCGCGGGAGATACGCACCCGGTCTTCGAGAAAAACCACCTCGTATTGATCGGGAACCGCCGCAGTCGGCTGGTACCCGGCCGACCAGATCCTGTCGCCGGCCAAATCGCGCAAATAGATGTAACTGCCCCAGCAATCGCGCGTCACATCTTCGCGCCAGCGGGTGACCGCCAGTTTTTCGCAAACGCTGTAACCTGACCCGGCGGCGGTGATCATCACCCCGTAACGGCCGTTGGAAAGCAAATGCGCCGTGGGTGTCAGGGACATCGGCGACAGCAGGCGGCGTATCGGCAGCTGGATGATTTCCTTTACTTCAGCCTCGGCTTGGGTAAAGTCGGGAATGCCGCTGTCAAAGCCGTACGGAACTCGCTCCTGCAACAGCAATTCAGCGCCCTGAATCATCGGCGTACGATGGAAGCGATGGCGCATAACGCCATCGTGTATGACATTAGCCAAAGCCACCAACGACATGCCTTGATGATGCGCCATGTAGCAGCGCACAAAGGCCACTTTTTGGTCTTCCGCAAGTCGCGACGGTGTGAAATCGAGCGCCTCGAAAAAGCCGTAACGACCCAATGCGCCGAGCTTTTCCAGGCGCTCGAAATTCAGCGCCGCGGCATGAGCGTGGTACATTGACGCCAAGGCCGTGGCATAGGGGGCGATGACCAGATCATAGGCGAGCCCCCGCTTCATGCCCAGACCGGGCACGCCGAAAGCGGAGTATTGATAAGTGAACCAACGGTCGCGGCCGTTAAACGCCGATTCGGATACGCCCCACGGCACGCCGCGTTCTTCGCCGTATTCAATCTGACTTTGCACGGCCAAGCGGCAGGTTTGATCGAGCATGCTGTAGCACGGCGTATAGGTCACCAGTGCAGGCATCAGGTATTCAAACATCGAGCCGGACCAGGATAACAGCACGGTGCCGTTCGCGGTGCGCGTCAGCCGACGCCCCAAGTGAAACCAGTGAGCGCTTGGCACTTCGCGTTTGGCGATAGCGATAAGGCTGGTCAGGCGCGCTTCCGAGGCGAGCAGGTCGTAGTAGCTGTCGTCGATAACGCCTTTTTCAACCCGATACCCCAGCGAGAACAAGCGCCGGTTAGGGTCATAGAGAAACCGAAAATCCATGTCGACGAACAGTTGATGGGCGAGTTCCGCCAGTGTATTGATTCGTTGACTCAGCGTTTTCCAGTGCTGGACTTCCGGTTGCGAATCACCGTCAAGGGGAAGCTTGAAATGGATCGACGAGCCGAAACTTTCCATGTCGCGCTGGTGGGAGTGGATGTCATTGTGCAGCAGCGTAGCCCATGCCAGCACTTCGCTGTTATCGGTCAGTTCGTCGCGCTCGGCGGCGTAAGCGCGCGCCAGATCCAGCAGGTTGTCGACGCAGGGGATCATGCGTCGCCACAAGCTGACCCAGTCATGATGATTAACGGGTTTGGACGCCAAAAAGCCACCCAGCTTGTCCGATTTTTTTTGCAGCTCTTCCCGAGTAACCATCAGCATGCGCCGGTCATCGTTGGTTTTGGCCAGCGCTGATATAAGCTGTCTATGGGTATCGGTAATACCGTTTAACACCGTGGCAAACGGGTACGGTTGCTTGGGCAAATCTCTGCATCCCTCGGCAAGCACCAGCAGATGGGCCGCCAAATTGCCGCTGTCCACGGTCGAGACATATCTGGGTTCCAGGGTATGCAAGGTACGGGTGTCGTACCAGTTATAAAAATGTCCATGCAGCCGCGGCATCTTGTCCAGCGTGTCTAAAGTCGCTTCCAGTCGGTCAACGGTGTCGATGAGACCCAGCCAGCCGAAATCGTGCGCGGCGAGTACCGATAACAGGTAAAGACCGAAGTTTGTCGGTGAGCTGCGATGTGCGATCTCGGCTACAGGGTCTTCCTGGAAGTTATCCGGGGGCAGATAATTTTCCTGTTCCGTTACAAAGGTGCTAAAAAACCGCCAGGTGCGCCTGGCGACTTGCCGTAGCTGCAACGCATCTTCAGGGAGTAACGATTCGGTCGGATCGGGTTTCGGCGGCAAACTCAGGATGTGGGCAATGATCGGTGACAGCAACCACAACAGCAGCAACGGCGCGGCAATTTCGAGCATAGCGGGATTGAACAGCAGCACGATCAAGCCCGCGCAAATTACCACGATACTCAGGCTAATCACGGGTTTGATCAGGCTCTTTATGGAATGGCCTGTTGCGGCCTTGACTTGCAATGCAGTGACCCAGGTAAGCAATTCCCGTTTGGTGATAAACAGCCGTACCAAAGTGCTGGCGATGGCATCGGTCATCAGCCAGGCCTGTTGCGCCAACAGTGTCAATGTAATCAGGCTGTTGCTTAAGCCCAGTAACGCATTTTCCGCGATGACGCGCAACTGGCTGCGCAACGCAATGTCGGGACGAAGCTTCATGCTCCCGGCGATGGACAGGAAGGAGGGAAAAGCCAACGCTGTTAAGGTCAAGCCCATCAATATCGCAACCGGCGCATCCGGAATCGCCCACGCCGCCAACAGGGTAAGAAAGGCGCCCGGCGCTGAAAAAGTCCGGCGTAAGTTATCGATCATTTTCCAGCGTCCGATCAGCGGCATGCCTTTGCCGAGCGGGCTGAAAATCCACGGCAATAATTGCCAGTCGCCACGCGCCCAACGGTGCGAGCGGGACGCGGCAACTTCCGTATGGGACGGGAATTCTTCATACAACTCAATATCGCTGACAAACGCACAGCGGGCGAACACGCTCTCGAATAAATCATGGCTGAGCAAGGCATTTTCCGGGACGCGCCCGGCCAACGCGGCCTCAAATGAATCGACTTCATACAAGCCCTTGCCGCTGTACGTTCCTAGCCCGAACAGGTCCTGATACACTTCGGACACGGAGGTTGAATAGGCGTCCACGCCGCACGCGCCGGAAAAAAGCTGATGAAACAGCGAATGTTCGCGCCGTTGCGGCAAAGTCGCTGTGACCCTGGGCTGTAGGATGCTGTACCCGCTAACGACACAGTGGCTGGCCGGATCGATAACAGGCCAATTGAGCGGATGGGCGGCGGTGCCCACCAACTGTTGCACGGCGCCGATAGGCAATTTGGTGTCGGCATCCAGGGTAATGACATAGCGAACGTCCGGCGGCGCAAACGCAGGTTGTCCATGAAGCGGCATAAAAGAAGTATTCTTCGCACCGCGCAGCAATCGATTAAACTCATGTAATTTGCCGCGTTTGCGCTCCCATCCCATCCATTTGTTCTCGCTTGGGTTCCAGCCGCGTTTACGGTGATACAGGAAAAAGCGCTGTTCCCCGTACTTGGCGTTAAGCGCATCCACTCCGGAAATGGCGATGCTGAGCAGCAACGCATCTTCAGGCAGGGTTTCCTGATCCGCATCCACCCAATCGGACAGCAGGGCAAAGTAAACATCGCCGACCGGATTGGACAAATAGTGAACTTCCAGTTCGTCGATTTGCCTTTTTACGTTCTGCTCGTCGATAAACATGGTCGGCACGACAACAAAGGTGCGCAACGCATCGTGGATGCCGTCCTTCAGTTCAAGTCTGGGTAAATGACGCGGCGGCACCACGGAGATGACGAAGCGGTTGACCAAACAGGTGGCAATGTCCGAAGCGGGAAAGAAGGCAAACAGCGCAATCAGGGTAATCGCTAAGCTGCCTAAACCGGCTTCGAAAGCGGCGTTTAAAGGCAGATTCAGTAACAGCAACGTGATTATGGCCAGACTGCCCAGATAAGCAGGCGCGGCATGGGCGACATAAACGCGCAGTAACTTTTGCCCGAAGGTAGGCTGAAAGCCGACTTCCTGTTCGAACTCGCCGCGGCCTGCGCCGATCAGGTAATAGCCCGGTTCCTGGCTTTGCGGTCCGGAGTCCGGTTCTTTGCCGACACGGTCAATCTTGTCGATGACTTTTCGGGCGATTTCCGCTTCGGAATACGGCGAGCGTTTGGCGAGATCCTCAATCGCATGACGGTAGCGGTCGCGGGTCAGAAAATCCATCGCACTGTAATTGGGGTGAGCACGCAAACATTGATCGACCAAGCTCGAATCTTCGACAAATTGCGGCCAATCGAACGCCGATATGGCGCGCATACTGGTAATGATATTGCGCACGGTCAGGTTGGCGGCAATTTGGCTGGCATGTTCGCGGTGTACGATTTCATCCAGCGTGACGCCTTGTTCGGCCAGCCATTCATTCAGGAAATCGAGCGCAGGCGCAGGACCCGGATGCGGCTCGTGCAAGCGTTGCACGATCTGGACCGCAAAGGCTTGGCGGAAACGCGCGGCGGGCAAGACGGCAGTCTGGGTCGAAAGATCGAGCCTGTCGGCTTGATCGACGAACTCGTCAGCCAGTCGCCGCCCGATTTGCGAACGCATGACTTTTAACGCCAGCCGCCGCAAATTCTCAATCATCACGATACGTAGCGTGATCGGTAGCGCCCAAAGCTCGCCGATACTGAGCGGCTGAACTTCCTGGTAGGTGCGCATGAAAAGAGTCAGCTGTTCCGGAGAAAAACGGCTGTCGGTATGAGCGACCAGCGCCCAGGCAATGCCGTAGACACGCGGATAACCGGCAAGAAAGCCGTCGGTTAACTTCGGCAACTGCTTATAAAATTTTTCGGGCAGATAGAGGTTGATGTCGTTGATCTGCTCTTCAATCACATGAAAATTGTCGAGCAGCCATTCTGCGGCCGGTGTGATGGCTCGGTGCTCGCGCGCCGCCTTGCCTATGGCTTGGTAAGCCTCAAACAATACTCTGGAGTTTTCGCGCACCCTTGGCATCAGTTTGAGTCCGCCGGGGATAATCCGGGCTTTTTGCGCTTTCGCTAAACTGGCGGCATGTTGCGCCATCCGTTCATCGCTAAACAGCTCAAACCGGATGGGCTCGTCCACACCGCCCGGATCGGCGAGCCTGGCGTTTCGTCTATGCTCCCGTAATTTCATTATCATAGGTATTCCCCCGTTTGGGCTGCCGCTCGGTCGAGCAAGCATTTGCAGGTCATTTCGGCATCCCACTCTTAACAAAGATAATTGGGTTCTATGTGAATACAGTGGGCAATTAACTCAGCCTCCCGTAAAGTAAACAGGTTCGCACCGAGGATGTTGCATTTGGAATATCAACAGATTAGATAAATCAATGTTTTGAGGCAATAAGTAGTATTACCGAGCGGCATAGTCACAGCGGTATGATGTGGCATTGCCTAATCAGCAATAGCGACGGTTAAGGGCGTATTGTGGTTGCGACCGAACCGATATTCGAAATGAAGTTTTTGGCGACTGACGACGCTACTTCTCGGAGATTGGGTTGTTTGCCTCTGGCAAACGGAGGACACGATGGAGAGCCGTGTGTGGGAAAATCGCCGGCACGGTTCGGAAAGAGGGGGGGCTACCCTATTTTCAGCTGCTGTAAACCAACGATTGCCGTCCTGAAAGCAGCATGAATGCTGGTCAAAAAAAATAATTGTACAATTTTTAGCCAATTCATATAATATACACATCACGGGGGCGACATGGCTTCGACGTGGGTAGCGAAACCTAGAGTGCATGCCGAGGACAGTACACCTCGTAAAATCTACTGAAACTAAAGTATTCGCAAATGACGAAAACTACTCAATGGCTTTAGCTGCTTAAACACAGCACCATTCCTCTGACCATCTGTGCTTATGCGGGTGGAGTTTTTAGTACCTTTTAGGTATGAGAGGCGCTCAGAGGTCATCTACATAAGATCGCGCTGAAATCTGTCCGGTGTGGATGCGCTAAAACCTTACGGAATCGCTGGTGATTTTCTTGGCCCGACGGGTAGTCACTGGCTAAATCAAAAGAGCGGGATAAGCATGTAGACCTTGTGGCGGAGTACTTGCGGACGGGGGTTCAATTCCCCCCGCCTCCACCAAAAATTTTAAACCCGCAAGCCGAAAGGCTTAGCGGGTTTTTTATTGCCTACCATTTTCTGTGATTTGTAGGGATATGCTCTCAATCGGTTCTGATATATTAATTTGATGTTTGATGTTTGATGGCGCCTTAAAAAACTGGTTTTGCCGTAGGACTAGTACCACCTGTCCAGCTGTGGATAAGTGATGCTACATAACATGACTTTTTAGTTCATAAAAGGAATCATCATGAAAATAGAAGAGATATCTATACAAAATTGGAGATCAATTAAGAGTCTTGAAATCAAATTTCAGGACTTGATGATTTTCATTGGACAAAACAATCATGGAAAATCAAATGTTTTATCATCCATCTTGTTCTTCTTCGGAGAAATAAAGCCACAGGAACTTGATTTTAACTCCGGATCGTATGAGTTGTTTGTTGAGATTACTTTTTGTGATCTTGACGATGCAGACAAAACAACGTTTAAAAAATATTTGACCGCCGATAATAAGATTAAGGTTAGAAAAACAGCCTATTTCGGCGGGAATTTTGAATACAAAGGCTACATTCAAAATCCTGTAGATGATTGGTTGCAGGAGGTAAATGCATCTGGGTACACAAAAAGAGACGTTGCGGAAAAGCAGCCTTTTTATCAGTATCTACCAGCTTCAGGGCGACTGACCAAACAAAATATTATTGATGCGCAGATTGAGTTCATTGAAAACAATAAGAGTGCAATCGGTTTCCTGTTTCAGCTTGAAGAAACGAATTTTCTTGGTTTGAAGTCTGTCGTGAAAGGTATATTTGGAGATGTGTACTTCATTCCCGCCATAAAAGACGCATCGGACGACTTTTCATCGAAAGAAGCAAGTGCATTCGGAAAGTTGTATTCAAAGATAATCGAATCTATGTCTGCAACTAATTCTGATTGGAAAGACACAAAAGATAAACTTTCATCGCTATTCAACACATTAAATCGATTAGATGGTGATGGAAATGACAACCATAATCGCCCTACAGAGTTAATCGATTTTGAAAAGGGACTAAGTAAAGAATTAGAATCCTGGGGTACAGAAATAGACGTTGAAGTCACTCCTCCAAATATTGATGACGTGTTTCGTGCCAACACCCAAGTTTGGGTTAATGATGGAGTGAGAACAGATATCAGAAGGAAGGGGCATGGATTACAGCGGGCGCTAACATTCGCACTCATTAAAGTGATTTCTGATTCTTTAAAGAAAGAAAAAAACAAGGAAGGAGGTGAAGAATCTGGAAGCAGAACAGCATCGGAATCTACCTATTTTATTTTGGAAGAACCTGAGCTTTATCTTCATCCACAAGCGCAGCGCGCTTTATTTGATTCTCTTGTCGCACTGTCTGAATCAAAAAACCAAGTATTGTTATGTACTCACTCAAGTGCATTAATTGATGTCGATAAATACAAGTCAATTTGCATAGTGAAGAAAGATGATGATAGGTTCATTGGTACAAAGGTAAATCAATATGTCGATGAACTTTTTACTGGCGACAGTAAAAAGGACTTTAATTTGTCCTACTGGATTAATCCAGACAGAAGTGAACTATTTTTCGCAAAGCGAGTAATTCTTGTTGAGGGGCAAACAGAAAAAACCATAATTCCGTTGTTGGCAAAAAAAATTGGCGTATTCAGGTATGACTATACGTTGGTTGATTGTGGATCAAAAGAGAACATATATCTTTATTGTCAATTGCTAAACAAATTCTGTATTCCATACGTTGCTGTATATGATAAGGATCATCAGGCGCATAAAACACCATCTGCCATAGATGTGGCAAACAGAAGCAACACTCTTATTGAGAACACAATTGACGGCTCTATTGGGTCGAGCATTTCTTTTGTAAATGATGTGGAGGAAGAGCTTGGCATAAATACTGGTGGTGATAGGAATAAACCTTATGCGGCGTTAACCCACGTGTCTTCCCCAGGTTTTACTATCTCCGCTAATTTGGAATCCATAATCAGAACGCTGTATCAATGAAGGTAGGTAAGGAGACGCACAGCATAAATGTCAGGACGTAGAATTGTCTCTACAGGGCGTTGATTATCGGTGGTGCGGATCGCCCTCAAACATTTTAGTCCATTGCTGATGATATACTGGCTTAAATATTTTTTTGTTACTACAATAAAGCAATGCAAATCGACTTCGACACGGACAAAAACGCCAAGAACATCTTGGAGCGCAGTTTGAATTTTGAACGTGCGGCGGAGTTTGATTTTGAAACCGCTCAATTTACTATCGATAACCGACGTGATTATGGCGAAACCCGCCATCGCGCTTTGGGATTTCTCGACCATCGCCTGCACGCTTTGGTATTCGTTGAAATCGTCGGTGGCATTCGAGTGATCAGTTTTAGAAAAGCCAATAAACGCGAGGTTAGACGCTATGAAGCCCAATCCAGAATTAATTGATGATGACAACCCTGAGTGGGCGGAAGAAGATTTTAAAAACGCCGTGCCGTTTTCCGCCTTGCCTGAATCGTTACAAACCACACTACGAGGCTTAAAAGGACGTGGTAAGCAACAGTCGCCCACCAAGGTGTCCACGACAGTGCGTTTCGACCGCGATGTGCTGGACGCATTCCGTGCTACCGGCCACGGCTGGCAAAAGCGGATGAATGATGCGCTGAAGGAGTGGCTTAAAGAACATGCCGCAGGATAAAAAAACTCTGATTGAATCATCCGGCAAAGCTGCAAAGCTGCAAGGCGGATTCGGCGCGAGGCAATCCGCCAATCACCCAAAGTAGGCGCTTTAGTCGACGTGCAACGCCAATTACAGATTGTCGCGGCAGCAGATGAACCTTTTGATTACGCCATCCATGGCTTCTCGGCAACTGCTCCTGCGTTGCTCTACCTCCTGCATCCGTGCAGTCGTGGATCCCGGCATTCCCTGCCGGGATGACTAGCGCCGTAGTGTGATTCGCGTTAGCAATCCGCCAATCACCAAAAATAGGCGCTTTAGGCGACGCACAACGCTGTCGCAGTTGTGCGGTAGATTGCCTTGTCGGCGAATCCACCCTACAGTGCTAAAAGCAAGGCACTTCACCTCGGAAGTGTAAATACCCTCAATAAAATCAGCGATAAGAAGACAAGCCCGTTTAAAGTTGAGAACATGATACGGGCAGAACGAAAAAAAATATTTCTGTATAACATAGTTAGTGCCCTCTTGAAGTGATCGCCAGCCTTGGCCTGTGAATGTTTTCCTCTTTGCCAAAAACAAAAAAGCCGAACTACCTCGCGTGACTTTTTTGTAGTCACCTTCGGCAGTCCGGCTTTCCGTTAATAGGATCCGCGACTTTCTGCTCCTGTCTTTCGGCAGGATTGGCTTTATCGTGTGTGATGGAAGTGTGCGTCAGGATTTGATAAATATATATTGATACAACTACTTAAAGTATTTTTACGTAGAGTGTTTCAGGCGTAGTTTGGTAAGGTGGAATGCGCACCCTTTACGAATATCAGTCGAAAAGGGAAGGGCGATGCAAAATACCACAATCAGCTGTATATTCGGCAAGCAATTCCAATGTTAAAACATCACAAGCACCGCGCTCTGGATATTCAGTCCAGATTGTCGCCGCCATTATTAACAAGCCTCTTAATCTGCCCTTTAGTTGTTCGCCACGGTGACAAACTCATTCTGTATCCATGCAGCGAGAATGGGCTCTACCAAGCTATAGAGGCAGCAGAGCATTAAACATTAAATTTGTCTTCAATTTTTTGTTTGTAGTTTAAATAATGAATGGTTTGTAATTGCGCAGGGGTGTTGATCCGAAATGCAGTAAGGGGTAAGTCTATATCTGTAATATGAACTGGGTAATTACTCTTGGCGCTCCGGAATTGAAGTATGTGTTGATAAGCCGCATAAAAGACTTTATTGCCGTAATCTAGCGAAGAAAATTCTTTTTCGTTACAGTAGATTGTATAGATAATGCCATCATCGGTGTCTTCTCCTGTGATGCGCAGGGTTAGCTCCTGATTTAAAGATGCTCTATTCAGTTGCACAGGATTACAGGAAAAGATGTCGTCAGAACTTTTTTCGATTTCGTAATATTCAATAATCGCGATATTTTCAAGCAGAGTGCGACTGATGATTGACTCTAAAAAGGTGGCGTAGTGTTTTAGTAGATGGCTAATGCTTGCCTTGGTATGCTGTTGGGTGTAGAAAGATCCTTTTTCATCAATAACATAGACGTTGATGTTCGTTTTATCATCATAATAAAAAAGCTGGATCACTTGCGGCTTATTCATGGAGTAGATAAGACGGATAGGTGTGTTTTCGAGGACAGCTTGGTCAAAATGAATAGAGCTGAACTGCTTCTGAGGGCGGCTTATTTCGTCTAACAACAGTTGTTCAGTTGTCAGTATTTTGTAGCTTAGGGTTTTATTTACAGATTGGAAGACATAAAACGACGTTCCGCCCGGCAAAATGTAACGAGGCGATTGATTTTGTTGCGGCGTGGAAAAAAGCTTAACCAAGATGCTAAATATGACTTCAACGCGAAAAATAATGTCTCTAGCCCGATTCGGCATGTGACAGACAAACTTCACGCTTTTCAAAGACAGCGGTTTTGGGTTGTTGTTAATGATGTCTATCAAGCATTTAAACAGTCCATCCAGGCCATCCTCATGGCTGGTTGTAATCTCGCTCCAGCTGGATAATGAAATACTGCTTATTGTTTGAATGAAACACTGCCGGTCTATGCCATAACTCAACGGATCGGAGCGCCGCTCACTCATAACGCACAGGCGCTCGTTATCCGTGATTCCCATGTTGATAAGAATCATTGAATGCAGCGGGGTCTTTTGGGTTTGGTAGACATCCAGCGGGGCGTCGAAAGTAAAGTTATGGCCTAAAAAAAGGTGGATTTGCCTCAAAATTGAACGTAGCTCTGAATCCGGGATTTTAAGGGAATGTGAGTTGAAATTGGTTAGCAGGTTTTTGTGATAGAGACCGTTGATGACCAGCCAGCAAAGTGTTTCTATTAAGGTCCGGCTTTTTTGTATGGGCTCAAAATCTGTAGCCGTAGTCGTCTGCACGTATTTTAGATATAAAGCCCAGCCATTGGTTTTGGCAGCTGGTTTGTTTTCTACGATGGATAATGCATTTTCCTTTGAATGAACTTCGGAATGCGTAGTAATGATTTCAATCTTACCCGGTTTTTTTTCTAAAAATGAATGGAGCTTTCTGCCTATCAGTTTCTGGTTATTGTTATTTTCCTGATTTGGGAGCGTATGGTCTTTGGTAAATCCCAGGATCATGCGGTAACTGTGGGTCAATTGCCGAACAATAACAACATGTTCTGCTATTGCTTTTTGTATAGTCCATGATCGAATCTGTCTAAGCTCATCAATAGTCGATGTAGGCCATTTCCAAGATCCAGCAATCTGTTGGATATAGCGTTCTCTGGAGACACGGGTCGCGGCATCCAGAGTGGTGTCGGGTGGTCCCATGACTTTTAAATAAAAACTTTGGCGAGCGAACGCTAAGCTTTCTTGACTAGGGGCATGTTGCAAATATTTTTCGACTTTCGTGTAAATGAGTAAATACGGGTCGAGGTCGGTGGTCATAAAGCTGCCCTGATAAACGGCATTTTTTATGTCTTGGCATAGCCATTCGGTCTTAGGGTATTCGCTGGCATAGCTCTCTATTAATAACAGGTTCAATAGCGACGTGTGCGGTGAATGCAGCGTCTTATAAAGGCGCCAAAGGGTTGCACCGGTAAATTCGTCGGCCGGGACAGCTTCCAAACCGCCAAAATCGATGAGCTCATGCTCGGGGATGAAGCGATTGGTTATGAGATGGTTTAAATAGTGTGTGTAATTGGCTTCTTCGTGAGGAGGAACCAGCCACCATGCAGGGCTTTTTCCTGCAATATATATTGCGCTCCGGTAAAATTTTTCGAGTTGTAGGTAATGCTGGGTTTGACCGTTACTTTCAGTAGAAACAGGCGTGTTGTGGCTGAGGCGAAATTGTTTGCTGTCAATAAGGGAAAAATGCACTTCGAGCTCTAACAATTCAGCCCATCCCTCTATTGCAGAGGTCTTTTGTTGCAGCTCGTTAATGGCGTCGGGCGATAAGTCGGATTGGTGGCATAACCAGATGTCCATATTGCTGGCTTCCAAAAATGCAATACCACCGATACTGCTTATTAAAAAAAGTCCTTCAATAGGGTAACTGTGTGATGCCGCGCGGGTATAACTGAAATTCGACGCAAACTGCCTGGCGGCATTTAAGGTCTGGGTATCAGGATTGTATTCAGGTATCCCCGCTGGGGTCGTCGGGGAAATAAATCCCGGCAACATCGTAAAGTTGCTATGAAAAAGCAAAGGCAATAAGTCTAAAAATACGCGTTGTCGAGGATTTAGAGACTTTCGAACACTCTGTTCACGAAGTTGACTCAGGCGCTTAAACCGATGCTTGATCGATTGAAGATCTTGCATGCTGATTTCTTCGCCGGGCGAACCTAAATGAATGGGGGGCTCTTGGTGTGATCTAGTCATGGTGATGTGTATAGTCTGTTTTATTGTGCTGTTTGGCTGGTGCGCAAGGTCTTAGGTTTGAATAATGAGTAGAATTGTCAGTACGTTTACTGCCTCTCCTGCGCAGGAAAAGGCCGGGGAGACGACTGCACGGGCCGATATTCGCTCCTGCAATTACATCCATGTGGATTATGCAGGCGCTGCGTAGTAGTGTGTATTGGCGATTTAAAAACCAACAAATGTGAAAATACTATATCAAAGTCCTTCACAATATGGCTGAAAAATAAAAATGCGTAGGGTGCGCAACTCGCACCGTTTACGATTAGGCGTCATCATCAGCGATATTCTCGGCTAGCAATTCCAATATTGAAGCATCACAAGCCCCGCAGCCTGAACAAGCGCCGGTCATTCTGGATATTCGGTCCAGATTGTCGATTCCATTATTAACAAGTTCCTTAATTTGCCCTTTAGTGGTTCCGCTACAGTGACAAATAACGTCGTTTTTATCCGGGGTAATATCGTTCATACCTAGAGTTTCTGTATTGCTTCGCATCCATGGGCGTAAAGCGACTACTTTGGCTGATTGACGGGACGCGTTAGAGCAGGAGGTGAAGGGGCTCTATAGTTCTAACGTAAAACGGTTGCCGCAAACATCTTGCGGCAATGATTTTCAAGCCTGGCTTAAACCCAGTTCATGCAATTGTATGTTGATGATTTTAAGCGCCGCCAACACCGCAGCAAAAACCTGGTTGGAATGCACGGCGCGGGTTTTGCGCAGTTCGCCATCGCAATTCCAGGTGATGACGCACTCGGTTAAGGCGCTGGTATGGCCGCCTTTGGGTATCCGTACTTCAAAATCGGCCAGTGCAGGCAGGGTGTAGTTATGTTGCGTCATTACTTTGTTGATGGCATCGACAAAGGCATCAAAGCCGCCGTTTCCGGAACCTGAGGCTACATGCGTCGTGCCCATTACTTTGATCCGCAAGCTGGCCGTCGATTCTAAATCGAGGCCGCTGGTGATCGAGCAGTTGAGCAGTTTGATATGCTGGTAACTCTTGCTCTCCAGTACGTCGGCAATGATAAAGGGCAGGTCGTCGGTGGTGATGGTCTGTTTCGAGTCGCCGAGGCTGACGATCCGGGCCAGCACTTTTTTCTGGTTCTCTTCCGACAGGTCCAGCTCCAGCATTTCCAGATTCTTTTTCAGCGACGCTTTGCCGCTCATCTTGCCCAGCGCGTAGCTTCGGGTGCGGGAGAAACGTTCAGGCCCCAATTTGGTTTTGTACAGTCCGCCTTTTTGATCGCCGTCGGCATGGATTCCGGCGGTCTGGGTGAAAACATCGGCCCCGACGATCGGCGCATTGGCGGCGATGCGTTTGCCGGAAAAGTTTTCGACCATCGCGCTGATGCGGACGATATGGCTTTCATCGATAGACAGTTGCATGTTCATTTTGTCGCGCAATACCACGGCCACTTCGGCCATTGAAGCATTGCCTGCGCGCTCGCCAAGGCAGTTAACGGTGCAGTGGATGGCATTGACGCCGGCGCGAACTGCGGCCATCACGTTGGCGGTTGCCAGTCCGTAATCGTTGTGCGGGTGGAAATCGAATTGCAGCTTCGGGTAGCGTTTGCACATGTCGCTGAAACTTGCGAACACTTCGTCAGGCGACAACACGCCGAGGGTATCGGGCAGCATGAAATGACTGATGCCCGCGTCCTGCAAGTTGTCCATCAAACCGTAGACATAGTCCGGGTCGTCATGATAACCGTTCGACCAGTCTTCCAGGTAGACGTTGACTTTCAGGCCTTTTTCCAGCGCATAGCTGACGGTTTGCAGCACATCTTCGGTATGTTGGGCGAGTGTTTTGCCCAGCTGTACGCGGCAATGTTTTTCGCTGCCTTTGATCAACAGGTTGATAACCTCGCCGCCGGTTTCCAGTATCCAGTCGACGCTGCGGGTGTGGTCGACAAAGCCCAGGACTTCAACGCGTCCGGCAAAGCCTTCGTGCTTCGCCCACTCATTAATGCTGGTGACCGCTTCTTTTTCGCCCTGAGAGACACGGGCGGAGGCGACCTCAATCCTGTCCACCCGTAGCGATTGCAGCAGGGCTTTGGCTATGCTGACTTTTTCCACGGGCGTGAAGGAAACGCCTTGGGTTTGTTCGCCATCACGCAAGGTGGTGTCCATCAGCTGGATGTGTCTTGAATCGGTGGACATGATTGTCGCCTGTGCTCTCAATGTAAGCGGATTAATTAACCACGAAGGCACGAAGAACGCGAAGAAAAACAAAGGTAAAAGCTTCGTGTTCTCGGCAACTGCTCCATGCAGCCGTTCGTGTCTTCGTGGTGATATGCTTTAAGTCATGCAGGGGACGCACAGCGTTCCCTGCATGGCTGCGTTCTGTGTTTGGAGAAGGTTTATGTTTGACGCATTTGCCGATAAATTGCAATTAGCGGCGCAGCGCGCCTTGACTGCGTTCCCACGCAACGCGTGGGAACGAGGCAAAAACCTTAAGCCCAAAGCCAAGGATAGTTTTGCTTATGCTGCTGTTCATACTGTGTGATCTTGTCGACATGCTTTAAGGTCAAGCCGATGTCATCCAGTCCACTCAACAGATTGCTCTTGCGAAACGGGTCAATCTCAAAGCTAAAGCCATTACCGCCGGGGGTAGTTACCTGCTGGTTTTCAAGATCGACGACAAAACGCACGCCTTCATTGGCGGCAATCTCGGCCATCAATTTATCCAGCTGATCTTTATTGACTTTGATCGCCAGGATGCCGTTTTTAAAACAATTATTGTAGAAAATATCGGCATAGCTGGTGGAAATGATGGTGTTAAAACCATAATCGGCAATCGCCCACGGCGCGTGTTCGCGTGATGAGCCGCAACCGAAGTTGTCGCCAACCACCAGGACTTTAGCGCCTTTGAACGCAGGCTTGTTCAGCTCGAATTCCGGGTTATCGCTGCCGTCGTCGTTAAAACGCCAATCGTGAAAAAGATGCGCGCCAAAGCCGCTACGTTCCACTCTTTTTAAGAACTGCTTGGGGATGATCTGGTCGGTATCGACATTGCTGCGGTTCATCAATGCCGCGATACTTTCATGTTTTTTGTACGGTTCCATAATTCTTTCCGATCTTATAGTTTGCGAATATCGACAAAATGGCCAGCAGCCGCTGCGGCCGCTGCCATTGCAGGCGAAACCAGGTGCGTGCGTCCGCCTTTGCCCTGACGGCCTTCAAAATTGCGGTTCGAAGTCGATGCGCAACGTTGGCCTTTGGTCAATTCATCGCCATTCATCGCCAGACACATGGAGCATCCTGGCTCACGCCATTCCCAGCCGGCATCGATAAAAATTTTATCCAGGCCCTCGGCTTCAGCCTGTTGCTTGACGTGATAAGAGCCGGGGACCGCAATCGCGGTGACGCCTTTGGCAACTTTGGTGCCTTTTGCCACTTCGGCAGCGATCCGAAAATCTTCGATACGGCCGTTGGTGCAAGAGCCGATAAAAACATAATCAACGGGAATGTCGGTTATTTTGGTATTTGCGGTTAAACCCATATAGGCCAGCGCGCTTTCGCAGGCTTGGCGTTTTATTTCGTCGGCAAAACTTTCCGGTGCAGGTACAACGCCATCGACCCCTGCCACTTGTTCAGGAGACGTTCCCCAGGAAACTTGGGGCGCAATATCGGCCGCGTCCAGTGTGACGGTTGCATCAAACACCGCGCCTTCATCGCTGGGCAGAGTCTTCCAGTAAGCCAGCGCTTGATCCCAGTATTGACCGGATGGCGCAAACTCGCGTCCTTTAATGTACTCGTAAGTTTTTTCGTCTGGAGCGACCAATCCGGCCCTGGCTCCTGCTTCAATCGCCATGTTGCACAGCGTCATCCGGCCTTCCATCGACAGTTCCCTGATCGCCGAGCCGGTATATTCAATTACGTAGCCGGTGCCGCCCGCGGTGCCGATTTTTCCGGTAATCGCCAACGCAATATCTTTTGCAGAAGCGAATTTGGATAATGCGCCGTTGACCACGACCTGCATGGTTTTGGATTTTTTCTGCGGCAGCGTTTGGGTCGCCATCACATGCTCGACCTCGGACGTGCCGATGCCGAATGCCAGCGCGCCGAAAGCGCCATGCGTCGCGGTATGGCTGTCGCCGCAAACTACCACCATGCCGGGGTGAACGAAACCATGCTCAGGCACGACAACATGAATGACGCCGTTATTCGGGTCGGTCATGTCGTACAGCTTCAGGCCGTTCACGCGGCAGTTTTCAGCCATAGTTTCGATCTGCTTTTTAGCAATAGGATCGGCGATGGGCAGATTGCGATTTTTGGTCGGTACGCAGTGATCCATGGTGGCAAGAATGCTGTGCGGATTGCGCACCTTGCGACCGGACAAACGCAGACCTTCAAAGGCCTGTGGACTGGTGACTTCATGCATCAAATGCCGATCAACATAAAGCAAGGGAGCTTGTCCAGCCTCGTCAACGACAAGGTGGCTGTCCCAGATTTTTTCGTACATGGTCTTTTTCATGGCGTATTCCAAAGCTTGCATACCGGCTCTACATTGAGCGTATGACGAGTTACAGGGTCAATCAAAAGCATAATAAAGCTATGCATAGCCGCATATTATCCTCTAAAAGAGACATTGTTTGCAATTTGGTAGAAATACTCCCGTATCGGAGGGTATTTATAAAAGGGCGGGGGTATAAAAAATCAAGCCGTCTTTGGGGGGGGAGCGATTAGCAATCGCTCCATGCGTCGCCTAAAGCGACTACTGTTGATGCTTGGCTTATTGCGTCCGTGCAGTCGAATGCAATTGTTCCTTGTTTGTTCACGCATCTTGCCGATCGTCAATATAAAAACAGGCCGGCTTGGATGGGTTTCCGCAAACAAAAAAAACGCCCCAGTGAGGGGCGTTTTTGTGCAAGCTGTAAGGGGGCGACTGACAAGTCGCCCGACCAAGCTGTAGTACATGTTGCCAGTATTATCAATGCATGTAGAGCATGAAAAACTAAAAAGGGGGCAAAACAGGGGGCTTTGGTTGGTGATTTTTTGTTTTTTGTCATCAAGCACCCTCAACACCTGCCGATCAACACGCATAAAAAAGCCGGTGCTTAAACCGGCTTTTGATATAAATTTGATTTGGTGCGCCTGCTAGACATTAATACTCAATTTTCTTTAACCGCCTCTCTGCAAGATCCTTATAAAAGCTATCACCATCACCTGACTTATTGATAATCAAATTTAGCCATTCACGGGTTTTTACCCAATTTTTACTGCTCCAATATGCTTGTGCAATTTGGTATCGAAAAGCTTGTAGATTAGAATCGGTTGGATACTCTTTTTCAAACGATGCGAATGACTCCAAAAGTTGTGGCATATATTTTTCAAATGATTCTCTAACTCCATACTTACTGCCATACTCGCCACGCTCCTCCCAGCCCAACAGGGTGCGCATCTTATCATGGTAAGCAACACGAGAAGCTACAGATTTTGGAAACTCACTAATAACTTTGTCATACCACTTTATTGCAGTTTCAACATGTGGAATCCAGCTAGAATCTATACTAAGAATTTCATTTTTCCCTTTTGACCAAAAATCTCCATGCCGAAGATATGACAATGCAACAGCATTTTCGATTGACTGATTTGCAGACCCACCAACAATCTCAGCAAGTTCATTTATTCTATTTTTAACTAATGTTGCTTGCTCAGAGTTTGGGTATTTTTTAGAGAGTTCTTGCCACGAATCAAGAGCAACATTGATTCGGCTCTCTTCAAAGGCAATACTACCAAGTAAATAATAAGCCTGGGCCTTAATAGAATCATCGGATTTGCTAAAGACTATATTAATTAGTTCTGTCTTTGCTTCTTTTAGTAATCCATGTTGATTTAGCATCGTAGCTTTTTCAATTGATGCAGCAAATGATGTAGACGCAACATGCAAATATAAGACAACAGATATTGCTACAATAGATAATGTTGCAGCAGATATTGCCAATAATCTCATTTTCATACTATTTCCTATGGGGTGACGAACAGGTGTCGATTGTGGTGTTTACCCGGCTTTGATTATTACAGTTAATGAAGAGCAGTGAAGAAATTATTGTGAGATGATAAATTTGTTTACTTCACCCTCCTGGACATTGACCTCCTTCGTTTGATAACCTCCTTGTTTACTGGTATCCACGTAATAGAAGAACCCGTTATTTCTGACAAAATTCACATCCCAGCTAACATTTACCGTGATAACCCACTTGCCCGATGGAACCTTATGAAACTCAAAGTTCCCTTGAGCATCACACTGGCTGCTCTTGAGCAGATTTTGTTCTTCTTGGCTTAGCTTTTCTATTGATGAGTATCCATTGCTAACATCATTAAATAACTGATTAAAATATTCTGTGTTTGGGTGCATTTCAACAGGATTCCCGGCACATGTAACCACTCCACCGCCTTTTTGGGTTAAGAACGCCTGACCTGTTACCGTGCTTGATCCGGTTTTATATCCTTCTTTGCTAAAAGTGGGCATTTTGTAAATGGGATTTCCATCTTTGCAACTAAAATACCTGCCAGTGAATAAATTGGTGTGTCCGCTCCGGCGCACAATAGCAGCATTTGAATTAACAATTGTCGCTCTCTTTTTAAACCACTCCTTGCAGTCATCTTCTGTGTCGGTGCATTGCTCCACTTTTCCATAATCAACACATGGCATCCCTTCAACCGAATTAAAAATACCAACATCCTGCCAACCGGGATATTTTAAATTTGCACAGCCAGAAAATAATAAGCAGGCAGTCACCATAATTAGCCTATTTTTCATAATGCACTCAATTAACAGGATTGATATTTTTAGCGCCATTACAATAGTAATAATCCGCTAGAGTAGTTGTTTGATCACTACCTTTTGGCCCCATCATACCCGTTGAAAATTGGCTATGATCGGATTTATCAGTGATGACAACCGTATTTGCATAGTATTTAGTTGCTCTTTTTTGATGCCATTCAAGGCAGCCGTTACCATCATCGCTGCAAGATTCTTGCATCTTATAGACACAGCTTTTATCTGGCATAGTGGATTCGATTCTCACATATTCCCAGTTGGGATATTTCAAATTCGCACACCCGCTCAGCAACACTACCGCCGCAATCACCATTTTATTTTTCATTATTATTCTTCCTTATGATTAACTAGCCTAAGATACCGCATAAGCGGCCTAATTAATAGTCAGTCAAGCCTACAAGATTCTATCGATCTAAAGTTAGTTGCTGTCCTCATAACAATGAATTCAGCTCAAAATCAGGATCGTTCGAGATAATCAAAAGCAGTTCAGCATGGCAACGCTGATCAGGAACACACCAACAGACCAGATCCTTACCTTTGAGATTAAGCTTAATATCTTCAATCAAGGCCGGGTTATCGATTAAATATTGAATATACAATTTTTTCACTTGCTCAAAATCGCCATCGACGCCCAATTTGTACGGATTGCCGTATTTACTGCTTCGATCAACATAAACTGAGCCGGTCGGGATCTTGTCTATATGGGCGTTTAATATCCTTGGCTTATCCATTAACGATACACGTTTTTATTAGCCTAACTGGTCTGCTTTCTGCTTGGGCTGCGTCGATGCGGATTTGCTGTTCATGACTCAATCCGGTCGAAGCGCGATAGATAATGACAAGCGGTAGAAGTGTTTTTCTTATCCGTGACTCCAACGCCAATAAGCGCCTTCCGATATTATTATTCATCGTCGGCGAACCTTTCAGCGGCCTGAATACGCACTGACAATGCAGGCGCTCTACCGCATAAATCATCATACAGTTGTTCACATCGAGCATAGAATGCGTCATCGCTTTCGCTGTCGAGCCGAAATAAATCAACATTGCAAACGGTACACACATCCGCATCGTCGCAAAATATCAGTGCGGGCATTGTTTCGAGTTTGTTTAACCGCTGCTCAAGAGCTGCAAGTCTTGCTGAGATGCTACTGGCCATGCTGTTGATCCTGTTTAAAAGATTGATAAAAATCCGATAACGATACAAATGGAACTGCATCTGCAATAGTGGTTAAGCCATAAAAATAATCTAAACCGAAGCATCTTGAATTAGTATTTTGTTGTGATTGTTCTAGGCGTAAAACCCGACTCTTTATTGATGCAATCATGCCGCACCTCGAACATAATCATAATCTGAATGATCCTCAAGCCAGGGCTTGTCCTCACAACCAGATAACCAAACCCAACTGTAGTGATTGCCATATAGAATTACACGCCTCTCTGAGCGTTCAGCTTGGCTAATTTGTGCCAGTTGTGCATCATTCGGCGCGTCATAACAATGCAGTATAAGCATGGGTTCTTTTGGGTGTGCTAATAGTTCAAGTGATTTTATTCTGCGAGATAAAACTGAATTAACCATGCGATGCTCCATTTTCCAAAGCGGCTATACGGTCGGATAACGTGGTAAATTCTTCTATCTTAATTTGTGCGGCCAGTCCTGAAAGTAACTGAGAACTTACGTCAGGTGCAAGCTCACCTCTAAGCGTTGCATCTATAATCAGTCGTCCTATTTCGGCAGTGTTATCGTCCGGTATCGAATTAATAACGATTGCTTCTGATACTGGGCGTAATGTCGGAACCGCTCTATCCATTAAAAGTTTCGCACTAGCGACATCGCCATTTTTAGCCTGCTTCATCAAGACATTAATAACATCGCCTATATCATCTGCGATTGACTGCCTTAATTTTTGTGCCGTAGAATTTCCTTTTGGCCTGCCGCTGGGGTTGGGGGAGGGTGAACCTTTTTTAAATGCCATTGTTATTCCTTGTTTTTATCAATTAAATCACGCCAAATAAGCCGCCTAAAACGCCATCTACGACGTGATAGGCAGTTACTTGATGTCAATGTATTAATTAACCGTTTTCTGTGCCTGAAAAAAAACCTTTGCCCTCAATATAGCCTCTAAATCCAGCAGGTACTTCTTGTTCCTGCGGTTGTTCAGATTTACAGAATAAACCATTTTTTAATGGTACATAGGTAAAAAAGGGAGTTGTATCGTCACGAATATTAGTTCGTATATTTACGAGGCCACCATTTGCCTTATGCTTCTGAATCTCCTGTTTTTGAAAGATATTCAAGTCTTGCTTGTATAGTTGATTCACGACTAATACTGAGTTTTTATTTGTAGCCATAATATTTTATTCCTATTAAATTAATCGTTGTAGTCATAACGAACAAACCCAACTCCAGGCACAAACTCACCGGCCACATCTTCGGGATGATTATTTGTTGGTGCGGATTGTCCTGATCGTGCCGATGTTAGTCTGTTGATGATTTCATGCTGGATCATCCCTTCAATTGATACTGCTGCGGGAGTTTTCGCCTTTAGCTTTGCTGCTTCTTCCTGTGAAACAAGTCTGCCTTGATACCAAACGGGTGCCGCTGGCCGTGATGCAGTCATTCTCTCGATAATCGGTAAATCGTTTAAATTTGCTGTCATTGTGTCGCTCCTAATTCTTTATAAATTTTTGATAATTCCCAAAAGGCAGTTGCCGTTTGTTGCATAGCCTTAATTTTTGGATCTTCGGCAACGGGTGTTATTGCCGCCGCTGGTTCTGGTAGGACAATATATTCAATGCCGTTTTTTACTTTGGAATTTGAATGGTAAGCCGTAAGTTTTGCTATGCTGTTATTCATTTAAACTCCTTTTAAATCAATTTGTTGTTGGTTATTGTATCACTATTTAACGAAGCTGACGAAGCTGACGACTCATGGCGTCCGGAACCCTGGCCTTGTCTCGATTAATGCCGGTGGATGCGGAGCGCCTTTACCGATTTGATAGTCGCGGGAGCCACGCCGGGACAGCTCAATGCAAACATAATCCAGTAATTCGCTATAGCATTTAACCGCCTGACTGTGCCTTGGGTTCAGTGGATCGTGGAAAGCGTGCATGTGATCTCGGTCAATATCGGCAAGTAATTGCAGGGCTTGGGTAATGTCGTCCATCAAGCATCGACCATCACGTTGTAACGGTGATACGCCTTGCCTGTGCTGGTTTCGGATTTGCCCTGATACGTTACAGCGACAATTGACCCATACGTTGCGCCTTGTACCCTTAGCTGTTCAGCAATGTACTTGTTTAACCAATAGCTAATCAATGTGCCATGCTGGGTTCTTACGACGAACTGTTCCTGCTGCCCATATTGGCTTTGAACGGTTTTTTTGTCGAAAAGCTCACCGACCAGGATGTCACCGACTTCCGGTGTCCATAAATCTATCGGTGCCGATACTCGCTGCACCATAGCGGCTATACGAGCGGCTTGCGTTGCAGGTAGATTGCTGGTTTGTTCTTGGTTGTTTTCAAAAGTATTCATTGTTAAATCCTTCGCCGGTATGGTGGCGGTAATAATTTGTTTATAAAGAAGTTGGTCTTAGTGCCAATTGGTGCCTACCTAAAGGTATAGGCACCAATCCGCACTAAATATGACTTGGTGCTGATTAGTGCTACGCACTATTCGGCACTATCGGCACTAAATTTATAACTCCTTCATTATCAATCGCCTGCTTACTATCTATAAGCTTTCTTAACTCACGATAAACGGCACTCGATGTATGTTTTCCATCAAGGTGATTAACAACATCTGTTTTTTTAGTGCCGATAGGTGCATCCTTTAAAAATGAAACTATAGATTTAGCGATTTCACTGTTTTTGGTGCTGGCTTTCTTTATTGGTGCGTCCGCAGCTAATATGATGCAGCTGGTTGCCGGAGCGCCCCATTTAGTAACACCCAGCTGAATAGATTCAAGCCTAAACCCAACACGTTCGCCCTTTGTTCCCAAATCACGCTGCTTAGTAATTTCACAACACCGGCCATCGGCTGTATCAGTAACTTCGATTTCAGTATCAACAGCAGCACGAACACCACTCCAACCTCGGGCACCGGCAGCGGCGTTTTTTCCGCAATGATGTATCAGGCAAAAATGAGCTTTTGTTTCTTCGCGGATTCTGTCGAAGCGTTTAACGACTAAACCCATGTCCTGCCCTGCATTTTCGTTGGCCCCAGCACTCAGTCTGGCTAATGTATCGCCAATGATTAATCTAGCTGTTTGGCTCGTTTCTTCTTCAACCTGCTTGATAACTTTAATTAGCAAATTGGTATCAGAATCATGAGAAAATAAATCGATAGGATTTTGAACAATGGCAAAATTAGGAACTGTTACACCGTGATAATTCTGATATGCCTGTATTCTTGAAATAATCGAAGACGGCGATTCGGTTGCCAGATAAATAATAAGTCCTGGTTCCGTATTTCTACCCATCCATTTGATACCGCGAGCCATAGAACACGCCATATCGATGAGAAGAAAGGTTTTTCCGCTGTTGCTGTCGCCGTAAACAATTGAACCGGCTCCGGCAGTAAAAACACCTTCAAGGATTTCATCGGGAGCCTGAAATACAGCTGGTATCTCAGATGCCATAATGGTGTTGTGTATGCGTTTACCATTCAATGTCTGGCTAACATCTTCGCCATCATTAGCCGCGCCATTGTCCCGGTGGATGTATCCATCATTATCAATCTTAAAATTCGCATAAATCATGCTACGACCTCAAATGCTGACCAATTCACTGATGTTGTAGCGGTGCCCTTCATGTGCTGAATTTGATTGTGTTTTTCGAGCGTTAGGCCATTGACTATAAATGACCGACCAACTGTGATTAATGCCGCTTTTTCATCGCTGTTATGCTCCAAAATGGTATAGCAACTAAAACTATCGTGAGGCTTGCCATTGTTCAATGGATCATTTCCGTGGTGGCTGTAAACGCGCTCAACTCCATCAACGCATTGTGAGCAAATTTGAATTCCCGGTATTGATGTTTCACGACAATGCGGCGGCATAAGACGACTGCCAAAATATCTATAACCTTGCGATTGCAAGTAATAAACAGGTGATTTCCAATGCTCATTGAATAGCTGAATGGGCGATATTTTTAGACCGGTATAATCGTTTTTAACAGGAGCGGGGCGATATATCGGCTCAGGTTGTATCGTTGGATGGGCGGCTGCATAGGCGGCGCAAATGGCATCTGCATCTTGCTTGTTACCCTCTAAAAATTCGTAGAATTTAAACAGGTGCTTGCGTTCTGCTGGTACTCTAGGCAAGAACCAGGGCTGTGACCAAGTACGATTTTCGCTCACATTGAACAGTAAGCAATTTTCAGCGTGTAGAAGTTCGTGGAAGTGATTGAGCAATACCGGCAATTGTTGGCGGGTATATTTAATGAATATCAAAACTCGATATTTATAGTAGTCCGGGCCTTGTTCGCCGTTTGAAAAGCTCGAATAAATAACATGAGGCACACTCTGTCTGGCTAATATTTGATGCACTAATGCCGGGTCAGGCGCGGGCGCTACAATTTCACCATCTTCCGTAATGCGAGAATCACCATCCAAAATTAAAACATCAGCTGTATCTGGTGCCGCTTTATCATTGCGAATAGTGCCGTTGTAGCGCACAAAATAACTGCCGTTTTTCTTGCCGACAGTGACTTGTTTTAATCTGCTAGCCAAACATCGTGCGTCATCAAATACCCAAGGCTTCAATGATGTGCTATTAATATCGCTTTCACATATCGAAAGTGCAACCTTTACACGTTCCCGCTGCTGCGCATCATATTCTTCGTCGGTTAATTCATCGGCTACAGCTACAGTTCCAGCATTGGCGGCTGTCGCGACAGGTTCGGGATCTGCGTTAACATCAACTGCTTCGATAGTGCCGGATACGGCGATAAAATCGACAGCATCAGCTTCTACGGGCAAACTTTCAACAAGGCTCAACTTCGGTTTATTTTTTGATCCAAGTGGACGACTCATAAAACCACCACCAGCACCAGCAAGGCCAGCAATTCAGCAAAATAAATTAATTCAGGATAGCGCATAAAATATACGGCCATCATTACGCACCGCCTTTGATCGAACGACCTTTAGTGCCGAGCCATAAGGCCAAATCTGTGTGCTTAATGGCATATTTACCGTCTATTTTTTCGGCTGGCAACTGCTTTAAACGAATTGCATTTCTAACGGTTAAAGTGCTGTAATTACTAAGATATGCCGCGTTGTAGATTGTTAATAATTGTTCGTTTGACATTTGAGTCCTCAAAGTCGTTATTTAAAATAACGTCTAAGGCTCATGTATGCGGAATGTAGGGGATGCAAAAAAATAAAAACACTAGCGCATATTTTATTATGCGCATATAGGTGCTATACTTTAAATGTACAGGTGTCTAATCAGTACATTATTTCTACAAATCGCAAACATAACCTTTTCGACGAGTTATATGTTTGTTGTTACAAAATGAAATACCGAATCAAAAATAAAGGGGCTGCATATCGCTAAATATGCAGCTTTTTTTTTGTTTCTTCATTACTGTAAATACTAATACTAATTCACTGGCAGTGCAAGTTCACATAACCGTTATCGTGTCAACATATTTTTGTAAAGCTTTTATTATTTGTTTTCGGTAATCGCTGCACGCCTTTATTCATAAGGCATCAATTAAAAATGATAACGCGTTTATGCCGCAACAATAGCGGTCAATACCATCATATTGCTGTCGCAATCGGTGCCGGTGGTGATGTTTGTATAATGCCGATTACGCCACCCTAGCCAACTCAAGCTCGACAACCAATCGTTTGATTTCAGCATCGGACTTTCCAGCTATGCGGGCTTTGTTGATTGCATCAACTTCGTTTTGAGGCCATGCAACACGATAACCGCCGATTTGTATAGGACGAGTAAATAAGCCTTGCTGGATTTTTCGGTATATAGTTGATCTGCTGTCGCCGGTTGCCTGTTCGACAATGGGACGTCGTAGCAGTGGGTTTATGGCGGGTAAAATGGAGCTTGTTGTAACCATGAGCTTACCTAATAAGGTTCGCGCCGCTGCGGGATTGCTGCGGACTCTGGTTGCAGATTTTGAACAGTTGAGCTATGCGGTTGTTCGAAGTCGGTTAAGTTATAACCGATTCGGTTATGTTTCTCGTCGTTAGTGGCTTGCGGGCTATAAAAGATTTTTAGCTTGGTTTAAATATTTACGAATGGTGTCATCAGAAATGTTAATACCTTGCCTTTGGAGTTTTGCGCTTAGGCCGTTTTTATCGCCGGTTAAACTGTTTCGGGGACTTGTTAGGTCGTACCCATAAGCATCAATCGCCATACCGATAATCAGCTTTAACATGGTGTTCCGTTCAGTTTCTGTCAACATGGTTTTTGCTTGGGTCGGTTCATGTGGCTTTGCAAGAATCAATGTCATGGGTTTGCTTGTATCAATCCTGAAATAACAATTCTCTTCATCGTTAGGCTTACATAGCATATGCCATAAACCTGTAAGGTGCTTGTCTGGGTGTGTACTTAGCATAAGTTGCGTAACGCCATCAAAATTTTGGGTGTGTCTGTATGCCATTTCATCACTAGGGCATAGACTAAAAACACCATAAGCTTCTTGATTAGGTGTTAGCTGATCTACGTCAGGTTCTTCGGAATGGTAGTGCTGAGAAACTTCAATCCAATACCCATAACCACGGAAAAATACATCTATCAAAGTAACACTCCATTAAAATGATAAGTCGTCTTGAAAGGGAATAACCGAAAACGGGGGACGAATCCCGCTTGTTGCTCCGTCGAGCTATCCGGTCAATTTGGATCATACTACTTTTCTGAATGTCGCTTGTATAACGGTTCGTTCGGTCATAATGGTATCAAGAAAATTAGCCCATGATTGCAGCATTTCCATTCGTTGCTGTTTATATTGAGCATGCGAATAAACGCCAGCCATGCCGGGTATTGCGTGACTGAGTGCGGTTTCTACGACTTCGGGGGAGTGACCTTGTTCTCTTAAATGCGTTGATGCTGTATGGCGGTGATCGTGGATGTTGTAATCAATAATGTCACCGTCTGCGAGTGCAGCATTATGAGTTGGGTCAAGGTTCTGACTACGCATGGCGATATTGTTATTAGTAGCTGCCGGTAATACCCACTGACTACCACCGCCAAGGCGCTGAAGCTCATGCAGCATTTCAATGGCTTGGGTCGGGAGCATGACCAGATGATCTTTCTTTGTTTTCATCCGGCCAGCCGGTATTAACATCTCGCCTTTATCGAAGTCAATTTCGCTCCAGGCCGCGCCGCATAACTCCGATTTACGTAACGCCAGCATCAGAAGCAGGTGCAATGCCAACTTATAACCTCGATAGCAAGGGGACTGATAAAGGCCGACTAAATAGCGTTTAATCTCCGGTGTCGATAGCCAGCGTGTGCGCTTGTTGCGGTTGCCGACTCTCGCCGCCTTAATCAAAGCTGCCGGATTGTGTTTGCAATAGTCATGCTCAACGGCATAGCCAAATATTCGGTCTGCCCATCCATGCGAGAGTAGGGCAGTTGCCACGCCCTTATGTTCTCTAAGGTCGTAGATCAATTCTCGAAGCTTGGCTACGTCTATCAGTTCCAGTGGCGTATCTTTCAGCTTGGGTAATAAGTGCAGTACGACCGGCCGCCATCCTTTGTCCGGGTTTTTCCATTTCATATCAACCCATTCAGTCTTATATTTGTCGGCGGCATCGCCAAAAGTCATTAGTGCTTGGGCTTCTTCAATTTCCTTGGTGGCTGCTGCTTTGGCTTCGATCTCCTTAATACTGAAACCGTCGATAATCATCTGTATAGCTCCGGGGTTATCAAGTAGCGACGAAGGATGCCTATCAAATGTAATCAGTTCTCTGGCTACTGCATGAATTTTTCTGGCATTGACTAAACTGATCTGTGGATAGTTCCCGTAATGGTATTTATCCTTTTTGCCTTTTAGTCTGAATTCATAGCGCCAAGTCTTTGTCCCCTTTTTTCGGATTACCAGCGAAAGGCCGTCACCGTCCCCCATTTGATAATCTTTTGTGGAGGGCTTGGCTTTCTTGATCTCGGTGTCTGTAAGTGACATAAGGTGTCCCCTTTTTTTGTCTATTTTTGACAATTTTACAGAATTTTTTGAAAAGGGGACATAAAAAGGGCAAAAATAACGGGATTCAGTGGTTTTGTGTGGGAACGTCTGGGCATAAAAAACCCCGCTAAGTCATATAACTTGCGGGGTCTTGGGTCACTCTGAGCCTGTTAGAAACAGGCTTGAATGTTACAAGCTGTAGTACATATCGTATTCTGCTGGGTGTGTGCTCATACGAATGCGAGTCACTTCTTCCATTTTCAGATCGATGTAGCCGTCAATTGCGTCGTCAGTGAAAACACCGCCGCGTGTCAAGAATTCACGGTCACTGTCCAGAGCGTCCAGCGCTTGGTCGAAAGAGTGGCAAACTTGCGGGATGTTTTTTGCTTCTTCTGCTGGTAAGTCGTACAAATCTTTATCCATAGCATCGCCAGGATGGATTTTGTTTTGAATGCCGTCCAGACCTGCCATCAACATTGCTGAGAATGCCAGATAAGGGTTTGCAGTGGAGTCAGGGAAGCGAACTTCGATACGACGGCCTTTTGGGTTGTTAACAAAAGGAATACGGATAGAAGCTGAACGGTTACGTGCAGAGTAAGCCAGCATAACAGGGGCTTCAAAGCCTGGAACCAGACGTTTGTAGCTGTTGGTTGAAGCGTTGGTGAAAGCGTTCAATGCTTTAGCGTGTTTGATGATACCGCCGATGTAATACAGCGCTGTTTCAGACAGGCCGCCGTACAGGTCGCCAGTGAACAAGTTAACGCCGCCTTTAGCCAAAGATTGGTGAACGTGCATACCGCTGCCGTTGTCGCCTACCAGAGGTTTAGGCATGAAAGTCGCTGTTTTGCCGTATGCGTGGGCGATGTTGGCGACGACATATTTCAATTCCAGAACTTCGTCAGCTTTTTTAACCAGTGTGTTGAACTTCACGCCGATTTCGCACTGACCGGCCGTTGCAACTTCGTGATGGTGGACTTCAGTCGTTTGGCCCATTTCTTCCAGCGTCAAGCACATTGCAGAACGCATGTCTTGAAGTGAATCGACAGGAGGTACTGGGAAATAGCCGCCTTTAACGCCAGGACGGTGACCGGTGTTGCCGTCTGGATAAACTTTTTCTGAGTTCCAGCCCGCTTCTTCTGAATCGACTTTGTAGAAAGAGCCGCTCATATCGGTGCCCCAGCGGACATCGTCAAAGATAAAGAATTCGTTTTCAGGGCCGAAGAATGCAGTGTCTGCAATGCCGGTTGATTTTAAATAGGCTTCTGCGCGCTTGGCGATAGAGCGCGGGTCGCGTTCGTAGCCTTGCATGTTGTTCGGCTCAATGATGTCGCAACGCAAGATTAATGTATTGTCATCAAAGAACGGATCCATAACCGCCGTAGAGGGATCAGGCATTAAAATCATGTCTGATTCGTTGATGCCTTTCCAGCCGGCAACGGAAGAACCGTCAAACATGTTGCCTTCTTCAAAGGTATCTTCGTCGATAGAATGAGCAGGGAATGTTACATGTTGCTCTTTACCACGGGTGTCACAAAAACGAAAATCGACGAATTTTACGTCGTTTTCTTTGATCAGTTTAAGTACTTTTGCTGCAGACATTTATTTCGTCTCCTGAGATGAGTTATGTGGGATCAGCATTTATGCCAAACGGCGTAACGATACCATTTTTTTTGATGCATTAGCCACTAAAAAAACGAGACGGAATAAACGGCGTTTTTAGAGCAGGAATGAGCGGACTGGCTAACGCCCAATTATGGTGCTCAAACAGTCTGGGTCGCCCAAAATCTGTGCGGATTATTTTTGCTCTGTTATGTTAAGGCCATGATTGACAGCGTGTTTCAGTTCATTGGTTTTTTTAGTAGGTGTTTTAACTTATTGAAAATAAATGAAATAAATCTAGTATGTTTGAAATTAGCTGGCTAAAAATACGCAATAAAAATGCAGTTGGCATTTTATTTGCTTGTGGTTGTTTAGGGGGCATTTTGCTTTGAGTTTAATCAATTCTTAAGGAATTTTAATTATGAAAAACCATTTAAACGATAAACGTTTTAGACTAAAGCCGGTGGCTTTGGGAATAGCGCTGGTTTCTGTTTTTGGTGTGGCGCAGGCGAAGAGTTTGACTGAGGCCAGTACTTTGCTCGAAACGGTAGGTGATCCCAACGAAAGCAAGTTCATGAAAGATATTGGATTGAAAATCGGTGGTTGGGCCAACGCCGGAATCACTTATAACGCGGCAAGCCCTGATAATAATTTCAATGGCCCGGTTACTTTCGGCGACCGTTCCGGTGAATTCCAGTTAAACCAATTGAATATATTCGCGCAACGCGCCGTGGCGGCAGAAGGCGATGCATGGGACTTCGGCGGACGCGTCGATGCCATGTTCGGTACGGATGCTATTTTTACCCAGGCTTACGGCGTTCCCGCATTTGATGTGAATACCGGGCAACCCATGAATCGGAGTCATTGGGATCTCAATATGCTCGGCAGCAATGATAACCGCTTTTACGATATTGCGCTGCCTCAAGCTTATGCTGAGATTTATGCGCCTCTCGGTAATGGTTTAAATATTAAAGCCGGTCACTTTTATACACCGATTGGCTACGAGACAGTTCCAGCCCCCGACAACTTTTTCTATACCCATGCCTACACCATGCAATATGGCGAACCGTTCACCCATACCGGCGTGATGGGCAATTATACGGTTGATAAAAACTGGGCGGTGATGGGCGGAGCCACCACCGGCAGCGCCACCGGCGGTTGGGATGGCGGCTTCGACAAACAACTGGGCAACTGGGGCGGCTTGGCAGGCGCTACCTGGACTAGCGATGACAAGGATACTTCAGCCAATATCAGCGGCACCTATGGCGCCACATCTGAACACAGTAACCAAGCTTGGGGCCTGTACAGTATAGTGTTGAAGCATAACATCACGGCTAAAACGCATCTGGTTTTACAACATGATCATGGTTATGCCAACGGAGTCTTATTGGGCGGTGCGGCCAAAGATACCGAATGGTATGGCTTAAACTCGCATTTAACCTATGACATCAAAGATAATCTGACCGCGGGAGTGCGGGCTGAATGGTTCCGCGATCAAAACGGTTTTAGAGTTTGCTCGCCGGGTCGTGTAGCGGCCGCTACCAACGGCGCAGGAAACAGTTATGCCATTGGCGGTCAAGCCAATAACAGCACTTGTAATGCTGCCAGCTACTATGCAGTCACGGCAGGGGTGAATTGGAAGCCGATGAAATGGTTGAATATTCGTCCGAACGTTCGTTATGACTGGGTTGATGGGAAAGTTGCCGCAGGCGGACAGTACCGGCCATTCGGCAATGCCAAGCAGGATCAATTCCTGTTCTCTACTGATTTCGCAGTCAACTTTTAATTATAGTTTGGTGGGAGACGGCTAAAGATAGGTGCCTTACGGGTGTTTGGACGGATTTTGCTCCTCGGTAATTGCTCCTGCATTACTTTACTGCACGCCATTCGCGGCGTTATGTAATACCTGCTCCCCTCGTTCATGAGTGGGAGCAGGAGCCGCGTAGCGGTGAGCCGAGGCATTTCTCCCACTTAGGCTTTTGATCACTGGATATTGAATTTATACAAGAGGCTCAAATGAAACTGATAACTGCTGTTGTTAAACCCTTTAAGCTCGACGATGTTCGCGAGGCGCTTTCGGATATAGGGGTTTCCGGAGTAACCGTTACCGAAGTCAAAGGCTTTGGTCGTCAAAAAGGACATACCGAGCTTTATCGCGGCGCTGAATATGTGGTTGATTTTTTACCCAAGGCCAAAATTGAAGTGGCTGTGGCTGACAATATGCTGGAGCAGGCTGTAGAGGCGATTACCAAAGCGGCCAACACCAGCAAAATAGGTGACGGTAAAATTTTTGTAACCAATTTAGAGCAGGTTGTCCGGATTCGCACCGGGGAAACCGGCGAAGAAGCGCTTTAATATTAAGGGGGAACTATGAAACAACTTTTAACTACCTTTATCCTGTTCGCCTTGCTGGGTTATGCAGGATTCTCTTTTGCCGAAACTGCCGTTCCGGTTCCGCCCGCCGCCAATAAAGGCGATACCGCATGGATGATCGTCGCAACCGTGCTGGTTATCCTGATGGTCATTCCCGGATTGGCATTGTTTTACGGCGGCATGGTGCGCGCCAAGAACATGCTGTCCATGTTGATGCAAGTGTTTGTGATTTTCTCGATGATGGCCATATTGTGGGCGATTTACGGTTACAGTATCGCGTTTACCGAGGGTAACGCTTTCTTCGGCGGACTTAGCAAAATGTTCCTTAAAGGCATAACGCCTGACTCGCTTGCAGCCACTTTCAGTAAGGCTGTTTACGTGCCTGAGTATATTTACGTCGCATTCCAGTTGACTTTCGCGGCAATTACTCCGGCGCTGATTGTTGGAGCGTTCGCCGAGCGGGTTAAGTTTTCTGCGGTACTGTTGTTTATGTTCCTGTGGTTCACATTCTCTTATTTGCCGATGGCGCACATGGTTTGGTATTGGACCGGTCCTGATGCTTATACTGATGCATCGGCGGCGGAAGCGGCTACTGCTACGGCTGGGTTTTTGTTCAAGAAAGGCGCGTTGGATTTCGCAGGCGGCACGGTCGTGCATATCAACGCCGGTATCGCGGGCTTAGTGGGCTGTTTGATGATAGGCAAGCGTATCGGTTACAAAAAGGAATCGCTTGCACCGCATAGCGTAACGATGACTATGATTGGCGCTTCCTTGTTATGGGTGGGCTGGTTTGGCTTTAACGTCGGTTCCAACCTGGAAGCCAATGGTCTTGCCGCTTTAGTCTTCGTCAATACGTTATTGGCCAGCGCGGCGGCTACTCTTGCATGGGTTGGCGCTGAATGGCTGTTGCGAGGCAAACCCAGCATGTTGGGCGGAGCTTCCGGCGCTGTTGCAGGTCTTGTTGCTATTACGCCTGCCTGTGGTTGGGCAGGACCGATGGGCGCTATTATGCTAGGTCTAGTCGCCGGTGCAGTTTGTTTCTGGGCGGTTACCATGCTGAAAGGTGCGCTGGGTTATGATGACTCTCTGGACGCTTTCGGTGTCCACGGTATTGGCGGAATTATCGGTGCGCTGGGTACCGGCATCGTTGCGAGTCCGTCGCTGGGCGGAACTGGCGTTTGGGATTATGTTGCCAACGGCGTAGCTGAATACAGCATGATCGGTCAAGTCACGAGTCAGGCATGGGGCGTGGGCGTCTGTATCATCTGGTCCAGTGTCGTATCCTTTATTGCTTACAAGATCGTGGATATGGTGATCGGACTTCGGGTTAGTGAAGAGGTCGAGCGTGAAGGGCTTGATGTTTCCGAGCATGGCGAAACGGCGTATCACAGTTAATTTAATGGTGAACTTTCCTTAAAGGTAAGTCTTTTCGGGAGAACGGGCGCGCAATGCGCCCGTTTTTGCGTTTTAAGAAAAAGCAACGATGTAGAAAAAACACGTCAGTCCTTGTTTTTAAAAGGTCTATTAATTGTATGTTGATTAATAATTCACTATGATTGCTGCCGATGTTACCAACACTTTTGCTATCTAATTGAGAGAGAACATGAAATTAATAACAGCGATCATTAAACCATTCAAAATGGATGATGTCAGAGAAGCATTATCCGAAATTGGCGTTGCGGGCGTTACCGCAACAGAAGTAAAAGGCTTCGGCCGTCAGAAAGGCCACACCGAGTTGTACAGGGGGGCCGAGTATGTAGTCGATTTTCTACCTAAAGTTAAACTGGAAATCGCTGTCGCTGATGATGTGCTGGACAAGGCCGTTGAAACTATCGTTAATGCGGCCAATACCGGAAAAATCGGCGATGGAAAAATATTTGTATCCAATTTGGAACAGGTTATTCGAATTAGAACGGGTGAGACCGGAGAGGATGCCATTTAGGCGCAAGGAAAAAAAATGTTGTTAAACATAATAAATAGAAGGCTGTTTTTAGGCCTCTTGCTGTTACCCGATCTTGCTTTTGCGGATCAATTAAACCAAGCCAATACGGCTTGGGTTTTAACATCGACGGCCCTGGTTTTGTTTATGACAATACCGGGATTGTCGTTATTTTATGCCGGATTGGTTAGAAGTAAAAACGTGCTGTCGGTATTAATGCAGTGCTTTGCGATTACCTGTCTGGTTTCGATTTTGTGGCTGGCCGGCGTTTACAGTTTTATATTCGCCGACGGCGGAGATTTGCAAAAACTGATCGGCGGCGCTTCTAAAGCGTTCCTGCCGGGCATCGGCGTGGAGTCATTGAAAGGCGACATTCCCGAAACAGTCTTCTTCATGTTTCAGATGACTTTTGCCATTATTACCCCGGCGCTGATCGTCGGCGGTTTTGCCGAGCGGATGAAGTTTTCGGCGATGCTGTGGTTTAGCGGCTTATGGTTAATCGTGGTTTATCTGCCGATCTGTCACTGGATGTGGGGCGGCGGCTGGCTGGCTGATTTAGGCGCGATGGATTTTGCCGGCGGTATCGTCATCCACGTTAATGCCGGTGTTGCGGCGTTGGTCTCCGCGTTGGTATTGGGCAAAAGAAAAGGCTTCCCCAACACGGCCATGCCGCCGCACAACATGACCATGGTAGTAACCGGCGCAGGCATGTTGTGGGTCGGTTGGTTCGGGTTTAATGCAGGCAGCGCATTGACCGCAGACGGGCACGCAGGCATGGCGATGCTGGTGACCCACATCGGCGCGGCTTCCGGCGCTTTAACCTGGATGTTTATAGAGTGGAAGCGCTTTAGCAAACCCAGCGTATTGGGTATCGTTACCGGTATGGTTGCAGGATTGGGCACCATCACTCCGGCTTCCGGCTTCGTCGGACCTTTCGGCGCGCTGGTGATTGGCATTACCGCCGGTGTCGTCTGTTTTTATGCGACCCAGTATGTAAAACGCACCCTGAAAATCGATGATTCTTTGGACGTATTTTCCGTTCATGGCGTAGGCGGCGTGACCGGCTCATTGTTGACCGGCGTTTTCGCGGCAAGCAGTTTGGGCGGCCTCGGTTTGGCTGAGGGCGTTTCAATCATGGAGCAAGTCAGCGTTCAGGCCTTGGCGATTGTCGTTACGGCGGCCTGGAGTGGATTATTCAGTTTCCTGATTTTGAAATGTTTGGATAAATGGATAGGCTTGCGGGTCACTTCCGATGAAGAAGTGCAAGGTCTGGATACTGTCCTGCACGAAGAGACCGGATACCTTGATTTATAGGTTTGGTCGATAGCATCCTGAAAGGCGGTTCCTCAGTAACCTGAGAGCCGCCTTTTCTGTTTATAATGGCGGTAAGTTAAAGCTGATTGGGTCGCCGGATTTTATGAAAGTTCCACACATACCATCAAAAATAAAAATAGCTATTTTTATAGCGGGCGGTCTTTTCGGTATCTATACCGCGCTGGGCTTTTACTTGTTGCCGATGTTGGTCAAGTCGAAGTTACCGGAACTCATTCAGCAGCAAACCGGCAGGAAAGCGTCTGTTGCAACGGTTCGGTTCGATCCCTTTTCGTTACAGTTAAGCCTGCAGGGATTTGCGCTACAAGAACCGGACGACCGGCTGTTTGTCGGCTTTGATGGTTTTTTTATCGACATCAATGCGCTGCAATCCATTAGTCAGACGGCTCTGGTTATTGATAAAGTGTCGCTGAACAAGCCGGTTGTCCGCATCGCCAAAGGTAAAGACGGTACATTCAATTTTAAAGACCTGCTCAAGAATAGCAACGAAGCCGAACAGGATGACGGTAAGGTTTTTCCGGTAAACATTGCCAAACTGTCGATGACCGAAGGGAAACTGGACTGGGAAGATGCGCATTTTAGCAGTCCCGAAAAGGAGACTGCTTATCCGATCAATCTCGTGATTGATAACTTAACGACTCAGGCGGATAAACCATCCAACTTAGGTCTATCCCTGGAATTAAATTCAGGCGGTAAGCTCGATTGGCAAGGCGCTATTAGCCTCAATCCGCTGTCTTCATCCGGGCATATTAAACTGGAAAAAGTACAATTGCCGAGAATCCGGGCGTTGGCCTTGCAGGATTTTGTACAGCTGGATTTACAAGGCTATGAACTGTTCGAGGCCGATTACAAGGCCGCTTATGTTAATAATCAATTTAACGTTAACCTCAATCAAGGCAAGTTCGAACTGCACGATTTTCAGGTTTCCCAAAATTCGCAAGATAAACCACTGGTTAAAATGGTCAGGTTTGCTGTGCAAGGCATCGGTTTTAATCTTGAAAAACACGAACTGACGGTCGAGTCGGTTGCTGCAAATGATGCTGATTTTAAGGCATGGCTGAATCCGGACGGTGTTTTCAGTTATCAGCCCCTATTGCCGATTGCAAAAGCTGAAGAAGCTCCCGGTGAGCCGGTGGAGAAAACGTCGTGGAGCATCAAGGTCAATAATATAGCGCTCAATAATTGCGGACTTACCTTTGAAGATCAGACGCTAAAAAAACCTATCATCATTACCGCCAAGCCGATCAATTTTCAGCTGACAAATTTCAACAACGAAGCGGGTGCAAGCCTGCCTTTTCAGCTCAGTGTCGGATTAAATGAAACCGGTTTGATAAAGCTTGACGGCAACACTGTTATCGACCCCTTATCCGCGCAGATGGTCGTTGATGTTAAAGATATTGATCTGGAAAAATTTCAGGCGTACGTCGATAAATTCGCCAGACTGGATGTTATCAATGGGGCGTTGGCTATTGACGGCAAGCTCTTGGTTGCCAAATCCGCACAGGATAAACTGGATATTAAGTTCACCGGCAATACCAAAATCGCCGATTTAATCACCCGCGATCAGTTGAAGAACAAGGATTTTGTGAAATGGGAGAATTTAGCGCTGAACGGCATGGATGTTGATTTACCGGCAAATCAATACAGCGCTGAAACACTGATCATCAATAAACCTTATGCCAGAGTTATCATCAAACAGGACAAGACCGTTAATTTTGGCGACATTATGATAGCCGATAAAAACGATGAGAAAGGTAAGGACGCTACCGTTAAAGCCGCTAAAATCACTCAGACAGACGCACAGAAACCTAAATTTAAATTGGGCAAGATTCAGGTTATTGACGGCTCTTCCGATTTTTCCGATTTTTCGCTGATTTTGCCGTTCGCTGCGCAAATCAAAAGCCTGGACGGCGGCGCAAGCAATATTTCCTCAGAGCAAAAATCTACCATCAAAGTCGATTTAAAGGGTACGGCTTATGATCTTGCGCCAGTCGACGTCAAGGGCGAAATCAGTCCTTATCTGGGCGATTACGATGTGACTGTGAATTTTACCGGTATGCCGATGCCGTTGATTTCATCGTATATGGTGCAATTTGCCGGGTATAAAGTTGAAAAAGGCAAAATGTCGCTGGAGCTGAATTACAAGGTTGCCAATAGGGAACTGACGGCATCCAACAATATATTGATTGACCAGTTCGAACTGGGCGAAAAGGTTGAAAACCCCAATGCTGTGTCATTGCCGCTGGAACTGGCGGTGGCTTTGATGAAGGATTCCGAAGGCAAAATTAAAATTCATGTGCCTATTTCCGGGAGTTTGGAAGATCCAAAATTCAGCGTGAGTCACATTCTTGTTGATGCGTTGGTTAATAGCATCAGTAAAGTGATCACTTCGCCTTTTCGTGCGTTAGCCTCGTTGATCGGTAGTGAAGAAGATTTAAGTACCATCGACTTTGCTGCGGGCGATGCCGTATTAACTAAGTCGCAAATCAGCAAGCTGGGCGATTTGGCCAAGGCGTTAAAAGCACGTCCGGTTTTAAAGCTGGAAATTAAAGGCGCGGCTTATCAGGAGCAGGATTGGCCGGCGGTCAGCGACGATGCTTTATACGATCAGCTAAAAAGAATAAAAGCCGCCGAAGTTAATAAGCAGGGCGGCAGAAAAATACGCGCGGAACATGTTGTAATTTCCGATCAGGATTACCGGCGTTTGATGGAACAGCTGTTTGCTGAAAAATTTCCGCTGATGGTGGAAAAATCGTTGCTGGGTACGTTGCGCCTGGTCGGTAGTAAGGCTGATACCAGCACAGACGAGTTTTATGCAGTCGCCAAGCAGAAGCTGTCAGCCATTATCAAGCCGGAAGAGCAGAGGCTAAAAAACCTGGCCGCAGAAAGAGCGCAAGCGATTGCCAACTATATCGTGCAAAAAGGCGGCATCGCCAACGAGCGGGTATTTATATTGGATACGGCAATTGATCCTGCAAGGGAAGGCAACGGGATTGTCAGTTTGTTGTCTTTGAAAGCGGATTAACTGCTGCTGACTAATCAGGCGCTTTTTTAGCTTTAGCGCTCCATTACTGAAGGCCGGAGCTTGGACAAGATCCGGTTCCCAATCAAGCGATTAGGAACCGGAAAGTCTTATATTATTTGCCTTTTGTATCGGTTGTGGTGGTAGAGGTCGATTCTTTAGTTGTAGTTGGTGCTTCAGGCGAGGCGGGTGTTGTAACGCTTTTGGTGGAGGTTGAGGTAGAGGAGGATTCCTTTTCTTTGCTACAGCCGGCCAATAATGCCAAAGCAACTAAACCAATAGCTATAATTTCTTTGTTTTTCATAGTATTATCCTATTATTAAGTTTTATTAGAGGGTTTCTTTATCCGAAGATACTTCACTTAATGCCGTTTTTTCCACGATCCGTCGGAATTTGCCGACAGTTTCCAACGCCAAAGGGACTTTTACCATCGTCCCATCAAGGCTTTGCCATTCCCACGCAATACCTTCCATCTCATCGTATTCTAAAAGTACACGACCAGCATCCTTTTGCTATCTGGCGATTGTTGCCCCGCCGGGTTCCCGATAATCAATAGCGCCAAGTCAGGGAACCGGATTTTCCAGGAAAAGATGGGGCTGTACCAATTAATAATACCGGAAAAACGCTCGTCTTTCTGTACGTTAACGAACAGACGAACGAGAAATGCAGCTGTAGATTAACTCCTGAGTAGATGTATGAAACCAGACGGGCAGGGGCTTCAGCTTTGCTGCGCGGCAGTGTTGATGAGCACGATCAGAAAGCAATACGAGCGGTGCCAAGTTGAAGACCGATGGATCAGAAGGCCATACCCTACTTTTTACCGGGTCTAACGATCCGAGCCTTTATGTAAAAGTACCATCCGGTAATTATTATGGTTATGGCATTCAGGGATGGGCATGTTGTCAAAAAGGTCATGGTGAGTTCGGAACATGGAGCCAGTATGGTTGAAGGTGACTAGCCCAGACCTTGTCAGCGAGCCATTCAATGAAATGAGCGATTAAGCTCAATTAAATGTCTAATTTTTTTGGAGAACAGCTATGACTTTGGATCAAATCGAAGGCAAATCGGTAGAACTAAAAGGGAAGTTTGAGATGAAACGGAAGCACGTTCTGAAAAACACTTCCGACCGAACCGCAGGGCAGAGGCGAGTAACCATTAGAACATTCTTGGTGCCGGGCGTGATAAGTCTCGCATTTGGCCTCAGTGGGTGCATGATCGTCGATTCACCGATCAAGGGGGTTCTGGGTACCGAGGTTATCTGGGGTGATATAGCGACGGGGAAAGCGGGTTCTGCTACCCCTACATCGAAGGAGGGCAAAGCCTGTGCGGAGTCCATCCTGGGCTTGCTGGCCCGCGGCGATGCCAGTGTACGCGCTGCTAAGGAAAACGGCGGCATCACAGAAGTCACTTCAGTGGATCACTCGGCGAGGAATTTCTTAAATATCGTCGGCGAGTGGTGCACGATAGTGAAGGGCCACTAGGCATCTTGCTCTCGATTCACAGATGTCAATGAAAAGGAAGGTGCGGCGTATGGCCATTGGGTCGTACCTGTCTACGCGACGTGGGACTGGGGGTTCGCCGAGTTCCACTGAGTGTACAAAGACTCACATCGTCCGGGTGGTGAGCGCCAAGTTCAAGGCGATACCCATAGAGGGGCAGGCCTGCCGACTGAAATTCATCCGTCGCGCGAACGATACGTTTCAGTTCACTTGCGAGACCCGCGGAGGACGCCCGCCGGCCTCGAGTCTCTTCGACATCGTAGCCCCATGAAACAGGCTTGGCTAGAATTGCCGGAACGGAGCAACCTGTTCTGGTTGAATACCATCAACTGGATCTCCCTGCGGGTCGGGCGGTGGCTGTCCTGCCTCCTGCTTTACCCGATTACAGCTTATTTCGTGGTCTTCTCGTATCGCACCCGCACCGCCTCTCGCGACTTTCTGCGGCGGGTTTTGGGTCGTGATTGCGGTTGGGCCGAGGTGTTCAAGCATTACCACACCTTCGCCTGTACGCTACTGGACCGGCTATACATCTTTGCCGGGCAGGACCAGCGACTGGATATTCGTATACAAGGCCTGGAGGTGCTGGATAGTTACGCCCGGTCTGGACGCGGATGCCTGCTGGTAGGCGCCCATCTCGGCAGCTTCGAGATCGTCCGGGCGGTGGGGCTGCTGCGGAGCGAATACCGCATCAAGGCTCTTGTTTACGGGGAGGCGACGCCCTGCATCACCGGCCTGTACCGGAAGCTGAATCCGTCGTTGTTTAAAGACATTATTTACATGGGCGGTGTCGGGTCTTTGGTTGGGCTCGACGAGCACGCGCACCAGGGCGGCATCATCGCGCTATTGGGGGACCGCAGCGTGCATGCCGGCAAGCGGGTTCGCTGCGAATTCTTCGGCGAACCGGCCTGGTTCCCTGAGGCACCGGCCCTGCTGTCTCGAATTCTCGACATGCCTCTGGTCTTGTTCTTCTGCCTGCACCGGGGCGACGGGCGCTACGATGTGTGGTTTGAACACCTGGCCGACCCGCCGCGAGTCAGTCGGCACGAGCGGGAGGCTGCCGTCCATGACACCATGCAGAGCTATGCCAACCGTCTGGAACATTACTGCCGACTGGCACCTTATAACTGGTTCAATTTTTATGATTTCTGGCAGTCGGATGAATAGAATCTTGGCTAACCAAGGGCATGTAATCCTAAAACCGCAGTTGGAATGTGGAAGCCGGTCGTGCCGAGTCGTTCGGCTGTGCTCAGGAGAGCCATATCGAAGCATGGGCGGCTTCCACACACATTGGCGAGCAATCCATAGGGAGCCGTGTAGCAAGTGACCTTTTTGGTAACCGGCAGGATGTCGTATATTGCCGGGCAATTTTTCGGAGTGAATGGGGAGATGACATGAACGGAAGAGACGAATACATATTGGTAATCCCAGCCTACAACGAATCTGCCACCATCCGCGAGGTGGTGCAGGGTGCCCTACGGCATTTTGACACGGTGATTGTGGTTGACGATGGTTCCAGTGACGACACTCTGGAGAAACTCTTGGATTTGCCGGTGACGCTACGGCAGCATCCCGAGAATCTGGGGAAGGCAGCGAGCCTGTGGAATGGCATGCAAGTGGCACTGAAGCTCGGCGCGAAAGGGATCGTAACCATGGACGGGGACGGCCAGCACGATCCGGCCGATCTTCCACGGCTCTTGAAGGCAGCACAAATCCACCCAGACAGGCTGGTGATTGGCTCGCGCTTATGGAACCGTGATGCGATCCCAAAGGCTCGCTACCGCGCCAACCGTTTTGCTAACTTCTGGATCGCCTGGGCCTCGGGACAGGCAATTGAAGATAGTCAGTCGGGTTTCCGGGTGTATCCAGCGCAACTTATCAGGCTCTGCCAGTTTAAGCTGAGCCGTGACCAGAGCTTCGTTTTCGAAAGCGAGATCATCATTGAAGCCGCCCGACACAAATTTCTATGCGCCTTTCAGCCGGTGCAGACGACTTATCCAAAAAATGCCAGACCCAGCCATTTCCGTCCAGTGAAAGACATTGTTCGCATCACCCGCATGGTGTTCTGGCGTCTGTTTATCCGCGGTTTTTTTCTGCCCGGATTGTGGCGAAGCCTGAGTGGGAATCAAAGCCTAAAACCGCGAAAAACTTTAGACGTCTGTTAATTCAACTAGTAGTACTTCATAGGGGGGTAATCAATTCGTTCCAAAATATTTGTATAAAGCCTATTTTTCTGACGAGAGAATAGGCAATAGCACGTTTACCCGGAATTTTTTATCCTCTTAATATCGATTAACATAGTTAATCAGATCGGGCAGTGAGTGCAAGGTGAAATCATGCAGCATGACTGCGAATTCCTAATAGCCTGGCATTGTTAGTCAATTCATAAGTTTCCTATGCAAATACTTACCTGTAAAATCTGCTGTTTTATTATCATTGGAGCAACAGCAAAATGGGTAGAGCCTATCAAAACCGTAAAGTGTCTATGGCCAAAACGTCCGATGCCAAGGCAAAGGTTTACAGCAAATATGGCCGGGAAATCTATGTAAGCGCTAAATCGGGAGGCGTTGACCCGGCTGGAAACTTAGCTTTGCGGGGCTTGATTGAGCGCGCCAAGAAAGACCAGGTTCCTACCCATGTTATTGAGAAAGCCATCGACAAAGCTAAAGGCGGCGGCGGCGAGGATTTCGCGCCTGCGCGCTATGAAGGCTACGGCCCCGGCGGTTGCATGGTGATTGTCGACTGCCTGACCGATAACCCTAACCGTACTTTTGGCGATGTGCGGCAGTGTTTTACCAAAACAAAATGTAAAATCGGTACTCAAGGCACGGTCAGTCACATGTTTGACCATGCCGCCATCCTGGCATTTAAAAATACTGACGAGGACGCTGTTCTTGATGGGTTACTTTCGGCGGATGTCGACGTTACCGATATTGAAAGCGATGATGGAAAAGTCACCGTGTTCACGCCTCAGGCCGACTACTTCAAAGCCAAGCAAGCTTTATTGGATGCTTTCGGTGAGATTGATTTTGAGGTCGACGAGATTCAATTTCTGCCTAAAAGCGTTGCCCCGATCAGCGGTGATGATATTGCATTGTTTGAAAAGTTTTTAGATATGTTGAGCGATTTGGATGATGTGCAGAATGTTTATCATGATGCCGAGTTTTGATGGCCAAGCCTGCTTTATCAGCAATACAGGTTGCTGAGCTTAAGGTTTATGCGGTTGCGCCGTTTCGAATCTAAAAACCGCAATTTTTCCACGAAAAGCACGAAAGGCACGAAAAAAAATCAGTACATTGTGTTGATTTAACCATTCACCGTTCGGGCGACGGTCTATAGATGGATCGCTTTGAAAAATTTTGTACTTTTCGTGGACGAAATGATGGCTGTAATCAGGACGCTGAATAGCGGTAATCCCATTCGACAGAAAGGCAAGCATGACCTCAATTAACAGTATCTGTATCTATTGCGGTTCCAGTCCCGGGCGACTCGATGCCTATGCCTCGGCCGCGTTTGCACTGGCCGAGTCATTGGTCAGCCGAAACATCAAGCTGGTTTACGGAGGCGCGAGTATCGGCATCATGGGCATGGTGGCGGATCGAGTATTGAAGCTCGGCGGCCAAGCTGTCGGCGTCATACCGAAGGCCTTGGCGCATAAAGAAGTCGCGCACCATCATCTGACTGAACTGCATGTTACCCAATCCATGCATGAGAGGAAGATGTTGATGGCCGAGCTTTCGGATGGATTTATAGCGCTACCCGGCGGCATAGGCACGCTTGAGGAATTATTTGAGATTTGGACTTGGGCGCAATTGGGCTTTCACCGTAAGCCTTGCGGCCTGCTCAATGTCGAAGGTTATTACGATGCTTTGATCAATTTTTTAGATCACGTAAGGGCAGAGCAATTTGTTAAAGACCATCACCATGCCATGTTGATGGTGGAGACAAATCCGGACGTGCTACTGGATAGCTATGTCAATTATCAGCCTCCTGCTGTGAAACATTGGCTTGGCAAAGACGAAACCTGATGGGTTAAACAGCTCAGCGGCACCCTGAGGGTTGTTAATCAGAGGCTGTCCTGTAGATCGGTTGACGTATCTACAGGGCTTAAAGCCATCTAAGTGACGCAGAATTTATAGAATGCGCTTTCGGCCTCGGCGGATCCTATCGAAGGCTCAATCTTATAGGCCTGGGTTGAATATTGGCACCAAAAACCGACTTTCCCGCTTTGGCTGAGATGCGCTGGTATTTGGCGTAAGCGAGGCCGGCGGAACTGCGCAATTCGGCTTCACTCGCCTGGTTTGCAAAACCGCGAGCAACCGCTTCCAAGACATAGGCTTCCGGCGCCATGAAGCTAAAAGTGGTTACCACCGGCTTTGAGCCTGCGGCAAGCAAATGCTCCGAGAAAAACTCATCGCTCAGGCAGGCCAGGACAACTGCCGGTTTATCGTGTCCGGCATGCTTGGGAAAGCGTTTTATGATGGGCTGGTTTTGTTCGTCCATCAAGCCGTCATGGCCGATGAACACCACCATTTCACGTTGTGTCGCATCGGGCGGAGTAGCGGCTTGTTGCATAAAATCAAGCATCGCCTGGTCAATCCGGCTGCCGCGATAAGCATCGGCGGTAACGGTGAGCTGGTCTTTCCAGGCAAACTGGCAGCGTTCCAGGATGGTGTCGTTAATATCTTTTTCGCATCCCAAGTTTTTCCAGCCATTCGCTTTGCTCAAAAAAGTTTTCACGCCATAAGCCGCGCCCCAATAGAGATTGTTGTGCGGATCATCGCCATTGCCGATTTTCGCAGGAACAGGCACGATGCCTTGCGATACGTTGTCGACCAGGGACACAATCACAGAAATATGCGTGTTTGGCACGGCTGCGGCATAGGACTGCAGCACCGTAAAAAACAGCAAACTGAATAAACAAATCGAGCGCTGGGTAATCATGTGTACGAACCCTCCAGAAGGCGAACCAAATTTCATTTAGGGATTATAGGATGTTGACATGGGCTCTTCTGATAATGCACCCAGGCATTAAAACTGGAAAAAAGAGGAGTCCGGCAGAAATCATAACGCAGTGGGTTCAGGCATCGCAAAAATGTTTTCCATTTTTTACAGCCAGGGGCCGGATCATCACGTTTACGCTATTTCACTATCCGTCAGGTAGCAGCCCGGATCTTCAGCCCAGAAATTTCCGGTGGTTTGCGCGGCCCTGACGCGGGTATTGCCGTTGCAGATTTCCTGATAGTGGCACCTTGCACAGCGTCCTTCGAGCGGTCTCGGATGTTGCTTAAGACCCGCCATCAACGGATCGCTGGTATCCGTCCATATTTCCGAAAAAGGCCGCTCCTTGACATTGCCCAGTTCATAGTGCCACCAGAATGTGTCGGGATGGACATTGCCCAAGTTGTCGATATTGGCGACATTGACGCCGGAGGCATTGCCGCCCCATTGTTCCAGTTTGGCTTTGATGTGGCCGACTTTATCCGGGAAATTCCTGGCTACCCAGTGCAAAAAATAAACCGCATCGGCATCGTTATTGCCGGTCACGAATTCCCGGTCTTTGCCTGCTTTAAGCCATTCGTAGCTGGTTTCAAACAGCAAATCCATCGCGGTTCGGGTCATTGCAAAATGAGCGTCGTCCTTGCGGTTTTTATTGCCGCGGCCGCCGTAATTCAAATGCGACAAATAGAATTTGTCGATATTGTGGTCATCCATTAACTGCAACAAGGCCGGGAAATCATGGGCGTTATCCTGCGTCAACGTAAAACGCAGGCCGACTTTGATGCCTTTTTCCAGGCACAGGTGGATGCCGTGCAGGGCTTGGTCGAACGAGCCTTGTACCCGCCGAAACTGGTCGTGGGTATCTTTGATGCCGTCCAGGCTGACGCCGATATATTGATAATTAATGGCAGCGATTTCGTCGATATTATCCGCAGAAATTTTGGTGCCGTTGGTGGATAGGGCGACATAAAAACCCATGTCTTTGGCGCGACGGGAAATGGCGAAGATGTCGGGATGCAACAACGGTTCGCCGCCGGATAAGATCAGCACCGGCACTTTAAAGGCTTTCAGGTCATCCATAACGGTGTAAATTTCCGGCGTACTTAATTCGTTGGGGAAATTAATATCGGTGGATGTCGTGTAGCAATGCTTGCAGGTGAGGTTACAGCGGCGGATTAAATTCCAGATAACCACCGGTGCCGCCGGTTTGCGCGTGGGTTTTAACGGTGTCGGGTCTATCAGTTCCCGCATGTAGTGGCTTAGTCTGAACATGGTATTTAGTTTCTCGTGGCGGTGATTGGGCTGGAACATAAGTAAGGCTTAACCGTTCGCCCTGAGCTTGTCGAAGGGTGGACGGTCAAGCCGTTCATGGTTCGATAAGGCTCTCCTGAGCATGGTCGAAGGGTTCACCTAGAACGGCTTAACTTAAAGCGGGGCGGGGTTTGCAACCCCGCCCCTGACGTTTTCGCGAAGCCTAAAGCAAAGTGGGTGTGCTTAATCAGCGCAAAACGTTTCGGACGGGGCAACATGCCCCGTCCGGCTTGCTAGGATTTTCTTCTGCTCGGCAACTGCTCCATGCGTTGCTCTACCTCCTGCATCCTTGCAGTCGTCCGGAAGCCGGTTTTTTTCAGGATTTTTGTGCTGTATAAAACATCACACCCAAGATTATAGTCGCCGAGCAGATCGGAAATCTGCTGAATCTGTTGATCGACGTCTTGCTGGCTTTTGCCATGCACCATGGCAAACAGGTTGTACATCCACTCGGGCGGATGTCTGGGGCGATGATAACAATGGCTGACAAATTCCAGTTGCCCGACTTTTTGCCCCAGCTCGTCGATGGCTTCATCCGGGATATTCCAGACGGTCATACCGTTAAAGCGATAGCCCAACTTATAGTGATTGGGCACTGCGCCGATGCGACGAATGATGCCGCTGTTTTGCATGGCTGACAGTCGCGCCATAACATCCTCGCCTGTCAGGCCGAGCTGATCTGCAATAGCCTGGTAAGGCTGGGGCGTTAACGGTAAACCGGCCTGGGTTGCCTGGATGATTTTGCGGTCTGTTTCATCAAGCATGGTCAGGCTTCCAGCTTCAGGTTGACGAAATACTCTTTGTTTTTCGGCATGTTGTAGACGGTAAGTCCCGTTTGTTGTTCTATTGCGCTGATGGTTTGCTGGATCTGTTCGGGCGTTTCGGTGGCAATTACAAACCACATATTCAACTCATGGCTGCGCGCGTAATTATGGG
>Ga0208888_100046_pt1 | contig 109692 bp, 113 predicted proteins | sample LakWasM115_HOW13_2_FD_183929 | JGI IMG/M metagenome (GOLD analysis project Ga0208888, IMG submission 183929) | Freshwater sediment methanotrophic microbial communities from Lake Washington under simulated oxygen tension - Sediment Metagenome... | ecosystem: Environmental > Aquatic > Freshwater...
ACGACCACGGAAAATATCACACATGCGTTTCATTTCTTCACGAAACGCACCCGTTGCTTTGACTTTTACGAGCATCAATTCGCGCTCGATAAATTTACCATCGTTTAAATCAAGCACTTTGACAACATCAATGAGCTTGTTTAACTGTTTAATGATTTGTTCGATAATCGCCTCAGAACCTGAAGTGACAATGGTCATGCGAGACAATGTTGGGTCTTCTGTCACGGCGACCGTGAGTGATTCAATGTTGTAGCCGCGCGCTGAAAATAAACCCGCTACGCGTGATAATGCGCCAGCTTCGTTTTCCATGAGAAGTGAAATAATATGGCGAGGAGCGTTAGTCGTCATTATAGATCCTCCGCGCCAATATCACTGGCCAAAATCATTTCAGATAAACCTTTACCATTTTGTATCATTGGGAATACGTTTTCTTTTTGGTCAGTAATAAAATCTAAAAACACAAAGCGTGATTTCATATCAAAAGCTTCTTTCAATGCGCCTTCAACGTCACTAGGTTTCGTAATCTGCATACCTACATGACCGTAAGCTTCGGCCAATTTAACAAAGTCTGGCAGGCTGTCCATATAAGATTCTGAATAACGATTTTCATAGAAAAACTCTTGCCATTGGCGCACCATGCCCAAGTAGCGGTTGTTTAACATAATGACTTTGATCGGCAAATGATATTGCGCACAAGTTGAAAGCTCTTGAATATTCATTTGAATACTGCCTTCACCCGTTACGCATGCCACCTGTGCATTTGGATGCGCAAACTGCACGCCCATTGCATATGGCAAGCCAACGCCCATGGTGCCTAAGCCGCCAGAGTTAATCCAGCGACGTGGGTCATTGAACTTGTAGTATTGCGCTGCCCACATTTGATGTTGGCCAACGTCTGACGTCACAAAAGCTTCGCCTTTAGTCACTTCATGTAATTTTTGAATAACATATTGCGGTTTAATAAACTCATCGCTTTGTGCAAAATCTAAACATTTTTTGCCGCGCCAAGTGTTAATTTGTTTAAACCAAGCAGCTAGCGCGTTGGTGTTCTGAGCTGGTTTTTCAGTAGCAATTAATTCGTTCATATCTGCAAGTACAGATTTAACGTCACCAACGATAGGCACATCGATTTTTACGCGTTTTGAAATTGACGATGGGTCAATATCAATATGAATAATCGTACGTGGCGTTGATAAGAAGTGTTTGGTGTTACCAATTACGCGGTCATCAAAACGTGCGCCAACGGCTAAAAGCACGTCACATTCTTGCATTGCCATATTAGCTTCATAAGTGCCGTGCATACCAAGCATGCCCAAGAATTTTTCATCAGACGCAGGGAAACCGCCTAGCCCCATCAAGGTGCTAGTGATAGGAATGCCCATGGACTGAATAAGCTTGATTAAATGTGCAGATGCATCACCCAACACCACGCCACCGCCAGAATACACCATTGGGCGTTTTGCTTCGGCAAGTAATTTAAGCGCTTTTTTAATTTGACCTAAATGACCTTTAGTCACAGGATTGTACGAACGTAAACTTACGCTTTCTGGGTACTCGAACTTGCATAGATCAGCGGTAATATCTTTTGGAATGTCCACTAAAACAGGGCCTGGGCGACCACTTGCAGCGACGTAAAACGCCTTTTTCATGGTTGCCGCAATGTCTTTTACATCTTTAACCAAGAAGTTATGTTTTACGCATGGTCGAGTAATACCAACTGTGTCGCACTCTTGGAATGCATCCTCACCAATGGCATAAGTAGGCACTTGCCCACTAATAATCACCATAGGAATTGAATCCATATAAGCCGTAGCAATACCAGTCACCGCATTAGTCGCGCCTGGACCTGATGTCACCAGTGCAACGCCAACTTTACCTGTAGAACGTGAATATGCATCAGCCGCGTGCAACGCAGCTTGCTCGTGACGCACTAAAATATGCTTGAATTTATCCTGATGATAAATAGCGTCGTAAATGTGCAGCACAGCGCCGCCTGGGTAGCCAAATACAAACTCAACGTTTTCTTCATGCAAGCAGCGAATTAAAATTTCCGCGCCTGTAATTTGTTTGGAACTACTGTTTTTTGGAGTATCTGCCATAAATCTTTTAATTAAAATATTTTTTATATTTTATACATTATTCGGTAACCCTATAGATTAACGGTTTGAAGCCATTTGGTCAAGAATGAAAGTGTTGGTGGTTAGTTGCTTTTGAGATAAGGCTATGTTTATTTGGACATTCTTTGCAAAGGGGACTTTAATATTGGTGAGACATTGTGCGATGTATGGTTGATATCACTAAAATCTAAGTGAAATGACATACCTTGCGTCTGCATTGATGATGGCTTGCAGGCATGTCAATTTATCCTAAAGTAACGTTCTATTGCATTTAAGCAATGATAGGCATTACAGGTGAGTCATCATAGTTGACTACTTTTATTCAAGCTCTAAAGGTGGAGCTACTTTCATCAACTCTTCAATCGTCGTAATTCCCGCTGCAATTTTCTCTGCACCGTTAATCACTAAAGGCTGCATGCCATCTTTATAAGCTTGCTTGGTGAGATCGGCTAAGTTGGTTTCTGGCGTAATAAGTTTACGCAATGCAGGTGTAATGGTGAGCATTTCATAGATGCCGCTGCGACCTCTAAAGCCAGTATTACGGCATTCCATACAGCCTACAGGTTTGTAGATGTGTGCCGGTTTGGGTATATTGAAATCACCTACCAGTGCATCCCATTTACTTTGTTCAATCGGCTCAGCTACTTTGCAGCTGGTGCATAGTGTGCGCACTAGGCGTTGTGCCATGATGCCCAGCACCGTTGAGTGGATAAGGTACGATGGGACGCCTAAATCTAATAGCCGGGTGACAGCAGAGGGTGCGTCGTTGGTGTGCAGGGTGGATAGCACCAAGTGGCCTGTGAGCGCTGCTTGAATTGCCATATCGGCAGTTTCTAAATCGCGAATTTCACCTACCATGATGATATCGGGATCTTGTCGCATCAGTGTGCGTATGCCCCCTGCGAAGGTCAAACCGATATTTTGTTGCACCTGCATTTGATTGAATAGTGGCTCTACCATTTCAATCGGCTCTTCTACCGTGCACACGTTGACTTCTGGTGTGGCGAGTGTGCGCAAGGTCGCGTAAAGCGTGGTGGTTTTACCTGAACCAGTCGGCCCAGTGACTAGAATGATACCGTTAGGTGATTTAGTCCAGTTATGCCAAATGGCTGCTTGCTCTTCGGCAAAACCAAGGGCTAAAAAGCCTTTTTCTGAAACTTCAGGCGCAAATATCCGCATGACTAACTTCTCACCAAACGCAGTAGGCATGGTGGATAAGCGTAGCTCGATTTCTTGGCCTTCTGCACTCAAAGTTTTAATGCGCCCATCCTGCGGACGGCGTTTCTCTACCATGTCCATACGACCTAGCAGTTTAATGCGGCTGGTGATGGCATTCATAATGTTCGGTGGCAGTTGGTACACTTGATGCAGCACGCCGTCGATTCTAAAGCGCATCATGCCCATGCCGCGACGTGGCTCTAGGTGAATATCACTGGCGCGTTGCTCAAAGGCGTATTTGAACAGCCAGTCAACAATATTTACTACATGCTGCTCATTGGCATCTAGGTTTTTATCTTTGCCTAGCTCAATCAGTTGCTCAAAGTTTTGTACGCCAACGATCTGCCCAGCTTTGGCTAAGTCGGCGGCATTCATGGAGTTGGCTAGGTTGTATATCTCTGGCAGGTAGCGGCTAATCTCTAGCGGGTTCGCCATGACTAGCTTGATTTTCATCTTGAGCACGCGCTCAAGGTCGGTAATCCAATCTGTGCTAAATGGCTCGGTTGTGGCAATCACCGCCTCACCATTTTTGACGGAAATCGGCATGATTTTTAAGCGCTCAGCATAACCTTGCGAAACTATTTTCGCGGCAGAACCAAAGTCTAATTTGAGAGGGTCTATGTGGTAGTACTCAAGACCAGAGCGTTCTGCAAGCCAATTAGAGAGCATCTCAACCGTGATGGCTTTTTGCGGAGCTCGAATAGTTTTCCATTTTTGCTCACCGATGACTACAAGCGGATGTAGATTAGATGAATCAAGTTTACGGTCTTTGTATAGCTTTTCCGCGTGGGCTTTATCAACAATGCCGTCACTTACTAACATGCGTAAAGTATCACCTAGTGATAGGCGGCCACTAGGGTTGCTCAGAATAGTCGGCTTGCTCATAGGGCAGATGATCCTCTTTTAAGCGTTTGTTCTTAGTTTATATTACTAGCTAGTATGAATGACTCTCATGGATAAATCGATGGCTTGTACATTTTTGGTAATCGCACCTATCGAGATTCTATCCACACCAGTCAGAGCAATTTCGCGTACGTTGTTTAATCCTACGCCGCCAGAAGCTTCTAACACGGCGCGCTTGCCTGATTGTTGATTAAAGTGAACGGCTTCCAATAACTGTTCAGAACTAAAGTTGTCCAGCAAGATACTGGTTGCGCCTGCTGCTAATGCCTCTTTTAGTTGGAACATATTTTCAACTTCAATTTGTATGCTTTTACCTGAATTAAGCGAGAATGCCTGCGCCATCACTGCACTTATGCTGCCAGCAGCGGCGATGTGATTTTCTTTAATGAGAATACCATCATACAAAGCTAGGCGTTGGTTATGGCCTCCACCGATGGTCACCGCATATTTTTGCGCTAATCTTAAATTTGGAATAGTTTTACGGGTATCTAAAATTTGGCTTTGAGTGCCAGCAATGGCATCTACATATTTGCGTGTTTCAGTGGCCGTGGCTGAAAGTGTTTGCAAGAAGTTCAGCGCGCAACGTTCTGCAGTCAATAGTGCACGAGCTGGTCCTGTAATTTCGCATAGCACTTGGTTTGCTTGAACGCGCTCGCCCTCAGTCACCTGCCAGTTAATTTTGACATTCGCATCGACTTGGTTAAAGCAGGTTTGTACCCATGGAATACCGCAAATTACAGCAGTTTCGCGCGCGATAATCGTCGCTGTGACCTGTTGTGCTGCAGGTACGAGTAACGCGGTAAGGTCGCCAGCGCCAATGTCTTCTTCCAGCGCGGCTTGAACTTGCTTGAGCACCAAGCGATTAAAAGCCTCAGAATTGGGCGGATAATATTGATGAAATAAGGTCATGAATTAAATAATTATTGTTGTTCTCAAAATAAAGCTTTTCTGAAAAATTAATATGCGTTGATAAACCAAGCAGTGTTTGAATTATAATCCTATCAATCATGAATATTCAGTAATAACTTTTAAAGTAACCACAAACAGACAATATGAAACTTTTATACACCATTAATAGCCCTTATGCTAGAAAAGTACGCATTGTAGCGGCTGAAAAGCATATTGAAGTTACGCTCGAAGAAGTGGTTTTGAGTGCACCAGATTGCCCTGTTAAGCAGCACAACCCATTGGGTAAAGTGCCTGTCTTGGTGCTGCCAGATGGCGATAGTTTGTATGATTCACGTGTGATCGTTGAGTATCTTGATAACCGCACACCGCTTGCACATTTGATTCCACAAGATGTAAGTGCCAAAGTGAAAGTGCGTCGCTGGGAGGCCTTGGCTGATGGCGTTTGTGATGCAGCAGTGGCAACTATCCTAGAACAACGTAAATCAGCCGAGCAGCAAGATGCGGCGTTTATTGAGCGTCAAATGTCTAAAGTCACAAGCGGTTTGAAAGTGCTGAATGAGGATTTAGGTAAAGCCGAAGGAGTCGGGAAAAGTAACTGGTGTGTCAATGGTGCTTTTAGTCTGGCGGATATCGCCGTGGGTTGTATGTTAGGTTATTTAAAATTACGCTTCGGTGGCGTTATTAACTTGGCTGCCGAATATCCAAATTTAGAGCGCTTGCAAGTGGCTTTATTAAAACGTCCATCATTTAAAGATAGCATGCCTGTTGCTTAAGTAAATTAACTTAATCTTCAGGTGAATGCGTGGCGTCTAACTAATAAATAAAATCCGGGTCTTCATCTACAATACCTGAAAGCCGATTTTTTTTACGCATAGATTGTCTGTGGTTCAAGCGTTTTTGCGCCTCTGGTGGAAAGTCGGTAAATCTCAATGCGCCACGGTCGATTAAAATAGAAATCAAATCTTCTAATACCCGTGCTAGTTGGATGTCGCTCTCTCGAAATGGTGAGACTTGAGCGAGCGAGTTTTCTAAGAACTCAATGTAATCTTTAGCATCAATTTCAATAAATTCCCAGCCCGCTCCAAGGTTTTCTAAGGAGCTCGCTGTGATGGTTCCTTGTGCATTTTTAAAGACGTAAGCCATTTGAACCTCAGAAATCTAATCACTTGAATATAAGAGCAGATATTATAGCTTTTGGTTTAATAATAAACCTGCGAATAAAAGGCGGAATCGCGGTTTGACTTTGGCTTTACATGAAGTTTCAGCTAAGGCTATTAGTTAAGCTCTCGGCATCAAAACGGTAAAGCCGTCATCATTCAGGGTGCTAAGAAGCCTTTTTTGCAAGCGCGGCATCAATCTCACTAAATAAAGCGCTATACAGGCTGCGGGTATGTTTGTTCCAATGCTGCCAATCTTTTTCTAGTGTTGCTCTTAGGCTCTTGGCGGTTTCTACATCGCCTGTATTGGCTGCCCACAGCGCGTAATGCGCACGAGTGTCTGGTGAGCCAAACGTATCTGCAGCATGAGAAAATTCAATGCGAGCGTTGGCATTATCTTCACTTGAAGCATAGCTTTGTGCAAGTAATAGACTGAGTTCTTCAGGTCTAAAGCTGGCATATTTGTTTCTAATATCTAAAAGCAACTCAATCGCTAAGTGCGGCTGCTTGTTATGGAATTTCGCCTTTGCTGCGCCAAAGCAAACTTCGGGGTCATTCGCAAATGGACCATTCAGGCAAGCATCAAATTGCTGCACGGCCTCGTTGTATTGGCCTGCGCCATCTAATGCAGCGGCAAGGCGCATTCTGTTTTGTACGGTGGGCGTTAAGTCGAAAGCTTGTCTTGCATCACGTAATTCACGGGTTGGATCAAGCAGGCTGAGTGCAATATTTGAAACTTGCTTAACACCACGATTTAATTTTGACGCGGGCATGTATTCTGCGAAGAAGTAAGCCACGCTGCCTAGTAACGGAAAAGAAAATAGAATAATTAGCCAATACATTTGGCGACCAGTTCTAAGTGCATGAATTGCAAAAAATAGCGCGATTAGAAAATGTAAACCTATACCTACAAATGGCATAACGTCAACCTTAAAACTTAATAGTTAAGTGCGGAGTTTAGACTTTATTTTTGCATAACTTCGTTGATTAAACAATTGATTACAAGCCGCTAGGCGTTAGTCTTTTAAGCCTAAATCTGTATTGAGCTTAGCCGCCCAAACTTCAAAGTCAGTTACTTTTTGCTCTAATACACTGATGCGCTTTTTCAGAACATCGATTTCGCTAGCACTCACAGCATCAAGGTTGTTCGCCTGTATCTCTGTGCTATTTTGTGCAGTAATGCTAGGTTCACCGCTTAATAAATGACACCAGCGCGCTTCACGTGAGCCAGCAGTCTTGGGTAGTAGATGTGTGAGCCTTTCAATACGTCCAGCCGCTTCATCACGCTCACTAAGTTCGATTAACTTGGTTTCCACTTCAGAGGTGCTAGAAAATTTATATAGGCGCTCAGTGTTAATGCGTAACTCACCTACGGTTTGCGGACCGCGCAACATGAGTACTGCTAGCAAGGCAACACCAGCGTCATCTACTCTAAATACGCGTCCTGCATTGTGCGCATAATGAGCAGTGCGTCCACTATGTGTTTCTAAAATAAGCGAGCGCCTTCTTAGCACATCAAGTGTGGCTTGAATATCAACAATACTGGTTTCAATCACAGGATCACGGCTGGTTTTTTGGACGCATGCTGCTAATAGTGAGTTAAGTGTAAGTGGGTAAGAGTCGGGCACTGTAATTGATTTTTCAATTAAAGCACCTAGTACGCGAGTTTCTAATAAAGTGAAAAGTTCAGCCATTTTATTGTTTATTTTTTGCTTAAATTGCGGTGGTGATAATGCCACCACCTAAGCAAACATTACTCTCATACACCACAGCAGATTGACCTGGAGTAATCGCCCATTGTTTTTGACCAAATTTAATCTCGACCTCATCTTTAGTTAAGCGGTCAATTTCACATGGCGCATCAGGTTGGCGATAACGTGTTTTTGCTGCATAAACCCAATTGGTGATGGGCTCTTCGTTGTCTATCCAAGTGAGTTGGCTAGCTTTTAAGCCATCGTTAAGCAGCAACGGGTGTTGATGGCCTTGCACAACTATTAGTTCGTTTTTATCCATGTCTTTGGCGGCAACAAACCATGGTTCACCGTTGCTTTCACGGCTTCCGCCGATTTTTAAACCTTGGCGCTGCCCTAAAGTGTAATACATCAAACCTTCATGTTTGCCTACGGTTTTGCCTTCTGGTGTTTTAATATCACCAGGCTCACGTGGTAAATATTTGCTTAAAAACTCTTGGAAAGGGCGCTCGCCAATAAAGCAAATGCCTGTAGAGTCTTTTTTCTCGGCATTGATTAAGCCAGCGCCACGTGCGATTTCACGCACTTCACGTTTGAGCATTTGCCCAAGCGGAAATAATGTTTTACTTAACTGTGCTTGATTTAGGCGGTGTAAAAAGTAGCTTTGATCTTTACTGCCATCATCGGCTTTCATCAGTTGAAATAAACCTGGCTTGAGCGGATTTTCACGTACTTGTGCATAATGACCTGTGGCAATGACATCCGCGCCCAAGCCCATGGCGTGATCTAAAAATGCTTTGAATTTAATTTCTGCATTACACAAAATATCTGGATTAGGCGTACGCCCAGCTTTGTATTCGCTTAAGAAATTATCAAACACGCGGTCTTTATATTCTTTGCTGAAGTTCACGGCTTCAATATCGATACCGATTTTATCGGCAACTGAAACAGCATCAATCAAATCTTGTTTGCTTGAGCAGTATTCATCCGTGTCATCATCTTCCCAGTTCTTCATGAAAAGACCTGTGACTTCATAGCCTTGTTGTTTTAGCAGCAAGGCCGTGACAGACGAGTCAACGCCGCCAGAAAGGCCGACCACAACATGTTTCTTGCTTGATTTATTTAGGTTCATAGACTTTAATATTTTATAAGTGCGTTACAACTGAGAGCGGAAATTTTTGTCCACTTAAGTAATCTTCAATACAAGTGATGACTTGCGCGCTACGCATTAAATTAGCATTGCTGCGAATCTCATCTGCCGTCATCCACACGGTGCGAATAATGCCTTCGTCTAGTGCTAGCTCTGGCTGATGATCGCTTACCGAGCCGATGTAGGCAAATCGCAAATACGTAGTGTCGTTATGTTCATGCTTCCAATGATAAATGCCCAATAAGGCTTCAGGCTTAAACGTATAAGCGGTTTCTTCTAGTGTTTCGCGAATAACGGCTTCAATTAAGCTCTCGTTATCTTCTAAATGACCAGCGGGCTGGTTAAAGCGGTTGCCGCGCTCGGTTTCCTCTTCTACAAGTAAGAATTTTCCGTTATCTTCTACAATCGCCGCGACGGTGGCATGTGGCTTCCATTGCATGGTTTAGCTTTTCAATAAAATTTTTACTATTTTAACCTGAACTGGCTAACTATGAATAAATAAAGCATTTTCGGCTAAAGCTTTGTTAATATCTGTGTAGTGAATTTTGTGTAGTAAATTTAAAGCGCTTATGTAAAAAAGCAGACGTTGATATAAATGTATTGAATAAGAGAAGTTGAGTATGCAGAACCCAGAACCATTGCCATTTGTTTATCTTGCTTCACGTAGCCCTCGTCGTGTGGAACTACTCGGTCAACTAGGTGTGGCGTGCGAGCCCTTACCTGCAGATATTGATGAAACACAACTCGTTGGCGAGTCGCCTGAAAGATATGTCACCAGATTAGCCCGAGAAAAGGCACAAGCTTGTTTACAGCATTTAACGGTAGAGCAAAAAGCTCATCCAGTTTTGGCGGCAGATACCACGGTGGTGCTGGATGGCGTCGTGCTTGGCAAACCCGATGATGATATTGATGCACGCAATATGTTGATTGCTTTATCAGGTAGTTTGCATGAGGTGCATACAGCCGTTGCTTTAGCTTTTAACAACCAAATTGAAGTAGTCTTGTCTACCACAGTGGTTGAAATGATGACGCTAACTGAGGAGCAAATTGAGCGATATATTACGTCAGGTGAACCGAGAGATAAAGCAGGTAGTTATGGCATCCAAGGTAAGGCTGGCGCATGGATTAAGCGTATTGAAGGTAGTTATTCGGGTGTGATGGGCTTGCCTATTTTTGAAACGGCAGAGTTGCTGAGAAAAGCTAACTTAGCTGTTTTGTGAATAAATAACTGAATACTCATAGTTAAGCACAAGAAAATTAGATTTAGATAAAAGTTAAAAGAGAATAAAAATTGAGTGAAGAGATACTAATTAACGTAACACCCCAAGAAACGCGTATTGCCATGATGGAGAACGGAGTTGTGCAAGAGCTACAGATTGAGCGTAGCACTTCATTGGGGCTGGTCGGCAATGTTTATCGTGGCGTGGTTTGTCGGGTTTTACCTGGTATGCAGTCGGCGTTTGTGGAAATAGGCTTACAGCGAGCGGCTTTTTTACACGCGGGCGATATATTTGAATGTGGGCAATCTGATTCGCAGTTGCCAATTCAGGCCGTGCTGCATGAAGGTCAATCTATCATGGTGCAGGTGATTAAAGAGCCTATTGGCACCAAAGGCGCACGGCTGACCACGCAAATTAGTATTGCCGGACGTTTTTTAGTGTACCTGCCACAGCAAGATCATATCGGCGTGTCGCAACGTATTGAGAATGAAGCGGAGCGTGAGCAACTAAGAGCGCGTTTAGTTGGTTTGTTACCAGAAGATAGGGTGGGCGGCTATATTATTAGAACCATGTCAGAAACGGCGACTGATGCTGAGTTGTTAGCTGATGTGGATTACCTGACTAAAACCTGGGTGCATATTTCCGCAAAACATAAAACAGCGTCAGACCGCTCATTGGTTTTTCAGGACTTGAATTTACCTATGCGCGTGTTGCGTGACGTGATCTGTGCTGATACTCAGGCGGTGCGTATTGATTCCAGTGAAACGTATCAAAAGCTAGTCGAATTTGCCAATTTATACGCGATTACTGCGCTAGATAAGCTTGTGCACTATTCTGGCGAGCGACCATTATTTGATTTTTACAGCATAGAAAAAGAAATCGAACATGCCATGTCGCGTAAGGTGGAGCTTAAGTCTGGCGGTTATTTGATTTTTGACCAAACTGAAGCTTTAACCACGGTAGATGTGAATACTGGCAGCTTCGTCAGTGGCAAAAATCTATCTGATACGATATTTAAAACTAATCTGGAAGCAGCGCAATGCATTGCTCGCCAATTACGCCTGAGAAATTTGGGCGGCATTATTATTATCGACTTTATCGATATGGATGAAGATACGCAACGCGCTGCTGTGTTAGGCGAGTTACAAAAAGCCGTTGCGAGAGATCGCTCGCGCACTGGTGTGAATGGTTTTACACCGTTGGGCTTAGTTGAAATGACGCGTAAACGCACGCGTGAGAGTTTGGCACACATCCTGTGTGAACCTTGCGCAGCCTGTCAGGGGCGTGGTGAATTGAAAACTGCACAAACGGTCTGTTATGAAATATTGCGCGAACTGTTACGAGAAGCACGTCAATTTAACGCACGTGAGTTACGTGTATTAGCCGCGCCAAAAGTGATTGATATGTTGCTGGATGAAGAGTCACAAAGCTTAGCAAATTTATCTGATTTTATTGGTAAACCAATCTCGTTGTTAGTCGAAGCTAGTTACAGCCAAGAATCATTCGATATTATTTTGATGTAGCATTTCAAAACGGTAACTCACCACTTAGCGGATGAGTTACCAAATGCACTGCTTAATTTATGCTGTGGCCAATATGTGGTGCGTCAGCAAGAAGAGGTGGTTTGGTAAAGCTATTGCTCTCTAAGCTAGGCGCGCTGAAACTGGCTGGACTTGGCTTAGATGTATCAAACTTAGCGCATCTCATGAGTTTTAGTAAAATCGCATCGAGCTGATTAGATTGTTGAAGGAGTTTAAAAAATTCCTTTTCAGTTGATTCTAGATTCTTAATTAGCTTATCCGCACTGTTGTGAGATTCCATCAATGATTCAGCACGTTTATCTAGCGACTTTTTGTGTGAGTTAATCTGTGTTTTAAGCTCACCAATCACCACATTCAGCCAACGATTACACTCTAAATGCGCTTGTTCAAAATTTGCTTGAATTTGAGCCCCAAGCCCTAAATAGAATTTACGAATTAAAAAGTGCTTTTCCGTTAATACATTGACGGGGTCAGTACAAAAATCATTCGTAATTTTTTCTAGGGATTGCATATTGCTGATGAAGCTACTCATATCGAGCTCTATTGCTTCAGTTTTTTCAAAACTATGTTTACTCCAAAATAAATGATATAAATCATCGGCATGCTTTTTAATGGTGTTGCCTTCAAATTTAATTTCTTCAGCTAAGTTAATCGCTAGTTTGGTCAGGCTTCGTATGCCTTTATTTAAGCCGACTGTCGTCCAGCTATCGCCCATATCCTGTTTGGTTTGTTCTAGCGTAGTATCTAGATAACCAAGGCTAAGATGGCGCAAAAGTTTGTCACTTAAGCGTTTAATTTTTTCGCTACCTTGATTGAACGTCAACACGGAGGCTTCATAGCGTTTGCGTTCAGCCACTACATTCGCCAGAATTTCTTTTGATGAATCGCGATTCAGATTTTGAATTTCTTTTAGTTCTGCAAGCTGGCTTTTAATGGTAGTTATGCGCATTTGCGCGACTTTGCGGGATGAACGTATCATATTCGAACATTCCGTCACTACCGCGCGACCTAAAATTTCATGTTTAGACTCAATCAGCTGATTGGCAAGCGCATCTTCTAAAGTGCCAATGCCACTACGTTTTAGTAGTGCAGCATCTTTTCTAATTTTTGCGACTAAGGCTTTTTGTGCAGACATCGCAAAAATATTGCGTGAATCTAAACCTAATTCACGTGCAGTATTTTGTATTTGTTTTTGTATCAGCGCGTCAACTTCTGCCTCAGATTCGAGACCGTCCCAAAGGATATCGATTTTATTTAATACGACCAGTTTGTGTGCCGCGCGCTTTTGAACGTACTCTGTCCAGATTTGCATATCAGACTTGGTAATACCGGTGTCTGTTGCTGTTAAGAATAACACTGCGTGCGCATTAGGAATTATGCTCAGCGTCAATTCTGGCTCTGCACCCATCGTGTTCAGACCTGGTGTGTCAATTACAGATAAGCCGTTTCTAAGCAGTGGGTGAGGGTAATTAATTAAAGCATGACGCCATACTGGAATTTCTACAGTGCCTTTTTCGGCAAGTAACCGACGCATACTTGGGTCATTTTCATTCCAAAAACCAAGTGATTTAGCAGTTTCTAAATCAACCTCTCTCTTTTGAATTAAAGCTTTTAGTGCTTCTTTCATCGCGTCGGGCGAAGTAACATCTAAACGAATCTTATGCCAAATATCTGATGTGGTTTTTAAATAGGTCAGTGAATCGTCGGTTTGTCTGGTTTCAATTGGCAGGAGTTTAATGCAAGGCTCTTCCCGTGCATCCCAAAATATCTCAGTCGGGCACATGGTGGTTCTTCCAGGTGCACTTGGGAGCAAGCGTTGATTGAAGTCTGAAAAGAACAGCGCATTAATCGTTTCAGTTTTACCGCGTGAGAATTCCGCCAAGAACGCCATCACTAATTGATCTTTTTTCAAGATTTCTTTGATGTCGTAAAGTCTTAGTTCTTGTATTGCATCTAATGAATCTGCATGCCCTAACCAGTCGATATACTCATCGATAGCGGCAATCAGGCTGGTACGCCATTCACTATATTCAGTGATCTTTGTACTTAAGCTCGAGGTCACAAGACCTTGCTGATCGGATACTTTTTTGGTAGGTTGCATGCTCATAATGTCGTCTAATATTAACTTATTATTGATTTAAACAAGTTGTTTTCCAAAGGGACCAATATAGTCAACAGCAATAACTGTGCCGTGATAATGAAAACCAGTGGCGTTAAGTCTATATTACCAGCCGCTGGGATAAATTTTCTGAAAAAACTCAATATTGGATTCGTTAGTTTACTTAAAACGGGCGCAATCGGTGTGTAAGGATTAACCCAGCTTAATACGGCTTGTATTAACACTGCATATAGAAAAATAGCGATGCTGATGCTGATAGTGCCAAGAAATGCAATGGCGAAGATTTTTAACCAAATACCTCTGCCAACGATGAGTAGCGGGTAATCACTGAGCCATAACGTGCCTATAGTAAGTAGAAACTGGCAAAAGTAAGCAAGTAACAGTGTGGATACATCTAGTTTACCTAAACTAGGGATGACCTTGCGCACAGGCTTTACCGCAAAGTTGGTCAATGAAACCACCATTTGTGCAGCTTGGTTTTGAAAGGGTACTTTTAGTAATTGAAAATAAAAACGCAACAGAAATACCAGTGTCATTAAATCCAACACAGTTTTTATAAGGAATAAAAGCGCGTTATTTAGCAAGGTCATCCCCTAAAGTGCGTGATTTATCAGCGGCAGCACTTGCTGCAAGCAACATAATGTTTTTAATATTAGCATTTTCTAGGGCTAATATGCCTTGTTCAGTCGTGCCACCTTTGGACGTTACTTGAGCGCGTAAAGTTTTGATGTCAGTCGTACTTTGTGCGGCAAGTAAACCAGCTCCTGCAAATGTTTGTAAAGCTAACATCTGTGCTTCGTCAGGTTGTAGCCCTAGTCCAATTCCCGCTTCCTGCAAGGCTTCGATAAGATAAAACACATAAGCTGGGCCGCTGCCGGAGATTGCCGTCACTGCATCCATCTTTGATTCATCATCCAGCCAAAGTGTTTTACCCACGGCGTCGAGTATTGTCGTAGCTTGCTCGCGTTGCTGCTGGGTAACGCTTGCGAGTGCGTATAAGGCAGAAACGCCAGCTTGTATCTGTGCCGGAGTATTTGGCATGACGCGGACGATGGCTTGATAATGATTCAGCCAGCGTGAAATGTCTGCACTTCTAATACCTGCAGCGATAGAAATAATCAGTTGAGCACCTAATATTGGCGTAACTTGAAGGCATACCTCGCGTAATTGCTGAGGCTTAACTGCCAAAACAATCACGTCACTGTTGCGAATCTCGTCATAGTTGTCACTTGTTCGTACATTAAACGTGGCGTTTAGTTCTGTACGTTTTTGCGCATCAAGCTCCAACACTGTGATTGCAGTGCTATCAAAACCATTGTTTTTCAAGCCGCCAATAATGGCTTTAGCCATATTTCCGCCACCAACAAAGCCAATTTTCATTCTTTTATTAATCCTAAATGTATTGTTTTAATTTTATTGTTCAATTACTTAAGTTCAGGTGTTAGTGATTTATTGCCATATGTTCTAGCACCAAATAAAGCCGAGCCAATCCTAACAATGGTTGAGCCTTCTTCAATTGCCGCTTGGTAGTCATCAGACATGCCGATAGACAGCGTATCTAAAGCAAAACCTTGGGCTACCAATGCATCATAGCATTCTCGCACTTGTTTGAATTGGCTGCGCTGCTGATTATAATCTTGGCTTGGTTCTGGTATCGCCATCAAGCCGCGCAACTTTAAACGTGGCATTTTCACAATCGCCGTAGCTAATGCTTCTAATTCATTCGCAGACACACCACTCTTACTAGCTTCATTGCTTGTATTCACTTGTATGCATACTTGCAACGGTGCAAGGTTAGCTTGTCTTGCATCATTCAGCCGTTGAGCGATTTTAAGTCTATCTACACTATGAACCCAAGCAAAGTTTTGGGCAATCAGTTGTGTTTTATTGCTTTGAATGGGCCCTATAAAGTGCCACTCAATCGCTAAATCAGTCAATTGAATTTGTTTGTCTAGCGCTTCTTGCAGATAGTTTTCGCCAAACATGGTTTGACCAGCCAAGTACGCTTCACGTATCGCCTGCGATGTCTGAGCCTTACTTACTGCCAATAGTTGCACTGATTGACTCGCAGACCTATATTGACTGGCGGATATGGTTGAGTGAATTATTGCTAGAATATCTTGCAAGCGATTGCCAATTGTGGTCATAATTCACTAAGCCTAAATTTACACAAAATAATGAGCCTGTTGTTAAAGGCCGATTTTTAAAATGCGGGTTTTCTACGTGTTTTAAGTGTCGAAAATTGCGCTAAAAAATTACAGCTACAATAAAATTATAACAGGAGCACGTTGTGGATATTTCAGATTTACTCGCATTCTCAGTTAAAAATAAAGCATCAGACTTACATCTATCAGCTGGCTTGCCACCAATGATTCGTGTGCATGGCGATATTCGTAAGATTAATGTGCCGGCTTTAGATCATACCGCAGTGCATGACATGGTGTACGACATCATGAGCGATGGTCAGCGTAAAGTGTATGAAGAGACTTTGGAGTGTGACTTTTCGTTTGAAATTCCCAATTTGGCACGTTTTCGGGTCAATGCGTTTAACCATCAGCGCGGTTCTGGTGCAGTATTTCGTACCATTCCATCTAAAATATTGACGTTAGAAGAGCTTAATTGCCCTGCCATTTTTAAAGATATTGCTGATACGCCACGCGGACTTTGCTTGGTGACGGGGCCGACAGGTTCGGGTAAATCAACCACCTTGGCAGCGATGATTGATTACATTAATGATAAAGAATTCGGTCATATTTTGACGGTAGAAGACCCGATTGAGTTTGTGCATACTTCTAAGAAGTGTTTAATCAACCAGCGCGAAGTTGGGCCACATACCTTGTCATTTAACAACGCTTTGCGCTCAGCATTGCGTGAGGATCCTGATGTGATTTTAGTGGGTGAAATGCGTGACCTTGAAACAATACGTTTGGCACTGACTGCGGCGGAAACTGGTCACATGGTTTTTGGTACACTACACACCAGTTCAGCAGCTAAAACTATTGACCGTATTATTGACGTTTTTCCTGCTGCTGAAAAAGAAATGGTGCGTTCAATGTTGTCAGAATCTTTACGCGCCGTTATTTCACAAACTTTATTGAAAACTAAAGATGAGCAAGGTCGTGTTGCCGCCCATGAAATCATGATTGGTACACCTGCGATTCGTAACTTGATTCGCGAAGCTAAAATCCCACAAATGTATTCAGCTATTCAAACTGGTCAAAATGTGGGTATGCAAACATTGGATCAGAATCTACAAGATTTAGTTAAACGTAATGTCGTTTCTGCCAATGAAGCACGCTCAAAAGCCGCGAATAAAGATTCCATTATGGGTTAGTTTCGAGTTGATTTATTTTAGAATTAATCACTTGGGCATAAAATTAAGTTTTAAAGTCAGTAAAGGTCAATAATGGAAAAAGGTCAGGCAGAGAAATTTGTATTTGATTTATTGCGGTTGATGCTTGCAAAGAATGCATCAGATTTATTTATCACAGCTGGGTTTCCGCCAGCTATGAAAATAGATGGCAAACTAACGCCAGTGAGTAGCCAAGTGTTATCAGCACAGCAAGCACGTGAAATCTCACGCTCAATTATGAACGATAAGCAGACCTCTGAGTTTGATGCGACTAATGAGTGTAATTTTGCCATTGGCATTCCAAATGTGGCGCGTTTTCGTGTGAATGCTTTCGTTCAGCGCGGTTCTGTGGGCTTGGTGTTTAGAACGATTACTACAAAAATTCCAGAGTTTGAAGATTTAGGTCTGCCTGAAGTGTTGAAAGATGTCGCCATGACTAAACGTGGCTTGGTGATTTTTGTAGGTGGTACTGGTTCAGGTAAGTCGACTTCCTTAGCGGCGATGGTTGGTTATCGTAATAAAAACAGCTACGGCCATATCATTACCATTGAAGATCCCGTGGAATTTGTGCATGAGCATATCAATTGTATCGTGACCCAGCGAGAAATCGGCGTTGATACGGATAACTGGCACATCGCACTTAAAAATACCTTGCGACAGGCGCCAGACGTGATTTTGATTGGTGAGATTCGCGACCGTGAAACGATGGATTATGCGATTGCTTTCGCTGAAACGGGTCACTTATGCATGGCAACATTGCACGCAAATAGTACCAATCAAGCCTTGGATCGTATTATTAACTTCTTCCCTGAAGAGCGCCGTCATCAGTTGCTAATGGATTTATCATTAAATACGAAAGCCTTTATTTCACAGCGACTTATCCCTAAGAAAGAAGGCAAAGGGCGTGCTGCAGCGATGGAGGTGATGTTAAATTCACCATTAATTTCAGATTTAATCTTTAAAGGTGATGTGCATGAAATTAAGTCTATTATTGCCAAATCACGTGAACTGGGTATGCAAACCTTTGACCAAGCATTGTTTGATTTGCATGAGGCAGATGTGATTACATATGAAGATACCTTACGCAATGCTGATTCGGTGAATGATATTCGGCTAAAAATTAAGTTGGATGGTAAAGCTTCGCACGGAAAAGACTTATCGCAGGGGCTTGATAGTCTTGGGATAGTTTAGATTTTCAGTATTTTTTAGAAGTTAGATTTAAAAAGTAAAAAAGCCGATGAATTCATCGGCTTTTTTACTTGAGTTAACGCCTGTGTAAGTTCTAGCTATTCTACAGAAACCTCAACACGCCTTGCTTCAGTTAGATCTCCGCCACTTTCCACTATTTCAGGTTTGCGCATTTCAATTCTGTCTTCATCGATACCTGCATCTTCTAGCATCTCACGTACGGCTTTTGCGCGACTTTTAGAAAGCTCTTCATTTTTAGCTAAATTGCCTCGTGGGTCGCTATAGCCAGAAATCACGGCCTTTGAACTTTGATTGGCTTTCAGAAAACTGATTGTCGCGGCAAGCGTTTGGCTTGCATCAGCTGGCAATGTGGTTTCACCTGTATCAAAGTAAAGCTTGGCTGTTGGTGTTTCGACTGTATTAGACACGACTTCAGGCACCTTTACCGTTAATTGGTTATCAACAGTGACATTAGTGCCAAAAAAAGCCTGTGCTTCAGCGCCTTTAGTTTTTTTGATATCTTCACTATCTACGTTACCTGTTAAAGTGACTTTGTTTGCATCACCCGTAATCACCCAGTCGGCGCCACCTTTAAACCATGTGCTTAGCCCATCAGAATTTGCCGCCCATGCTACGTTGCTAGCATCGCCAGTGGCGTTATAGCCATGTGCGCTGCTCGCTGTAAAGTTGAAAGTGGTGCTCTCTGCTGCGGGAGCACTACTGCTTGCTGCTGTACAACATTGTGCGGCATGTGCAAGTCCATGGCCGTGTTGCCAATGCCAGTATAAATAGATTGCTAATAATATGGCTAATAACCAAGTCCAGAGGGTATGGCTAGTGCAACAACTGCTTTTTTGGACATGATGCGTTGAGTTCGTCATGGGTTAACGCTCCTTATGCGACAATCTAACAAGAACGATATGCGAAGAACAGTCTGTAGATTTTAACTTTCGTTAAACGCCACCAGTCAATTTTTCTTGTAGCGCTTTAAGTTCAGTCCATTTATTTTCGGCAGCGAGTGCGGCTTGTTGCGCCCATGTGCCTGGTTTGGCTAATTTGTAGCGCGCACCTGCATCATCCAACACTTTTTGCATTTGCGGCACGGATTGTTGTGCTAACTGCGCAAACGTTTTTACACCAGCATTATTGAATAGTTCGCTGATTTTTGGACCTATACCTTCTACCACGGTGAGGTCATTAGGGCCTTTGAGCTTGAATCCGGCAGCTTTCGCTGCGACAGCATCAAGTACAAAAACTTTAGATATTTCAGTTGCCACAGCTTGCGGCGCTTTAGCTTTTGGCTTTTCCGCTTTAGGAGCTATCGATGCGGCTGGTGGCGTTTCAGCAGGCTTCGTGTCCAATAGCGTATTGGGAGTGTTGTCACAGCAAGTTGATGGTTTATTGCAACATTGACTGCCGCGGCTAGCTAGGAGGCGACATAACAACCAATTGAGTAACCAGCCGACGAGTGCACCTAACAAAAACCACCAAAAACAGCATGAAAACATGATTACGCTCCTAAGTTGCTATTAACAGTTGTAAAAATACCTGAACTTGATTAAGGAATCATGACATTGAACGCTTGTAATCCTTTTCCGTCAATGGCTTAGCTGCAAACCTAACAATAATTTATTCTGATTGATACACAACTTGTCCGTTAACCAAGGTGGTTTTAACTCTTCCTGCGATTTCTAAACCGTTAAATGGCGTATTTTTACCTTGGCTTTTGAGTGCACTCGGTACAATTTCCCAGTATTCATTGGCATCAAAAATGCAGATATCTGCGTTAGCATTCACGCTTAAATCACCAGCGGTAATGCCTAGTATTTTTGCTGAAGACTGGCTAATAAGTGCTATCGCCTTAGCCAAACTTAATTTCTCTTGATTTGCCCATTTGAGCGTCAGCGCCAGCAATAACTCTAAGCCTGTAGCACCCACTTCAGCTTCTGCAAAGGGTGCTAATTTAGCATCGTCGTCTACAGGTGTGTGGTCTGAGCAAATGGCGTCAATGGTGCCATCTTTTAAACCAGCGCCTAGTGCATCTTTATCACGCTGTGTCCTAAGGGGCGGTTTAAGATGGCAATTGGCATCAAAAAAGCCAATATCGTGTTCGGTCAGATGTAAATGGTTAGCGCTGACGTCGCAAGTGATATTCACACCGTGTTTTTTAGCCTCACGTATCATGTCTACGCCTTCAGCCGTCGATAAACGGCTGATGTGAATGCGCGCACCTGTTTCCTTAGCAATACGTAATATGCCAGCAAGCGCTAGTGCTTCTGCTGCACTTGGAATACCTTTTAAGCCTAATCGACTCGCGACTTCGCCATCATGCGCGACGCCGTCTTTGGCTAGAAATGGCTCCTCAGCATGCAGAAATAAAGTAAAGCCAAAAGTCGCTGCATACTCCATTGCACGCCAGAGGACTTGCGTATCCGTAATAGCAATGTTGGCTTGTGAGAAGCCAACACAACCCGCTTCACGCAGTTCGCCCATTTCTGATAATACTTTGCCTTGCAGTTGGCGTGTAAGCGCGCCTAGCGGATATACGTGTGCAAGATTGAGCTGTTTAGCACGATGTTTGAGCATCTCTACCAAGCCCGGCTCATCTAGCACTGGGTCAGTGTCTGGTGGACAAGCGAGGCTAGTGACGCCGCCAGCCACTGCGGCTTGTAGTTCGCTAATGAGCGTAGCCTTATATTCATCGCCCGGTTCACGTAATCTTGCAGATAAATCAACCAAACCAGGACAGACGGTTAAATTGCTAGCATCGATGGTTTGACTAGCGATAAAGCCCTCAGGCGCTTTGCCTAGCGCGACTATCTTTCCAGCAGCAATGAATACGTCTAGTTGACTATCGATATTATTTTTAGGGTCTATGACATGACCATTTTTGATTTGAATTTTCATGCTTGGCTCCCTGCTTGGCTGCCAGGATTTTGCCCACCCGCCAGCATCGCCATGACCGCCATGCGTACGGCGATGCCGTAAGTAACTTGCGGCAAAATCACTGATTGGCTGCCATCCGCTACGCTGGAATCAATTTCCACACCGCGGTTCATTGGTCCCGGGTGCAGTACGATAGCATCTGGTTTAGCAAGGTTTAACTTATCTTGCGTGAGACCGTAGGTTTTAAAATACTCTTGCGCGCTGGGGAGCATTGCACCGTTCATGCGCTCGTTCTGTAAGCGTAGCATCATGACGACATCAACATCTTTTAGTCCTGCTTTCATGTCATGAAACACATGCACGCCAAGCTTTTCTACTTGCGCTGGAAGTAGCGTCTTGGGTGCAATGACGCGTACTTCTGGTACACCTAATGTTGTCAAAGCGTGAATCTCTGAGCGTGCCACACGCGAATGCAGCACATCGCCGACAATGGCCACACGCAGGTTATGCAAGTCAGGCTTGTATTTGCGTATGGTAAACATATCCAGCAGACCTTGCGTTGGATGTGAGTGGCGGCCATCGCCAGCGTTAATCACGTGAATGTGATCAGGTACATGCTTAGCAATAAAGTGTGCCGCGCCAGATTGCGAATGGCGCACCACAAACATATCGGCGTGCATGGCGATTAAGTTGTCGACGGTATCTAAAATAGTTTCGCCTTTAGATTGCGAAGAGGTATTCACATTTAAGCTGATGACGTCGGCTGAAAGGCGTTTAGCTGCGATTTCAAAGGTGGTGCGGGTGCGGGTGCTATTTTCAAAAAACAAGTTACATACCGTTTTGCCGCGTAAAAGCGGTACTTTTTTAACTTCACGCTCGGCAACACCGACAAAGGATTCGGCGGTATCTAATATTTGATTTAATATTCTTTTAGGTAAGCCCTCAATAGAGAGAAGGTGACGTAAGCGGCCATCGGCATCTAATTGCGGGTTATTCATGCATGTGTACCTGGCTTTGATTAAAGTTCAAGGATTGAAGTTCAAGACTTAAACTGCCATCTTGATTTTGTATGAGTTGCAAATTCTGACTAGCATCTAAAGCAATCTCCGCTGCGGTAATTTGCGGTGCAATCGGCAGCTCGCGACCTCCGCGGTTCACCAGTGCAACTAATGTGATGCTAGCAGGGCGACCATAATCAAACAGCTCGTTCATGGCTGCACGTGTGGTGCGGCCTGTGTAAAAAACGTCATCAATTAAAATAATGTTTTTATTTTCAACATCAAAGGGAATCTGACTTGGGCGGTTTTCTGCTTTTAAGCCGCGCTTCTCGTAGTCATCACGATAAAACGACACATCTAATGTGCCATGTTCAATCGCATTGGTGGCGATGTCTTTTTCTAATAGAACTAGTAACTTTTGCATTAACCAAACGCCGCCACTTTGAATGCCGACGAGTGCTGTATTGGCTTGTAGCAAGGGCTGAATTTTTTGAGCCAGCATTTTTAGCAGGTCTTCAGCATTAGGTAATGAGATGTTTTTTGAAGTCATTTCTGTATTTTACCTGTAATCATCATTCACATTGATAGTGAGTCAATTTTATAAGCCATTAAAATAGCTTTGCAATATGGTTTGCGCGGCGACTTGATCCAGCATTTCTTTTTGCGCGCGGCCCTTAATGCCAGATTGATTCAGTAAATCACTCGCCTCAACTGAGCTGTAGCGTTCATCAATGAGCATGACGGGCAAATTAAAGCGGCCATTTAGCCGCCTTGCAAACTTTTTGCAGAGTTGTGTGACGCTGGTTTCAGCACCATCTAAACTTAATGGCAAGCCCACAATCAGTAGTTTTGGCTGCCATTCTTTGACTAATTTGCTAATCGCTTCAAAGCGAATTTCGTTGCTTTCATTATCTATCGTGACCAGCGGATTTGCTGTGGCCAATAAGTGCTCACCAACCGCAACGCCTATTCTTTGTTCGCCAAAATCAAAACATAGCACGGTACTGGCTAATACTACTTTTGCGTCGTAAACGTTTTCGTTGTCAATCAGTTGGCCGTGAGTTGCTGTCGCCATTAAGCGTGACCTGCTACGTCTGACAACATGGCAGGGTCAACCCCTAATAGGGCCATGGTTGCTTTTAGTTTTTCATCGTAATCTAGTTCGTAAAGAATTTTGTGTAAGGTTTCTACATCTTTTGCCTGTACAGAGAGCCATGAGTTTTGTTTGATTTCCTGCTCAAGTTGGCCTGGTGTCCAGCCTGCATAACCTAGCGTTAGCAACATTTTTGTAGGGCCGCTACCAATCGCGACAGACTCTAAAATGTCTTTAGAGGTCGTCAGTGCGGTATTTTCTGCAATAGTGATCGTACTATCCCATTCGCCAGCCGCTGTTTCGTGCAGAACAAAGCCGCGCTCTGGTTGCACTGGGCCACCATACAACACAGGTGTGTCTGCAACGGCAAAATTCAGTAGTTCTACTTTGATTTTTTCAAATAGCGTATCGTAGGTGATGTCGGTAGGGCGGTTAATCATCACGCCCATAGCACCTTCTTGATTATGTGTGCAGATAAATGTGACGGATTTTGCGAAAAATGGGTCTGTCATGGCGGGCATCGCGATGAGAAAATGACCTGTGAGGTTGATGTTTTCCAATGGTTTTATTCTATCATATCTAATTGTTTAATATGGCTATTTTTAGCTATTGTTGCTAGCTTCTAAATACCCCGTAACTTCTAAGCCAAAGCCTGTCATGCTTGGCATTTTTCGCGGTGTGGCGAGTAATTTCATTTTACCTACGCCAATATCTAACAGGATTTGTGAACCTATACCGTAAGTGCGCAGCTCTTGGTTGATGCGTATTTTCTCATCCGCGCCTTGAATACGTTCGATAAGCGCCTCGCCAGTTTCTTGCTGATGTAATAACACCATGACGCCAGATTCGGCATTTGCAATCACTTTCATCGCATCCAGTGTATTCCAACTATGTGTGCAACTGCTGCTATCCAATAAGTCGAAAATAGAAAGTGGTTCATGCACACGCACCAGCGTTTCTTGTGCTGCATTTGGTTCGCCCTTAATGAGCGCTAAATGTGTTTCTTTAGCGATTTTATCGCGATAAGCTATCAGCTTCATTTCGCCATACGGCGTTTGAATGGTACGTTCTGCTGCACGCTCAACTAGGCGTTCAGTTTGGGCGCGATATTGAATTAAATCTGCAATCGTGCCGATTTTAAGCTGATGTTCGGCGGCAAACAGCATTAAGTCTGGTAAACGTGCCATGCTGCCATCATCTTTTAATATTTCACAAATCACGCTAGTAGGTTCGCAGCCTGCTAGCTTAGCTAAGTCACAACCAGCTTCAGTGTGCCCTGCGCGTACTAGTACGCCACCGTCCATCGCCGCAAGCGGAAAAATATGCCCTGGGCTGACAATGTCTTGCGGTTTGGCATTTTTTGCTACGGCAGCTTGCACAGTACGTGCGCGGTCAGCCGCAGAAATGCCCGTAGTGACGCCTTCGGCCGCTTCAATTGATACCGTGAAATTAGTACCCATGCGCGCACCATTTTTTTGCACCATTTTTGTTAGGTTTAACTGGCGACAACGGTCTTCAGTCAAGGTTAAGCAAATCAAGCCACGACCATGTTTAGCCATGAAATTGATATGTTCTGCGGTAGAGAATTCTGCGGCTAACACTAAATCGCCTTCGTTTTCTCGATTTTCGTCATCAACTAGCACCACCATGCGACCGTGCTTGATTTCTTCAATAATCTCCTGTGCAGAGCTAATGTTTGCTGTGCTAATTGTTTGGTTGTTACTCATTCAGTCGATGCTTCCTTAAGTTCTTATTGACTAGCTGCTTGCTGGCTCTGCTGCCCAAAGTGTCATGCGTTCTACATAACGTGCGATTTGGTCAACCTCTAGATTCACCTGACTTCCCGCTTTTAAAAATTGTAGCGAGGTATTTTCTAGCGTATGCGGAATCAAGTTCATGCTAAATACATCTGAGGAAATAGTGTTAACGGTTAGGCTCACGCCGTTCACGCAGATGGAGCCTTTAACTGATATATATTTTGAAATCGCGTGTGGTGCGCGAATGTCCAGCTTCCAGCAATCGCCTAATGGCTCAAAAGATGCTACTTCGCCAACGCCATCCACATGACCACTCACCAAGTGGCCGCCAAGCCTGTCACTTAATCGCAATGCTTTTTCCAGGTTGACTGCATTTGGTTTATCCAATCCGACGGTGACAGACAAAGACTCTTTGGAAACATGTGCTTCGAAATGGGTTTCATTAAAAGTAATGGCAGTGAGACAAACACCGTTTACCGCGATGCTGTCGCCAATTTTAACGTCCTGCATATCTAGCCCTGAGCAGCTAATATTGAGTTTTACGTCGTCGCCCATTGGCGTTACACGTTCGATTTGACCTACGGTCTGTATGATGCCTGTAAACATAGCGTAATTTTATCAGACTTGTTGTGACAGCTAAACTGATTAATTTTTTCAACTATATTTTAAGTAATTTTTTAAGCCAATTTGTTTTAAGCAAATCGGTAACCCTGTTAGAATTTGGCCTATGCTACAAAAAATAAAATCAATCTTCGCGCACTTCTCCGTATTTGAATTGTTCGTTGGTATGCGTTATACGCGTGCTAAACGTAAAAATCATTTCATTTCATTTATCTCGCTCACCAGTATGATAGGCATCGCGCTCGGTGTAGCGGCGCTCATTATTGTGCTCTCGGTGATGAACGGCTTCCAAAAGGATTTGCGCACGCGAATTTTGGGCGTGGCGTCGCATTTGGAAATTACTGGCAGCAATAACACGCTGAGTGATTGGCCTAATATTGCGGAGTCATCGCTTAAGCGCGAACATGTTTTGGCGAGCGCACCTTACATCACAGCACAGGCTATGTTGAGTTATGGTCAAGGAGTGCAGGGTGCTATTATTCGTGGTGTGATACCTGCGGCTGAAGATAAAGTCGCCGACTTAGGCAAAAGTATGCGAGTAGGCACTTTAAATGACTTACGTGCGGGCGAGTTTGGCATTATTCTAGGTACGGATTTAGCTTATAACTTAGGCGCACAAATGAGCGATAAAGTGGTTGTGATGGCGCCGCAGGGGCAGTTTACGCCAGCAGGCGTTGTGCCACGCTTAAAACAGTTTACCGTGATTGGTTTGTTCAGCAGTGGTATGCAGGAATACGACGCCGGCTTGGCGCTCATCCACATGGATGACGCGGCTAAGTTGTACCGTATGGATAATAAGGTGTCAGGCGTTCGCTTAAAGCTGGATGATTTATTTATTGCCCCTAATGTGGCTGCCTCAATTTCTAAAGATTTGAATCGATCATCAAGTCCGACAGGTGCCTATTACGTGACCGACTGGACGCAACAGCATTCGAATTTTTTCAAAGCTGTGCAAATGGAAAAGCGCGTGATGTTCATAATTTTGACGCTAATCGTGGCGGTGGCAGCGTTTAATATCGTATCCACACTAGTGATGGCGGTTACAGATAAACGTGCCGACATTGCGATTATGCGCACATTCGGCGCGAGTCCTGCCAGTATCATGGCGATTTTTATCGTACAGGGTGCGCTAATCGGCTTAATCGGCACCTTGATAGGCGCTGTATTTGGTGTGATTGTTGCACTGAATATTGATGTGATTATTCCATTTATCGAAGGCTTGTTTCACATACAATTTTTGGCAAAAGATGTGTACCAAATTAGCGAGGTGCCTTCAGATTTGATTTGGTCTGACGTGACTACGATCGTGATAGTTTCGTTTGTATTAAGTCTGCTTGCCACGTTGTACCCTAGCTGGCGTGCTAGTAAAATCAACCCAGCTGAGGCTTTACGTTATGAGTAGTATAGTATTTTGCCGCGACTTGCAAAAGACCTATGAGGGTTTAGACGTTGCTGTATTAAATGGCATCGACCTAAACGTGAGTGCTGGAGAGCAGATTGCGATTGTCGGTACCTCTGGATCTGGCAAAAGTACCTTGTTACATCTGCTAGGCGGTTTAGATGCGCCAAGTAGTGGCGAAGTGCGTATTCTTGATCAAAATCTTGCTGCCATGAGTGAAGCCAAAAAAGGCGAAATTCGCAATCAGTCGCTGGGTTTTGTTTATCAGTTTCATCACCTGTTGCCAGAATTTACTGCGCTTGAAAATGTTGCAATGCCCCTCTTTATACGCCGCATGCCACGCGAGCAAGCACTTACATTAGCTGCTGAAACGCTTGCTAAAGTTGGTTTGAAACATCGCATGGAACATATGCCCGGGGAGCTTTCGGGCGGTGAGCGTCAGCGTGCCGCGGTGGCGCGCGCTTTGGTCACGCAACCGCAGTGCATTTTGGCTGATGAGCCTACAGGAAACCTCGACCGACATACTGCGCATGCAGTGTTTGATTTGTTGCTGGAAGTGAATCAGTTGCAACAAAGAAGCTTGGTGGTTGTAACCCATGACCTAGAGTTGGCGAAAAAAATGCAACGCCAATACAAGTTGGTTGACGGCAAACTACAACCTTTGTAGGTAAGAGGTACTGTGATTTTTGCTGCACTGATGTTTGTTTTTGGTGCTTGGAATGTACAACAATTGGCGCAACTTCCAAGTGTGACTTGGCTGCTTTGCGCTTTTTTTATAGTGGTAGTCACCCTCGTCACTCATTCGCGTTTTCCTTCCGGTTATCTTAGGCATAAACTTTTAAAGCAAGCTGTATTTTGCTTAGCGGCCTTTTTATTAGGTGTTTGCTGGGCGAGTGGTTTTGCTTATTGGCGCATGAGCGACGCACTACCGCATGCTTGGGAGCAAAAAAGCATCGCTATTGAGGGCGTAGTGGCGAGTGTTCCCGAAGCCACAGAGCATGGTGAGCGCTTTAAATTCGATGTGGAAAAGATATTTACAAAAGGTGCAATCGTTCCCAAGCATATCAGCTTGAATCAATATCGTGCGTATCAGCATAGTGGCAACAAAGATGTTGTAGAAGATGCGGCAGATTTAAATCAATTTCATGCAGGTGAGCGTTGGGCGCTCGTGGTGCGGTTAAAGCGACCGCATGGTACGGTGAATCCGCACGGTTTTGACTTTGAGTCATGGGCGCTCGCGGAAAATATACGTGCTACAGGTAGCATCAAAAGCAAAGCAGGTATCAAGAAAATAGATGACTTTGTTTGGCGGCCAAATTATGTCGTTGAGCATTTGCGTGAACAAGTGCAAAAACGGATCACAGAAGTGCTAGCAGGCAAGCCATATAGCGGCGTTATTCAAGCGTTGGTGATGGGTGATGATAGCCAAATTGGTGTGGAAGATTGGCAAGTATTTTTGCGCACAGGCACCTCACATTTAATGTCAATTTCGGGTCTTCACATTACGATGTTGGCTGGATTAGCGTTTGGTTTAGTGAGTTTTTTCTGGCGACGAAGTCACCAATTTGTGATGAAATTGCCGACACGCAAGGCCGCGACTATTGCTGGTGTGGTTGTCGCTTTAGCATACTCTTTGATTGCAGGTTTTTCTGTGCCGTCACAACGCACTTTTTATATGCTTTTGGTCTTTGCTGTCGCATTGTGGTCGGGACGACAGTTAGTCATTTCGCAAGTCTTGGCAATGGCTTTGTTTATTGTGGTTATGCTTGACCCTTGGGCGGTAAGTTCGCCCGGTTTTTGGTTGTCGTTTGGCGCTGTCGCCATGTTAGCTTATGCGCTGGGAGGGCGTGTCGGTCAAACTCACTGGTTTCAAGCCGCGCTAAAAACGCAATATGCGGTCACCATCGGCATGTTGCCATTATTGTTAGTGATGTTTGGGCAAGCTTCAATCATATCGCCTATTGCTAACGCCTTTGCAATTCCATTGATTAGCTTTGTTGTGACGCCATTGGCATTGCTGGGTAGCTTTTTGCCTATCGATATGCCGTTAAACTTGTCATATAAAGCTTTAGAAATTGGCATGCTGGCGCTTAAATGGTTGAATCAATTGCCAATGGCTACTTGGCAACAACACGAACCTGCGGCGTGGACCTTGATTCCTGCAATGCTTGGCGTACTTTGGTTATTGCTACCGCGTGGCTTTCCTATGCGGTGGATGGGTTTACTAGGCTTTCTTCCTATGTTGATGCTTGTGCCAATACGACCTGCATTGGGTGATATGAAAGTGACGGTGTTAGACGTAGGGCAGGGTTTAAGCGTGGTTGTACAGACGGCTAAACATAACTTGGTGTACGATTCTGGTCCTAAGTATAACGAGCAGAGCGACGCAGGCAGTCGAATTGTTGTACCATTTTTACATGGTGAAGGCATTAAGAAAATAGATGGCTTTGTTGTTAGTCATAATGACAATGACCATAGTGGCGGTATGGCGTCTGTCTTAGCTTTGTGACTATAATTAATAAAGTCTGTCGGGAGATAATAAAGTCTGTCGGAAAACAGATTTTAGAAAACAAAGTCTGTCGGAGATTAACCAATAAAAAACCTGCCATGAATTTGGCAGGTTTTTTGTTTTATATCTATATCAATTAAAGAGATTTAAGCTCTAAAGTTCAAATCCACCTTTAATGATGAACTCTTGCAACAGTTGATGTGCCTTAATGTTCACCCTAAAAGTATGCTATAGATTTGTTGAATCGATCTGTACCTATTGTCTTATAGTATCCATTAATTGACATTATATGCTTCATTTTTAATGTGCCACACTGGGGAAAAGTAGAGTCGCTCATTTCCAATTGCGGCAAGTAGTCTATGTTCAGGGTGAGTTTTACAAAATTCACTTTCTAGCGTCTGGTGTCTTCTTTTCCAATACGTATATCCCAGCATTTTTATGTCACTCTCGACACAGGCTGTGCAAAAAAATGTTGGTACTTTTCCACACTTTTCATTTTTATTTCTTGTTGAATGATGCGATGTTCTTAATTTTTCTCGTATGCTTTCTGAATTGCAGTCTTTTAATTTAATCGGATATACAGTGTGATTTTCCCATAACTCAATTGGATCAATCTCTAGAAGTTTTGACAAGCATATTAATATTGGTGTCTCTCTTGCAATTCGCTGATGCGTGATTCTCGCCAAAAACATGTGCAAATCAGTGATGGACTCATAGTTGCTTAAAATAGCAACTCTACCAAAATATCCACTTAAATATTCGTCGGGCATTAACGTTGGTATATTCAAACCATAAGAATTTTGTTTGCTGAGATTACTTAGTGGTCTCTCTGTGATAAGCATAACCCCTCCAAGGAATAAATAATGCCAGCAATAATGCTGGCTTGTTGTTCACTGCCATCCCATATATGAGTCAATGCATTAATTAGCTTTTCGTTTGCAATAACTTGATCACGGGTGACTTTAAGTACATTTGAATTTATGTATTTGCATATTTCTTTATATGCTTTAGATTCACGTTTCCCGTGTCCTGAAAAAATTCTACTGACTTGAGATTGGCTAATTCCAGAGCCTTTTGCTATTATCTCTTGAGTTAACCCTAGTATTCTGGCAGTTGATGATAGATTGGAAATAGACAAATTTATGTTTGCATTTTTCATGCATTTATTTTTTCATATATACATAAAATATGCAAATATGAATGTATTTATCTAGTCAATGATTGTGCCTTTTTTGAATGGCGTTTGGATAGGGGTGGAGATAGTGTGCACCGTTAAATTGTGCGCTCTATTGAGTATTCCAGTGAAAAGAGCCACCTAGAATTGTTTCAAAGGAGCCACCGATAAGGTGTTCTTTTTTTGTACTAATTTTGGGTAAACTTTACCATATTGGCCATCAAGCAATAATTTGATAAATAATGTTCTAGTCTATGATGGTAAAAATCGTGCGTGGAAATTGAACACGGCATGGTTTTCAATAATTTCCTCACCAGTACCAATGAAATCAAGTGTTTTATCTAAAAAATATTTTAAATTTGCAGGAATATCATGGTGAGGTCCTGCCAAAGAATGTCCAAATAATATCTGATTCGTTTATTTAGTTTGACTGGATGCCAGGAAGTGATAGCGGGCGCACCAAGAATAGAAAGACTCATCAGCCATTAATTTGGGCAAGCCCTGGAAACTTAAATATCTATGCGTTTGTAACTTATTACTAGTGCTGTTTAAGGACATGTAAGCCCTATAATCTGATCAATCTTAATTTAAAATACGATTAAATTGGTTTATGAAGTTGCTAGCCAAGGCTTTAGTTTCTCCAGTTGGCTGATGAGAGGGTAGGTTTTGAATGAACGCTGCAACACGAAACCCATCAGATTTCCCAACGCGAACCCAACGCACAAATACATTCCCCATGATTGCAGATTCATTTGTGGCTGATATAAAATTTGCCCCACAATGAATCCAAAAACACTTGAAAGCGTTAGCAAATACGCTATTGCCTTATTTTGGGAGTATAAATATTTCTCAGAAATATTAAGGGTGGGTCTTCCGTTTGGGTCAACAGTTAATATTTTGCTTTTGAATAATTGGTTGATTTGGCCTTTATTAAAACCTGTCTGAATTTTTATTTGATTGATTAAGAGGTCGTGGGATTTTTTTTTGGTGAAGAAAAGCAACAAACCTGAACCTGCACCCTTATTTTCTTCAATGTCAAGATGTTGGCGATTTAAAGGAACGCTGTAGTTTTGAGGGTTATTTGCAATCTTGCTTAATGCATTAAGCATTTTTGCAATGGAAGATAAATCCTCTTCTGGATTATCTTGTGTCATGATTCATTCCTATCTTCTCAAATGATATTGATTTTTGACCAGTAGAGATGGGTCGAAATTAGATGGAATTTCGCCAAGCTCAACCTGGGTTAAATACGCTTTAAAAAGTCTAAAAAGTATCCTATAAGTTTCCGAACTTAATTTACCATCAACTTCATTTTTTGCACATTGGTCAATCCATTCAAAAACTTTATTTTCTATAAGCTCATCCTGTTCCAGTGAAAGCTTTACCTGATCAAAACGAATCCCAAGTAATAGGTAGGCAATGTCAACGCCTGCCGCAGAAATGAAATTTAGATAACTAATGGCCGGCGTACGCGCTTCACTCTCATACTGTAATTGCGCTAGCTTCTTGCACTGTGCAAAGCTTGCCAGCTCCTCTTGACTTAAATTAAGCCTTTTACGCTCTTCTTTAAGGCGCATGCCAAATCCTTCTGGGATGCCCAAATTTGTCAAATTGTGTATATTCATATGAAAGTAAGTATAAACTAAATTAAATACTTTACAGATGTAAAATTAAATTATAGTATTCATATGAATACTATAATAGGTAAGAGTTATGAATACTGATAAAGCAAAATCCATCTTCAAGGATTCTGGGGTTTCCGTCAGTGAGTGGGCAAGGCAAAATGGATTTTCTTCTACCTTGGTTTATCAGGTATTAGAGGGAAAGCGAAAGTGCCTCAGAGGACAAAGTCATCAGATCGCTTTGGCGCTAGGCATCAAAGAAGGAAAAAATTTTAATGTCGAAGATCTGAATCGCTGTTTTATTGAGCCTAGATAAATTTATTTCTAGGTGAAAAATAAGTCATAGGAGGCAAGTAATGAAAACAAAAAAACCGAACCTTTAAAATTACTATTTTAAAAAATTCGGCTTTTTCCTGCACTTTGCAGTGCACTACTTATTGGCGTAAATAGTATCGCTCTGAGCTCAGTAAAAGTCAAGTTAGTCTTGAAGCTTTTAGGAGTGTTGATGAGCTATTGTTTTTTTCTCATGCGCACTTAATTGTGAGTACGCATGATGTCAAAACAAATAAATCAGTCTAGGTATAAAACAATTTACCAAAGGCAGGAGAATCCACCATGGGACAACTCGTATGTCCCAGGAATCTTGGCTACGCGTAATGAAGCGCCTTCAACTTCAATTCCCTGCACATTAACGCCTGCCAAGCTAGGCGGCAGGTTTGTTCATTTGCTATCAAAAAACGAGCGTAATGCCGCATTGTTGGGCTTATATTCCCCAGACGTCTTTGGATTGCAAGAACAGCGAATGTTATCACCTGAGCCATGCCTGCATCCACTAAATACACTATCTGTAGCTAACCCATTTAAGCAAATTCATTTGGATGGAGTTATTCAAATTGCTGAGAATCTTAACTGCTTAGATCTGCTTCCAAAAATCCTATTAAAAACTAAATCAGGCGAATCTTTGACTGCTGTGTTCCCATGGTTTGGAGATTTACTGTGGGGTATTAAAAAGGATGAAAAGTTATTTTGTGTCAACTGGTCAATCAAGGACAAAATCGAAGACTTTTTTTTAGATAGAAGTAAAAAATATAGTCCTATCTCAACTCCTTCGAATGATTTACTAGCAAGACACCAGATTGAATCTGAGTTTTATTTGCAGGGAGCGATTCCCACTTATAACATCGCTGGCGATCAAATAGATAAGGAAGTTGTTGGAAATTTAAGGCGGATTTTTCTGCATCATAGGCGACCGATTGGCTTGCCGCCAGAAAAAATTAATGAAGTAAAACGAGCTTTTCAAACGGCGATGAAGATTGGATTACCTGCTTCAGATGTGATTGGAAACTTTTTTATTAGAAAACTCTACTCAGTTGAAGACCTTAAAAATATCTTTTATCAAGCCATTTGGCAGCGTGAATTATTAGTGGACTTGTTTTCCCCAGTTCTACTTAATACCCCTTTAAAGATTATGGAAAGAGATGTGCTTGACGTATACAGTGCTTGGTTTAAGGAATTGCCGTGAGAGTTGGGACTAGGTTGGTGGCACCTGAAGGATGCAAGAATCTACCTAAAGAAATTGAGGTTCACTTTTTAAAAAGTGATTCAAAGCATGGAAGGGTTTGGTTGGTGCACTTTACAAGCAAAATTGGTGAAATTAAAGCCAATTTATTCAGCATGAATGCTAGGGAATTTGAGGATTCTATTCGTCAGAAAGCCATCTTACTGACTACTGAGCAGTCCACTCTGCCTCCTTGGTTAAGCGTGCACGAAGGGCGCAATTTTGAAGAAATGGATGCGCATAGAAAAGGAAACCCAAAAATCTCGCTGCTTACTAGAGTGGAAGAAAGACTGCTATCAATTTCAGTCGCAGTGAGCAATATAGATGACATTTTATCAAATGAAAATCCTGAAAAAAGAATAAACCAGTTCGCGCGCGAATCAGGAAATGGTGTCAATGAAACTAGATTTAGAACTTGGTTACTTAGTTACATTGCGTTTGGTAGAGACAAATGGGCATTACTCCCGCCATTTCACCATATTGGGAATTGGGATAGATTAGATAATCCAAAAGAAAAGCTCGGAGCCCCATCGCTTGCCCTAGGGAGGAGTTATGGATCAATCATGACTAAGGAATTAGCTGAAAAGTGTGTACAGGCCTATTTAAAGTACGCGCAACTTGGTAAGACGATGAAAAAAGTCTATATTGATGCGATCGAGAGATCGTTTAATTGTGTTGTTTTGACCCAAGAAAATGGACTAAAACGTATTGTAAGTAGGGGTGGAGAAGCATTTCCAACTTACGATCAATTCAGGTATCAAGTCATTAAAAAACTGGGGCAAGAAACAGTCCAAAAAAAAATATATGGCGAAGTTCGCTACAGAACAAAAATTGCTAATTCAAAGGGTAGGTACTCAGAGGAGATAGCCAACTTAATGGAACGCATCGAAGTGGATGGATATTACACCAATGAGAGACCAGTTGGTTTCATTGAAGGTAGCCATTTACCATCAATGTGCGTTGTTGTCGGGCGAGACTTACTTAGTGGAAAAAAGTTAGGAATAGGTTTTTCATTCGGTGCAGAGCGGCATACAGCCTATAGGATGATGTTATTTTCAATGGCTATTCCTAAAGACCATTTTTGCAGACTGTTTGGAGTTACCCTTAAGGAAGGGGAGTGGGTGTCGCAAGGGTTACCCAGCCATATCAGTTTTGACAGAGGGCCTGGTTCTATCATGAGTTTAATACAGAGTGTTGAGCATCAGTTCCCAATCCGCGATTTGGCTGAGTCATGGCAAGGCCAGTCGAAGGCAACCATTGAGTCATCACACCCCAATCAAATAAAAATAGAAGGCCAACCTACCTATCTCATTAGTAAGCTAACACCAATTCAACTGGCTCGTCAGGAAATTTCAAGGCTTATTTTGTTTAACAATACGGCTAACATGGAAGATCGACTTGATCCAGGGAGGGGCCTAGTGGATGTGATACCTTCGCCTAGCGCGATTTGGAAATATTATGATGAAATTTATCGTAATGATGCGCAACCAATCTCCTTCGAAGATGCAGTACGTACTTTTTTAACGCCAGTTGAATATCAAGTAAAAGAGGATGCAATTTACTTCAAGGGAATGCGTTTTGTAAGTGATGAACTCAAGCAAACTGGACTTTTTGATATGCCAGGTGTCACTCGGGTAAAAGGTTATCACTTGGACATGTGCTTTAGATATGTTTGGGTTGAAGTTAGAAGTCGACTTTACGAAGTGCCTGCTTCACTGCGTATTACAAATGAAGAAGAAGCCACTTATATTTGCTTAGAAGAGCTAATCCAGTGGGAAGAGCGCCGGTGCGTAGTTCAGTCTGGATTTCGCGTACATCAGCAGGCAAGTAGTGTTGAAATGAATACTCGATTTAGAGATGACACCAAGCAAAGTTTTGACAACCCTCAACGACACTCTGGGCGCGCTAAAAAGACATCAACTTCCAAGCAAGAGGCTGCAGATATTGCACACAGTGCAAATCTCGGTGAATTTAAGAAAAGAAATTACAGATGAACTCAAACTCGAATCCTTGGCATCAACGATTTCATCAACTTCTCAGTCGTGAGTATTTAAGAGAGCTTGCAACAGTAAAGCCAACACCACTAGAAAATTTATATGATTTACCGAAAGAATATGCGTTAAAGCTGTTGGAAAATAGTCTTGAAGCTGTGTTTTATCCCAGCGAACAATGTCTAAATTTACTAGAAAAACTAATTGGTATGTGTCATGCGCACTATTTAATAAATTATCGAGATGCCAGAGAATTTTTGGGGTATGTATATTCAGATGAGCCACCGTTTTCTGATTTTTACCCGCCTTTATGCATCACAGGTTTGGCTGGGGTCGGGAAATCAAAAATCCTTCAGATTTTTATCAAGATAATTTCAAACGAAATAAGTTTTATTGCAGACAACAACCATCCACCATTTGTCATGAAGAATCCTTGGATTATTAAAGTATCTCAAAAGAAAAGTCTTAATGATATTTTTAAACATATTGTCGGCGACAATGGAAAGCTGCAAGACAATAAGGAAAAAGCTAGAAATATTGCCTATCTTGATTCCGTGCCGATGATGATTGCAGATGAGTTTCAGTTTGTTACTTCTTCTGCTAATGCCAATACAGTTGTGACGCAAATGCTACTAGGTCTTGGTGAAGTTGGTATCCCATATATTTTTGCTGCGAATTTCGATTTAATAAAAAAACTATTAAAACGTGCTGATCAGGACCAGCAGAGAATTCTCGCTGAAACGATAGTAATTGTTCCTGATCCTTGGAATTCAACGTGCTGGAAAAATCACCTAAAATCTCTTATTGAAATCGCACCAGATATATTTAATATTGATATTGAAAATGATGGTTGGAAAATTCATTCATTCGTAGCTGGTAGAAAACGCGCATTAGCTAAGTTGATTAAAATTGCATTTTCATTAGTACATGGCAAAAATCAAAAAATAGACATAAGCATTTTGGAAAAGGCTTATAACTCTAGTGAATTTTCAAATTATCGCGAAGAGTCCATAGCAATTTCTAATCAGTTTGTTTTAAATAAAGCTGATAGTAGTCGACCATATCTGTGGTGCCCTATTCCATTACCAGAAAGTGTTTCAGCCACTTTCACTAGACAAGCGAAAGAAAATAGAGAAAAAGTGATAGCAGATATGGCTATAAGATCGAGCTTAAACAAAGAAGAACGTGAAGCCGCTGAAAACCTTCAAAAGCAAATTAATAAGAACAAAGACGGTGAAAATGTTATCAGGATGAAAAAGTCTACTAATCCTACTGCTAAGGAATTTGTTGAGAATGCTAGAAAATTTAGGGATAGTTTGTAATTACTTTCACTTTTGATTCGCCTTTAATTAGACCGGAGAAGAAATTAACAATTAGTTCGACTTATCAAATATAGGAAAATGCATATGACTGAAAAAATTGTGATTATTCATGGATCAATAATACAAAAAATCTGCTGGAAAATACCAAAAATTTTCTGCAAGATATTTCTTAAAGCATTCAGACATATTGTTGGATTTGATGGGTTTTCGATTTCAAATTAGCTACTTATAGGGTCTCTATGAAAAATATGTGGTGTTACCTTTAATATGGCTTGCATTAAATGAGCATATTGTGATCGGAAATATTTTTGATCCGCCCTTAGTCCTACCGGCAATGATGGAGGGAGAGACTCTATTCAGCTGGTGTGCGAGATTTCACAAGTTAAGTGGCAATGTGATTCCCCGGTATACCAGTCGTATGCTGTTCAGCAACTCAGAGGCTGGGCTAAGACATGACTTGCCCAATAACGTGTCAGAATTCTTGGATCGGACCCAGTTTCATCTAGGTGATGCGGAAGAATTACTTTTTAATCGAACTGTGTTAAGTTTTTATGCTCCTTTTATCCCTAATTGCATGCTATCTAAAGTTACCGCTAGCATGCTCTATGGAACCCCTCCATTCCCTAAAATACTTTTAAAATTAAACAAAGCAAAGTTGGGAGCAGCCGCGCCGCTTAAGGCATGCCCAGAGTGCATTAAAAGCCAACTTCAAAAATATCAATTTTCCTGGTGGAGCGTAAAACATCAGTGGCGTTCAGTCTATGTTTGTTACCAACATTTAACTCCATTACTAGTCGCAAACGAAGAGTTGCATCGTGTCTCTTTAAAAGAATTTTTCCTTCCATCAAATATGCCAAACCAAAACTGGAGCCCCTCAATCGTTCTGAATTCTAATCAACTAGAGTGTTTAAAAAGAGTTGCCATTTTTACAGAGGCCTTAACTCGTTTACGAGAAATGGAGCTAGATGACCAGATCTTGCGCTATTCCTATATTCTGCAGGCACAGTCTAAAGGGTGGGGACTAAAAGATGATTTGTTACGACTGAAAGAGATGCGTAAGGATTTCGATAATAGATATGCAGGATTATCTGAGTTAAGTGGATTGGAGTTTTTAGCCGCACCGACTAAAGACGATGTAGGTTTCTTTGAAGGTTTGTTGCATCAAGTGCCAGGCAATCGCGCACCGATTAAACATATTTTTATGATGGATTTTTTGTTTGATGATGTCTCATCATTTTTGGATAAATATCAAATAATTAAATCCGCCAAAGAGCTTGGTCATTTAGAAGCTGTTATATCTCCAGATGCTAATCTCAGTGAAAAGATTAAAAACATGTATGTCATTCATGGCAAGACTAAAGCTGCCATCTCTAGGGAAATGGGAATCAGCTATGCGCGCGTAATAAGTAAATTAAAAAGCGTTGGTATCCGTCAAATCAAAAAAAAGATTACTTTAACGCCTCAATTTGAAACAGAGTTGAACCTATTAATAAATAAAGGGTTGCCAATAAAAGAAATTGCAGAAGATGTGGGAGTAAGGCCAGGATATGTCGGCGAATACATTGCGCGAAATGAGACTTTAAAAGACATCTATAAGCAAGCAACTTTTATCAGACAAAGAGATTTTCATCGTGATTTTGTCAGTTCACAATCTGGCCTTAGTAGAAAGTACAAATCTATTCAATGGTTATTGAAAAATGATGAAATTTGGCTTAATTCAAACTTCATGCACCCTTAAGCTTGATAATCTGAGATTCTAGTAGAAACAAACGACTGCTTTAGAGATGGCAAATTAGGAAGTCATGGGGCAAGTTCGGGCCGAGCCTGTGTCAAAACGCCAGAATCAATGAATTGCAATTTTGTTCCACAACACAAGTAGCAACTTTTTAGATCAAACTTTGTTATGCAGTTTTCTTATACAAAGTAAGGCCAAAGGCCTTATGCAGCCATCGCCTTCGTCAATGCCACACTTCCCATGATTTTCATCACGCGTTTCATGTTGTATGCCAGAATGTGTAAACTAATTTCCGTGCTGACATGCGCTTTGGTTTTCATCAAGAAGTGCGTAGCACCCATCCAGTGTTTCAACGTACCAAACGTGTGCTCAATCGTACATCGCCTAATCTTCATGGCGTCAGGCATGCTTTCTAGGTTCGATTGCATTTGATCTAGGACTGCTTCATTCTCCCAACGCTTAATTCGTCTTTGATTACTAGTGGTGCAACTGGACTTTAGCGTGCAATGCTTGCAGTTAGAACTCCAGTAGGTGGTGTGTGGCCGACCTTTCTCAAGTGAGCGGAAACGCTCAATCAATACGTCACCTGCTGGACACTGATAAGTATTACTCTTAGGGTCGTACACAAAGTGGCGTTTATCAAATAAACCATTGGCTTTGTTTGCTGAAGTTAAACACTTCGGCATGATGGGCGTAACGCCGTTCTCAATACAGGCCACTACTTCTTCACCTTTGTAGTAGCCTTTATCCGCCACCACCGTCAGTGCCTCTTTTTGCAATGCGTCCTTGGCCTGCTTACCCATGTTCGCTAATTGCGTTCTATCATGACCAGCGGTGGTGACCTCATGTGCGACGATGAGATGATGCTGAGTATCCACCGCCGCCTGTACGTTATAACCGACAATGCCACCGCCACGATGTTGCATGGAACGTGCATCAGGGTCAGTTTGTGAGAGTTGCTTGTCTGGAGATGACTGTACTTCAGCTTCAATGGTTTCCAGTGCTTTCATTTGCGCTTGGAACATTGCAATACGCTCAGTCAATCGTACTTGATGGGGTGTGGATTGTTTAGGTGAGCGAATATCTGCCGCCTCTAAATCATCCAGATATTGTTGGATGTTTTTCTCCACTTCTTGCATGCGGCTTTTAATCTTGGCCTGCGTGTAGTTATTATCAGAGCTGTTGACGGCTTTGAACTTGCTGCCATCAATGGCAATCATGGAATCAGCAAACAAATTCAAGCGGCGGCACAACTCAACAAACTGGCTACACACTTTGCGTATGGCAGGACCGTTCTCATTTCTGAATCTGGCAATGGTTTTAAAATCAGGATTGAGTCTTGCGATCAACCACATGAGTTCAACATTACGATTCGCTTCTGCTTCTAGGCGTCTACTTGATTGAATACGATTGAGGTAGCCGTAGATGTAGAGTTTGAGCATGGCCGCAGGATGATAAGACGGCCGACCCGTCTGCGCTGGATTCACGCCTTCAAACCCTAACTCAGATAACGCTAACTGATCTACAAAGACATCAATCACGCGTACCGGATTATCTTCTGCGATGTATTCATCCAGCAACTCTGGAAGAAGTGTACTTTGTGTCCTATCTTGACCTTGTATAAATCGTTTCATATTTAAATAAAAACAATGTAATCAGATGGTTACATTATACAATATCTAGATTAAAGTGTTAATTTCAGATTGAATTTATTGGCGTTTTGACACAGGCTCGGCCCAAAGCAGCCACTCTTTCAGTTTAATAATCATAGTTACGAGAAACAGGATCGGTACGGGCGCACCGTTGGCAAAGTTTTGGTTAACGGAGTTGATGCCAATCTTGAACAAGTAAAGCATGGCTTAGCCTGGTTTTATCGTAAGTATCAAAATGAGATGGAGCTCGATGACAGGTTAAATTATCTGCAGGCAGAAGAAGCTGCACATGCTGCAAAAGTAGGTTTGTGGTCAGAGCCAGATCCTGTGGCGCCTTGGGATTTTAGGCATACCAAAAACTAGTCAAACGTTAACCGTCTCAATTGGCCTATCTTTAGCAAAGGTAGGCATAAGCTATAAGGATGTGGACAAGTAAAAATGATAAAAACTAGTCAAACGGTCAAAACTAATTTGTTAATTGATGAAGAACCTAGTGAAAGGTTTAATAGTCTTTTCAACGAATTATTTTCTGAATCTGATAGAGGTTGTATTTTAATCGGTTCAAGCGTTTTAGATGAAGTTCTGGGAGAATACATTGTTAATAGGCTTTCAGTATTAAATCAAATTTCAACGAAGCTTTCATTCAACTCTAAATCAAGTTTCGCAGCTAAGATTAAATTTGCAAATAATCTAAAGTTTATTACGAGAGATGTATTTGAAGATCTAGAAAGAATCAGAGTTATCAGAAATAAAGCGGCACATGATTACAAGCCGAGAAATTTTAAAGATAAAGAAATAATTGATATTGTTCACACATTTAGTAAAGTTGAGGACGATCGGGTAGGCAAGTCTATTGAGTGGGAAGCTATGATTGACGAGCGGGCAGCAATGTCGCCAAACGGTGTGTTGAAAGGTACAAGACGAACTTATGAAGCGTTTGTTTTTTGTATAACAGTAGCTCATATTGCAGGTGTTCTTGATTTTAAAAGCCATATAAGCCCGTTAATAAATAGTCAAACGGTAACGGTAAATAATTTATAGAGATTGAGATGGCATTTGATTACGTAGTTTATAAGCTAACTTTTCCAAACGGCAAGATATATGTTGGAAAGGATATTGGCGCAAAAGGCCATTCCCTGCGGTATTTTGGATCTTGGTTTAATCCTGATGTCGAAAAAGACTTTACTGATATTGAACTGAGAGACTTTACTCTGCGAAAAGAAATAATATTTGAGTCTAAAGATATATCAGAGATCAACAGAAAGGAATCTGAATTGATCAAATCATTAAAGTCTAATGATCCAGCAATCGGATACAATCGTACACATCGACCAAAAAAATTAATTTAATAGTTAACTCTTAATAATATGTGCAGCAACTTCGAACCCATCAGACCGCAGCGCGCCACCTGGGTTAACCAGCACTTTGGCTGCGATCTCCCGAACACCACCTGGCGGCCAGAAGCTTATCCAACGTACCCAGCTCCGTTCATCTACCTCGAAAACGGCAAACCAAAATGTGAACTCGTTCAATTTGGTCTCGTGCCACACTGGGCAAAAGACATCAAGAAATTCGGTCTGAAAACATACAACGCCAGGTCTGAGACCGTTCACGAAAAACCCAGTTATCGAAGTGCATGGAAAGAGCGCAGATTCGGTCTTGTGTTAACCGAAAGCTTCTATGAGCCCAACTGGGAAACTGGGAAAGCTGTCCGTTGGCGCATTAAGCGAGCAGATTCCGAGACTGCTGCCATTGCTTCTATCTGGGAACGCTTTGTTGACAAGGAAACTGGTGAGATCATATTCTCGTTTTCCATGCTCACCGTGAACGCTACTGGGCACGAAGTCATGAAGCATTTTCATAAGCCGGAAGATGAAAAGCGCTCAGTGGTTGTATTAAACAATAATGAATATCAGCCTTGGTTACAGGCTAGTCATGAAGAAGCCAGATCGATTCTTAAGTTAGCACCAAATGGCTTTTTAATGAGTGAGGCAGCATCGCTAGCAAAAGCTGGTGGGAATCAAAGTTCATTCAATATGTAATTTATTCTTTTGCTTGAACTTGAGCTTCCATGAATGCAAATACCTAGCGTTTACCTGCGTTAACAACAGTTAAATTTCCAAAATGCCTTTTTAACTCTTTCAAATATATTTTAAAACTTCGTTTTTAGCGTTGAATTAACTTTGCGACAAAGATTTTGCTCTGTGGATTTTTTAATCTCCATATCAGCCTGGCTGCTTGCCCTGTCTAAATAAAATATTTTTACATGCTCCCAGCCACCTGTAACTCTATCAATTGTCATTTGGTATTTAGTGTAGCTTTTATCATCTATTCCTTTGCCCTCGTAATGTATACGAAACCTAGTGGGATTAATTTCTACATTATTAACATCATAAGTTTCAGCCAAATAACCATTATTAAAAAATTCAGAAGTTGCAGTATTATTGCTGGTATTAATTGAAAATACTTCTTTATGGGAAATGTTATCAAGCTGACACTCAAGATTTACGACTTGATTTGCTGTATCTCTATTTTTTTTAGCTGCAAATACTGGTCCTGAAATTAGAATAAGTCCAATTAAAAAACTTGAAGTCACTTTCATGAATAACCCTTTTTATTTATAAACTATTTATATCTAATCTAAAATAATTGCTTTATTTTTACTTATGCTTTAGATGTAATTTACTCTATAAATAAGAACCTTCTTGTTATAGATCAATATTTAGCAATATTAAATTTACTCAACTTGCCTATTAATATAAAAACTTGTAATCTGATTTTAATCATAATTAATAACTAAGGTTAAAATGCTTCTACGTTTAATATTTCTCATAGCTATAGTGCTCCCTATAACAACCTTGGCAGAAGATAGAGCTCAAGATTCACCATCAATGATTTTGATTGGATCTAAAGAAAAAGTGCTTTCAACTATTCAAGAAGCGCTTGATTTAGAGTTTACTAATGGTATAAGAACAAATCTTATTGATCGTGTAGGTTTCAAAGAAAACTTCACAAACTTTTGGTCAGGAAAATCTGAATTATTGGTTGCAATATTTCCAATGGCCAATGGCAATTCCTTAGAGCCTACAGCATACAAAGTAGACTTTCGCTATCCAGCCAAAGGTAAATCTAATGCAACATCATTAATAGCTAGAATTAATTCAGTGGTTGCCAAAAAAGATGATGTAACTACTACAGATAATTACAGTGACTATATTCCACTTGGTAAACAGATTGAACGATGTGTTAATACGTTTGATACTGACCAGGATTTAAAATTATTAAAAGATAAAGTGTCTGTAGTATCTGCGAAAAATCAGACATTCGATATGCTTGCTAATGATAACGTCCCGACAGAAGAAGAAAGAAGAACTATTCATTTATATGCAATTAAGCGTGAAGAGTGCATGAAATCACATCAATTTCTTGGTACTTTCTGGCCAAATGAACCACTTGCAACTCTAGATCAGTCTGCTGAGAATACATTTGTTCAGTTAATTCTGTCGCTATACAAAGGGGAGCTAACTTATGGCAACTTCGCAAAAATTAGAAAGGATAATTTCATAATGCTTGAGGAGGCAAGAAGTAAAATAGCATTGGAAAAACAAAAGCAAGCGTCGGCAGACGATGATCGTGCAAAACGCCTATCACTTGAACAGCAAAGATTGTTTATCGAAAGACAAAAAACTTACATTAATTTGTATAAATCAGACCCGTTACCAGTACAAACACTTAAATCAACCACCTGCAACTTTAATGGTAATCAGATGTACTGTACGAGCTTTTGATTAAAGTAGAAGATGATTCAGCAGTTGTTAACTAGTGACCTCAAGAATATAAATTATCAATAGGTGGGGATATCAGCCTGAGTTCTGAAAAGTCCCCATTTGATCGCTGCGAAATTTCAGTCCAAGCTCGTTTAAATGCGGGTCTTTTCATATTTGACGCTATTCCGTCTTTCCAGAAAATCCAAGTTTTTTTAGATATACGACCTGATTTATTTAGATAGGCTTGCTCATTACATAAATCAAAATAATGATACATCTCATCAAAGTGGTTAATGTACTCTTCTTCAGTTAGATCTTCGCCAAGCAAGGCTTTTGTTGGTAGCTTAGCTATCAACTCCCTGTACTCCTTTGCAAAAGAGTCCTCAAAACTCATGACGCTTTGCTTATGAGTTTGATATAACTGCCAAGCAGCCACAACCACAGCAACAGCAGTGGCAATATTTGCTGTTACGGTTAGGAATTCTAGTATGTTTGTCATAAATTGAACTTAATATCGAATGGAAATAACTTTTTTTATAGGCTGTAGTTTAGCTTGATAAATTGCTACTAGATTTTTTTCTAGTGAATTTCAACATAATTTATATATTTAAATTCATTTCTAAGTGATTATTGTTACAATAATCACATGAGCATTAAAATAGAAAATATATCAAGCAAACTTGGTGGAATCCGAGAAGGTGCTGGACGCAAGATTGGTACGGGTAAATTTGGTGAGTCAACTTCTGTTATTCGTATCCCTTCGAGCCAAACCCCAGTAATCCAAGACTTTTTGGCTGCATACAAACGTAAAAAGTTATCTGCAGATTTGGATGCCATCAATGAGTTTGAGCAACCTGCGCTCAATCCTAGAGCCATTGATATTCCGCTTTTTTTATCAAAGGTGCCAGCTGGATTCCCATCACCTGCTGAAGAACATGTTGAGAAACGTCTTGATCCGAACGACTTCTTAATCGATCAGGAAGACGCCACCTTTTTCGCCACTATTCAAGGTGAGTCTATGATTGATGTCGGATTGTTACCAGGCGATAAAGCGGTCGTTGACAGATCTAAAACTCCAGTGATTGGCGACATCGTTGTGGCCATGGTCAATGGCGAGTACACCATTAAAACCCTCAGTCGTAAAAAGGATGGCGCTCCTCGCCTGCTGCCAGCTAATGATAAATTCAAACCTATCGATATTGAAGAAGGTATGGATTTTGAGATTTGGGGTGTGGTAACAGGTTCTTTCCGCAGATTCCGTAAAAAGAACTAGCTCTAATGCGCAGTATTGCACTTATCGACGTAAATAACTTCTACGTCTCATGCGAACGTGTCTTTAATCCAAAATTAATCGGTCGGCCTGTAGTCGTGCTATCTAATAATGACGGCTGTGCCGTAGCGCGCAGTAATGAAGTCAAAGCTTTAGGTGTGGCTATGGGCGAGCCGTGGTTCAAACTGAAGGATTTGGCCAGACAGCATGGCATTATTGCTATGTCATCCAATTACGCTCTGTATGCCGACATGAGTAATCGTGTCATGAGTATCCTGAGGGAATACAGCCCAGACCAGGAGGTGTATTCCATTGATGAGTCGTTTCTAGATCTAACTGGATTTCAAACAAGAGACTTGATTAAGTATGGTCAGCACATGCGGAACAGGGTACTTAAATGGACGGGATTACCTGTCTGTGTAGGTATCGGTTCAACCAAGACATTATCTAAGTTGGCGAATCATTGCGCTAAAAAGCGACCAGTATTTAATAGCGTGTGTAATTTCAATACGATGGCACCAGCCGAGCTTGATAACATATTAGGTCAAGTTGAAGTAGGCGAGATTTGGGGTGTTGGTAGAAAACTAGCGCCAAGATTGCAGGCATTAGGTTTTAATACAGTGCTCGATCTCAAACGCGCCAGCCCTGAAAGATTACGTCAGCAATTTAGCGTGGTGATGGAAAAGACCATTCGTGAGCTCAATGGAACGGTCTGTATCGAATTGGAAGAAGTGGCACCAGATAAGCAGCAAATTATAAGCTCTCGAAGTTTTGGACAATCGGTCAGTGATTACAACAGTTTGGCCGAATCCGTTACTCTTTACATGAGTCGTGCAGCTGAAAAACTCCGTAAGCAGGAATCCTTCTCTGGGTCAGTTAATGTTTATATTAGAACAAGCCCATTTAAGCCTGACGACCCTTTCTATAGCAACAGTCTAACGGTTCCGCTGCCTACGCCAACCGATGACACGAGAACCCTTGTGAACGTCGCCCTGTGGGCCTTAAAGCAGATCTATAAGCCGAATTACAACTATGCTAAGGCAGGCGTGATGTTAAGTGAGATCGTTTCAGCTGAAGGCGTGCAGACTGATTTGTTTAGTTCTCAGCAATCAACATTGAGTTCATCAGATTTAATGGCGGCAATGGATAGCATTAACCGAAAAATGGGTAAGGATTCCATTAAGTTGGCCAGAGAAGGATTCAAGCGACCATGGAAAATGAAACAGGGGAATAAGAGTCAGGCGTTTACAAGTGACTGGGATGAGTTGATGGTGGTGAATTAATTACCAATTTAAGGACTTATTACCGCTGAGCAGGTATGCAGAAATTTATATATAATCAACCTTGTAAGTAGCAATGGTTTAAACTTCATCTATAAGCTTAATGATGCTAAAAAATATATAGTCATAGGGGTGCAATTGATATTTAATAAAACTAATAGAGGCTTTACTCTCGTAGAAATGGCCGTAGTTTTGGTAATTGGTGCCACATTGCTAACTGCTGGCCTCAAAGTATTATCATCACAACTTGAAAATGCAAATTACACCAAAACTAGAAATAAAGTAGACGTAATCAAAGATGCTTTAACAACCTATCTAGCAGCCAATAGTCGTCTTCCCTGTCCTGATACAGACTTTACAGCGCCTGATGGAGTCGAAAATAGAGCCACCCCTGGTGTTGTAACAACAGCCTGCAGTTCAAGTTATGGCATAGTTCCTTACCAAACTTTGCAATTATCTCAAGAGGCTGCGCTTGATGGTTGGGAAAACTATATTAGCTATCAGATTTCAACAGCTCCTGTAACAGCGGATTGGTCATTAACTGCTAACTTTAAAGTTGGTAATGTTGGTAGCATTAAAGTATCAACAAGAGATTCATCTTCTAGTGCTGCAGTCGTTGATGCTAACCTTGCTGCGGTTGTATTAGTCTCGCATGGAAAAAATGGTGGAGGTGCATATACAGTAAAAGGTACGAAATATTCTGATTCACCTGGTACTGATGAAGTGGCGAATGCATCTCTAGTTGCAGCGGCTAATACATTTTATAGAAGAGGGTTTTCAGACGATAGTGCTGGCGGAGGCGCTTTTGATGATATGGTCTTATCAATACTACCTAATGATCTAATCACACCACTAGCTAAACAAGGGGTTTTGAAATTACCTAAGGCACAACTTGCTGATCAATTTACGACTCTACAGAATGCTATTATTGGTTCAATAGTTGCCGACAGTAGCTGTAACACGCCCACAGAACAGCCGTCACACGGATTCCCTTCAAGTCTGGGCCTGAATGCCTCAGATACCATGGACCCATGGGGAACTCCAATTGAATACCATCAGGACTATTCTTCAATTCGGATGAGTACGCCAAATATTACTGCAGGAGTTGTGAATACCGCATATACATTAACGTCGACAGGTTCAGGGTCAATCATTTCAATCAGTAAAACCGTTAGCGCAGCGAAAGGGATTGTTGCGCAAAGTATTAACTCATATAACACTGTTTGCCCATAAAGTTAAATCATGAAAATTTCAAATAAACTTAAACTTGCAAGTGCACTATTCCCAGCCATATATTTAGTTTTAATGTGGCTTTATGTAATATCTTTTAATGATGGCGGTAATTTACCCATCGCAATTTGGCAAATGGCAGCGCTGGGGGCTTTAATTTCATTTACAGCAGCGTATTCAATCGTTACATTTGTTATCGATTTACTTAAATCCTTAAAATCGAATTGAAAAACTACTCTAAAGGCTTTTCATTAGTTGAACTATCGATTGTGATAGTAATTATATCGTTATTGATTGGCGCAGTATTAATGGGTCAATCACTGATTGAAGATGCAAAGGTCCAAGATGCAGTGAAATCAGCAAATGACTTATCTGAGGCAAGTCTTTCATTTAAGAATCGTTACCACTACCTTCCTGGCGACCTTCCTGCCGCTGGGAATGACATTGCAGGCGTTTCAGCTGCATGTAAGTTACCAATTACAACTACAGGTGTCGGCAATGGGGCCATCGACACTACGACTGAAAGTTCATGTGCCAGTGAAGAGTTGCTTTTAGCTGGAAACATAAAAAATCCGATTGCCTCTCCTTATGGAAAGGCTTGGCTAACGTCATTTGATATAGCCTCTAATAATGCAACACCATGTGTTAATGGTGCAGTAGATAGAACTGCGACCATTCCACGAGCAGTTAATGTGGTTTTAATGGAAGCTGTTCCTATTGAACAAGCACAGCAGATTGATATTAAAATGGATGATGGTAAATATAATTCAGGACAAGTAAGATCTAGCGATGATTATGCTTCTACAACCGTAAACATTGTATGTATTGCCATTCCTCTTTAAATCCTGCTCCCAAGATAAAAAAGTAGTCAAACGGTCACCAAAATTAACATTACCATATTACACATTGGTATGTCATAAACAGTCAGTTGCATAAGAAAGTTCCTAATGCTACATAGCTGACATTCAAGATCGACACTTAGGGCCCTAAGCAGCCCTTCATCTGTAGCGCAATTATCTGTGAACCTCCCTTAAAATAAATATATTCATGTAACAAATAATATTTGTCTTGACATAAATTCCATATTTTCATTAATATAGAAATATGGAAAAGAAATCTGTAGTCAATGCCCTAGCATCTTTAGCCCAAGAATCGCGCTTGGATATTTTTCGCATCCTTGTGCAAGCTGGTCCAGAAGGTCTGCCAGCTGGCAAAATAAGTGAAATGACGGGCATACCGCCATCCACAATGTCATTTCATCTTAAAGAGATGTCACATGCGGATATGGTGTACTCACGTCAGGAAAGTCGGTTTGTCATCTATTCAGCCAACTTCGAGACTATGAACTCGCTAATTGGATACTTGACCGAGAATTGCTGCGGAGGTAATCCCTGTTCAACAGTAGCTACTCCAGCCTGCACAACGCCTGAGACTTGTAAGACCAAAGAACACGTTTAAAACTCACTAAGCAGAAATCACAAATCTCCCACCAAGTAATATTTAATTAACCTCTACAAGAGTTAGAAGGAAAACGATATGGCTGACAAAATTTATAACATACTTGTACTCTGCACAGGCAATTCAGCCCGTAGCATTATGGCTGAAGCCCTATTCAATAAATTGGGCAAAGGACGCTTTAAGGCTTATAGCGCAGGTAGTCACCCTACAGGTAAGGTGCATCCAATGGCTATTGAAGTTGTTAACTCACTGGGTTACCCAAGCAGTGAATTAAGAAGCAAGAGCTGGGATGAGTTTGCACTACCAGATGCACCTCAAATGGACTTTATATTTACCGTTTGCGATAAAGCAGCTGGTGAAGCATGTCCAGTCTGGTTAGGTAAACCTATTACAGCGCATTGGGGATTTGACGATCCAGCCGCATTCCAAGGAACTGATGAAGAAAAGCGTCAAGAATTCCAAAAAATTCTTCGCTTTATGTCCAACCGTGTCAATTTGTTTACTAACTTGCCGCTGGCAAGCTTAGATAACTTTACGATTAAAAATGAATTAGACAACATCGGTAAAATCAAGGACCAATAATGAGTAATGAATGCAAAAAGCCGACAAGCAACATGAGCCTATTTGAGCGTTATCTATCGCTTTGGGTAGCACTTTGCATTGTGGTTGGTATTGCACTTGGTCAATTACTACCTAGCGTATTCCAAATGATTGGGCATATGGAAGTGGCTCAAGTCAATCTTCCTGTTGGGCTATTAATTTGGGTCATGATTATCCCAATGCTAGTCAAAGTTGATTTTAGTGCCTTGCATGAGGTCAAAGCACACTGGAAAGGTATTGGTGTCACGTTATTCATCAACTGGGCGGTTAAGCCATTTTCTATGGCTTTTCTTGGCTGGTTATTCATTCGTCATGTGTTTGCAGGATATTTACCAGCAGACCAATTAGATAGTTATATTGCAGGCTTAATATTATTGGCTGCGGCACCTTGCACGGCCATGGTATTTGTCTGGAGTCGTCTGACTGATGGAGACCCTTTGTTCACGTTGTCACAAGTTGCCCTCAATGACACGATTATGATTTTTGCGTTTGCGCCTATTGTCGGATTGCTTCTAGGTATCTCATCAATTACCGTACCTTGGGCTACGTTAATCACTTCAGTGATTCTTTACATTGTTATCCCAGTGATCTTGGCACAGCTTCTTCGCAAGGCGCTACTCAGAGGTGGTCAATCTAGCTTTGATACAGCAATGCACAAGATAGCCCCATGGTCAATTTCTGCATTATTAGTGACTTTAATCCTATTATTCGCTTTCCAAGGCGAAGCGATTTTAAAGCAGCCAATGGTAATCGTCATGTTGTCGGTGCCGATTCTAATTCAGGTGTTCTTCAACTCTAGTCTTGCCTACTGGTTAAATCGCAAAGTCGGTGAAAAACACAATATCGCCTGTCCCTCAGCACTCATCGGCGCTAGCAATTTCTTTGAACTGGCTGTGGCTGCTGCTATCAGTATCTTTGGGTTTAATTCAGGCGCGGCTTTAGCAACAGTTGTTGGCGTACTTATTGAAGTGCCTGTGATGCTACTGGTCGTTCAAGTGGTTAATAATAGTAAGGGCTGGTATTCCCAGACATAATTCTTAACGTAATTTTTAAATTTAATATCGATAAATAAATCATGAACATTTTATTTCTATGCACTGGCAATTCATGCCGCTCTATTTTGGGCGAAGCTACTTTTAATCATTTAGCTCCAGCTGGTTGGAAAGCTATGAGTGCTGGTAGTAAACCAGCTGGCTACGTTCACCCACGTTCACTTGCATTACTTGCACGTGAAGGCATTTCAACCGAAGGCTACCATAGTAAGTCTTGGGATAATCTACCAGCTACGCCAGATATTGTAATCTCAGTATGCGGTAATGCTGCAGGCGAAACCTGTCCAGCTTATCTTGGCCCAGTCTTAAGAAGTCACTGGGGTGTTGAAGACCCCGCCCATGCAACAGGCACGGATGAAGAAATAGACGCGGCATTCATAAAGGCTTACAGCATATTACGTGCACGAATTGAAGCCTTTTTAGCCTTGCCACTAGAAACATTAAAACATGACAAGCCAGCACTCAAGCTTGCAATGGATAAGATTGCCACCATAGTTGTATAAGGAGACATGATGATGAAAACGATACAAGTATTTGACCCAGCCATGTGTTGTAGCAGTGGTGTATGTGGTGTGGATGTAGACCAGCAATTAATTGGTTTTAGCGCAGACGTAGATTGGGCTAAGCAGAATGGGGCGAAGATTGAGCGTTTTAATCTCGCACAACAGCCTATGGATTTTGCGAATAACAAAGTAGTTAGGGACTTTCTTGAGCGTTCAGGGCAAGAGGCATTACCGCTGATATTACTTGATGGTGAGTTTGCTTTGGCTGGTCGCTATCCTAATCGCACAGAGTTATCGCGCTGGGCTGGCATCGTAGCCATAACAGAAGTTGCACCAGCTGGCGGATGTTGTAGTGGCGGTAAATGTTGTTAATTAAAATGAAGGCAATCTAATGAAATTTCTTGACCAACCGCCACGCTTTCTATTTTTTACTGGCAAAGGCGGCGTTGGCAAGACTTCTATTGCCTGTGCAACGGCCATTCAGTTAGCTGAAGCTGGTAAACGCGTATTACTGGTAAGCACCGATCCCGCATCAAATGTAGGACAAGTGTTTGGAGTCACTATAGGCAACAATATTACGCCAGTACCAGCAGTTCAGAATCTTGCCGCACTTGAAATCGACCCACAAGCCGCCGCGCAATTATATAGAGATCGCATCGTTGGCCCAGTGCGCGGCATACTACCTGATGCAGTAGTCAAAGGAATTGAAGAGCAGCTATCTGGTGCATGTACAACCGAGATTGCTGCATTTGATGAATTCACTTCTTTGCTAATTGATTCACCATTAACTGCAGGCTATGACCATATCATCTTTGACACTGCCCCAACTGGACATACCATACGCTTATTGCAATTGCCTGGCGCATGGAGTGGCTTTCTAGAAGAAGGTAAAGGCGATGCATCTTGTTTAGGTCCATTAGCTGGTCTTGAAAAGCAACGCGAGCAATACAAAGCGGCAGTCGATGCGCTTGCTGATGGTAAACGTACACGATTAATACTGGTGGCACGTGCGCAGCAATCCACATTACGTGAAGTAGCACGTACCCATGAAGAACTTGCTGGCATTGGTTTGAATCAACAGTATTTGGTAATCAATGGCATTTTGCCAAAAGTAGAGGCTGATAATGATGACTTAGCGGCTGCAATTTATAAACGTGAGCAGGCTGCTCTTCATGCCATTCCAGAAGTCTTAAAATCACTCCCACAAGATAATGTCATCCTTAAACCATTCGATTTGGTCGGATTGGATGCCTTACGTCAATTGCTTGTAGATACGGCATATCATGCACAAGTGAAGAAAAGCTCACCTATAGAATTAGACAAACCTAGCTTATCAAAACTAGTAGATGGAATTGCCGAGGATGGTCACGGACTGGTCATGACCATGGGTAAAGGTGGAGTAGGTAAAACTACAATAGCTGCTGCTGTGGCTGTTGAATTAGCACATCGTGGATTACCAGTGCTTCTCACAACCTCTGACCCAGCTGCACATTTATCTGACACGCTCAATGGTGCGCTAGACAATTTGACAGTAAGCCGCATTGATCCACATGAAGAAACCGAACGCTATCGTCAGCATGTATTGGAAACCAAAGGTTCAAAATTAGACGCTCACGGCCGAGCGTTGTTAGAAGAGGATTTGCGTTCACCCTGTACGGAGGAGATAGCCGTGTTTCAGGCGTTCTCCCGCATTATTCGTGAAGCTGGGAAGAAGTTTGTTGTGATGGACACCGCGCCGACTGGACATACCTTACTATTATTAGATGCGACAGGTGCCTATCACCGTGAAGTCACGCGTCAAATGGGTAAAACTAATCTGCATTTCACAACCCCCATGATGCAATTGCAAGACCCTAAGCAAACCAAAATTCTGATCGTCACGCTTGCAGAGAAAACACCTGTATTGGAAGCGGCAAACCTTCAATCTGACTTACGACGTGCTGGGATTGAGCCTTGGGCATGGGTGATTAACAACAGTGTTGCAGCAACTGTTACTAACTCGCCATTACTTCATCAAAGAGCGCTTAACGAGTTAGTTGAGATTAATGCAGTGGAGCAAGATTATTCAAAACGATATGCCGTTGTAGCAATGCTTAAAGATGAGCCAGTTGGTGTGGCTCGATTACTAGAGTTAGCTGGAAGCAATAATTAAAAGTGCTTCTGAAATGGTAGAGTAACATTCCATCTTTTAATCATCGCAATAGAATTTTTGGGTATTCGTAAAGTTCTGTGTATTGACAAAATTTAAGGTAATGCTACAAAGTAGTTAAATCTCGTAAAATAATGTCGATTTTAGTTTCTAATAGTCCGCTTTATGGCAATCTAATTGATAAGTTATGGGGCAAAAATCGGCCAAAACCTGTCGTTCAAGTCTAGCATATCAACTTCAGAGCTTGTGCAATGAAGGCGGATAAAGCTACATAAAAGGTTGATTAGCAGTTAGGAAAAGTAATTTTAAAACGAGTAGTACCTTTTGATGAAAATACCTGAATATTTCCTCGGTGGGCTTCAATAATCGATTTTGTTATGGCAAGCCCAAGTCCAGCGCCATCACTGGTTTTATGACGGGAAGGATCAACTCTATAAAAGCGATCAAATAACCTAGATAGATGCTCCATCGCTATAGTTTCACCAGAATTTTCAATGGCAAGATTCGTTTCTTCAGGATTGGAATGATCGATGAATACATTAATCGATCCGCCGTTTGGGGTGTGTCTAATGGCATTTGAAAGTAAGTTGCTTATAGCCCTGCGAAGCATTAGCCGGTCACCACTAACAGTACCTTGTCCGGTAAGAATCAGACTTACGCCTTGTTCATCTGCAATCGCTTCGTAGAAACCAAATAGCTCTCGCACTTCTTGAGCTAAGTCTACTATTTCGCTACTTGGTATGATTAACCCATTATCAGCTTTTGCCAGAAAAAGCATATCGGCAATCATACGTGCCAGTCGCTCGTATTCTTCCAAGTTTGAATATAGTACCTCTCGATATTCCTCTGCCGACCTGCCCTTGGATAAAGCCACCTGCGTCTGAGTCATCAAATTGCTGATTGGTGTTCTTAACTCATGAGCTAGGTCAGATGAGAAATCTGATAAGCGATGGAATGAACCCTCAAGGCGCGTCAGCATTTCATTAAAGGCAATCGCAAGATTAGCTAATTCGGGAGGGACAGAGTTTGATGATAAACGATCACTCAAGTGACTTGCCGAAATTCCTTTTGCTACATCTGCCATTTGACGCACTGGAGCCAATCCTCGGCGAGCAGCAACCCAACCTAGCACTATGGTTAATAGAATACCCGCGGTGATTGCCTTCCACAAATTATTATGAAATGCTTTCATGAAGGTCTGATGATGCTCAATATTAATTGCCAGTGCGACTTTGGTCGAGGACTGCCCAGTAATTCCAGTTTCTGCAAATGCAGAAATACCGCGATATATTTTTCCTTCTTGTTCCCACATCACGGGACTGGATTCACTTTCACCAGATAAATCTTTACTTCTAGGTTTCTCAAGAAGGAAGGTGGCAAATGCTGCGTTTGGCGTAGTGAACAATATACGCTGGTCTGGCCCAAGGATTGCTACTGAAAGGTCTGGATGCCCAATTAGCGCGTCAGAAAGAATCTGAGGAACGTTAGTGAGTTCGGATGAAGTTTTGACCTTAGCCAGTGCATGACGGACAAGTTCTAGCTTACCATGAAGCTCCATCAGGTCTTGTTCCTCAAAGTGTGATTCCACCAGAGAACCAACTAGCAGTCCTACTACAAGCAATATTAAAGTCGATGCTGTTGAAAAAAATAACGTTAGACGTGAAGTAATTGATTTAGGATTCATCATGATTCTGGGATTTCCAATACGTATCCCATGCCCCTGATAGTCTGGATGAGCTTAGGCTCGAATTCATCATCAATTTTTGCACGAAGTCGACGCATTGCAACTTCAATCACATTGGTGTCACTGTCGAAGTTCATGTCCCATACTTGTGATGCAATCAGAGAACGAGGTAGTACCTCACCTTGGCGCCGAATTAGCAATTCAAGAAGGGTAAATTCCTTGGCACTAAGGTCGATACGTTTACCTGCTCGTGTGACTCTGCGTCGCAAAATGTCCAATTCCAAGTCAGCAACATGTAGAAGCTCCGGCTCCTTACCTTTACCACGGCGCAACAACGTACGTACTCTTGCAAGCAGCTCAGAAAATGCAAACGGTTTGATGAGGTAATCGTCGGCACCAAGCTCCAGTCCCTTTACTCTATCTTCAATCTGGTCGCGAGCTGAAAGAAATAGCACTGGCATATGCTTACCCCCTTGCCTGACCCGATGAAGAACCTGCCAGCCGTCTAACTTAGGTAGCATGACATCAAGTACAACAAGATCGTAATCGTCAGTTAATGCTTGATGCACGCCATCGAGGCCGTCACGCACAAGGTCTACTACAAATCCCGCTTCGGTCAAGCCTTGCTTCAGGTAATCGCCAGTTTTCTGTTCATCTTCGACTATTAAGATTTTCATCTTTTTCTCTTTAGCAATTTATCAATATGCTAATTGTTGCATGCATTGAAGCCAATTATCCAACATTACAAAATTGTAATGTTGCCGTAAGCAATCAGTAATACGTCTACCTTGATAATGGTATTCGTCAAAACGGTGTAAGCAAGAATCAAACATTACCTTTTGGCTGACATCTGTCAATTTTAGTTTTTTAATTTCGTTAGGAGTTTTTATTATGAGCAAACACACCATTCAAAAGATGATCGCCGTTGTCGCATTTAGTTGTATTGGCTTGATCTCTGCATCAGCCATTGCTGGTCAAGATAGTTTTCAACTAGACATGACACAACGTATTCAGCAAGGTAAGTTGAAACTACAGCAGGCTCAAGCGGCTAAGGGTGCTGAACACAAAAAGCTTATGGCTGAGCATATGCAGATGATGAAGGAAGATATGGATAAATGCCGAACAATGAAACCGAAGGAAGGGTTGTCGGAGAAGGAGCGTGAAGAGTGGTATATCGAGCATCAAAAGATTATGCAAGAGATTATGGATCAGATGATGCAAGAGAATCAAATGATGCAGAAGATGGAAGATATGCCTATGGACTCGGGTGACGCGCACAAGCATTAATTAAGTACAGGGCGGATTAACTTTCGCCCAGCTTATAGCTATATTTAATATGTGGCTAATAATTTGCAAGCAATGTAAATATGACAATTTGTTTAATAATGAGTCGCATGCAGATAGCGCGACACTCTTTTAGCACGTTTGGTATAAAAATATGAGGGAAATATGTCATTTTTACGATTAATAGCCGTTGCCGTTATGGCAACAGTGCTATTTCCGATTATAGTGCAGGCAGAAACGCTTCACGAAGCATTAGAGTCTGCTTGGAACAGACAGCCAGCACAACGTGCTGAAACTGCACGCCTAGGTGAGCTTGAAGCCAAACGACAAGCCACGACCAATTTAACGCCATTACCTAGCTCTATCTCATTGGGACAGCGTACCGACCAAATTGGCAGTAATGTAGGTCAACGCCAAACCGACATTGAATTCTCTGCACCATTATGGTTACCAGGTCAGCGCGATAGCCAACGTGCCTTGGTAGAGGCTGAAACCAGTCGTTTTAGTGCCACACAAACCTTCACCAAATGGCGTCTTGCAGGTGAAGTGCGTGATTTATGGTGGGCAACGCGTCTCGCACAATCTGAAAAAGACCTCGCCAACCAACGTGTATCAAGTGCTCAAAAATTACTCTCCGATGTCGAGCGAAGGGTAAAAGCCGGTGACTTAGCCAGAGTAGATGCTAATCGAGTCAATGTAGAGTTACAGACGGCTAACATCGCCTTAAAAGATGCTGAAGCGCAAGCTTTCAGAGCAATGCAACAATTTACAGCGCTAACAGGTTTAACGACTATACCGCAAGAAACTGAATCAGTTAATCTGCAGCCATCCGAAAATCATCCGCAAAAACTGGCAGCACAATCTTTAGTCCTGGCACAGAAGCGTTTGGATTTGATACGTTCAACATCAAGAGATGCACCTGAATTGTCCCTTGGCCTTACTCATCAAAAAGACATTTCAAATGACCCTTATAACAATAGTGTGTCACTGAAATTCAAGATTCCATTTGCCAGTGATGCAATCAACCAGCAACGATTAGCCGCAGTTCAAGCTGAACAGGCCGAAGCAGACGCTGAACAAGGTTTGGAATCCGCACGGATTGAGGCTGAAATTGCCAGCGCAAACTTTGAGCTTGAACAGGCAAAAGCTACTGCAGCCATTGCTGAGTTACGCTTTAATACTGCATTGGATACCCAGCAGTTACTAGATCGTTCATTCAACCTAGGTGAATCAGATCTGCCTACACGGCTATTGGCTGAAGCTACTCGTTTTGAGGCTGAACGTAATTTAATCAAAGCGCGCTTAGAAACTGGTCGCGCCATCTCAAAAGCTAATCAAGCATTAGGAGTGTTGCCATGAAGGTAGTTTCAACCATAATAGCCGTGATGTCGTTGTACCTTTTTAGTATACTAGCGCAAGCACATGGTGATGAAGATCATGGTGCAGCCCCTGCCACCGTTGCAGTTGGAGGTGCGCCACGCATTGCTGTGTATTCAGACTTATTTGAATTAGTCGGAATTGTCGAAAATGGTGCAATGACCTTATACCTTGATCGTTATATAGATAACGCTCCAGTCGCTGATGCCAATATCGAAGTAGAAACTGGTTCAGAAAAACTTATCGCCACCGCCAATCCAGATGGTACTTACCGCGTAGTAGCTAAAGCCTTTGCTAAACCATCTGAGATTCCTGTCGCCTTTACTATTACTGCTGGTAGCGATAATGATTTGTTAGCAGGCGATTTAGTCGTCGCTGATGCACATGCCGATGATTCCCATAACGCTGCGTCACCATTGGCTAACAAGTGGCTGATTGGTGGTTTAACCCTGTCAGCCATTCTAGTGCTGATAGCAAGATTCGCCATTCGTCAACGCCGCCGCCAAAAAGTAGGAATGTTCAAATGAAACAAAATATTAAACACTTATTACTTGGCGCTTACTTAGCCGTATTACCTAGCCTAGCGTTTGCACATGGCGACGAAAACCATGATGCAGCAGAACCTTCTGTAGCTGTCGGGAATAGTCCACAACGATTACCTAATGGCAGTGTTTTGCTACCAAAACCATCACAAAGACAACTCGCAATTCGTACGATTGTTGCTGAGCAAAATGACTCACCGCAAACAGTAGCGTTATCAGGCAAAGTGATTGCAGACCCTAACGCCAGTGGCCGTGTACAGCCTACACTGTCAGGCCGTTTAGAAGCTGGGCCAAAAGGCTTGCCATCATTAGGTCAAAAGGTACAAAAAGGTGAGTTATTGGCATATGTGAAGCCTGCCACCAACCCAATCGATCGTGCCAATCAATCAGCTCAAGCTTCTGAGTTGCGTGCCAATAAGGCTTTGGCTGAGAAGCGTCTAGCCCGTTTACAACTGCTCGAAGGTACGATTCCACAAAAAGACATTGAATCTGCACGATATGAATTGCAAAGCCTTACGGAGCGACTCTCGACAGTTGGTGCGAGTTTATCTTCGACAGAATCGCTTTTCGCACCTGCTTCTGGAGTAATCGCAAGTGTTAATGCTATACCTGGTCAAGTGGTGGACGCGCGTGAAGTGTTATTTGAAATTGTGGATACAAGTAAATTACGAGTTGAAGCCTTAGCCTATGACAATCAATTGGTCAGCAATATTGCATCAGCAAATGCCAGCACCAACGCTGGTAATGCGATCAGCTTAGAATTCATCGGAGCGGGCGGTTTATTGCGTGAACAAGCGATACCTATCCAATTCAAGATAAAGCCCAGTGACAAGCCAACCTTCTTATCCGTAGGTCAGCCAGTCAAAGTATTAGTGCAAACGAATACTAAAATCAATGGAATACCGATTCCAGCCTTAGCTGTCGTTAAAAATGCCAGTAATCAGGATATTGTTTGGGTGCATGGTGAACCTGAAAACTTTATTGCCAAAGTGGTGCATTTTGTCGCGCTAGATGGTGCCAATGTTACTGTCACTGACGGCCTGAAAGTTGGCGATCGCATCGTGGTGCAAGGCGCATCCTTGTTGAATCAGGTGAGATAAGACATGTTCAATTTCCTTGTCAATGCTAGCTTACGCAATCGCCTGATCATTCTGTCGATTGCGGTAGTCATGATGGTAATTGGTGGGTTCTCACTCACCAAATTACCCGTAGATGTATTTCCTAACCTCAACCGTCCCACGGTCACCATCATTACTGAGGCAGGTGGCATGGCACCTGAAGAAGTTGAGCAACTCATTACCTACCCGCTAGAAACCACCATGAATGGCGTGCCAGGCGTTTTAAATGTGCGTTCGGTATCAAGTGCAGGCCTGTCGTTTATTTACGTCACCTTCGATTGGGATGTCGACATTTATCGTGCCCGTCAAGTCGTAAGTGAGCGATTAGTATTGGTGAAAGAGCAATTGCCACCCAATGCCTCTGCCACTATGGGGCCAGTAACCTCGATTATGGGCGAGATAATGTTACTTGCTTTACCAATAGACGCTTCCAAAATCACACCGATGCAAGTGCGTGAGTATGCAGATTGGGTGTTGCGCCCACGTCTATTAGCTATCCCAGGGATTGCACAAGTGATTCCTATCGGTGGTGAGGTTAGGCAATTTCAAGTGCAGCCGAATACTGCACAAATGGCGCAATTAGGTATTACGTTAGACCAGTTAGAAAGGGTATTAAAGAACTTTTCATCTAACACGAGCGGCGGTTTCATGGAGCTGAATGGCCGCGAATATCTTATCCGTAATATTGGCCGTACTTCAAGATTAGAGGATTTAAAAGGATTGGCGATTGCCACTAAAAATGGCCAGCCCATCTTGCTAAAACAAGTTGCAGAAGTTACCTTTGCTTCCGCGATAAAGCGTGGTGATGGGGGCTATAACGGTGGGCCAGCCGTTATTTTAAGCATACAAAAACAGCCAGATGCCGATACGGTAAAGCTCACAAAATCTATTGAATCCGCATTGATTGATTTACAAAAATCGCTTCCAGTAGGCATGCAGAAACCGGAAATTACCATGCGTCAGGCAACGTTTATTGAATCTTCTATCAACACGCTACAAGGTAAGTTGATGGCTGCATCAGTAGTTGTTATGGTGATTTTGTATCTATTCCTTGCGAATTGGCGTACGACTTTAATCTCTATCACAGCTATTCCAGTGTCGCTGCTGACGACAATTCTAGTATTTAAGTACTTTGGTATGTCCATCAACACCATGACGCTAGGCGGTCTTACGATCGCTATTGGCGAACTAGTCGACGATGCCGTAGTTGGTGTCGAGAACGTATTAAGGCGGTTGAAATTAGACCACGGCGAAGGTACACGTATCAATCCAATTACCTTGATTGCCAAAGCCACTTTAGAAGTCAGATCGGCCATTCTTTACGCCACCATGATTGTGGTGCTGGTTTTATTACCAATATTCTTCTTGCCAGGCATGGAAGGTCGGCTGATGTTGCCATTGGCGATAGGTTACATTGTAGCCTTACTGGTTAGTATGATTGTTTCTGTGACGCTTACCCCAGTGATGGCGCTTTATTTACTGCCTAATATGAAACAACTTGGTCATGGCGATACCAAGTTGTTACAGCGTATTAAAGCAGGTTACAGCCGCAGCCTAAGTTGGGTGCTAAATCATCCTAAACCATTCTTGGCTGCAAGTGTGATGGCAGTGGCACTGGCAATTGCTTCTGTGCCATTTTTTCCGAAAACATTTTTGCCCCCCTTCAATGAAGGTAGTGCAGTGGTTGGGTTGCGTTTAAATCCTGGTACCACCTTGGCAGAGTCGGTGCGATTAGTGAAGCAGGCAGAATTGTTGCTGCTCAAAATCCCAGAAGTTGAAAATATTGGCAGACGCTCTGGTCGTGCAGAACTGGATGAACATGCAGAAGGCGTGCATGCCAGTGAACTAGACGTGAAGCTAAAACGCTCAAACCGTGCGACTTCTGAAATTTATGCTGATATGCGCAAATTACTCGCGCCTTTGCCAGTTTCTCTCAGTATTGGCCAGCCAATCTCTCATCGTATAGATCACATTCTTTCTGGAGTAAGAGCGCAAATCGCCATTAAGATATTTGGTGATGACTTAGATACACTACGTGGTCAAGCCGCCATATTAAAAGCCAGCCTGGCCACAATTCCTGGCTTGGCAGATCTTGATATTGAAAAACAGGTACTCACGCCACAAGTCAAGATTCGGATTGATTACGACAAAGCAGCTCAATACGGCATGTCGCCATCTGAGTTGTTGCAAACACTGCAAAGCTTGATAGATGGTGAACAAGTCACCCAGGTTGTTGAAGGTAATCGACGCTTTAACCTAGTGTTACGTTTACCTGAAACAGCGCGTACAGTAGATGGCTTACGAAATATTATGATTGATACGCCTACAGGACGTGTACCACTGTCATTGCTGGCAAGCGTTGATGAATCAGACGGACCTAATCAGATTAGTCGTGATGACGGTAAACGCCGTATCGTTTTATCGGCTAATACTCAAGGACGCGCACTGTCTGATGTCGTCAAAGACATTCGCAAAGTAGTGGCTGAGGCTAAATTACCACAAGGCTATTACATCACCATGGGTGGCCAATTTGAGGCGCAGGAAGAAGCCAGCCGCACTATAGGTCTACTGTCTATTGGTTCGTTAGCACTAATCTTTATGATTCTGTTTAGCCGTTATCAATCTTCTGTATTGGCATTGATGATTATGGCCAACATTCCATTGGCGTTAGTGGGTAGTGTGATTGGTTTATGGTTATCAGGTCAGCCACTTTCTGTGGCTGCGATTGTCGGCTTTATCACACTGGCAGGCATCAGTATTCGTAATGGCATTTTGAAAGTCAGCCATTACATCAACTTATGCGCGTCTGAAGGTGAAACCTTTAATCAGACAATGATTATTCGAGGATCATTAGAACGACTCACACCTGTACTCATGACCGCATTGGTAGCTGCATTTGCGCTTGCTCCTTTGTTGTTTGAAGCTGAGATGCCAGGCACTGAGATATTGCATCCTGTAGCTGTGGTGATTTTCTCAGGGTTAATTAGCTCGACTTTGCTGGACACTTATCTAACGCCAGCGATGTTTTGGTTAGTGGGTAAAAAACCGCTGGAAGCACTGATTAAATCTGGTGAGAAAGAACTGTTTTAAGTAACAGATGTAAATTGAGTTTAATTGGCTGTTATGCATTGCGAACATTTAATTGCCACTTTTTTAGTTCGTTATTGAAAGGAAATATTATGAAACAAGCATTAAGTATTTTAGTGTTAATAAGTATTTTAGGACTACCAGCATTAGTGCTGGCACATGGTGATGTAGAACCTAAACATGGTGGTGTAGTAGCCATAGTCAAAGACATTGATTATGAGTTGGTTGCAAAGCCTGACACTGTCACTATCTATGTAGAAGACCACGGAAAAGCAGTTGATACTAAATCTGTCACAGCCAAAGTCACCATGCTGACAGGCAGCAATAAAACCGAGGCTAATCTTGCTCCTGCTGGCGAAAATAAGCTGGAAGCCAAAGGTAAATTCGATGCTAAAAATGGAACCAAAGTGATTGCTATAGTCACCTTTGCAGGCAAGCCTGCTAGTAATGTACGGTTTGAAATTAAACCTGAAGCGCATGAACAACATAGTCATGCTGATAAAGAGCAAACTGCCTATGGTATGGCTGGCGACCCTGCTAAAGTGACTCGTACCATTAAACTTAGCATGACAGACAATATGCGATTTACACCAGATAATTTAACCATCAAACAAGGCGAAACGGTGAAATTTATCATTACCAATCAAGGAAAAATATTGCATGAAATGGTGATAGGAACACTAAAAGACCTTCAAGAACATGCTGAGATGATGAGAAAAATGCCTGACATGCAGCATGATGATCCTAATATGGTTCGCATTAAGCCAAGCAATTCTGGTGAAATTTTATGGACATTTAATAAGTCAGGTCACTTCGACTTTGCTTGTTTGCAACCAGGCCATTCTGAAGCGGGAATGCTAGGTAAATTGAACGTCGTTTCAAGCGGTTCTTAATTAGTTATTGGTAAAAAAGCTCTAGTAAACATAAAAATTATCGTACTAAATAGGAGGTTATTATGACTACTGAACACGAAGAAAAACATCTTTCCAGAGGTAAATGGGTGTTTTATGGGTTTCTTGCAATTGCTGGTCTACTATTGTTTACCGAGCACCGCGCTCACGTACTTGGGTTATTGCCATTTCTAATCTTGCTGGCATGCCCTTTGATGCATATTTTCATGCACCATGGTCATGGCAACCATAATCCAAAAGATGAAAAGTCCGAGGATAATACAAAATGAATGCTCCATCCACATCTTACGGACTTTGGTCGCTAGTTATCATCAATTCAGTAGTATTCATCATCTTTGCTTTTAGTTTCGCTAAACCGCAAAGCAACCGTGATTGGCGCTCGTTTGGCGCCTTCTCTGCCTTCATTGTCGCATTGTTTACAGAAATGTATGGATTTCCACTAACAATTTATCTCTTGCTACCATGGTTGTCAAAGCAGTTCCCTGGTATTGATTTCTTATCTCACGATTCAGGGCATCTACTTGAAGTTATATTCGGTTGGCGTTCAAATCCACATTTTGGACCTTTCCATATGCTTAGTTTCCTGTTCATTGGAGGCGGATTCTGGTTGCTGTCAGAAGCATGGGCAGTTTTGTATAAAAATCAGAGACGAGGCACACTTGCTACCACTGGTTATTATGCTCGGATGCGTCATCCTCAATATGTGGGATTCATAATGATCATGTTTGGCTTCCTTTTACAATGGCCAACCATATTGACCATAGTGATGTTTCCAATTTTAGTATACATGTATGTTCGGTTGGCGCGAACTGAAGAGAAAGAGGCTTATGCTGAATTTGGGCAGGAGTATTCAAAATATGCTGAGCAAACACCTGCATTCTTTCCCCGACTTAATTAATGTTAATTACGAAGTGAAAGTAAAAATGTAAGACGGATTTATAGGATAGAAATAATCATACTGCAACGGGTAATCATCTATAAACATCAATGTGTCCAAGCAAACAGACTGATGGTTCCAAGAAGGTAATACTTAAATAGTAAAAATGTTAGTAAATTTAGGACAATCAAATTCTTAATCAGACAGAAATGGAGTTTCATCATGCAAAATGAACTTTTAAAAATAACTGGAATGACCTGTGGAGGTTGCACCAACAACGTAACACAGGCCTTAAGTGCCGTTAATGGCGTAAAAGATGTAAAAGTGTCACTTTCAGCTCACGAAGCTACGGTGCAGTTCGACGAAAAATTAACCACACTTGATCAATTGAAATCAGCTGTAATTACTGCTGGTTATGGTATAGCAGATGCCAATTCACCTCAGAAACCTGAGGGCAAAGGATGCGGATCTGGATGCGGTTGCGGTTAATTTCAGAAAGTAATATAGCAGAACGAAAAAACAAGAACCCCGTGGTGTAGAAAATACTTTGAATTGTTTGATTGTGAGTCAGTGCAATTCAAAGAAGGAGATTTAAATGTTAAAAGACCCTGTTTGTGGAATGAATGTGACAGTTCAGTCACCGAATGTGTTGCAGCACGAAGGTCATTCAATTTACTTTTGCAGTGCTGGTTGCAAGGCTAAGTTCTCTGCTGATCCAAATAAATATTTGGTTAAAGATTCAAGCTCGAATATCAAGGTCTTAGAAACAAAGCCCACTATGACCGACCCTGTGCCAACCGGTACGATTTACACCTGCCCGATGCACCCAGAGGTTCGACAAGACCATGCTGGCGCTTGTCCAAAATGCGGGATGGCATTAGAACCAGAAATGCCTAGTTTAGAAGATGGCGAGAGTCCTGAATTAGTAGACTTTAAGCGGCGCTTTATTTGGACGTTGCCTCTGACCATAGTTGTTACCATCTTAGCCATGGTTGGCCACCGTTTGCAATGGTTTGAGATGGCAACCCAAAGCTGGATTGAGCTTGTGCTTTCACTACCTATAGTTTTATGGGCAGGTTGGCCATTCTTTGAGCGTGGCTTTCAATCTGTTGTGAATCGCAGCCCGAATATGTGGACATTGATAGGGCTGGGTACTTCTGCCGCATTTATTTATAGCGTTGTCGCCACAGTTGTACCAAATGTATTCCCTGCCTCGTTTATGGCGATGGGTCGTGTATCTGTGTATTTTGAAGCTGCAGCGGTAATTATTTCATTAACGCTACTAGGTCAAATATTAGAACTAAAAGCACGTTCACAAACCTCTGCCGCGATTAAGTCATTGCTTGGTTTATCACCTAAAACGGCTCGTCGAATCAATGCAGACGGTAAAGAAGAGGACGTTCCACTCACGCATGTTCATGTTGGTGACCTGCTACGCATACGTCCAGGCGAAAAAGTGCCCGTCGATGGTGTCGTAACTGAGGGTGGTAGCGCAGTAGATGAGTCCATGCTAACTGGAGAACCGATGCCCGTTACTAAAGGCATTGGCGACAAGCTGATTGGAGCTACACTTAATACTAATGGTGCATTAGTCATGCGCTCAGAAAAAGTAGGTTCCCAAACAGTATTAGCCAGCATTGTACAAATGGTCATCCAAGCCCAGCGATCAAGGGCACCAATGCAACGTATGGCCGATCAAGTAGCTGGCTATTTTGTGGTGACGGTTGTTAGCATTGCGCTCATTACTTTCTTTGTTTGGGGCTTCTTTGGGCCAGAACCTAGCTGGGTATTTGGTCTGATCAATGCTGTAGCAGTACTCATCATTGCCTGTCCTTGTGCACTTGGTTTGGCAACGCCAATGTCTATCATGGTCGCTACTGGTAAAGCTGCAACACAAGGTGTGCTATTCCGTGATGCAGCTGCTATCGAAAACTTCCGTAAAGTTGACACCTTAATCATAGACAAGACAGGTACGTTGACAGAAGGTAAACCACGCTTTAATAAAGCCGTCTCCTCTGCCGGCTATACCGAAGATGAAGTATTACGCCTAGCAGCAAGCCTTGACCAAGGCAGTGAACATCCATTAGCTGATGCTATTGTGAAAGCTGCCCGCGCTAAGGCTTTGGTTATTGATAAAGTAGAAAACTTTGAGTCAAGTACAGGTATTGGGGTGCGAGGAAATTTGAACAGCAAAGAATTGGCGCTAGGTAATACTGCGCTAATGGAACAGCTAAATATCAAAATTGAATCACTAAAAGTACAAGCGGATGAATTACGTGCAACAGGCGCAAGCGTGATGTATCTAGCAGTCGATAGTCAGCTTGCGGGTTTGCTGTCTGTTTCCGACCCAATCAAAGAAAATACAGCAGAAGCCTTAGACAATTTAAAAGCATCAGGCATGCGCGTGATTATGGCAACTGGAGATGGCTTGCTGACAGCAAAATCTGTGGCAGAAAAACTTGGAATCGAGGAGTTTTATGGAGAAGTTAAACCCGCAGACAAATTAGCGCTGGTGGATAAGTTACAAAAAGAAGGCCGCATTGTGGCTATGGCAGGTGACGGCATCAATGATGCGCCTGCATTAGCCAAAGCAAATGTGGGTGTAGCTATGGGTACTGGTACTGACGTAGCCATGAATAGTGCGCAGGTAACGCTCGTTAAAGGTGATTTGCGAGGCATTGCCCAAGCCAGAGAGATTTCAGAGCAGACAATCGCGAATATGAAACAAAACCTAGGCTTTGCTTTCGTTTACAACTCACTCGGAGTGCCGTTGGCTGCTGGATTGTTATATCCATTCACTGGATGGTTACTTTCACCAATGATTGCAGCCCTAGCGATGAGTTTGAGTTCGGTGTCAGTGATTACTAATGCATTACGTTTGAGAAAATCATGACTGTGGACTTTAATACGCTTTAGTAAACGTTTATTGGACGACCATTTAACCCTTTTATGCTATTTTATTTTGAGCTAACCCATCCAGAATAGGACAATCAGGACGTGCATCACCATGACAGCAACTCACTAAGCGTGCCAGTTCAGATTTCATCATACTCAGTTCCTGTATTTTGCGGTCTAGCATTGTAATATGTTCGATCGCCATCGATTTTACTTTGCGACTTGGACGGTTTTGATCACGCCATAGGCTCAGTAAATCACCAATTTGTTTAATCGAAAACCCTAAGTCACGCGAATGCCTGATAAATCTCAGCATGTGCACGTCACGATGGTTATAAGTTCTATACCCAGAGAATGTTCTTGATGCGGGCGGAACGAGTCCGACATCTTCATAATGACGAATCATTTTGGCAGAGATTCCAGAAGCCTCTGCAGCCTGACCAATATTCAATATTTCAGCACTCATTTAGCTATCTTCTCCATGACTACCTAAAGGTTTCCAACGTTTTAACATTAATGCATTCGTCACCACGCTCACTGAGCTAAATGCCATGGCAGCACCTGCAATGACTGGGCTCATTAATCCTAATGCGGCTAAGGGTATGCCCACTAAATTGTATATAAAAGCCCAAAATAGATTTTGTTTGATTTTACGGTAAGTCCTGCGTGAAATATCGATGGTATCTGCCACCAAGCTAGGGTCTGAGCGCATTAAGGTAATGTCTGCTGTATGCATGGCCACATCGGTGCCTGTTGACATGGCAAAGCTTACATCGGCTGCTGCAAGTGCTGGAGCATCATTAATGCCGTCACCTACCATGGCAATGACGGTATTTTTTTGACGTAATGATGCAACAGTTATAGCTTTAGATTCTGGTGTTTGTTCAGCTAATACTTTATCCATGCCCAAGGCTTCTGCAACACGTGCTGCACTCTTGCTGTTATCGCCTGTAAGTAACAAGGTTTGGATGTTGCGTTTATGAAGATTCGATATTGACGCTCTTGATGTAGCTTTAATTTCATCGCCAAATGCCAGCATACCCAGTAAAGACGGCTGCTCAGCCACATCATTCACCGCCACCCATGAAACAGTCTTCCCACTATTCATAAACTCCAACGCAACAGTGGTTAACGCATCTGTAGAAACACCTAACTCCACCATCCAGCGCTGATTACCAACATAAACAGTTTTGTTGCCCACTTGACCTTTCAGGCCACTCCCAGCTAAATCTTGTACGGCTGTGGCTAGTATTTGCACTTTGCCTGTTAGCTTAAATCGCTCAATAACCGCTTTGGCAAGTGGATGCAAACTATTCTGTTCGATGCTTGCAGCCAGCTCCAGCAATGTTTGATCATCGCCATCTGTTGCTTTAAAAGCTAATAGCACAGGCTTACCTTCAGTGAGCGTTCCAGTTTTATCGAACACTACTTGCGTAATGCTATGCGCAAGCTCTAATGCCTTCGCGTCTTTGATTAAAATGCCGTGACGAGCGGCTACGCCAGTGCCAGCCATAATTGCGGTAGGTGTAGCCAGTCCTAGCGCACATGGACAGGCAATCACCAATACAGCGACTGCATTCAAAATCGCCTGTTCCCAGTTCGCCAAATAAAGCCCCCAAGCCAACAACGTGACTAATGCAATCACAATCACTACTGGTACAAACACGGCACTTACTTTGTCTACTAGCCGTTGAATTTCAGGTTTTGCAGTTTGTGCATCCTCCACTAAACGTATGATGCGTGATAATGTAGTTTCGGTTCCAATCGCAGTAGTCTTAACCAACAGTAAACCATCGATATTGACAGCACCACCAATCACTTTATCACCAACAGTTTTATTGATAGCTTCACTTTCGCCTGTCATCAGTGACTCGTCCACATGGCTGCTACCTTCGAGGATGATGGCATCCACAGGAATGCGCTCTCCTGGACGTATAATCACAAGATCGTCAATCACTACTTGAGACAGTTGAACCTCTGACTCTTCACCCTGCCGTCTGACTCGCGCCGTTTCAGGACGTAGTTGTTGTAATGCGCGTATTGCTTCGGTTGTTTGCCGTTTAGCACGTTTTTCTAGCCACTTACCCAGCAACACAAGCGTGATCACGACACTAGATGCTTCGAAATAAAGATGCTGATGCCCTTGGAGCAACATATACACCGACAATGCGTAAGCTGCTGTGGTGCCGATAGCGACCAGTAAATCCATGTTACCTAATTTATTTAAAATCGCTTTCCAAGCCGACTTATAAAACCCCGCACCCAAATAAAACTGTACTGGGGTAGCAAGTAACCATTGCATCCACACAGGCAGATTCCAATCAATACCAATCAGGTTGAGCAACATTGGCACTATTAATGGAAAGCTTATTATTGCCGCTAATACGATTTTTCTGCCATCAGTTGAGGCATCATCAGCGTGATGATGGGCATGCTCTAGAGAAATAACTTCAGCGCCATAACCAGCATCAGACAAAGCTTTTACAATCGCTTCATGCGAAAAGTCTTTGTTTAATTTAATATGCGCACGCTCGGTGGCTAAGTTAACACTTGCAGATTCAACGGCTGGTATTTTGCGCAAAGCATTTTCAACGCTAGAGACGCAAGAGGCACAGCTCATACCAGTGATGGCAATATCAATAGAATGATTAGTAGATGACATTTTTTACCTTATATTTCAATAATTATGCTCATCTTGTAGATTCCCATCATTGGAAGGTCAAGTGTTAATTTAATTTATTATTTCAGCTTGACCTTCCAATGATTGTAAACTTTAACATGTAATTTCTTTCGCAATTATTTAAAAGGAAACTTTACTATGTTTACATTTCATATCCCTAAAATGAGCTGTGGTGGTTGTGTCAACAGCATCAAAAATGCCATTAAAAAAGTTGATGATGAAGCTAATGTTGAAGCTGACTTAACTACAAGAATTGTAAAAATTGAAACTGCAATCTCTGAAGTTGAAATTGTCAAAGCCTTGACAGATGCTGGTTACCAACCGATGTTATAACTTCACTTTTCAATGTCTGCAAAGGGTCTGTATTTCCAGCACTTAGTGGCGGCTTTGAAGAAATGAGATTAATAGGCCTATTAGCAGACAGTAATAATTTCACTCAGGATCCAATGCGGTCATCCAACAACAACTTGTTGAAACTAATTTCTAGTGATAAAGTCATTGGAATATGAAATTCTTTCGTTCAATAGCTATGGTTTTGATTCTAGCGCTGGCTACAAGCCCTGCGCTAGCGGCTGTTTGCGCGACTTCATGTGCTTCTCAAGCAATTATGTCTTCCATGCATCCGGACAATATGTCTGGTATGAAGAATTGCCATGAAGCCTCGAAGAACAAAGATAAAAACAAAACCCATACTGAGCACAAGTCATGTGCGATGGGCGCAGGTTGTAATTTCACACAAGTAACACCGCCAGTTGATTTATCAAATAAGGAAGTTTTTGCAATTTCAACTGCAATTTCATTCCCAAGATTTGTTCCATCAGAAAAATCCATAGATCTATCCCCACCGCTAAAACCTCCTGCTTGAATTGATGTTATAGGGCGTCATTACGCCCTAAATCGTCATATTTAAGTTTTAGGAGAACTCTCATGAACACCCAAAGATTGGCTTATAAACCAATAGTGATGTGCGTATGGTTTGGCATGATGCTGGCTTTTACATTTCCTGTAAAAGCAGAAGAACCGCTGTCATTAGCAGAAACCATTCAATTAGCCACACAAAATCAGCCCTTACTGCAATCTCTTGATGATGCCGCAGCTTCGTCACGTCAAGCTGCGATTGCAGAAGGTCAGCTACCAGACCCCAAAGTAAAGTTTGGCGTCATTAATCTGCCAGCTACCACGGGCAATGCTTTTCGCTATGACCGCGACGATCAAACCATGGTGAATGTCGGCATTTCACAAGACGTTATTCCTCTCAAGAAGCGTGAGGTGGCTGCAAACCGAATGCTTGCTGAAGCCGACCAATTCCACACAGAGCAAATTGCGACCGCCAGAACCATTGAACGAGATGTTGCTTTGGCATGGCTGGATGTGTTTGAAGCGCAGAGGAAGTCAGAACTTTATCAAAGCATGATTGATAACATGACAGCCGAACGCAAAGTACAGGCCGCTAGTTTGAGTTCAGGCAACGCTAAAACGAGTGATGTCCTGCGTATGGATACCCAAATATCCACGACCAATGAAAAGTTGATTTTTGCAAAGCGAGATGAGCGTAAAGCGCGTGCTGCATTAGCACGATGGATAGGTAAGGCTGCATCTCGTTCAATGTCAGCAGAACTGCCAATCATGACTAATGGTTTAAGTCACGACGCAGCCCAAGCAGAAATTGAAAAGCATCCATTACTACAAAATGCTTTGCAATCTGAGAAAGTCGCTCAATACGATGTAGACAGTGCACAAGCCAACTTGGAGCGTAACTGGGGTTGGGAAGTTGGCTATGGCAAACGCTTTGCTGGACGTAGCGATATGCTGAGCTTTCAAGTGTCTATGGATTTGCAACTAGATCGGGCAAATAGACAAGATAGACGTACATCAGAAAAGCTCGTATTAGTCGAAAAAGCGCGCAAGCAGACTGAAGATAGACGCCGTGAACTTTCCTCTGAACTAGAAAGTGCCATGGCAGATGCTGAAGCAGCTGAAGCCCGTGAAAACGAGCATCTCACAAAACTTATCCCCAATGCCGAAGCTAAGTTAAGTATTGCTCAAGCGGCTTATCAATCAGGAAAGCAACCTCTCAGTGAGGTTTGGCAAGCACGTAGAGACGTCATTGATATTGAACTAGACCATTGGACTATTTTGACCGATAGGCAGCGTGCCGCAGTCAAAATTGGCTATTTGTTAAATGACAATCGACTATTCAAAACAAATTAAAAAGGAATTCATCATGAAAACTACACACTTTATAGTTATCTCAATATTGTTAGTTGCGGTCATAGGCTGCAGTAAAAAGGAAAATCAGGAAGCCACTAATACTCAAGCGGGCAATACACCCGCGTCAGAAAAGATGATGGAAACCATGTCATCTGGTACTGAGGTAAAAGCTAGTTCGATGCTGCCCAATGAAATCAAAGCAGATGATACAACGACGATAATTGAACAAAATAATAGTGGCAAAAGAGTCATTTTTTGGTATGACCCAATGTTGCCAGACAGACATTTCAGTAAATCTGGGCAATCGCCTTTTATGGACATGAAATTAGCACCTCAATACGCAGTAGATGCTAAAAAAGGTGATACTCCATGAAACGACTTCATATCGTTATTATTGCTGTTTCATTAATCTTAGCTCTTGCATTAGGCTGGGTTCTTGGACAAAAGCATTCACAGCCTAAGTCAGAAAGCGCAAGCAAAGACACATCTGGCAAGGCGTCAATGGAAGCTGTTAATGGGGTTATCCAAGATAGCAGCGGTAAAACCGTTAAGTATTGGTATGACCCCATGGTGCCAAATCAGAAGTTTGATAAGCCTGGCAAGTCGCCATTCATGGATATGCAGTTAGAGCCTAAATACGCCAGTGCAGTTAGCAATGGTGAAGGCGTTGGAGAAGATAGCGGCGTAGCTATTTCGTCGCAAACTGCCCAGAACTTAGGTATCAGGCTAGAGAAAGTAACGAGCAAAAGTTTTGGTGAGTCTTTTTCTGCCGTAGGCCGTATTGAGCCAGACGAACGCCGCTTTTATGCAGTGCAAACGCGCATCCCAGGATTTGTAGAACGTTTATCCGTGCGTGCGGTGGGTGACCCAGTAACAAAGGGTCAGAAAATCGCTGAAATCTATGCACCTGAACTATTAGCCGCGCAGCAAGAGTATCTAGCACTGCTGGAATTAAACAGTGTAGACAGTGACAACGCCCTTAAGGATGCTGCACGCAGTCGGCTGAAGTTACTTGGTATGACTGAAAGTGAGATCGCAGCCATTACTAAAACAGGGAAATCCAGTCCTCGCTTCGGGGTGTATGCGCCATCTTCAGGAATACTTACTGAGCTAGGTGTACGTGAAGGTGGGCAACTGATGGCTGGAAGTTCATTGATACAAATCTCCGACCTCTCCCAAGTATGGGTGATTGCAGAAGTCCCCGAACGCGATGCGGCTAGGATAAAACTAGGTATTAGCGCCGATGTGCAATTGCAGAGTCTGCCTGGCGAAGTATTCAAAGGCAAAGTTGGCTATCTCTACCCCATGTTGAATGATAGTTCTAGAACCTTGCAAGTTCGGATCGAGTTGCCCAATAAAGGCAATCGATTACGTCCTGGCATGTATGCCAACGTAGCATTCACAGGGCAAACACATGAGGCGTTATCTATCGCAACTGAAAGCATCATCACTACAGGTAAACGCAAACTAGTGATTGTGAAGGAGGCCAATGGCTATCGCCCTGTAGAGGTTACAACAGGCCAAGAGCGTGACAACGCTACTGAAATCCTAAGCGGATTAACTGAAGGTGAAGAGGTAGTGGTTTCAGGTCAATTCTTAATCGACTCTGAAGCTTCATTATCGGGAGTATTGGCAAGACTGTCTCAACAAGATAAAGCTATGGGTAAAGACGCGCAAATGAGTAAAGACAAATCCATGACAGCCGAAAAAATGCCTAAAGGTCGTGGCAAAGTGGTCAATGTGGATATTAAGTCAAACCATGTAACTCTGGATCATGAACCAATCGCAGAGCTAGGTTGGCCTGCCATGACCATGGGTTTTAAGGTCAAAGATAGCCAACAGCTTAGTAAGCTCAAAGTAGGCGATGAAGTTAACTTTGATTTGAAAGCGGAAGCATCAGAGAAACCTGATATGCCAGCGCAGTACATGATTGATCATGTTGAAAAAGCATCAGCCATGAAAGATAGCGGAATGAAAGATGGCATGAAAGGAGCGAAACCGTGATTGCTCAACTCATCCGCTGGTCAGCTAATAATCGATTGCTGGTATTGCTAGCCACATTGATGGTGGTGGCTTGGGGTGTGTTTGCCATGCTACGAACACCTTTAGATGCGATTCCTGACTTATCAGATACGCAAGTGATCATTCGTACCCAATGGGCGGGTCAAGCCCCTCAGATTGTAGAAAATCAACTCACTTATCCACTCACAACCACGATGCTTTCAGTACCAGGCGTAAAAACTGTGCGTGGCTATTCGTTCTTTGGCGATTCTTTTGTTTACATCTTATTTAACGACGGCACTGACCAATACTGGGCACGTTCCCGTGTACTGGAGTACCTGAGCCAAATATCCTCAAAACTACCCAAAGGCGCAAATCCTAGCCTGGGCCCAGATGCAACTGGTGTGGGTTGGGTATATGAATATGCGCTAGTAGATAAAACTGGTAAACATGATTTAGGTGAGCTACGTGCGCTGCAAGACTGGTTCTTAAAGTTTGAGCTTAAAACCATTCCAGGTGTTGCTGAAGTGGCTACTTTGGGCGGTATGGTGCGCCAATATCAGGTGCAGGTTGATCCTGATAAGTTACGTAATTACGGTATTCCCTTATCGAAGGTCGTATCAGCGATTCAATCCGCCAATCAGGAAACTGGAGGTGCTGTAGTTGAAACTGCAGAAGCTGAGTATATGGTGCGTGCGCATGGCTATCTAGAGTCATTGGACGATTTTCGCAATATCCCTTTAATGGTCAGCGTTAGTGGCACACCAATACTTTTATCTGATGTTGCACGTATACAAATTGGCCCTGAACTCAGACGTGGTGTTGCTGAGTTAAACGGCGAAGGCGAAGTGGCAGGTGGTGTGATTGTGATGCGCGCAGGTCAAAATGCGTTGGAAGCGATTGATGCCGTCAAAGCCAAGCTAGCTATACTCAAAAAGAGCTTGCCGGAAGGTGTAGAAGTTGTGACGACCTACGATAGGTCAAAATTAATCAAGCGTGCAGTCGATAACTTAACGCACAAACTCATTGAAGAGTTCATCGTTGTGGCATTGGTATGCGCTATTTTCTTATGGCACTTTAGATCTGCTTTAGTCGCTATTGTCGCCTTGCCAGTGGGCGTATTAGTGAGTTTCATCGTCATGTATTATCAAGGGGTCAATGCCAACATTATGTCGCTAGGCGGCATTGCGATTGCCATTGGCGCGATGGTGGATGCAGCGATTGTGATGATAGAAAACGCGCATCGACAGTTGGAAACCTTTAAAACTGAACATGGTGAGCCCAATAATACTCAGCGAATTAAAGTGGTTATTGATGCCGCAAGCGAGGTTGGACCAGCGCTATTCTTCTCATTGCTGATTATCACGTTGTCGTTTATCCCTGTATTCACACTAGAAGCGCAAGAAGGCAAGTTATTCGCACCATTAGCTTTTACCAAAACTTATGCGATGGCTGCAGCAGCTGGTTTGTCAGTGACGTTAATTCCAGTATTGATGACAATATTTATTCGTGGGCACATTCGCCCTGAACATGACAACCCTATTAATAGATGGCTGATTGCTATTTATAAACCATTGCTCAGTAAAGTGTTGCATTACCCGAAGGTCACATTAGGTGTTGCTGTGATTGTGGTGTTGGTAACGCTCTATCCGCTTGGTAAGTTGGGTAGTGAATTCATGCCGCCGTTGGACGAAGGTGACTTATTGTATATGCCAACCGCCTTACCTGGGCTATCGGTTTCTAAAGCTTCAGAAATACTGCAATTGAGTGATAGGCTTATTAAAACAGTACCTGAAGTGAAATCAGTGTTTGGTAAGACCGGTCGGGCTGAAACAGCCACTGACCCAGCACCTCTAGAAATGCTGGAAACTACCATTCAATTCAAACCACGGGATGAATGGCGTGCTGGCATGACGCCTGAAAAGCTGGTGAAGGAGCTTGATGCACGACTGAAAATTCCAGGCATGGCGAATGTTTGGGTACAACCCATACGCAACCGTATTGATATGCTATCTACTGGCATCAAAAGCCCTGTCGGTATCAAAATTGGTGGTGCTGATTTAGCCACACTAGAAAAACTGGGAGAAGAAGTCGAACGGTTAATGAAGAAAGTACCTGGCGCAAGTTCGGTCATTGCTGAACGTGTGACTGGTGGGCGCTATATTGATGTCAAGATTGATAGGCTCAAAATAGCACGTTATGGCCTAAATATTGACGATGTGCAAATGCTAGTCTCTACTGCAATCGGAGGTGACAATATCGGTGAGAAAATTGATGGTTTGGCACGATTCCCAATCAATGTGAGGTTTCCTAGAGAGCTACGTGACTCTGTAGAAAAGCTTAAAACTTTGCCTATCATCACAGAAAAAGGCGCGACGGTTCCTCTGGGTGAAGTTGCAGAAGTCAAAGTGACCGATGGTCCGCCTATGATCAAAAGTGAAAATGCACGCCCCAATGTCTGGGTGTATGTGGATATTCAAGATCGTGATTTAGGCGGTTTTGTGAAAGATGCCAAAGCGATGCTGGATAAGGAGTTGCAGTTACCAGCAGGCTACTCACTTACTTGGTCTGGTCAGTTTGAATATTTTGAGCGTGCTTCTAAGCGACTAAGCTATGTGGTGCCGATGACCTTGGGAATTATTTTTATCCTGTTATTCCTAGCCTTTAAGCGCATTACACCTGCGATTTTGATACTAGGCAGCTTGCCCTTTGCTTTGGTCGGTGCAGTATGGTTTTTATACTTCTTAGGTTATCATTTTTCTATTGCGAGTGGGGTGGGAATGATCGCATTATCAGGGTTGGCTGCTGAGTTTGGCATCATCATGCTGGTGTATTTGGATGATGCTGTTGAACGTTATCGGGTGGCTGGTAAGCTCAATAATAAAGAAGATTTATATGCGGCATTAATTGAAGGGGCTGCTTTACGGGTTCGTCCAAAGGCTATGACAGTCGCAGTGATACTGGCAGGTTTAATCCCTATTTTAATCGGTACTGGTACAGGTTCAGAAGCGATGAGCCGTATTGCCGCGCCTATGGTTGGTGGCATGCTGACGGCACCGTTGTTATCGCTGTTTGTGCTGCCTGCGGCGTATATGTTGTTAAGAAGAAGTTATGTGAAGACATAATGTTTATAGAGGAAGTTGAAAGTTCTCATTCATTTTGAATATTCTTTGAACTTCCATTAACGGGAAGGTTGATACCGATTTCAGTGGCAGAGTCATTGTATGAGACGTGTGATCACAATTACTAAGTAAACATACTGACAAGGTTAATTATTAACATTTACATATTAAAAATTCATTTAAACGTAAGGTTCGCCTATTTCCATCTTAAATTATTGAACTTAGTAAGCTAGCAAACATCATAAGATTTATGAGATAATGAGAATGAATATCATTTATATATTTACTTTAAACTATTAAATACTACGCAAAGGTTTAGTTATGTTTGAAACGCTGATGATTTCTTTTAGAGAAGGGCTTGAAGCCTTTCTGATAGTGGCAATAGTGCTCGCCTATTTGGCTAAAACTGGTGGTGAAAAACTAATACCATCTGTTCATCGTGCCTGTATTGTAGCCATTTTGGCATGTACAGGCTTGGGATTTGTCTTTGCTAAAATAGGCGCTTTAACGCCGTTTTGGGAAGGTACATTAGCCTTAACTGCCGCAGTACTTGTCATTAGCTGTACAGTTCATATGCTAAAAATGGGTAAGCATATGAAATCTGAGATTACTGGCGCGATTGACCATGCAGTACAGAACCCAAGTGGTGGTGCAAAGCTCGCTATTTTCATGTTCGTGTTGCTGATGATAGGTCGCGAAGGATTAGAAGCGGCGACCATGATTGCCTCATTGGCGCAAACCAATGATAGCCTGCATCTAGCTTTAGGTGGTGTAATGGGTATAGGAATTGCTGGATTAGTGTCTGCAGCTTGGAGTAAGTATGGGCATCGCATCAATCTGGGGCTATTTTTTAAGGTAACCGCAGCATTCATGGTGATATTTTCTATTCAATTAGTCATATATGCATTTCATGAATATACCGAATCTATTGAAATTGCCAATTTAGGTATCTTTGACAATGCATATTGGCATACAGTAACTGAAGCTTATGGCCCACAAGGAAGAATAGGTGCATGGATTTCCTACAGTCTTGTACTAGTTCCTTTGGCTTTTCTTGTATACAGTTTTATTAAAAGTCCGCAGTCTGTAAAAATGCAGACAACAAATAGTTAAATTTTAACGTTTAGTGTTTCCATTATTGCAATTAATCAAAATGAGATACTATTCTACTCATGTATCAGTTTAAAAGACTATTTTCTCTATTTGTTGCCTTTAACATAGCGTTCGCTTCGCTATGGGCAATGAGTCCAGATGCTATCGCTGATGCTATTAAAGAAGACACTACTGCCTACTATATTCAACATGACCAACAACAAGTAGCTCAAAATCAGAATGATCATGAGCATGTTACGCAAGGTCAAACATGCAACCATGGCTGTCATATCGCATTTCATTTGCTGGGTTTTGCTCCAGCCAGCTCAACCAATGTTTTTGCATTTAACGAATCACAAACCGTATTCTCACACGCAAATCAACTTTTAGACAGTCCTCACCTGCAAGGACCATACCGCCCACCCCTCACACGCTCACTAGTTTAGTTTTTAAGGTTTTCCTATCTGGCTTTTTGCTGGATAGGGAAATGTACAAACGAATGAGAGAGGGTTATCGTGTTATACACATCACATTTGGTTAAGCATAGCCGCAGTCCGTGGCTACTTCTTAGCTTTGCATTTTTTGGCTTCATTATTACACCAACCTATAGTTATGCTGAGTCATTGACGATTGAGTCAGCTTTAGCATTAGCACAACGCAACAATCCTGATATTCAAAGAGCCACAGCAGGTCTTACTGCGGTTAATGGTGAGCTAGCAGATGCTAACACACCATTATTCAATAACCCCACCCTGAATGTAGAGGGTGGTCGTCGCAAACTCTACGATCCTAGTAACTCCGATTCAAGGCGGAGTGAATGGAATACTGGCATTGCACAAACATTTGAATTAGGTGGTCAGCAAGGGTTTAGACGCCAAACTGCCAATGCAAAACTCACAGCACTCCAGCAAGAGGTGGATGAAGTGCGCCATCGCGTGAATGCCGAAGTTGAAGAGCGCTTTGTGCAAGTGTTGGCATTGCAAAAGCGTATTGAAACTGAGCAACGTACACTGGAACTAACTGAGCGCAATACAGGCTTGGTCAGTAAACGTGTTGAGGCTGGTGAAGATAGCAAACTTGAGGGTAATTTAGCTGTTGTTGATACTGAGCGTGCCAGAAACCAGATTAGTGTATTGCAAGAGCAACTAACAAAAGCACGCGCCCAGCTATCTTCGGTGCTGCAATTACCAGAGCAACAAATACCAGAAGTTCAGGGAGAGCTGCAAGCGCCAGCTAAGTCCTATACTTTGGACGACTTGTTAGCTTCAGTCGCTAATCGGCCGGCCATAAAAGCCCTATCATCACGTGAGCAATCCGCACATAGTAATTTAGATTTTGAACGTGCCTCACAGGTGCCAGACCTGACAATTAGCTTGAATTATGGTCGTGATGCGGTGGTTGGTGGGCAAGATAGCGTCACCACGCTGGGTTTATCTTTACCACTACCCTTATTCCGTAAAAACGCCACTGGTATTGGTCGTGCAACGAGTGAGCTTAATCAAGTTGAAATTGATAAAAACACTGTATCGCGCGATGCTAGATCTACAGTCATTGCCTCTTGGCAGCGTCGCTTAAGTTTACAAGACCGTGTTCAAAGGCTGACCACAGCCGTTTATCCCAAGTTAGCGGAAAACCTCAAACTTTCTCAGATTGCGTTTAAGAGTGGTGAAATAGCTTTACCAGAGTTACTCATTGTCCAGCGTCAAGTTATCGATGCACAACGCGATCTGATTGAGGCGCAACTTGATTTACGCCTCACACAAATTGAACTTGAATATGCAGCAGGTTGGCCACCAGCAGCAACGCTTGCCAACCCACAATAAGGATAATGCCATGCAACTATCAAATCGTTACAAAATACAATTACTGACTCTAACAGTCAGTTTTCTATTGATGAGCTGTGGTGTTTCTAAATCACCAGAGGCCACACAAAAAGATGCCACTGAACAACCAGATCGTATATCGTCTGATGCCAAATCAACATCTGAAAAAAGCTCATCAGAGAACAGAAAAGGCGAAATTCAATTATCTGCCGAAGAAATACAGCAATCTGGCGTAAAGGTTACTGCCATCCATCCCGAAAAAGTATCTGACCAGTTAACACTTAGTGCCAACATCACGGCCAATCAAGATCGAATTGCCTTCGTCGCCCCACGTGTAGAAGGCAAATTGATTAAGGTCACTGCGAATCTGGGTGATCAAGTCAAGGCTGGACAATCGCTTGCTGTGGTAGATAGCATTCAGATGGGGGAAGCCCGTGCGGAATATCGTCATGCCCAAAGCGAACTTAAACTCGCTGAGGCTAATTTCCAACGGATTGATAAATTATACAAAGAAGACGTAGTGCCACAGCGTCAGTGGCTAGAGTCCAAAAATGCATTTGAACGTGCGCAAACCTCTGCAAAAGAAGGCGCAGATCATTTGCATATTTTAGTCGGCTCATCTGATACTGGTATTTCTACATTTGTTATTACAGCGCCATTCTCTGGTGTTGTGATTGAAAAAGATGCAGTGATGGGCGAGTTGGCCAAGCCAGAAGGCAAGCTTTTTACTATTGCTGATTTAAGCACTGTCTGGATTGAAGCAGACGTTTCAGAAAAAGACTTGGGCAAACTGGCGATTGGATCAGCTGCCACCGTTACGGTCTCTTCGTTTCCAGATGAGTCGTTCAAAGGTAAAGTAAGTTATGTTTCCAGCATCTTTGATAAAGAGACACGTACGATCAAAGCGCGAATTGAATTGCCCAATCCCGACAGAAAACTCCGCATCGATATGTTTGCGCGTGCTTTGATTGATTTAACCAGTGCACGTGAGGCGATAATATTGCCGCAAGAGGCTGTATTGTTAGTGCAAGGTCAATCAACTGTGTATGTACAAACCGAGAATGGTTTTGAAGCTCGTGCTGTTGAAGTTGGAGAGCAACTTAACAAAGGCGTTGTCATTACTTCGGGACTGAAAGCCGGCGAACAAGTTGTTACTGGTGGTGCTTATGCACTTAAGTCGCGTCAATTGAAATCGCAAATTGGCGATGCGGACTAAGGGGATAACATCATGCTAAATTCAATCATAGACGCTTCATTGCGTTACAAGTTACTCGTCATTATTTTATTTGTCGTCGTCGCTGGTTTAGGTATTCGTGCTTGGCATAAAGTGCCTGTTGATGCTTTCCCTGACGTGACACCAGTGCAAGTCAATATTTATACTGAGTCACCTGGCTTGGCTTCTGAGGACGTCGAGCAATTGCTTTCATTTCCTATTGAGTCGGCACTTGCTGGCTTGCCTAAAGTACAGGAAATTCGCTCTGTCAGCTTGTTTGGCCTGTCTTATGTGGCCGTGTATTTTGAAGATGACATGGACATCTACTTCGCTAGGCGGTTAGTCGCGGAGCGATTGCAAGAAGTTGCGGGCAGACTGCCAGCAGGCTATGGTGTGCCTGAAATGGGCCCTAATACTTCTGGCTTGGGTCAGGTATTTTGGTACACAGTGGAACGTGCTGAGGAGAAGCTAGAAGCCGTAAAAACGAAAGCCGATACACTTAAATCTGCACCATCTGATATGGAGTTGCGTACCTTACAAGACTGGTCAATCCGTCTGATTCTGCGTACGGCGCCAGGCGTAGATGATGTGATGTCATGGGGTGGTCAAGAGCGTCAATATCAAATCGTACTAGACCCACAAGCCTTTGCTAAATATGGACTCACTTTCAAAGAAGTGCTAGAGACGGTGGGTGTGAATAATCGCCAAGTTGGTGGTCAGTATGTCGATATTGGCCAAGAACAGTTTCTAGTGCGTGGTTTAGGTTTGGTCAAAAATGAAACTGAGCTCGGTCAAATTGTGGTTAAAACCGTCAATGGCACTCCCGTTTATTTACGTGATATCGCTAAGATTCAGCAAGGTGGCGCATTACGTACTGGTGCAGTTACACGTGATGGTAAAGAAGTTGTACTCGGCATGGCACTATCCCGTGTTGGTGAGAATGCTAAGAGTGTGGTGGATGCAGTCAAAGCAAAACTCACTACTGCCAAACAAGCGTTACCAGAAGGTGCAACCATCAGAACGGTGTATGAACGTACTGACTTGGTCAATAAGGCGATAGATACAGCTATCCGTGCTTTGATAGAAGGTTCAATATTGGTTGCCATCATTTTGTTCTTATTCTTAGGTGAAGTGCGTTCAGCATTAGTGGTGGTCGCGGCTTTACCATTGGCGATGTTAGCTGCTTTCATTTGTATGGATCAGGCTGGACTCTCGGCTAACTTGATGTCGCTTGCGGGTCTTGCGATCGGCATCGGTATGATGGTGGACGGCGCTGTGGTGATGGTTGAAAACTCTTTCCGTATCATGGCAGAGCGGCTTGAGCATGGTGGCAAAGTTAACCGAACTGAAGCTGTCTTAACAGCAGCAAAAGAAGTGGCTAACCCAATGGCATTCGCTATTCTCATTATTATCGTCGTGTTCTTACCACTCTTCAGCTTACAAGGACTGGAAGGCAAGATGTTTAAGCCGATGGCTTTTAGTATCAGCTTTGCGATGGCTGGTTCGTTGATACTTGCATTAACGCTAATACCCGTGCTTGCTGCATTATTCCTGAAGCCAAAAGCAGAACGGGATACGCTGTTAATGCGCGTCATCAAACGTCGTTACCTACCACTTTTGGATTGGGTGCTGTCACATAAAAAAGCTGTCGGCATTATTTCCGGAGTGTTGCTGGTAGCTAGTCTTGCCTTGTTCCCATTTCTGGGTAAAGAGTTTATGCCACAACTGCAAGAAGGCTCGATCATGTGGCGCGTGACTTCTATTCCGTCTACTTCGCTGGATGAGTCAATCGCCATTTCCAAACGCATTGAAAAATCACTCAAAGAGTTCCCTGAAGTGAATACCGCTATCGCCATGATCGGTCGCGCTGAAAAAGGCGAAACCGCAGATGTTAACTACATGGAAATCTACACAGAACTCAAGCCCAAAGAGGCTTGGACTAACGGTAGATCAATTGAACAACTAGCTGACGGTATGCGTGAGAAGTTAGAAAAAGTAGCACCCAACTCAGTGATCGCCTTTACCCAACCAATTCAGATGCGCGTAGAAGAGTTGATTTCTGGTGTTCGAGCAACGTTGGCCTTAAAAGTCTATGGTGGCGACTTAGCTACTTTAGATAGGCTATCAGGGCAATTAAAAGAAGTGGTCGATAAAGTGCCAGGTGCTACCGATGTGTCATTAGAAGCCAATATCGGTAAACCACAAATCCGTATTACGGTTGATCGAGAGAAGCTTGCTCGCTATGGCATGAACGCAGATGATGTACTACAAGTGGTGCGCTCAGGTATCGGCCAAGAACCTATCTCTACATTGATTGATGGTGTCCGTCGTTACGATATTGCGTTCAAGCTGGAAGATAGCGCAAAAGCGAGCCCCGCTGCGATTGGCGCCATTCCACTACGCACACCTACAGGCGGCATGATTCCGCTAGCAGAAGTCGCAAAAGTGGATGTGGCAGAAGGCTATTCATTTATTCGTCGTGAACAGTTACAGCGGTATGCAGTCATTCAATTGGATGTGAAAGGTCGTGATGTGGACGGCTTTGTAAAAGAAGCCGAAGCCAATATACGAAGCCAAGTCAAACTACCAACTGGTTACTGGATTGAATGGGGTGGTGCTTTCGAGAATCAGCAACGTGCACTCACAAGACTTTCCATCATCGTGCCGCTGACGATTTTCTTTATCTTTATACTGCTTTATACCGCATTCAATTCGTTCAAGTATGCAGCGATGATTTTGGCGAATGTACCTTTTGCAGCGGTGGGTGGCATCTTGGCACTCTTCGTCACTGGGCAATATCTATCAGTACCATCAGCCATTGGTTTTATTGCCGTGTTCGGTGTGGCGATGTTGAATGGTATCGTTTTAGTAAGCTTCTTTAATGAGTTACAGGATAAAGGTTTATCGGTTGCAGAGGCAGTTAAACAAGGTGCGATGTTGCGGCTAAGACCAGTACTGATGACTGCCAGCGTCGCCATTTTAGGATTGGTGCCGATGTTGCTATCAAGCGGAGTCGGTGCTGAAACACAACGGCCACTTGCGACAGTGGTGGTAGGTGGTTTAATCACCTCAACCTTGCTTACTTTGCTGTTGCTGCCGGTTGTGTATGAGTGGGTCGAAACAAGGGCTGCTCGCAAAACCAACACAGCCTCATCCACTATAGAATCTAATTAAGGGCAAAATCATGAGAGAAATTAAAGCGTTTATCCATGCTCACCGTGTTTCCGATGTGTTGCAAGCTCTTAAGGAAGTAGAGGTGCAAGGCTCACAAATCAGCAATTTTGCTGTTTTTCCCGTTCAAGCGCTACTTCATGACACAGAATTGAAAGAAGCCAGATACTCAGTAAATTTCGGTGAAACGGTGATTAATGAATTTAAAATCGAAATATTGTGCCATGAAGAAGCAGTGGCAAACTTGGTCGAAGTCATACAGCGCGTCGGACATACTGGTGATCACGAGGAAGGCTGGATTATCGTTACCGACGTTTTGTCTGTTGTACCTGTTGGCAAGGTTCACAACTAAAGGATGGTTATGCAAACTGCTCAAAGTGTAATAGTTTTTGCACTCTATCCTGCTGTGGCTGTCATGGCAGGTGGAGCCATTGCACTTTGGCGCACCATGCAGCCCAGACTTATCAGCGCAGTGCAGCATTTTGCAGCTGGTGTGCTGTTCTGTGCGCTTTCTACTGAGTTATTGCCTGACCTAGTGCATCGTAAGATGCCGTGGGTCACGTTATTGGGTTTTACTCTAGGTGTCATCGTGATGCTAATGGTTAAACACTTCGCAGAAAAGTTTGGGCAAAAGGGAATTATTCCTTCTCAACAGCAGCCAACCAGTCTTATTGTGATACTAGGTTTAGACATTGCACTGGATGGCTTGCTCATTGGGTTGGGTTTTGCCGCTGGTCAAAAACAAGGGCTATTGCTGACGATTGCATTAACGTTGGAAGTGTTATTTTTAGGCTTGTCTGGTGGTGCTGCACTCCAAAGTTCAGGTGCCAGCCGTAAACGTGTGCTCCTTATCACGTTAGGGTTTGCCTTTACACTAATCGCTGGAGCTTGGGCAGGAGTCATATTGCTCGCTGGTGCCTCAGATATGCTGCTTGATGCAGTTCTCGCCTTTGGTTTAGCGGCGCTGCTCTATCTAGTGACTGAGGAGCTGTTGGTAGAAGCGCATGAAGTGCCTGAAACAAGTGCGCAGACAGCCATGTTTTTTGTAGGGTTCATTTTGCTCTTAACGATTGAAATGTTTATCTAATGTTATTAATAAAAAGGTGAAACTCATGAGTAAAGAACATAATCATATTACCGCTTCGACTATAAAAGCCGAGTCATCTACAAAAGAACTTTTTGATACACTAATACTTCGTATTGAAAAAATGGATTGTCCAACAGAAGAGTCCTTGATACGCCACAAACTTGAGGAGATGCAGGGTGTTGAAAGTCTTGAGTTCAATCTAATACAACGAAAACTGACTGTACGACATCATTTGCAAGACCCTGAACCAATTATTGCTGCAGTCGCGGCACTCGATATGCAGCCAGTCGTTGAAAATGCCTTTAAGCCTTCATCAGGTAGTTCGCAAGCCATTTTTATCATCGACAATATGGACTGCCCAACCGAAGAAGCATTGATTCGTAATAAGTTATCAACGATGAAAGGTATTACAGATTTAGATTTCAACTTGATGCAACGTAAGCTGACGGTGACTCATACCTTAGGTAAATCGAATGCTATCAAACAAGCATTAATTGCTATAGATATGCATGCTGTATCCTTGGTGGCAACAGCAGTAAGAGAGCGATCAAATGACATAGCTCTGCCAAATTCACATAAAAAGTGGTGGTTATTAGGCCTTGGTGGTATTGCAGCCATCTTAGCTGAAGTGATTGCTTGGTCTGGCGGTTCGGATAAGTCTTGGCCTGTAGTTGTGCTCGCACTTTTTGCAATTACAGTCAGCGGTACAGGTACCTACAAAAAGGGCTGGATTGCCCTCAAAAACCTTAATCTCAATATCAACGCCTTGATGGCGATTGCTGTAACAGGTGCAGTTTTAATTGGGCAGTGGCCAGAGGCCGCTATGGTCATGGTGCTGTTTACCTTGGCTGAAATGATTGAAGCCATGTCGCTGGATCGTGCACGTAATGCTATTCGTGGCTTGATGGAAATGACGCCTGATAAGGCAAACGTTTTACAGGCTGACGGCACGTGGAAAGAATTAGAAGCCGCAACAATTACCATTGATATGATTGCTCGTGTAGCACCAGGCGAGCGCATTCCATTAGATGGGGAATTGACTAAAGGGCAGTCTGCAGTGAATCAGGCACCAATTACTGGTGAAAGCATACCGGTCGCCAAAGCTATAGGTGACAAAGTGTTTGCGGGCACCATTAATGAAACCGGCTCGTTTGAATATCGTATCACTGCAGTACAAACTGATTCAACATTGTCTCGCATCATACGCGCAGTAGAGGATGCGCAAGGTAGTCGCGCGCCTACACAACGTTTTGTAGATAGCTTCGCCAAAATATATACACCTATCGTGTTCATTGTTGCTTTGGGGATTGCAGTTCTTCCGCCACTTTTGTTTGGATTGGCATGGATGCCATGGATTTACAAGGCACTGGTGTTATTAGTCATTGCTTGCCCGTGTGCACTGGTTGTATCGACACCAGTCACAGTAGTGAGTGGTCTTGCAGCTGCTGCAAAAGCTGGGATTCTGATCAAGGGTGGTGTCTATTTAGAAGAGGGGCGAAAGCTTAAATCATTAGCGTTGGATAAAACAGGAACGATTACACAAGGTAAGCCGGTTGTAACCGACATAGTGTCTTTGAGTGGCGAACAAAGTCAGGCAATGAGATTAGCGGCTACGTTAGCTGGCCGCTCAGATCACCCCGTGTCAGCTGCACTCAGTAATCATTTTAAGTCGCAATCTACATTGGCTCTAGAAGATGTTACTGACTTTGAAGCTATCACTGGACGTGGCGTTAAAGGACGCATAGGCAATCAGTGGTATTACTTAGGTAATCATCGTTTGGTTGAAGAATTGGGCATATGCAATGGAGCGACAGAAGTTGCATTGAACAAGCTGGAGGCCGAAGGTAAAACTTCTGTCATTATTAGCAATAAAACAACACCGCTCGCTGTGATTGCTGTAGCAGACACGGTTCGAGAGTCTAGTCGTCAAGCAATAGCTGAATTACATGCCTTGGGAATTCGCACCTTAATGCTTACTGGAGATAATGACCTCACAGCAAAAGCAATTGCTAAAAGCGTTGGCATAGATGATGCCAGAGGTAATTTATTGCCTGAAGATAAGCTATCTGTCATTAATGAAGAGTTAAGTAAATATGGCACGGTAGGCATGGTAGGTGACGGTATCAACGATGCGCCTGCGCTAGCTAAATCCAGTATTGGTTTTGCGATGGGAGCTGCGGGTACTGATACTGCGTTAGAAACAGCAGATGTCGCTTTAATGGATGATGATTTACGAAAAATTCCACATTTCATTCGATTAAGTATTAAAGCAGCTGGTATTTTGAAACAAAATATTATCATTGCCTTAAGTATCAAGGCGGTGTTTTTGGTACTCGCTTTTATGGGCGTTGCGACACTATGGATGGCGGTATTCGCCGATATGGGTGCAAGTCTGATTGTAGTATTTAATGGTTTACGCCTGTTGAGACGAGGCTAAATAATAGTGCCTAATTTACACAAAAAACGTTAAATTTTTTTAAAAGGAATTAAAAATGTCAGGTTCACATTCACATGGCGCAGGCATATCCAGTAATAAAATGTGGTTCGCTACCGCAATCACATTTGCCTTTTGTTTGGGCGAAGCTTTAGTGGGTTACAAGTCCAATAGCTTGGCATTAATGGCTGACGCTGGTCACAACTTTGCCGATGCTTTGGCATTGGCGCTATCAGCTTTTGCACTATGGATTGCGACTAAACCCGCAGATAACAAGCGTACATTTGGCTATCACAGAGTGGGTATTCTTGCTGCGTTAGTCAATGCGGTTGGGTTAGCCGTAATGGCCATCGTAATTTTCTGGGAAGCAATTCAACGACTACAAACGCCTGAGCATGTGCAAAGTACGCCGATGATCTGGGTAGCTTTGTTGGCAATTATTTTGAATTCGGGTATTGCATGGTGGCTTGCATCTGCGGCAAAAGAAGACTTAAATATCCGGAGCGCCTATTTACATATGATGGGCGATGCAGCCGCTTCTTTAGGAGTTGTCATTGCAGGCATTATCATCGCTTTTACAAGCTGGTTTATTGCTGATCCTATCGTATCAATCATCTTTGCATTACTGGTCTTATGGAGTTCTTGGAGTATCTTCACAGAGTCAATTCAGATGCTTTTAGAGGGCACTCCTGCTGGCATGGAGTTGGCTGAGGTAGAGCGGACTATTCGTGCGGTAAATGGAGTTCTAGATGTACATGATTTGCATGTATGGACTGTTTCATCAGGCCTGATTGCTTGTAATTGTCACATCTTGGTTTCGGAACAGAGTGTAAGTTCTGCACAGAAGATTCAAGCAGAAGTAGCACATGAGTTAGAACATGACTTCAAGATAAGCCATTCAACGATTCAAATTGAAGTAGAGGATTGTGGTGGTCATGATCATGCTGTGCTTAGTGTTCAAGAGCATGGGCATAATCATGCGCATTGAGAGCTTTACTCTTATCAGATAGCTAATGCCAAGCTGCTGTCGGTCAATCAAACAATAAGTAGATACTGAACGTCTGCAATGGGTCGGGAGTGACGATTCTCAGCGTCAGCTTTGGAGTGGTGAATTTTAAGACTTGCCAACTGTAGTTTTTAAGTATGTACTTTATTGATATAAACTAATGAGATTATGGCGATGAGTTCAATTAAGTTTAAAAGTGCTTTTGATGTAGTTACAGACAATCAGGATAATGCTAATGAATTACAAGTTAGAGCCGATCTGATGGTTGCGCTTCGAGACATATTAGAAGAAGAAGGCTGGAATCAAGCTGATGCAGCCAAGGCGCTTAAATTAACGCAACCAAGAGTGAGTGACTTATTAAAAGGAAAGATTGATAAGTTTTCTATCGACTTATTAATGGCCTGCTTATACAGGTTAGGCTTTAGGTTCAAGCCTAAGTATGAAAACCGTATGCTTAGTATTGAAGTTCGAACTGAATTCTTTTCTGCTAGCCAAAAATCGTAATCTGCGGCAGTCATTAACCGCATATAAGGATACACATAATTAGCAAGTTGGAAGGCTGAAATGGGTCGTGAACGCCAACCCTGTCCGTCGGCTATAAGGATTTCTAATTTTTTTGGTCTGGATGAAAAATTTACTTCAACGTGAGTGAGTAGTCATTAGCCATGAGAATTACTTGTCAATTTGAATGAGAGTGATTGATCAGCTGGATGAAAATATTTAATTAAGAATTTATTGATTTTCATAGTCTGTGCGTTGCCGTACAAGGCTGATTCATTTTTTCACATAGAATAAATACAGACATGGGTCAGAATTATTCTAAAACTGCTAACAGATCCAATTTGATTACCATCGCTTGAAGGTCAGAGAAAGTCTTAAGGTAAGGCTAATGAATTGATCAACAATTTCTTTGCTTTAGGACGCACTCTGAGTAAAGTTAAAACTACCTAAAAAAAGGAGAAATAAAATGTACTCCATTATTGGATTGCTTGTACTTGTTCTTGATATATTTGCAATTATAAAAATAATCCAGAGCTCTGCATCTGGTACTGAGAAAATATTATGGATTCTTTGTGTTTTGATATTCCCTATCGTCGGTATGATAATTTGGTTTATTGCAGGACCAGGTGGTAAAAAAATATAGTTTAATAACAGCCTCAATCAATAGTGAGTTTGAGGCTTGAGCTCAATAATTGGGCTTGCTATGAACCACGGGCTTCACAAAAATAACTTAATGAAGCATTATCATTGTTTGAGCGACATCATCAGGAGAAACTAAATGCTTGACGCACCTACTTCGAAAGTTGAAGTTACTTTAGCTTCAAACGAAGGCTTCTGGTTATTGCTTGACACAGAGGAGCTGTTTATACCCTATTCTGAATTCCCATGGTTTAAGCAAGCTACTTTTGAAGCACTTACGACCGTTGAAAAGCCTTCATCCAATCATGTTTATTGGTCTTTGCTTGATGTTGACTTGTCCGTAGACTCTATTCGAAATCCTAGTGCATTCCCACTGAACTCCAAAATCTAACATGTAAATCCTATACAGTTAATCTCCACCAAAGTTTTTTTCAGCACAATACATCCAGATAAGAATTACCAACAGCGCAGCCAAAGCATTCGTTGTGGCATTATTTGAGCTAAGAACAATAGTGGTTAGTACATGAGATTTTTGAAAGGATCATGTTTTTTTAAGACAATTCGCTTTTCAACTTGCTCTATTTCTAATAGCTCACCTTCCACCCATCCAACGGCAGCTAGCAAGTCGTCTGGAAGTTCGATCAAAGCATCGCCCGATCCATCACCAGCATCAATAAGTGTTAATTTCCAAGTTTTGTTTGTTTCCATATATGCATTGTATTCTTAATGTATGTACGCTCACAAGTTCAGACAATATCATCTGGCTCTTGCTTATTAAGCTTCATATGATACATAGTTATTGTTGAGGTCTTAGACCGCAAAAGGATTGCTTTGTCCATAGAAAAACTACTTGGACTATATGTAATGTAAGTAGCTGAATAAATCGCTCACTGAGTAATAGACCACCACTTCGGCAATAAACTAACGATACTAGGGTCTGTATAGCGATCATCTATTAAGTGTATGACGCCCGTGTCACTTGTGGTTCTAATGACTCGGCCAGCCGCCTGAACGACTTTTTGTAGACCTGGAAACAGATAAGTATATTCATACCCTAATCCGAAAACCTCTTCCATTCTCAAACGCATTTGTTCATTCACTTCATTGATTTGGGGCAACCCTAAGGTGGCAATAAATGCCCCAATAAGTCTATCCCCGGGGAGGTCTATTGCCTCCCCAAAGGCGCCGCCTAAGACTGCAAAAGCAATTCCTGTGGAAGAAAGAGTAAATTCATCAATAAATTGCTGCCTGTCATTTTCAGACATACTTCGCAGTTGTGAGCGGATAGGAATATGTGCGTACCGTGCTTGGAATAGAGATTTCACTTCATTCAAATAATCAAAGCTACTCAAGAACAATATATAGTTGCCAGGTTTTTCTGAGTATTGTTTTCCCATCAATTCCACGATTGGGCTAACTGACCTTTCACGCTGCCTGAATCTCGTTGATATATGTTTCGCCACATGCACTGTTAACTGCGTGGCTTCGAAAGGCGACTCTACATCCAGGAAGGGAGTACCTTCAGGTAACCCCAGCATGTCTTGATAGAAGCTTGGGGGACTTAAGGTCGCAGAAAATAATGTACTAGAACTTGCGGCTGCGAAACGTTTATTCAAGAATCTCGCGGGAATGACATTTCGAATACTAAAGAGTGCATCTTGCTGAAAGAGCCCCACGCTTGTTTCACCTATCGTGATGTCAAAAATGGAATGGGATCCGAGCGATTCAGCGAGGGTTGCAAACTGTAAAGCTTCGAAGTAAAAGGACAGTAAAGTCGGCTCGTTATGTGTTGGATGCTCTGCCAGATAATCGGTAATCCTTGATAAGGCTCTTTGCAAGAGTAATTCAAATTCTTCAGGGATGGAGTCGTAAACTTCGTAGCGTTTGTCCTGACTTCTGCTTAATGAAACCCAGCAACTATTAAGTTTGTCTAGAACGCCTTTCAAAGTCTTAGGTGCTTTGGACTGCATCTCATTAAAGAAGCCATAACTGAGCTCAGCACTATACATCTTGCGCGCTCTTTCAATCATGTTGTGCGCTTCGTCCACCAGAACACTCACCTTCCACTCATTGAGAACAGTACCCGCATATAACATTGCATAAAGGTCGAAATAATAGTTATAGTCACCTACAACGACATCACTCCAGTTAGCAATATCCTGAGCCAGATAATATGGGCAGACTTGATGCGTTAAGGCGACCGATCTAATAGTGGTTTTGTCCATCATTTTTTGGTTGAGCGCTTCCAATCTAGCACTGGGTAATCGATCATAAAAGCCATTGGCTAAGGGACAAGATTCGCCATGACAGGACTTGTCCGGATGTTCACAGGACTTCTCACGAGAAGTTAATTCCAAGGTGCGGATATGAAGTTTTGGATTACTTTCTTGTATTGTTCTGATTGCACTTAAGCCCAACTCGCGACCTGAAGATTTTGCAGTCAGAAAGAAGATCTTATCTAGTTTAGATTCAGGCATTGCCTTCAATAGTGGGAATATTGTGCCCAAAGTCTTACCAATGCCAGTGGTTGCCTGAATCATCAAACAACGTTCCAGCTTGGCGGCTTTATAAACAGACTCCGCTAGATTTCGTTGCCCAGTTCTAAATTCAGGATGAGGAAAACTCAGATGAGTTAACTCACCATCTCTTGATGCTCGGTGTGCAAGCTCTTGGTCAGCCCATACCTGAAGCTTCTCACAATGATGATTAAAGAAAACCTGCAATTGCTCTGCAGTAAACTCTTCAACCAACAACGTTTCATCCTTAGAAGATACGTTGTAATACACCAAAGCAATTTTGATGGTTTGAAGTTGCCGTTCTTCACACATCAACCACCCGTATACTTTGGCCTGAGCCCAGTGAAGCTGACTATGATTATCAGGCATGCGATCGAGAGACCCTTTAAAGGTCTTAATCTCTTCTAGTTGATTGAGATTCGGATCGTAGCCATCCGCACGACCACGCACATAGATGTTCTGATACTCACCGGTCAGGGTGATTTCAGTCTGATAGGTGTAATCTCTTCGGAAAGTGACTGCAGCATGGCCCATCATGCCTTCCAGAGCAGTGGGTGACGGTGTAAACCGCTGGTCAAGACTACCAACTTTAGCGGTGAGCTCACAGAGCGTGCGCACGGAAATTACATACTTAAAGGCCGCTTTAAGATCTTCTGAAACCGATAGGTGAGGGGCTAATTTGATGATGTATTCTGCAATAAAGCTGAGGATTTGCTAAATGATAACTTTCAATCTTCAATTATCAAAGGTAAACCCATATCCATTCTCGCCAGCCGTTGTGCCTGTTTTAAAACTGAATCAGAGAAGTGATTAATTTCTGTATCTGCCATCGCTATTTGTTTATATTTCTCATGGGCATCCTCAAAAGAGGCTTGCTGGATATAAGCGATGAGTTGCATATAGCGGTCGCGTTGTTTGGTATTGTTGCTATTAGTCATTTCACAATACAGTTGTTCAAGGTTCATTGAGAAGTAGGCGACAAACTCCAACTGAAAACTGTTTTCAATATTTATTTTATCCATAGGTTCAATTCTAACTACAGATTAAATGCTTAGACACTCTGTTCTTTTTTATATATCATCAACAATCGGACGAACGTTCGTCCGATTATCTATTTGTGACATTATTACTTTTGCCTAAGGTTAAGGCAAGTACGTTTTTTACTCAATCATGAAAGCTACTATCTCTCATCCAAACCCGCCTGGTGTTATACCGGTCTGCTTGCAGCCCATTCCTCTGCTATTGCCTGTCTACAGCGGCAAAGTGGCTGCAGGACAGTCACGCTGGGCATCTGCAGCACAGGATTACGATGACAATGATGAAGGTAGCTTAGACGGAAGACTTGATCTCAATACACGCTTTATAAAAAATCCGCCTTCCACCTTTTTAATGCCTGTCACGGGTGACTCTATGACCGAGGCTGGCATCTATCCAGGCTCTCTGCTGATTATTGATAAATCCATCAAACCTCGTTCCTCACACATCGTCGTGGTGTGGTATGAAACCCAATACTTGGTTAAGCGTTTATACATCCGAGGTAAGGTGATCAGATTATTATCTGAACATCCGGACCCAAACAAATACCCACCCCTTGAGTTTAAAAAAGATGAAGAGCTCATAGTCTGGGGTGTAGTAAAACATGCCATCAATACCTACTAATCGCATATTTGCGCTCTGCGATGCCAACAGCTTCTATGCGAGCTGTGAGAAGGTATTTCGACCCGACTTAGAAGGTAAACCTATCGTGGTGCTTTCAAACAATGACGGTTGTGTGATTGCACAGAGCAAAGAAGCTAAAGAGATGCTGGAAATCTATATGTGTCGCCCTTGGCACGAACTACAGGCAGATGCAGAGAAATTAGGGGTGATCTGTTTCAGTAGCAATTACGAGCTATATGGCAATATGAGTAATCGCTTCATGCTGACTTTAAAACAGTTCGCACCAAGGCAAGAAGTCTATTCCATAGATGAGTCTTTCCTAGAAATGACGGGCATCAATCGCAATCTGACCGAGTACGGTATGGAAATTAAGGATACCGTGAAGCAATGGACGGGTCTACCGATCTGTGTCGGCTTTGGCCATAGCAAAACTTTATCCAAGTTAGCGAATCATATCGCTAAGAAGCAAACGCGATTTAATGGCGTGTGTGATCTCACCTCTATGGAGCCAAGCGAAGTCGATAGGATGATGGAGAGTTTACCCGTCTCCAAAATATGGGGCGTAGGCAGCAAACTGGAGGCTAGGCTAAATGTGGTGGGCGTGCATAATATCTTAAGACTGAAACGCGCAGATCGTAAGCGCATACGTGATGAGTTTGGCGTGGTATTGGAAAGTACTGTTCAAGAGCTTAACGGTGAAGTGATGATCGATATGGAAGAGCGATTACCCGATGCCAAACAAGTCATGTCATCACGTTCATTTGGTACACGTGTCACCGAGCTGGAAGAACTAAAGCAAGCCATTGCTTACCATGCAGGTATCGCAGGTGCTCGCATGCGTTCTAAAGGGCTGTACGCTAATGCAGTCTATGTATTTGCACAAAACAGCCCCTTTGATAAAGCACAATTCTACGCAGGCAGTCTAACAGTGGGTTTGCCATCGCCAACTGATAGCACGGTACTCATCACTAAAGCTGCACAGTGGTTACTCAAACAGATCTACAAGCCTGGTATCTATTACCAAAAAGCCGGTGTCATGGTCATGGACTTAGTGCCTAAAGCCGGACAGCAAGGTGACTTATTCAGCTACAACGCAGAACATGTTAAAGATACTAAACTGATGACAGTGATGGACACCATCAACAAGAAATATGCCAAAGGTACCATCAAGCTAGCCGGTGAAGGCATTGAACGCCCTTGGAAAATGCGTCGTAGCTTTAAAAGCCCTAACTACACCGGCAATTGGGATGAACTACCCAAAGTAATATGATCATGAACTCCTCCGTAAATTGGTTGCCGGATTTAGTCTTTCTGGATATTGAAACGACTGGTGGTGCACATCTATTTGATCGTATCACTGAAGTAGTATTAATTAGTGCATTATCACTTCCAATCGCAACGTTTGCTGCAGAGGGCGATAGCGCTGGCACGAAAGTTAGTGACTCAATAGTCACTGCAAAGGTTTAAACAGAGTTTGCCAAAGATAAGCTAGTAAAGGCGATGGACATTAAAGTTGAGACAGACAGCAACGGGATGGTCGAGCTTTCTGGTAATGCAAAAACGAAAGCTGAAGCTGAACAAGCTGTGAAGCTAGCCAAGTCTGTTAAGGGTGTTACGGGTGTAAAAGATGATATAAAAATTGCTAACTAAATTTATCATCTACAGCAATAGAAGTTGGATTATAAGGTGTTGTTCTACTAAAACTAGTGAAGCATCTTCAAAATTTTAATTCCAACTTCTATTGCACTTAGTGAATGAAAATGAGATTTAAATATTAATGGGTGGATACGTTCCCATAAGGATACACATAATTAGCAAGTTGGTAGGCTGAAATGAGTCGGGTGCGACGGTTCTTAAAGTCTGCTTAGAAATAGCGTAATTATTAGGCGTGCCTCCTACCGCTTAAGTTGGTTAATACATCAACTCCTTCTCTGCATACTTAACTTTGAAACCATTGAGTAAAGCCTTAGCATCTTGCAAAGCATGGTGCTCATTTGAGCGGTCGTGCATGAAGTACTCCTCTATGCCTTCCTCAAGCTCATCCTGTTGTCCTTTAACCTTATCTCTGTGCGGATAACCAACCAATAACTCTCCCAGCAGAAACCAGTCGCCAGAATAGTCGAAAATGAAAAGAATCGATGAGTATTCTTCCAATAGCCCAGTAACCCATAACTGGAGTCTTTCCTTAAGCTTACTGTAAGCCAAAGCATGCTCGCCACCAAATAGCTTAGGAATGACTTCCGATTTAACGAAATCACTGCACCAAGATCGATTGTACTCAGAATTTTCTGCGTAAAACTCATGATGTTCCTGAGACACAATTCCTACGCTGATTAAATCCATATCCTTAAAATCAGTGAATTCGGTATCTATGAACAAGAGCAAGCGGTCTTTTTTTATTGTAAATTCATCCATCTCTTTAATATCGTCAGTCATATATATTTAATTATAACTTTTTGTCTGTTATGGGAACGCTAAGATCAAAGCGTTATTAGAAAATCGCAGAGAACTATTCAAGAACTGATAAAAATTATTTGGATCGAGTCCTACGTCTAGAATTAATGGTGAATATTGAAATAAAGTATTCACTATTGCAACTAAGTAGTTTCATTTCCGCGCATCTCAAAAACCACTGAAGTTACCAAGAAGCTTTCTTGCTAAAACGTGACTTACCTACATTAGGATCGAATCCGACATTAAACATTTCTTTATCGTTTAAATATAGCAGCACAAGAACATGATCTTTTGTTGAATCCATGCACTGTTCGAGTATTTCATATTGATCAGCGTCATCATTTTCAAACCAAGTCTCTGCGGGCTGCTTTGCAAGTCGTGGGCACTCTTTTCCAGAATACAGTAAGTCATATGCAAAACTATCCTCATCTAGCTTCTGTTGTAACCACCACCTCTTAGGAATATGAGGAGATTTTAATGACCACTTGAGTCCAGCTTTGTTGTAACAGGCAACAATTACAGGAAGCGAATCCAGTAATGCCAATCGTATAGACACCGCTTGAAGGCTGACATCAAATTGATTGGCTATTTCTTGAAGGTCTCTAAGTCCTGGACGGTTTATTGCTGTGATAGCTGGTTGGAATAAGCAAGTTGGCATCAACAGGTGAGATGCAAACAAGTCTGCCTCTTTTTCCAGTTGGATGTTAGCTTCGTAATTTTGGACAATATCATCAACTCTGCAGCGAAAAGATTTTCCTCTATGCATAAGCCAATGTCCTACTTCATGAGCAATTGAAAAACGCTCCCGGCCTCGGCTAGATGATGGGCTAATGGTCGCAATTGCTTTTGAGCCAAAACCAACCAGTGTAGCTTCACAACCATAAAGACGCTCGTATAAAATCTCAATTCCAGCATCGAATGCAATAACTTCTACATCTATCTCATTTGCAGAAGAGATACATAGTTCATTTATGAGACTTTCAGCTCGTGCAGCAGGATTCATAAGATATTACTTAGAGCCACCAGTATCTTGCTGCAATTTATTAAGTTGTGTATACATCCTAATAATATCCGCATCTGACATTTCTCCCAATGATCTAGCAGCAATAGTTATTCGAGAATCATTCGCAGCCGCCTGAAGATAAGCACGAGCCTCATCAATATTGACGGTGCTAATTATTGGGGAAGTCGAGACTTTTCTAGTTGCCATTGCTGCTTTTGCTGCAGCCATTCGCCTTCCACCAATCTTTGCTTTTGCAGCGGCTATCATTGCCATACCTTCAATTTTTAGTACTTCAGGGTCTGAACCTTCAAGAATTTCCTCATCAGACATTTCAAGCAACTCTTCAAGCTGAGTCTTAAAAAATTTACGTAGTTCATCTTGCTTATGTGTAGTATCAGTCATTTGGTTCTCCTCACAATGACTCAAGTAGGCGTGTAAGGCGTTTTCTCGCAGCCTCGTACTTATTCATTTCCCAGCCTAACTCTATGGCAGCATCTTTGCCGCGAATTCCTAAGCTCCATACAAGCACCACATCTTGTAACTCTTCATCATTTTCGACTAATCTTTCTATAGCTTCAATGTCACCACGAGACTCAACGATTCTTTCTGGGGTCACTTCATTAATAGGCATTACTAAAGTTCCAGCATCTTCATCATACTGTTGCGACAATACAGAAATATCAACTCGATGATCGATAGCTCCAGACTGCTCTCGTTCCCTGCAATTAGAAGCTTCACTATGCATTGCATTAATAACTACAATTACTGATCTTGCACTTCTAGGCCATACACGGTCTCCAGATAGCAAGCTGATCAATGCTTCTTGAATTATGTCATCTGCCGTTAAGTATGTAAGTGCTTTGGAATAGGTTCGAGCTTTGATTTTTATACGCTTCCAATCGGCAGGCGACATCTGCGTCAATGCCGCTTCAACTTCAGATTTGCTTAGTGATGTTTCATCTGACATTGCATGACTCCCTAACCTACCAAACTACTAGACTGTTGTGTTATTCCTTGCGGACGTTTTAAATTAATTTATTTTTTTCGTCCGCAAAGTAGTTGCTGCCAGTCTTTATGTATGTACGACATGGTAATGCAAAAAAAGCTTAGTAGCTGTAACTAACTTAATACAGATAGTGAATCATTAGCTTAATGATATCAAGTATCTAACGATGTTATGACTTACTAAATTTGAATGACTGCAATATCCACTGCCTGTTTAAACTTGACTCAACAATAGATTGGAGCAACGAATTATGAGTACCGAAAATGCTGGAAAAAATAAAGAACCAAAAATGGTAACAATTATTATCAATGGCACTGCTAAATCAGTCGAAAAAGAACGTTTTTCATTTGATGAGATTGTGGCATTGGCATATGAAACACCCCCTACTGGGGATGGCGTCCAATTCACGATTCAATATACAAAAGGACACTCAGATAAGCCAAAGGGTACCTTAGTAGAAGGTCAATCAGTAAAAGTAAAAGAAGGGATGGAATTCGATGTCACACCAACTAATCGCTCATAGCCCTGACTTACAAAAACTCAGGAATCAAGGTCTAGATCTTGATATTCAACATGGTTATCTTCTTATAAAAGATGTTCCCTATGTAAACGCTAGTCGTGAGGTAAAACTAGGAACACTAGTATCTAGGCTTGAATTGAATGGAGACACTACCAACAAACCTAGCGATCACGTTGCTTATTGGGTTGGAGAGCACCCGTGTCACAGCACGGGGTCTGTAATTGCTACTATACAGAATCCTAGTGCCCCTCAAGATTTAGGTAATGGACTAAAGGTTGACTTCACTTTTTCTGCAAAAGCAGAATATCGTGACTATCACCATAAAATGACAACCTATATTGGTCGGATTACAGGTGAAGCGCAGGTTATTGATGCAGCTGCTACAGCTGAAACGTATCCAGTAATTTCTACGGATGAAAGTGAATCTGTATTCAAGTATCAAGATACCGCTTCAAGTCGGGTCAATATTGGTAACTTTAACGAAAAATTAGCTGGACAACGAATTGGTATTGTTGGTTTAGGCGGCACTGGTTCTTATGTCCTGGATCTAGTAGCTAAAACTTGTGTTAACGAAATTCATCTCTTCGATGGAGATGTTTTTTCCCAACACAACGCATTTCGCACACCAGGAGCAGCTTCACTTGATGAGTTAAAAATTAAGCCAACTAAGGTAGCTTATCTAGAAAGCGTATATGCAAAAATGCGACGAGGCTTAGTAATTCATGAGCTTTACATGGATAGTTCTACATCTGAGCAACTTAATGGACTTGATTTTGTTTTTCTCTGTTTAGACAGCGGAGCATCAAAAAAAGACATCGTAGCAACGTTGATACAGCTTGGTATACCTTTTATAGAGGTAGGAATGGGCGTAGTACGAAGCGATGACAGCCTATCTGGCCTAATAAGGATTGCAGTAGGTACAAAAGAAGTTCATGACAAGATTCTGAAAAAGATTAATTTTTCTGATGGTGATGTCCATGAAGATGAATATTCAACCAACATCCAGATTGCTGAACTGAATGCTTTGAATGCCTGTTTAGCGGTGATACGATGGAAAAAGGTATTTGGTTTTTATCGGGACTCATCAGATGCCCACTTTATTAGCTATTCGATAGCGGCCAATGAAATGGTTAACGAGGACGAATGATGGGACAGCAGCAATCTGTTAAGCATGAGTATGTAGAGTTTATTCCAGAACATTTACAAACTGGAATTCTCTACATCTCAATAAAATATAAAACTGCTTCTCATCTATGTTGCTGCGGATGTGGATATAAAGTCGTTACTCCGCTAAATTCTGCCAAATGGACTTTAACCAAACATGGCAAGTCAGTCTCTCTGTTTCCGTCTGTTGGTAATTGGAGTTTTCCATGTAAATCACATTACTGGATAATGCACGGACAAATTAAATGGGCGGCTATAATGTCTGATGAGCAGATTGCACATGTACGCATGATAGATCGTGCTGATGCAGAAATATTTGCTTCGACCTCTAAGACAGCTTCTAACGGAGTTATCTCGCAACTATGGCTATGGATCCGAAAATTGTTTTAATTAACTTACATGTATTCTTTAAATTGTTTTGATTCGGACTAGCATTTGGCTACTGGAGAAGCTGTATGACAAATTGGGCAGAAAAAGCCACATCGAATATCTTGCATTTATCTAGAGCCAACAATCTAGCAGAAGCATTACGAGAGTGGATAACTACAGGTGGTTATGAAGATAGTCATAACATTGATGAGATATGCGAATTATGTGAACATGAAGGCCTGCGTTATCAATATGAAATTGAAAACCTGACTACTCACAAAACTCTTTGGGTTGGCTCTACCTGCATTACAAAATTCATCCCTTTATATGAAAATGGTCGCGAGGTAATTGGTGAGGAAGCTAAAGCTAGTCTACTCCGCCGTCGCCAAACGGAATATGAAAATCAGTCAAGAGAAGAGAGAGCTTTTGACTTGTTAAGTAAACTCGCTAAAAAACATCCCGATAAGTTTGCACAAACATCGTGGCGCACTACCTGGAAGCTAGGATATAGCGCTAAGCAACTGTTAATGATTTCTTTGTATTGCAAGCAAAATGAATTTACTTTTAATTCTGCAGACTTTCGTATAAATACAAGACGTGAAAGAGTGGTTGAGCAGGTTAGAAACTTAGAATATTGGCAGTATCGTCGTTTACGTGCAGCTTTACCTAAATCTAGGAGAGCTGATCTGGATGTTTATTTTCGAGATTAAAAATAAAAATCACAAGTTTTACATCACATTTACTCTCTCTCCTAACCTGTTACAGGAAGGAAAAAAGAGCTTTGTCCCAACCGGACAACAATTTAACGTCCAAGTTTTGGAGGGAGCAATACGCAGTACTTGATTAATCACATTTGCGCCTAGGGTTCAAATGATCTAGTCAAATTTTCTTTTGTTGAACTCATAACTATTCTTAAAATGTTTTTATAGGATGATTTCATTTTTTTGGGAATTTTAATAGGCGTGTATAAATTAGCGCTTACACGAATCCAGATTTAAGCACAGACTTTAAATGAATTTATGGTGTAAGTATCAGTAAATATTCTTATGGTATTGTTTTACACAAAAATGTATTTTTTATCAAATTACAAGAGGTATGTGCCTGTTATCTTTGTGAAAAGGTTTTATCTTCATAATGAAATAAGACTAATACAGTAATTTTATAGCTAAAGTTGAAGGAAAAACCCCGACAGACTTTAAGTTGATTTTTATAATTTTTAAATTTAATTAAATCAATTAGTTACAAAATTACTTCCGACAGACTTAATTATCTATAATCATTTGATGCCAGTTACATGGCTAGATAGCTCATTGCCAGAAGATGCTGATATTCCAGATACACAAAGAAAAATGCACTGTTTCGCAGGTCAGGTATGGGTTTGGGATGACGTACAGTTTGAAATGCTGCATCCGAGTACTGAAAGTTATGATGATGCAAACATTAAAGATAATGACCTAAGCTGCGTGCTAAAAGTGACTAGCCAGGCGGGTAGTGTGTTACTGACAGGTGATATTGAAAAGCCTGATGAGCTCGAGTTGCTTAATTTAGAAGCCGATAAATTAAAAAGCGATGTGGTAGTCGTGCCGCATCACGGTAGTAAAACTTCTTCAACGCCTAATTTTATTGCTGCAGTAGCCCCTAGAGTTAGCATTTTTACGAATGGCTATTTAAATCGCTTTGGCCACCCTAAGCCTGTCGTGTTTGAGCGCTATCAAGCAACACAAAGCATGTTGTATAGATCTGATTACAACGGTGCGATTGAAATGGATTTTGTAAGTAAACGTAATATTCAAATTGTAAGTTGGCGAAACCAATATAAACGCTATTGGCAAGATAGTTTTGAGCCTCTTAATTAAAAAAACAATTAAAGCCTGGCGACATGTAAAGTTTGTAAAAGCAATGCACTAGGAGCTTGCCCAAATGCGGGCGACAAGCTAAAGTATCGGGGATTAGTTTCAGCAAGTTTTTTACAAAAGATTCATCACGATTAATATAAAATTTTAGGAGTTGCACTGTGTGGCAAATTATTTTAGCAGCGGGTTGGCCAATTTGGCCGCTAATCATAGCGTCAGTGGTAGCCTTAGCAATTATCGGCGAACGCGCTTTTGCGTTGCGTGAGAGCACAGTAGCACCACCGAACTTATTGCCAGAAGTGCAAGCTTGGCTTAACAAAGGCGGTGTGACTAAAGAAACTATCGGCCGCTTAGAGCAGCACTCATTACTGGGGCAAGTATTCGCTAGCGCGCTATCTAACGCAAAGAACTCGCGTGAAGTTACTAAAGAAGCCATTGAGGAAACTGGTCGTGCAGTTGCGCATAGTTTAGATAAATATCTTTCTACTTTAGGCACTATTGCTACAGTCGCACCGTTGTTAGGTCTTTTGGGTACTGTGATTGGTATGGTTGAGTTGTTTGGTGCATTTACTAGCACAGGCCATGATATTGCTCAATTTGCGCGAGGCATTTCTGTTGCTTTGTATAACACTGCAGCAGGTATTGTTGTAGCTGTGCCAGCGATGATCGCTTACCGTTATTTCCGCTCTAAAGTAGACGACTTACTGGTAGGCATGGAGCAACAAGCTATTAAGCTGGTTGAAATTATTCACGGTGAACGCAAATAATTCGTGCTAAATCATCTTAATACTGTTTTGCTTTTACTTGCGGTACTCACAGCACTGACATTGTAAAAGCGACTTGATTTAAGATGGTTTGAAACGAATTTAGTTAAAGGAATACAACATGAATTTTCAACGTGGAAAGCGCCATGAAGAGCTAGAGATGAACCTCGTGCCTTTAATCGACGTATTGCTAGTGATCATTATTTTCTTGGTCGTAAGTGCAACGTTCTCGCGCACCAGTGAATTACAAATCAACCTGCCAACAGCTGAAGCTAATGCACCGCAAGAAAAACCATTGACGATTGAAGTGGGCGTAGATGCAACAGGCAAATATATCGTGGATGGCAAAGGTTTAGCTAATTCATCAGTTGAGGGGATTAGTGCAGCTCTCCAAGCTGCAGTGAATGGCAGTAAAGAAGAGCCGACTATTATCATCAATGCCGATGCTAAAGGCGCTTTCCAATTCGTGATCGATGTAATGGAAGCTTCACGCACAGCTGGTTACACGCATATTACGTTTGCGACGCAATCAAAAGCAGGCTCTTAAATCATACGTTTAATCATACTCAAATTAATTCGATTTAGTTGGATTCGACTTAACGAAGTTAACAGTTAATTATGTCGAAAACAAAAGAAAAACTATCCTTATTATCCCCATCGCAAAAAATTAGCGTAAAGGTTTTGTATTTACGCTTACTTGGGTACGCTTGGCGTTACAAATTGGTTTTTGCAAGCAGTATTGTTGCGATGGTCATTCTCTCCGCGACGAATACAGGCTTTCTTGCCGTCATCAAGCAGGTGACCGATGAGGGTTTCGTTAAGCAAAATCCAAATAAGCTCAATTTGTTGCCATTTATGTTATTTGGATTATTGGCGATTCGTGCTTTGGCAGGGTTTGTTTCAAATTTTTCTATGCGCTGGGTTTCTCGTAAGGTTGTGGAAAATCTCAGGGATGATGCTTTTCGTAGCTTGATGACGTTACCCGTGAGCTTTTTTGATGCAGTCTCAGTAGGGGTGATGACGTCAAAACTGACCTATGATGCTGAGCTAATGGCTAAAGCTTCAACCAATGCTGCTGTGAGTATGGTTCGAGATTCACTCACAATTCTTGGTATGCTGGGTTATATGCTCTACCTAAATTGGCGTTTAACCTTGATTTTTGCCATTGTTGCACCCTTTATGGCAATCTATTTAGGCAGAATAATGCCAAAAGTACGTTCCGCAGGTAGTCATGTTCAGCAATCCGTTGGTGATATGACTAAAGTCTTGGAAGAAGCGCTTTCGGGACAGCGCATGGTGAAAGTTTTTGGCGGCCAAGATTACGAAAATCAGCGTTTTTCTAATGTAATTGTCCGTAATATGCGCATGCAGATTCGTCTTGCGCGTATCTCTGGCTTAAGTAGCTTTGTCATTGAAATCTTGGCTGCAGTCGCCCTTGGTTTAGTCGTCTATTATTCGGTAGGTAAATTCAGTGCAGGAGAATTTGCAGCATTTATTGGTGCTTTACTGATGTTAATCGCACCTATTAAAAGCTTAACGAATTTAAACGAAGATATTCAAGTCGGATTGGCCGCTGCTCAAAGTGTATTTGAGTTGATCGATGCCAAACCTGAAGTTGACGAAGGAAATAAAGAAGTTAATCGCGCTCAAGGTTTAATAGAGTTTCGTGAAGTGAGTGTGCGGTATGATAATGCAAAAAAATTAGCCTTAAATAATGTGAGTTTGATTGTTAAACCAGGCGAGAAAATCGCTTTGGTCGGTCGGTCTGGTGGAGGCAAAACGACTTTAGTTAATTTGCTTCCTCGTTTTTATGAGTTGCATCAGGGGCTAGTGATGTTAGATGGCGTTGACGTTCGTACCTTGAGTTTGAAAAATTTACGTCAACAGTTCGCGCTTGTAAGCCAAGACGTGACCTTGTTTAATGATACGGTGTTTAATAATATTGCTTATGGGGCATTACGAAATGCCAGTGAAGCTGATGTAATTGCAGCTGCGAAAGCCGCTCACGCTTGGGAGTTCATACAGCAATTGCCTAACGGGTTGCAAAATGAAATTGGGGATAGAGGCGTACGTTTGTCTGGTGGGCAGCGGCAACGACTTGCCATTGCACGAGCTATTCTAAAAAATGCACCTATATTATTGCTGGATGAAGCGACTTCCGCTTTAGATACTGAATCTGAGCAGCACGTTCAAGCCGCGCTGGATACTTTGATGCAAAATCGCACAAGCATTGTCATCGCACATCGCTTGAGCACTATTGAAAATGCAGATCGAATTATGGTCATGGAGCAAGGTGAAATCGTAGAAAGCGGGACGCATGCTGATTTGATGGCGCTAGGTGGTCATTATGCAAAGCTGTATCAGAAGCAATTCAATTAGTCACTTAATTATCCGCTTGTGCAGATGAATAATTGGTTTCAAAAACAGTGGGCTTCATATAGCTTGTGGCATATTCTGCTAATTCCACTTTCTTGGATATTTCTTGTCATAACCCGTGTCAGAAAGTCTCTATACAATCTCGGCTGGCTAAAAAGCACGGGCTTAAGCGTACCTGTGATTGTCGTTGGTAATATTACCGTAGGTGGCACAGGTAAAACGCCGTTTGTAATTTGGCTGGCAGAACAGTTGCAGCTTGCAGGTTTAAAGCCTGGAATTATAAGTCGAGGCTATGGCGGGAGTTCAAAGCTAGCAACCGCTGTATTTGCAAATAGTCATCCTCAATTAGTGGGCGATGAGCCCGTGTTAATTGTCAGGCGAACGGCTTGCCCTATGTTCGTTGGAACTGATCGAGTAGCCGCTGGACAAGCCTTATTGCAAGCGAATCCACAATGTAATGTGATTATTAGTGACGATGGCTTACAGCATTATGCCTTGCTGCGCGACATCGAGATTGCCTTAGTCAATTCAAATAGCCAGTTTGGCAACCAGCTTTTATTACCGGCTGGACCACTCCGAGAAAAGCGCTCAAGGTTACAATCTGTAGATGCAATTGTAGATAGTGGTAACGGCGCAGCTCTTACTGTTGCATTTAAAGAAGTTCGGCAAGCGCCGATATTTAATATGACGTTACAAGGCGAATGCTTTGAATCTGTGAATGGTTCAGAAACCAAACAGCCTGCTAGCTACTTTGCTACTAAAAACTTAGTGGCGATTGCTGGTATAGGAAATCCTGAACGGTTTTTTAATCAGTTGTCGGGTTTGGGTCTGCAATTTGAACGCAAGGCATTTGCCGATCATCATGCGTTTACAAAGCAAGACTTAATGCAATTTTCAGGTAAAACTATTCTAATGACTGAAAAAGATGCAGTAAAATGTTCAACATTAGCTACGAGTGATACATGGTATTTGCCTGTTGCAGCGACAATAAATGCTTCAAACCAAACATCTCTTATCACGCTTATTTTGCAAAAATTGGGAATTTAATGATGGATACAAAACTACTACAAATTTTAGTTTGCCCTGTAACTAAAGGCCCGCTTATCTTTAATAAAACAACGAATGAGTTAATTTCCAAGTCTGCCGGTTTGGCGTACCCAGTTAAAGACGGTATTCCAGTGATGTTGGAAGAAGAAGCTCGTAAGTTAACAGATGAGGAAATCGCGTAGTTTGAAATCTCAAGCGCTAGAGTTCTATGTGGTGATTCCTGCACGCTATGCTAGCACTAGGCTGCCCGGTAAGCCGCTGCTGGATATTGCTGGCAAACCTATGGTCGTTTGGGTGGCGGAACGTGCGAAAAATAGCGGCGCTAAACAAATCGTCGTTGCAACCGATGATTTGCGTATTTTAGATACTGTTAAACAACATGGTTACCAAGTCATGATGACGAGAGTCGATCATGTGAGCGGCACCGATAGAATTGCAGAGGTTGCACTGGCGCAGCAGTGGCCTGATGATGCCATTATTGTTAATGTACAAGGCGACGAACCTTTGATAGAGGCTTCTTTGATTGTTGAGGTGGCTAATACTTTGAACAATCATCCTGAGTCAGTCATGGCAACGGCATGCCATGCAATACACAGCAAAACAGACTTCTTAAATCCTAATGTAGTTAAGGTGGTTTTAGATGAGCAAAGTAATGCACTATATTTCAGCAGGGCGCCAATTCCATACCCTAGAGATGCTTTCGCCACCAATTCAGATTTGCCCGGCAATATGCCTGTCTATAGACATATTGGGATCTATGCTTATCGGGCAAAATTTCTTAAGCAGTACGCAACCATTCAACCAAGCGTGCTTGAGCAGATAGAATCGTTAGAGCAGCTTCGTGTACTACATCATGGGTATAAAATTTCAGTATCAATCTCTCAAAATGCGCCAGCAGCTGGCGTAGATACACAAGAAGACCTGGATTATGTTCGTAGCCTAATGCGCTAGCAGGCTGGTTTACGTCGACATTAAAGCTAATTCAAGTTCGAAGAATTCCACAATTACACAAATAAAACTGCGAATGTTCTTGCAGTAAATAGCTAGGTTTGCTATAGTCTCACCTCTCGACGCAACATGGTCGAATCGGACGCGGGATGGAGCAGTCTGGCAGCTCGTCGGGCTCATAACCCGAAGGTCACAGGTTCAAATCCTGTTCCCGCAACCAAAGATTTAAAGTGTGCATTAATACCGTTAATAATAAATGTGGAATGTTTCAAATTTATGATTGACGAAGCTCAAAAGCTCTGTATAATGCGCACCTCGTTAACGCAAAGCGTTCACGAGAAGTTGAAAAGAAAGCATATTTTCGACACAGCTCTTTAACAATTTAACAACTGATAAGTGTGGGTGCTTGTGGTTTTGGACAAGCCTACTTAGACGCAATTGCCTTGTTGATATGACCGTTAAACGTCGTGTCAATTTAACTCAATTGTTTGGTTTAAGGATGGCCTCAGAAAAACAAGTGCTTACACTTAAATTTATGACAAATATGTAACGGTTCTTAGTAATAAGAATCACACAGACCTTGAAATGAATTTGAGTCACTTACCTTTTATTAGGTAAGTAAAGCAAAAGCGAAATAACCACCTCGCAAGAGGAAAAAGTAATAGTCATACATTAAACTGAAGAGTTTGATCATGGCTCAGATTGAACGCTGGCGGAATGCTTTACACATGCAAGTCGAACGGCAGCACGGACTTCGGTCTGGTGGCGAGTGGCGAACGGGTGAGTAATATATCGGAACGTATCCAATAATGGGGGATAACTAATCGAAAGGTTGGCTAATACCGCATACGCCCTACGGGGGAAAGCTAGGGACCTTCGGGCCTGGCGTTAATGGAGCGGCTGATATCTGATTAGCTAGTAGGTGAGGTAAAAGCTCACCTAGGCGACGATCAGTAGCTGGTCTGAGAGGACGACCAGCCACACTGGAACTGAGACACGGTCCAGACTCCTACGGGAGGCAGCAGTGGGGAATTTTGGACAATGGGCGAAAGCCTGATCCAGCCATT